>Ga0182024_10006253_pt1 | contig 26257 bp, 23 predicted proteins | sample P32metaG_FD_120480 | JGI IMG/M metagenome (GOLD analysis project Ga0182024, IMG submission 120480) | Permafrost microbial communities from Stordalen Mire, Sweden - P3-2 metaG (Illumina Assembly) | ecosystem: Environmental > Terrestrial > Soil > Wetlands > Permafrost | place: Sweden: Stordalen... | reverse complement strand
AGCCCGGATATATGCGGAGATTGCAGGATGTGGCGCAACAGCAGATGCACATCATATCACCGCACCTCATCCCGAGGGATTGGGCGCCAAGAACGTAATGAATGCGGCTTTGCGCGACGCGCAGATGACCGCTGCCGATATTGACTATATCAATACCCATGGTACCTCCACCCCGCTAGGCGATATTTCCGAAGTCAGAGCGATCATGGATGTTTTTGGCGAGCATGCTTTTAAGGCCAATATAAGTTCAACAAAATCAATGACCGGACATTGTCTCGGCGCCGCAGGCGTGGTGGAAGCCATTGCCTGCATCATGAGTGTTGTGCATGATATCGTGCCACCCACGATCAATCATTTCACAGACGATCCCGAACTGGACCCACGCCTCAATTTTACCTTCCTCAAGCCACAGAAAAGAAAAGTAAATGCCGCCCTGAGCAATACCTTCGGATTCGGCGGACATAATGCTTGCGTGATCGTTAAAAAATTTGAAAATTAGAGAATTTGGCAATTTGAAAATGAAGGCGACGGACGCCTATAGCAGACAGCCATTTTCAAATTGCCAAATTTTCAAATTTTCAAATTATATATTCCTATTTTTGACAGCGTGGGATTCTTAGATAGAATTTTCAAGGGAGATTCGTCTATTGTTTCATTCCGAAAACAATTGCGAAATATTCTGGGTTTTGTGCCTGGTAATGCAGTATTGTATAAAACAGCCCTTACGCACCGCTCGGTAAAGGAAAGTTCCGACCAGAATAATGAAAGACTTGAATACCTCGGAGACGCAATTCTGAGTGCAGTCATTGCCGATTTTCTTTTCAAAAAATATCCATATAAAGAAGAAGGATTCCTGACGGAAATGCGGAGCAAAATGGTGAACCGCGTTCAGTTAAATGATATTGCGGTAAAAATGGGTCTGCGTAAAATAAGTTACTTCAACAAATTTGACGGCTCTCTGAAAATGAGTCAGATTTTTGGGAATACGCTCGAGGCTGTGGTTGGTGCCATTTATCTAGATAAGGGCTACGACAAAACCCGGCAATGGATCATGGAGCGCATCATTCAGCCCTATCTTTTTATGGAGGATCTGGAAAACCTCGAGATTAATCATAAGAATAAACTTTATGGTTGGGCTAATAAGAATGGCAAAAACCTGGAGTTTGAAACGCTGGATGAACATATGGAAGGAGGCCGGCGACTGTTTACCGTTGGCGCCGTGGTAAATGGTGAACTCATCGCGCAGGGGCGCGCTTATAATAAAAAAGATGCGAGCCAGATCGCGGCCCAGCAGGCAATGGAAAAGTTGGGTCTTAATAAGGTTGATGGAGTGGATGAGGGATGATTGAGGGTTATGGGTTATGAGGTATGAATTATGGAACCATCAACCCTTTCATCAACCCTCTCCATGCACAACTCAATCAACACGCCGTTAGAAGATTTCGGATGAAGAAAACAAACCATCTTATTATCCGCGCCGCGAACCGGCTTGTCCTGTAACAAATGAAATCCTGCTGCAGAAAGCCTTTTCATTTCGGCTTCAATATCGTCAACGGCTAATGCAATATGATGCAAACCCTCTCCAAACCGCTCCACATAGCGGGCTATAATACCTGAAGGATCAGTGCTTTCCAGCAATTCCAGCTTATCACCACCCAGCGCAAAAAACGCTGTATTTACTCCCTCCGACTCTACCCTTTCCTCCTTATAACAGGACCGGTCAAGCAGTTTTTCAAACAAGGGAATCGAATCGGCCAGGCTTTTTACGGCAATGCCGACGTGTTCGATCTTTTGCATTTACAAATATCATTAAAAGACCGTAATAAAGGGTTGACCGTTGACAGTTGACGGTTGACGGAGTTTAATTGCGAACCCGCACCTGATGTCGGTCAACCGTCAACTGTCAACCGTCAACTTTTCCTGTTCTCTGATATTTAAGTAATTTTGCATGTTATGCTCAAATTGCCCATTTACCTCGATCACAATGCCACTACGCCATGCGACCCGCGGGTATTGGAGGCCATGATACCTTATTTTACCAAACTCTTTGGCAATGCTGCAAGCCGTAATCATCCGTTTGGCTGGCAGGCGGCCGAGGCTGTGGAGTTTGCCAGGGAACAAGTGGCTGCGCTGATCCATGCCGATCCTGCAGAGATTGTATTTACTTCAGGTGCCACGGAAGCCGATAATCTTGCGATAAAGGGAGTTGCCGATATGTATACGGCCAGGGGAAATCATATGATAACTGTGGCCACTGAACATAAAGCTGTATTGGATACCTGCAGGCATTTGGAAAAAATGGGCGCTGATATTACCTGGCTTTCCGTTAAACCCGATGGTCTCGTTGATTTGGATGAGCTGGAAAAAGCAATCAGGCCGAACACTGTACTGATCGCAATCATGTACGCGAACAATGAAACCGGCGTTATACAACCGGTCAGGACCATCAGCGAGATTGCAAAGCGGCATGGAGTTCTTTTTTTTACTGATGCAACTCAGGCCGTGGGGAAAATTCCCGTAGATGTCATCCGGGATGGTATAGATATCATGGCGCTTTCTGCACATAAGATTTACGGGCCCAAAGGCGTTGGAGCTTTATATGTCCGGAGAAAAAATCCGCGTGTTCGACTCACTGCCCAGATGGATGGCGGCGGCCACGAGCGAGGCATGCGCAGCGGCACCCTGAATGTACCGGCCATTGTGGGATTGGGGAAGGCCTGTGAGATTTGTACGCATGAAATGGAGAATGATAACAAAAGGATAAGGACATTGCGCGATAAACTGGAGAATGGCTTGCTGAAGATCGAGGGAGCGGTCCTGAACGGAAATAAAATATTCCGTCTGCCCCAGGTCTGTAATATTTCGTTCAGGAACGCAGATGAAAACGCACTGTTGATATCCCTGAGTAAAGAAATTGCATTATCATCCGGTTCGGCTTGTACATCTGCCTCGCCCGAGCCCAGCTATGTGCTGAAAGCTATGGGATTGGATGATGAGTTGGCAAAGCCTTCACTCCGGTTCGGACTTGGAAAATATACGACAACTGAGGAAATTGACTTTACGATTGAGCGGGTAGGAGCGGTGGTGAGGGAAGTGAGAGAGAAATTTGAAAATTTGAAAATTTGAAAATTAGTAAATGGAGTGCCTTCATTTTCAAATCTTCAAATCTTCATATTTTCAAATTAAACGCATTCAAATTAATTAAACAAAGACCATGATTTTCGTTTCTGAAAAAGCAAAAGAAAAGGTGAGGCGCCTTATGGAAGATGCGGCTATTGCCGATAAGCCGGAATATTTTTTAAGGGTATCCGTTGTGAGCGGGGGTTGTTCGGGATTGAGTTATAAAATGGATTTTGATAATGTACGGAAACCGATGGACCAGGAGTTCGAAGATAAGGGCGTGAAAGTGGTCACAGACCTGAAAAGTTTTCTATACCTCGTCAATACAACGCTTGATTTTTCTGAAGGCTTGAATGGGAAAGGATTTTACTTCAACAACCCCAATGCGAGCAGATCCTGCGCCTGCGGTGAAAGCTTTGCGGTTTAGCCTTACGCCATTATCCATAATTTTTTCGTTGCCTGTTGCTTAGGTCCCTTTGCTTCAGAACCGGCCTTTCGCTGCGTTCCCGAAATTTTGAAGGAATTGGAAGCAGAGTCCCTGCTATAATCAATGAGGGATTTGTGGATAAGTACTGACCTCGCATAATGTATTGATATTCAGTCATTCCATTCTTGAATGATCTGGCTCTTCAAGGGGTGGTCAATATGAGGTCAGGAATGATGTATTCAGGATTTCAGCCCTGATTAAGGCCCTGATTATCAGAAGGAATGGTTCAATGGAAGAATTAGACGGCTGGCCTGAAATCTTCGATTTTCGGCCGTTTTTCGCGCTTTTTCGGACGTTGGGGGTAGATTTACGATTTGAAATAGGAGGTTTAGATACTACTTTTAAGTGTCCTAGACCCATTCAGGTGACCCTATCACCTAGAAAATCCGACTATGAAAACCAATAAAAGGCGTATATCCTTTACGCGCATAATCAGCATCCTGTTGCTTTTTGCATCGTGCACCTATTCTGCAAGGGCTCAGCTCAAGATAGATTACGGTAAAAGTTTTGTCAATATCACCAAAGGTTTGAACGGAGGTACTATTGAGCCAGGTGATATCCTGGAGATCAGGGCCACCTTTGTACTTGGAGGAACCGGGGTGAATGACTATGCAGACAGTTGCGCGTTTTTCGATGTGATTCCAACCGGAACCACCTATGTCGCCGGCTCACTTGCCATTCTCACCAATGAAGGGAAAGTATATAAGAACTTTACCGATGCTGCAGGAGATGATGCGGGATGGGTATTCGGGAGTAACGTAACAATTAACCTGGGGTTCAAGAATGCACCTACGGCCACGGCCTTTCGCCGGGGACGCATTAAATATAACGACAAGCCTTCTTTTTACGGAAGCACTTGTATCCTGGTAGCCAGTTACCATGTTCAGGTGACTGCAGCCTATGGAAGCATGATCAGCCTGGGTGGAGGATCTATTTCATATTTGCCTCATCAGGCGTTTGGAGTACTGACCTCCATCGTCTTTCCGAAAGACTCGGTGATGATATTTCAGAACCTCGGCATTTGTACGAACACTTCGGGCACAAACGCTATCCTTTCGGAATTCGGTGGAACCTTTGGTTCAGGTAAAGCAAAGAACAGGGGACCTTCATCAAAAATTTCAAATAATTACACGTATGATGTCTTTGGTGCAAATACGCCACAGGATTATTACTATAATATTTCCAACAACACAAGTACCGGAGGCGTTGGATACACTACATTGAACACCTGGCCGATCCCGGATGCGACTATTCCGCCTACAGCCCAGACTCACCGCGTATTCGGGATTTGGGACATTATAGGCGACCATACGGGAGCTGTCAACCCTTTGCTGGGTAATCCGGCTACCGATACAACAACGAGTACCGGCGGCTATATGGCAGTAATCAACTCTTCTTACAAACCAGGTATTACATTTCTGGATACGATAAATAATCTTTGTCCGAACACCTATTACCAATATTATGCGTGGTTCAGAAATATTTGTTCGCGCTGTGCCTGCGACTCCAACGGTAATCCTCCCGGCACAGCAGGATATATCCCAACAGGGTTGGCCGATTCTTCCGGTGTGCACCCAAACCTGACTTTTAATGTGAACGGATTTGACTATTACAGTACCGGAAACATGTTGTATACCGGCCAGTGGATCCGAAAAGGCTTCACTTATTTAACTGGTCCGGCGCAAACCAGCATGGTCATTTTTATTCGTAACAATGCGCCTGGGGGAGGGGGTAATGACTGGGCGCTGGACGATATCGGCGTAGCCACCTGTACGCCCAGTATAACGCTTACCCCAAATAAGCCCGATACCCTTTGCCAGGGATCGGATGACACGGTACGCTTTAAGGTCAGCGCATTCTTTCCGAATTATACAGAATGGAAAATCGAAAAAAGTGTAGATGGCGGTGTCACCTGGGTGTCCCCAGGCCTCGATACCCTTGGAATGGCCCCTACCGGTTCTTCCACTCCGGCATATAATCCGGTAACATCATTATATGAATACCTGGTGACCCGTTATTATCATTTGAATAATGTGGACGCTATGGTTATTTATCGGCTCACCCTGGCGTCCACAGTGGGTAACCTGAGCAATTCCAATTGTAATTTCATAACCTCTTCTCCGAAAATTGTGCGTGCGGTAAACTGTTTGGTCGTTCTTCCTACTGGAATTGTGCTCAGGGGCAGCCTGAATAACGGTTATGCGCAGTTGCAGTGGATAAGCACCCTGGAAACGGGATCCATCCAGTATACGGTTGAGCGAAGTGATGACGGTATACAATTCAGATCTGTTGGAACCGTACCCGGTATTGCACCCAGCGGAGGCGGGGCAAGCTATGAGTTCCAGGATCCGCAGCCGGTGAGCGGACAGGCTTTTTACAGGGTCCGTATAAATGATCAGCAATACCAGACTTACAGCAAGGTCGTTCTGCTGAGTACAACCGATATCCCGCTTCAAATAAGCGGACTGATGAATCCTTTCTACAGTTCAGTTTCTTTCAATTTGACCGTTCCGGCAGATCATGATATCATGCTGAACTTTTATGATGCATACGGTAGATTGATCGTAAAACAATCCGAGACTACCTATAAGGGAATGAATCGTATCGATCTTAGTCATTTGGGCAGCCTCCAGAGCGGCATGTACGTGCTGCAGGTGACCTACAATGGGCAAATGATTACGAGACAGTTGATTAAAATGCCAGACTAATTTGGTTGACGGTTGTCAACCAAAAAAAACATCCCGCCAGAGCGGGACTATTAAGCAAGTAGAGATGGTTAGTTTTTTAAAGGCCGGACGAATATAGAAGAAAATGATTTGTTAAAAAAATTATTCGTCCATTCTGCGGCCACGCCTGTGATTTTTAGGGCAGATACAGGATAAACCATTATATCTGTTATTTTCGCGGTATGTGGGCCGTTTGCAAAAAAGAATTCAGACAGTTTTTCAGCAGTTTAACAGGCTACATTGCCATCATTGTTTTCCTACTCGTCACCGGCCTCCTGCTTTTTGTTTTCCCTGATACCAGCATCCTGGATTTCGGATATGCCAGCCTGGATAAATTTTTTGAACTCGCTCCCTGGGTACTTCTTTTATTGATCCCTGCCATCAGTATGCGCAGTTTCTCTGAGGAATTCAGGAGCGGAACTTTTGAGATCCTGCAATCCAAACCGTTAACCCCCTGGCAGGTGGTCAATGGCAAATACTTCGCAGCGCTTATTGTTATAGCAATCGCCCTGATACCCACCTGGATTTATTTCTTTTCTGTTCAGCACCTGGCCGCACAATCGGGCATGGATATGGGAGCTACCCTGGGTGCTTATATTGGACTTTTCCTTCTGACCGCTGTTTTTGCATCCATCGCTCTCTGCTGCAGTAGTTTTACAAGTAATGCCATTGTCGCATTCATTGCATCAGGATTTGCCTGTTTCCTTATCTATACAGGCTTTCATGCCATAAGCAGCATTTCTTCATTCCCCGCCGGGGCTGATTACTATATTGATATGCTTGGCATTGACTTTCATTACCGCAATATGAGCCGCGGACTGATCACGATGCGTGATCTGATATATTTTGTTAGTGTGATCCTGTTTTTTCTAACCCTCACCAGGAACAACCTGTTTAAAAGATAGCCTGACAAATGCACAAGATCTTCTCCTCCAAATCAGGCTGGTTCTATTTGTTGATCCTGCTGATACTCATCAACATCACGGCCTCTTTTTGGTCATTGCGTTTCGACCTCACGAGTGAAAAAAGATACACGATCAGTGAGCCGGTAAAAAAAATGTTGGGCCGTATCCATGATGAGGTGAATATTGATATTTACCTTCAGGGCGATTTAAAATCGGGTTTGCGTAAACTCCGGAACAGTACAGAAGCTTTATTACAGGACTTCAATGATTACGCTGATGGTAATATTCATTACCGTTTCGTGGATCCTATAGCGGGTGGCGATGATTCTACCCGGGCAATGATCCTGGATTCACTAGCCAGGATGGGTATTCAGCCTATGACCCAGGTTGCCCAGGCGAAAAAAGGAGAAGAACAAAGCCAACGCCTCGTGATCCCGGCAGTAATGGTAAAATACAGAGGCAGGATCTTCCCGGTCGATCTCCTTAAAGGTGTTCAACGCAGCCGCGAAGGCCAGCCTCCTGAACAACTTTATTTAAATGCAGAGACCCTGCTGGAATATAAATTTGCCAATGCAATAGATAAACTGGCCAGGGATTCGCTTCCGGCTATTGGCTATCTTATGGGCAATGGGGAGCCGCTTGACTTCAGCGTATTCGGCCTGATTCAATACCTGCGCGAAAATTACCGGTTTGGCATTGTGCGCTTAGACAGTGTTCCTGTTATCCCTCATGGCGCCGATGCTCTTATTATGGTTAAGCCCTCCCAGAAATTTACAGATGATGAAAAACTAAAGCTCGATCAATTTGTGATGCGCGGCGGAAGCCTGATTTGCATGATTGATAATCTATATGCTGAAACAGATAGCCTGAAAAAGATTAAGGAAGTTATTGCTTATGACCGGGGCCTCAATCTCGACGATCTGTTTTTTCATTATGGCGTCCGGATCAATCAGGATCTTGTGGAGGACATGCAAAACACAAGCATAAACCTCGTAGTGGGAACGGTGGGTGGAAAGCCACAGATGCAATTGCTGCCCTGGCCCTATTATCCTCTACTGGATGGAAATCCCTCCAATCCCATTTCGAATAATCTGGATCCCGTGTATTCCCGGTTTGCCAATTCAATAGATACGATAGAAGCGCCCGGCATTCAGAAATCCATTCTCCTGCAGAGCTCGCCGAACGCAAGGACGGTTTCCACGCCTGCCATGATAACGCTGGAAAGTATTAAGACGGCAAATGACCCGAAAGCTTTCAATCGGCAAAATATTCCGGTGGCCGTTTTGCTTCAGGGTAAATTCAGTTCTTTATATGCCAACAGGGTGTCCCCGGCTATGGCAGACAGTCTGGAAAAAAAATACGGTCAGCCTTTTTTAAAATCCGGCGAAAAAACTGCCCGGGTAATTGTATGCGCGGATGCCGATATAGCGATGAATGAAATGAGCGAACGGGGACCCCTTCCATTGGGATTTAATAAAGACATTAATTACACTTTTGCCAATATGGATTTTCTGGAAAATTGTGTGGATTATTGTGTAAATCCTTCCGGCATCCTGGAGGCAAGATCCAAAGATTATACCCTTCGCCTGCTTGACCCGGAAAAAACGGATGAAAACAAAACATTCTGGCAGTTTGTCAACATTGCCTGTCCACTATTGGTTATCCTCCTGTGCGGATTTATCTTTCAATTCTTCAGAAAGAAAAAATACAGCACCGGATAATCTCAGATCATTTAAATTTTTCCAAGCATTGACTCAATCCCAACTCGCTTATCTGATTTTCGCCATCGTGCTGGTGCTGGCACTGATATTTGACCTGGGATTGCTGAGTAAAAAAGGAGCTGTTATTACAATTAAGAGAGCGTTGATGCAGACTGTTTTCTGGGTTACATTGGCAATGGCTTTCTTTTTGTTTTTGTGGATTGAGGAAGGCCGGCAAACCGCTCTTGAATATATCAGCGCTTATTTGATGGAATGGAGCCTTAGTATTGATAATATTTTTGTCTTCATTTTGATATTTACCTTTTTTGGCATCAGAGCAAAATTCTTTGGCCGGGTCCTCCTGATCGGCATCCTGCTCGCTATTATCTTCAGGATATTATTTATCACAGCCGGCATCGCATTGGTGCAGCGGTTCAGCTGGCTGCTTTATATTTTCGGAGCGATCCTGTTGTATACCGGACTTAGCATGTTCTTTTCCAAGAAGGGCCAGGGCGCCAACCTCGACGAAAATAAAGTCTACGGCTTTTTGCGGCGCTTTCTACCGCTGACTTCAGCAGACGGCGATGGTAAGCTCAGCATCCGGATTGGTGAAAAAAAATATTATACCGCTATATTTGTCGTAATCGTTTTGCTGGCCACAACGGATATCGTATTCGCGTTGGATTCCATTCCGGCTGTTTTCGGTATTACACAAGACAGGATGGTGATCTATACATCCAATGTTTTTGCGGTGCTTGGTTTGCGAGCGTTGTTTTTTCTTTTGCGGGGAGCCGTGGACAAATTCCGTTTCCTGCAACAGGGAATTGCCACCGTGCTGGTGTTTATTGGTTTGAAGATGCTCAGCGAACTCATACATATAAAAATTTCGGTTGGGATTTCTCTGATCGTGATCCTGGTTTGTATTCTGACATCCGTTCTGGTGTCGCTGGCATGGGATAAAAAAGATTCATCATCCTAAAATTATAATCATTGGGTTATTCCATCCGGCATATTGCTTCTCTTGTGAATGGATCTTTTCTGCAGTTTAGGCGGGATGACCGGATTGACCAACTACTGACCGACAGCCGGCGCCTGGTATTTCCCGAATCATCTTTGTTCTTTGCACTCTATGGTTCGCGAAGGAACGGCCATGCTTTCTTGCAGGATCTCTACAATCGGGGCTTGCGGAATTTTATCGTTTACCAAAAAGTTGAACTAAAGGATTTTGAATCTGCAAATATTATTTTGGTGAGTGATTGTCTCCTGGCGCTTCAGCAACTGGCCGCCTTTCACCGGCAGCAATATGACTATCCTGTGATCGGCATTACCGGCAGCAATGGAAAAACCATTGTTAAGGAATGGCTGAACCAATTGCTCGAGGACAAATACCATATCGTAAGGAGTCCGAGAAGTTATAATTCCCAGATCGGTGTTCCCCTCAGTGTATGGCAGATGAATGAAACGCATGATCTGGCAATCCTGGAAGCAGGAATTTCCAAACCAGGTGAAATGCAGACACTCGCCGCGATGATCGATCCTGGGATAGGCGTATTTACCAATATAGGCGGGGCACATGATGAAGGATTTGAAAACGCGGAATCCAAGATCCTTGAAAAACTCCGGCTCTTCGAACGGGCTGATGTGCTGATCTATCCGGCTGACGAGGAGATGCTGAACAACACGATCCATTCCTGGCACAAAAAATATCCCGGCCTGAAATTATTTTCCTATGGGGAGAAAGACTCTGCGTTGCAGGTGCTTTCAAAGAAGAAAATGGCAGACAGCACCGAATTAATGCTTTCCTATGACGGAAATCAATTCCCTGTTTTCACCGCATTTGTGCATGAGGCTGCCATCGCTAATATGCTCACCTGCATAACTGCTCTTTTATACCTGGGCATTCCAAGCCCAGACTTGCAGCAAAGACTGAAGAGATTGAGCCCCGTTGCGATGCGCATGGAAATCAAGTCCGGCATCAATCATTGCGCAGTCATTAATGACAGCTACAGCGCTGATATCAATTCGCTGAAAATGGCTCTGGATTTTTTATCTCTGCAACAACAGCACGCCAGGCGCACCGTGATTTTGTCGGATATCCTGGAAAGCGGACGCTCCCCGGAAAACCTTTACAGCGAGGTAGCAGCTTTGTTGAAAAAATATAAAGTGGACCGGCTTATAGCGATTGGCGAACAAATTTCTGCCAACCGGAAACTCTTTACGAATGCAGCTGCCCATGAGCCCGAATATTATCCGACGACGGATGCTTTTCTGTCCTCATTTCAACAACTCGCATTCCGGGATGAGACCATCCTGCTGAAGGGCGCCCGCGTTTTTGGTTTCGAACGGATTGACCAGGTTCTCTCCCTCCAGATGCACGAAACCCAGCTGGAAGTGAACCTCGATGCGATGGCCCATAACCTCAGGCAATACCAGCAATTGCTCAAGCCTTCCACCCGCGTCATGGCGATGGTCAAGGCATTTTCCTATGGCACCGGCGGGTTTGAAATTGCGAGACTGCTTGAATTTCACAAGGTGGATTACCTCGCCGTTGCTTATGCTGACGAAGGCGTTGCCCTTCGCAAGAGCGGAATTCGGTTGCCCATCATGGTTATGAACACGGAAGCATCTGCATTGGACGCCCTCCTGGAATACCAGCTTGAACCCGTATTATATTCATTTAATATTTTGCGCGCAATGGATCAGCTATTGAAGCGCGAGGTTGTCGGCTTGTTTCCCGTCCATATTGAATTGGAAACCGGGATGAACCGTCTGGGATTTGCTTCGAAGGATATGCCGGACCTACTTGAAATACTCGCCCATTCCTCAGCCCATGTGCAGTCCGTTTTCAGCCACCTCGTTGCGAGTGAAGAAGCGCAGCAGGATGTCTTCACCCGGCAACAATTCCGGAAATACCAGGCCATGGTCGAACAGCTGGCCCAATTCCTGCCATATCCTTTTCTCAAACATATTTCGAATTCAGCAGCCGTGGTAAGGGATCCATCCATGCAACTGGACATGGTGAGGCTGGGTATTGGCCTCTATGGTATAGATCCCGCAGACTCATCACTGCTTGATCTGAAAACCGTGGGTACCTTAAGAACAACCATTGCGCAGATCAAATCAATCGCTGCCGGAGAAACGATAGGATATAACCGGAAGGGTGTAGCAGAAAAAGCAATGAAGATTGCCACCGTGCGACTCGGGTATGCCGATGGTTATCCGCGAAGCCTGGGTAATGGCGTAGGAAAAATGTGGTATAAAGGACAACTTGTTCCTACAGTTGGAAGCCTCTGCATGGATATGAGTATGCTGGATATTACAGGCATCGATGATGCCAGGGAAGATGATGAACTGATCGTTTTCGGACCGGAACTTCCGGTTGAACAACTGGCTCACTGGGCGGGCACTATTCCCTACGAGTTGCTGGCAGGTATTTCACAGCGGGTAAAAAGAGTTTATTTCGAATAGGAAATCGCTTTAGCAAAGCTTAAAGAATCGTTCTTTTGGTAACTTATTATATTTGCGGCTCATTATGAATATGAAAGAAAGAAAAATCATTTTTATTGTATTGCTGATCATTGTCGCCGATCAGGTTCTGAAGATCTGGGTCAAAACGCATATGCCTTTAAGCCATACCTGGGAAGCTTATTACCGCCTGCCAATTTCCCCGTATGAAAGTGGCATTCACGTACTGGGTAAAAAATTCCAGTTATTTTTTGTTGAGAACGAAGGCATGGCCTGGGGATGGAAATTCGGAGGAAACTTCGGAAAGATGGCGCTTACCTTGTTCCGGCTCCTGGCCGTTATTTTCGGAATTTATTATATCCGTACGCTCATCAGGAAGAACTATCACAACGGATACATCATTTGTGCAGGGCTGATCTTTGCGGGGGCACTTGGAAACCTGATCGACAGTATGTTCTATGGTCTCATCTTTGAAGAAAGTACTTACGATCATGTAGCAAAATTATTTCCGGCACACGGATATGCCGGATTCCTGCACGGGCGCGTGGTGGACATGCTCTATTTTCCGCTCATAAAAACGCATTATCCTCACTGGATGCCCTTTATGGGCGGCGATGAATTTGAATTCTTCAGCCCTGTATTCAATATAGCGGACGCATCCATATCCATCGGGGTAATTGCACTGTTCCTTTTCCAGAAAAGGTTTGTAAAAAAATATCCTCCCGACACGCAGAGTGCTGAACGCGAAACGCTGAACGCAGAACGCATTTCATTGAACCCGGAGGGGGGGACGGCGGAATAGGTGGATGGAACGTGATATATGGTAGATGGTATATGGGGGATGGTATATCGGATCTGTCGTATTACAAATTCCCAATTTGGGAATTTATTGGTTTAAGGGAAATCCTCCAACTACTATCGACCTTGTAATCTTCTACAATCACCATGTCCCGTCCACCATCCACCATATACCATCCACCAATACCTTATAGCAGGCGTCGTTTTACGTTTAATTACGTGTTCCCAAAAGGACTTTTTCTATTCCAATAGCGCGTCGGATTGCGTATTTTTATTTGGTTGAAAGCCTGTACCACCGCTGCTTTCCCGAAAATCCGATACCGATGAAAAAGTGCCTCCCGGTTCTTTCATGTATTCTATTATCTTATTTCGGATACGGCCAGATCGTTTCCTTCAACGGGGAACACTTTAAGATTGATACACTGTATCCTTTGTTCGATGTTCCTTCCCATAATAAAGGACTTAGCTATCCCTGGGAGATAACTTATGGTCCTGATGATTCCCTGTGGATCACCGAGGCGCACCGCTACAGGATCTGGAAAATCCATCCCGGCAACAAAGGGAATCGCGTATTACTTGACCTGAATGGCCTCACCACATTTAATTATTATGATCCGCCAAATGGATACCCGGCCCCGCAGGGTGGTCTTATGGGACTTGCCTTGCATCCACTGCTGCTTTCCGGCAAACCTTATGTGTATGTCGCCATGGTTTATGACGTTTATCCTACTACCGGAACACCCAACAATAACGATTGTGCCGGCAGCGGCACGATAACTGATAACCCTTGTTTTTACAAGACCAAGATCCTCCGCTATACCTATAATGTAGTATCCCATTCCCTGGGTTCGCCCGTGATTGTGATGGATGATCTTATGGGAAGTAATGACCACAACTCAGGGAGACTGAAAGTGAGTCCGGTTCCCGAAAGCGATGGGCAATACCATCTTTATTATACGATCGGAGATCAGGGTGCTGGCCAGTTTAACAATGGGTTCCGCACTAACAATGCACAGAACAAGGACGTGTATGAAGGAAAAGTTTTGCGGTTGAATACCGAAGCGGACGCTGATTTGGATGATGGCGCTTTTGACCAGTGGATACCGAATGACAACCCCATTCAAAATTCAATAAGTGGAAAAATAAATGCTGTGTATTCTTTTGGTCACCGCAATGCCCAGGGACTTGTTTGGGCGCACGTGGGTTCGCAATATATTTTATACAATTCAGAACATGGTGACAAATCGGATGACGAAGTGAATGTGATCACTGCCGGAAGAAACTATGGCTGGCCCAAGGTGGCCGGCATGTGTGACGATAATTATAATGATACAGATGCCAACCCCAACAACGACAGGCTCGCAAACCAGATCGTTCATAATGAACACAGTTTTTGTTCGGCCAACAATGTTGCTGAGCCCCTGTTCTCTTTTTTCAACGTGAGCGGATCTGCTGTTCCTTCCAGCGGATCTTCAAATTATACATGGCCAACGATTGCGCCTTCCAGTATTGATTATTATGATAAGAACTATATTCCCGGCTGGAACAATTCATTGCTTGTCACTTCACTCAAACTGGGTATGTATCGTTTGAAACTCAAGTCCGACGGGAGTTCGGTGGACAGTTCCAGCACGGCCCAGATAACAGACACAATTCCCTACCTGCATGAATACCGGGTGCGCGATCTGGCTATTGCACCAACAGGTGATACGCTTTTTCTGGCGATAGACAGCAGCGGTTCCACTTCAGGACCCACGGGCGGTTTTACAGGGCAAACCGTAGCGACAAAAACCCCGGGCTTTATATTGCGAATGGTTTATTTGACGATACTTCCCCTGGGCGCCAAAGAACCGCCTCCGCCTGTTCCGGAAAAAGTCAATACCACGTTAGTATATCCGAATCCGGCAACTGATCATATTCATGTGCTATGCAGGGATATTTTACAACCGCCTTTCCAGGTTCAGTTATTTGATATGTCCGGTCGAAATATATTCACGGAATCTTTCTCCGGAAATAGTTTTGATGTGCCGGTACAAAACATCCGCCAGGGATTATATGTATTCCGCTTATATGACGTTAATGGAAACCTGATTACTACAAGAAAGGTTCTTGTAGTGAGTAAATAAGGGTTAAATTTTTCCAACCATTTTTTTCGGATCCACCCATTCGTCGAATTGTGCGGGTGTGGTATAGCCCAGACGGACTGCCATCTCTTTTAAGGTGGTTCCTTCCTTATGTGCTTTCTGCGCAATTTCTGCGGCTTTGTAATAGCCGATCCTGGAATTCAGTGCAGTGACGAGCATCAGCGAATTGTCAACATTTTTCTTAATATTCGCTTCTATCGGTTCTATTCCTGAGGCACATTTATCATTAAAGCTCACGCACCCGTCGCCGATCAGTCTCGCACTGTGTAAGAAATTATATATGATCATCGGCTTAAATACGTTCAGTTCAAAATGCCCGGTTGCTCCGCCGATATTGATGGCCACATCATTGCCCATCACCTGCGCGCAGATCATGGTCAGCGCCTCGCATTGCGTGGGATTCACTTTGCCCGGCATGATGGAGGACCCCGGCTCGTTGTCTGGAATATGCAACTCACCGATTCCGCTGCGCGGACCTGAAGCCAGCATCCGGATATCATTTGCGATTTTCATAAGACTCACCGCAACGGTTTTTAGAGCTCCGTGGGTTTCCACGATCGCATCATGAGCAGCAAGCGATTCAAATTTATTTTCGGCCGTAACAAAAGGAAGACCTGTGAGTTTGGCAATCTGCGCCGCAACATTTTCTGAATAATGCTCCGGTGTGTTGATACCTGTGCCGACTGCCGTTCCGCCAAGCGCAAGTTCGGCAAGATGCGGCAGTGTGTTCTTAATGGCTTTCAATCCGTGATCTAACTGGGATGTATATCCGCTGAATTCCTGTCCTACGGTCAGCGGTGTTGCATCCATGAAATGCGTACGGCCGATCTTAACAACCCTCATATATTTTTTGCTCAAATCTGCAAGCGTGTTCCGTAATTTTTCGATCCCGGGAATGGTGTTTTCTGTAAGCATTTTATAGGCCGCAATATGCATGGCTGTTGGGAAGGTATCGTTGGACGACTGGGATTTGTTTACATCATCGTTCGGATGCAATACTTTTTCCTTATCGGTGAGTTTTCCGCCCTGAAGCACATGTCCCCGGTAGGCAATCACTTCATTCACGTTCATATTGCTCTGGGTGCCGCTTCCGGTTTGCCATACCACCAATGGGAAATATGCATCCAGGCTTCCATCCAGGATCTCATCACAAACTTTTCCTATGAGTTTTGCTTTTTCAGCAGGAAGAACCCCTGCATCAAGATTTGTAAGGGCTGCTGCTTTTTTCAGGTAAGCAAAAGCGCGGATGATCTCTTTCGGCATCCGGTTTATATCCTCCGCAATTTTAAAATTATCAATACTGCGCTGGGTCTGCGCGCCGTAATATGCCGTTGCGGGTACCTTTACTTCCCCCATGGTGTCTTTTTCAATCCGGAAATCCATGCGATTATTTTTTGAAAAAGACAAAATTAACCAAGATTCGGAACACTATTTGGTATTCTCCATGCTCAACTGTCTACCTTGTATTCTGCGAGCAACAGCGCCAGCTTCCTCTCCAGCTCCTGGATACGCTTTTCAAAATCTGGAAGATGGCGGGCGGCGACCTGACTTCTCAGGGCGCTGGTATAATCGTAAGCCGGACTACCAGTCACTGCACTGTTCGGGTTTTTTAAGGATTTGGTAACGCCGCTTTGGGCATTGATCCTGCTGCCATCGGCGATTTGTATATGCCCGACAATACCAACCTGCCCTCCCACCATAACATTCTTTCCCAGCTTGGTGCTTCCCGAAACGCCTGCCTGCGCAGCGATCACGGTATGAATGCCAACCTCCACATTATGGGCAATCTGGATCAGATTATCGAGTTTGGCACCTGCGCGGATTAAGGTAGACCCGATGGTAGCACGGTCAATCGTGGTATTCGCGCCGATCTCTACCCCGTCTTCTATCACGACATTCCCCATCTGCGGTATCTTTTTGAAACTTCCGTCAGTTTGCGGAGCAAAACCGAACCCGTCGCTTCCGATCACACAGCCCGCATGGATCGTTACCTGCCTGCCGATCACGCAGCCGGAATAAATTTTTGCGCCCGGGAGAATTACTGAATCTTCACCAATGCTCACGCCATCACCGATATATACCTGTGGATGGACCTTGGTATTATTCCCAATTTTCACTTCCGCACCGATATAGGCAAACGCACCGATAAAAACCTGCTCGCCCAGTATGGCCGTGGTTGAAATATAAGAAGGTTCCTGAATGCCGGTGAGCTGTTGTTTCATCATCTCCTGATACTTGGAAAGCAGGGCCGCAAATGCCAGGTAGGCATCCGGAACACGGATGATGGTGGCCTGAACCTTTCCCTTGAGTATCTGGCTATCATTCAGCAGGATTACCGACGCTCGGGTCGTGTACAGATGATCCTCATATTTTGGATTTGCCAGAAAAGCAAGCTGGCCGGGGCGCGCCTCTTCGATCTTTCCAAAGGAGTCCACGGAAACTTCCGGATCTCCTTCTACTTTGCCGTTGATCAGTCCTGCGATCTGCGCAGCAGAAAATTGCATAATGTTTTGTTTGCGATGAAAACAATCGCCCGAATTAATTCCTCATGCCAGGTAACAAATATAGAATTTTTTCACCTCGGATGCCAGACTCCGTTGGATCAGGGCATTGTCCACAGCTGAAATATCCCGCACCTCTCCATCCTTGAATAAAATATTTATTTTTTCATCTTCCGGATTGTATGTTGTATTGGCATGTTCTCCCTGAAAAACAAAATAATCGGCTTCTTCCGGTTTAAGTTTCATTTTATGCATCGCATTTTCGCGATGCGATTCCAATATTTTTTTATCAACGGGAGCAGCCTGTAATTTTACTTTCAACAGTTGCCGGTTGATCAGCATCCGGCTAAGGGCAGACAAAACCTTGTCCTCATGATTCATCCATAATTTTAAGGCGCTCATTACGTCGTAGTCGTCCAGCCGGATAAATGCGCTCAGATATTCCTTGGTATCTGTTACGGAATTAGAAAGAAAAAAATCCAGTGGATCAGAGCCGGAATAAAGATGCTTCCCGGATGCGATCAATTCTTTTGCGCGGTCAATGATTTTTACTATCATGCTTTCTGCACTCACTACTGTTTTGTGAAGGTAGACCTGCCAGTACATCAATCGCCGGGCGACAAGAAATTTTTCGATAGAATAAATTCCTTTTTCCTGAACCATCAGTTCTCCATGGTGTACCGTCAGCATATGAATGATCCGGTCATACCCGATCACACCTTCTGATACACCCGTAAAAAAACTATCCCTGTTCAGATAATCCATTCTGTCTGCATCCAGCTGGCCCGAAACGAGCTGATGTAAAAAACGTTTGGGGTATTGATCGGTGAATATCTCGATTGCTGTAGTGAGCTGGCCATTCAATTCTTCATTGAGCTGCCGCATGATTTGCAGGGATACCGTTTCATGATGAACGTTTTCTATTAACCGGTTTTCAAGCGCGTGAGAAAAAGGGCCGTGCCCCGTATCGTGCAGGAGAATGGCGCATTTTGCACCGAGCTCTTCGGATTCGCTGACCGCAATTCCTTTACCCTTCAGTACATGGAGTGCATTCCCCATGAGATGGTAAGCGCCTAATGCGTGATGCAGGCGTGTATGCACGGCGCCCGGGTAAACCAGATGGGCAAAGCCCATTTGCTGAATGCGTCGCAGGCGTTGAAAAAAGGGATGCCCGATCAGTTCCAGGATCAATGGATGATCAATGGTAATAAAACCATAAACCGGATCATTGATGATTTTCCTGGATGTTGCAGCCATTGGTCATTTGATTTTGTTAAAAGAAGTCAAATCCAGGTTCAAATTTAAGAATGACTGACTGATAAACTATCTTTAGAATTACGAAATGACTAACCTATGGCATTAGGAACTATTCTTTGGGTAGATGATGAGATCGAAAGCCTTCAATCACATATCCTTTTTCTGAAAAATAAAGGATACGAGGTGAATGCGATGACAAACGGATTGGATGCAATTGATTTTGTGAAAGAAAACCCGGTGGATGTGGTATTGCTTGACGAGACCATGCCGGGCATCAGCGGATTGGAAACACTTGCCAAGATCAAAGAAGCAAACCAGCAGATACCGGTGGTGCTGATCACCAAGAATGAAACAGAAAACCTGATGGATGAAGCCATTGGCCGGCAAATCACAGATTACCTGATCAAGCCGGTGAACCCCAACCAGGTTTTGCTGAGCCTGAAAAAAATCATAGATAATAAAAGACTGATTGCGGAAACAACCACTACGGCTTACCAGCAACAATTCCGCGAAATGTTCATGGCATTGAACAGCAATCCCGACTACAATGAGTGGATGGACCTGTACAAAAAAATTGTGTACTGGGAACTGGAAATGGAAAAAAGCAATAGTCCCGAAATGCAGGAAGTGTTTCAGACACAAAAGCAGGAGGCCAACACCGAATTCTTTAAATTCATTTCGAAGAATTATACCAAGTGGCTGAACCCGAAGCAGGGTGCTGCGCCCACCATGTCTCACACCCTGATGCGAAACAAAGTGTTTCCGAGCCTGGAGAAAGGGACTTCATTATTTTTTGTACTGATCGACAATCTCCGGTTCGACCAATGGAAAGCCATTCAGCCCGTGTTTGCAGAGAATTTCAGGATACAGTCCGAAGAGACCTTTTACAGCATCCTTCCTACGGCCACGCAGTATTGCCGCAACGCCATTTTCGCCGGACTAATGCCTGCAGAAATAAATGCACTTTACCCGTCTTTGTGGAAGAATGACGAAGAGGAGGGAGGAAAGAATCTCGCGGAAGAAGAATTTTTCAGAGGGCAGTTAAAGCGCTTGAAAATGGATCAACTGAAAACCTCTTATACCAAGGTCCTCAACCATCAGGCGGGGCAGGATCTGGTGAATAATATTCATAATCTGGTAAACAATGACCTGAATGTGATCGTTTATAATTTCGTTGACATGCTCAGTCATGCGCGCACTGAAATGGAAGTATTGAAAGAATTGGCGAGTGACGAAGCGAGTTATCGAAGTATCACGACAAGTTGGTTTGAACATTCCCCGCTGCACCAGGCATTGAAGAAAATTGCTGACAAAAAGATCACGATCATTCTGGCAACCGATCACGGCAGTGTACGTGTGAAGACGCCTTACAAAGTTGTTGGCGATAAACAAACCACCACCAACCTGCGATATAAGCACGGACGCAACCTCAACTATGAGCCAAAAGAAGTGTTAGCCTTCCGTGATCCAAAGGAAGCAGGACTTCCCGTTCCCACCATCAATTCCTCTTTCATTTTCGCCAAGGGCGACGGATTTCTTTGCTATCCCAATAACTATAATTATTATGCGAATTATTACCGCAACAGTTTTCAGCACGGAGGCGTAAGTATGGAGGAAATGATCGTGCCGGTGATAAAAATGACAGGAAAGGGGGGAGGGTGATTGCATAATGTTGGCGAACTTTTTGTTGACGGTAGACAGTTGACCGTTGACGGAATTTAGTGGAGGATTCGTAATAGATATCCGTCAACTGTCAACCGTCAACCATTCATGTGGATAAACTCATACCCCAGAATCCAACCAAATAAGCAACTTTGCAATATGAAATATAATCTGACTACGCTTGATAAAATAGAAAAACTCCTGCATGAAACCGGGTATGTGATCCGGTATGAAAGGGGCAATTTTCAAAGCGGATATTGTATCCTGGAAGAGAAAAAGGTGATTGTTCTCAATAAATTCCTTCCGGTGGAGGGTCGCATCAATACCCTGATTGACATACTTCCACAATTAAAAATCAAAGCGGAGCAACTTCCACCCGAAAGCAGAAAGGTATTCGAAAACCTGCTGAAGGCGGAAGCATGATCCCGGATTTGAACTATTTTCGGTAAGTGAATCAGCCTCATTTAAAAATAACTTTTCTTGGAACGGGCACCAGTACTGGTATTCCCATGATCGCATGCCCCTGCCCGGTCTGTCATTCTTCAGATAAAAAAGATAAACGTCTGCGATCGAGTATCCTGGTTGAATCGGATACCACGAGGCTGGTAGTGGATACTACGCCTGATTTCCGCTATCAGATGTTACGTGCTCAGGTAACCAACCTGGATGCAGTGGTCTTTACGCATCCGCACAAGGATCATATTGCCGGTTTGGATGATATCCGCGCATTTAATTTTTTTTCGGGAAAACCAATGGATGTTTACGCAAATAAAATGACGCAGGAAGTATTAATCCGGGAATTCCCCTATGCTTTCACCGAATTCAGATATCCGGGCATTCCCGAAATCCGCATGAATACGATTGCCACTGATCCTTTTCTCGTTGGAGACATTGAAGTGGTGCCTGTGCAGGTATGGCATCTTAAAATGCCCGTGCTGGGATTTCGGTTTGGAAAATTTACCTATATCACGGATGCAAGCGGGATGGATGAGTCGGAAAAACAAAAGATCCGGGGCAGTGAGGCCCTGGTGCTGAATGCACTTCGCAAAGAAAAACACATATCCCATTTCAGCCTGGACGAAGCCATCTCCTTCGCGCAGGAACTAAAAGTACCCAGTGCTTATTTTACCCATATAAGTCACCAGTTAGGCAAACACGCCGACGTCCAAACGGAATTGCCTGCGGGCATGCAGCTTGCATATGATGGGCTTGTTATTTTAGTTGACGGTTGACGGCCTTCAGGTGCGCTTTCACGATAAATATCGGTCAACCGTCAACTGTCAACCAATCCATTAACCTTCCTTTAGCATGCCTTTAACAAAATGATTTTTAACCATTACGTTATAGTCAGGTCTCAGTTCCATCTGCAAAACAAACTTTATGAAAAAAACGATCTGGTTAACGGGATTAATGCTGGGAATATTGAGTTTTTCATTCGGCCAGACATCTATTGAATTCATTCCAATGGGTGGATATACTTTTGCCGACAAACTTGACTTTAATCAATCTTATGGCCGCATCAGCGATGGAATAAACGAAGGGGCATCTTTTCAGTTTAATTTCAGCAGGCGTTTTGGTTTGGAGTTAATGTATGACCGGATGGATGCACCAGCGAAAATGTGGGATTATGGTACGCCAATCACTTCGGCGCCATTTTATCAGACACAGGCAGGACTAAATTATATTATGGTGGGGCCTGTTTCCAGGATCCAGGTTCCAGGATCCCCGGTTCATTTGTTTTTTGGAGCATTGATAGGCGCGTCCATTTACACACCGGGACCGGCTGATTTTTCGAGCAACGCAGCATTTGCCTGGGGACTGCAGACGGGCACAGACATTTACTTTTCACCCCGGCTGGGCCTTAGGATCGGTGCAAGATTATTATCAGCCGAAGCGCCAGGCAGTGGATCAGGATTTTATTTCGGAAGTTTTGGAGAAAGTCACAGTGGCTTTTATACCAACCCTACTGTTTACCAGTTTGGACTTAATGCAGGGTTGATTATTGGCCTCGGAAGGATAATACCTGAATACAGACAGCCACAAAGAACTTATCGCAGACCTCCGCCTCCCAGATACTATTATTACTAGAAAAATATAGACAACCGGTAATCATTTTTCCACTAAATGGGTATTGTGATCAGCACAATGCCCATTTATCTTTATCAAAAAGAATATGTGGGAAAAGATTCGTGCTTATTTGACATTTACCCGGAAAGAACGGATTGGCGTTCTTGTACTGCCGGCGATCATCCTTGTTTTATTTGTTTTTCCTTATTTTTTCCAGGCGAAACCCGGATCAAAGGATCCGCTTGCTTTTGAAAAATATCAGGACGGAATCCGGAAATTTCAGCCTTCCGAGCCGAAAAACGTCTAAAAAGAGGATAGATCTTCTGAGAAGGAAAGCCCAGATTCCTATTCGAATACAGCAGACCGATTTTCTATGCAGGTGAATACTCCCGCGGGAAAAGATAGTTCGGCTGGCGAAATCAAAAAACGCCCGGATCTTTTCTATTTCGATCCAAACCGGATTTCAGCGGCGGATTGGCGAAGGCTGCGACTAGGTGACAGACTCATTCAAATCATTGAACATTATCTTCAGAAGGGTGGAAGTTTCCGGAGCGCATCCGATTTGAAAAAATTTTATGGGCTTAAAGCGGAAGACTTTAAACGGCTGGTTCCTTATGTTCGGATTCGGGAACCTCCGGACGATTACCGGCAGCGTACTATGAATTATAAATCGGATCGGAATAAAATCCGTACGAATGATCCGGAGAAAGATCAGGGCCGGATGGTTTATTATGTAAATACCAGGGAATCGAAGATACCACACATATCAAAATATGTTTCCGGCGAGTTTGCCCGAAAAAATTTTGAAGACCTGGATATTAACCAGGCTGATTCTTCTTTATGGTGCCATCTGCCGGGAATCGGAATAAAACTTGCTTCCCGGATCATCCATTTCCGGGATAAGCTGGGCGGATTTTATTCGGTTGACCAGTTGAGTGAGACCTTTGGATTACCGGATTCCACTTTTCAAAAGATCAGGCCTTTTCTACACACCACGGCAACAGAACTTCAAAAGATAAATCTGAATTCAGCGCGTCAGGAAACTTTGCAGGAGCACCCTTACATACGCTGGAAGCTGGCCAGGATGATCATCCAATATCGGGAGCAGCACGGCGGGTTTAAAATAGTAAGTGAGTTGCAGCAGCTCGGTCAAATGGACCCGGAAAAATTTAAGAAACTCGAACCGTATCTGGAAGTGAAATAAAGGTGCAGGGCCAACACGTGTGTAGTTACTGAATTAAAACCAACTGTGTTCTAATCAGAATCGACTATATATGTTTTAGGAAAGGCGGCTTTTTTTACAAGCCCAAGAGGCGGGAAAATTCTTCTTCACGGTCAGACTCTTTGTCGAAATACCAGTAAATTTCTTTATTATTAGTGAAGACAAATTCAATCGTATCATAATTTCTCTTAGTCATTTTACCGGCCGAATTTTTTTCTACAATTCGATTGCCACGGCTGAAAAACAATACATGTGAAAGATTTACAGGGAATGAACTAACAGCTCCTTTGGATTGTGGAGTTGTAAATAATGACATGTGATCAATTTTTATTATTTGTATTTTTCTTATCCTTTGGTTTTCCGGCGTATGACTGACCTATTTCTTTGTTAATGCACGACCCAAATTTACAGCTTTATACCTGCAGGTTTCTATCTTAATTAGCTATAAACTAACATCCGTTAGTATGATATTTAAAAATTTTGTAACTTGCTGAGAGGTTCAAATGAATCTTTGACAGCTTGGTTAACGATTGCTTGCTGTTTAAAGGTAGCAACCCCTGGTTGTTGCCTTTTTGTATCCTGAACGCTTACTTATGAATTTTGAATTAGAGGAAATTTCCCGCCAGGCCGCAGCAACCGCCCGGGATTTTGCACAACAGTATATTAAGCCACATGTTATGGAATGGGATGAATCCCAGCATTTCCCTGCGGAGATCATGCACGCTATGGGAAAGCTAGGATTGATGGGCGTAGTTGTTCCCGAAGCTTATGGCGGTTCTGGGATGAGCTATATTGAATACATTCTGATCATCGAGGAAATATCAAAAGTGTGCGGGTCCATTGGTCTCAGCCTGGCTGCACACAATTCTCTCTGCACTGGCCATATCCTCGCCTTTGGCAACGAAGATCAAAAGATGGAATATCTTCCCAGGCTGGCATCGGGTGAATGGATCGGATCCTGGGGACTTACGGAAGCAAATACGGGAAGCGATGCGGCCAATATGCAATGCACAGCTGTCAGGGATGGAAATGAATGGGTCCTGAACGGAACCAAGAACTGGATAACGCATGGAATCAGCAGCAATATTACCGTGGTGATTGCCAGAACGGGACAGCCCAGAACCAAAAATAATGCCACAGCCTTTGTAGTCCTACGCGGAACGCCCGGATTTAAAGGAGGCAAAAAAGAAAATAAGCTCGGTATGCGCGCCAGCGAAACGGCAGAGATGATCTTTGACAATTGCCGCATTCCGGACAGCTGGAGACTCGGCGAAGTGGGCGAGGGCTTCAAACAGTCACTAAAAGTATTGGATGGCGGAAGAATATCCATCGCTGCACTTGGCGTTGGCATTGCCAAGGGAGCTTTTGAAGCGGCGGTACAATATTCAAAGGAACGTCATCAGTTCGATAAACCTATTTCCTCTTTTCAGGCGATTTCTTTTAAGCTCGCGGATATGGCTACTGAAATTTCGGCCGCTGAGTTACTCACCATGCAGGCCGCCGATCGAAAAAATAAGGGACTCCCCGTGTCAAAAGAATCGGCCATGGCAAAATATTATTCCAGCGAAGTGGCCGTGAGAACCGCTACGGATGCGGTTCAGATCTTCGGAGGATATGGTTATACCAAGGATTTTCCGGTTGAGAAATATTACCGCGACAGCAAACTGTGCACTATCGGAGAGGGAACTTCTGAAATCCAGAAGATTGTTATTGCGAGGGAAGTGCTGCAATGAAGGATACTTCTTAAGGCATGAAATCTTCGTCCTGCTGCTTGCTGTATTTATCGAATATCTTATCAATTGCGCCTCCAAACAGAGGGAATTTGGATTTGGCAAAATTCTTCATGATCTCCACAGCCTTGAAGGCTTGTTCCTCTGTCAGCCCTTCGGCCTTTAATTTGTCAATGAGTTCTTTCATAAGTTTTTTATTCGTTCCCGGCACCATGGCCGCTATATGGGGAACCGGGATGTGCGAATGGGTCAGGCAACTTTTAACAGGCTCATCTTGCTGGTATCAAATTTCTTCCTGGCATATTCGAGGGTGAGATGAAATTTGTTTTCTTTGGAAGAAGGCAATTCAAACATCGCGTCGGTGAGTATACTTTCACAAATGCTGCGCAGACCTCTGGCACCCAGTTTGTATTCCACGGCTTTCTCTACCATGAAATCCAGCACATTGTTTTCAATGCTCAACTGTATGCCTT
>Ga0182024_10006252_pt1 | contig 26261 bp, 16 predicted proteins | sample P32metaG_FD_120480 | JGI IMG/M metagenome (GOLD analysis project Ga0182024, IMG submission 120480) | Permafrost microbial communities from Stordalen Mire, Sweden - P3-2 metaG (Illumina Assembly) | ecosystem: Environmental > Terrestrial > Soil > Wetlands > Permafrost | place: Sweden: Stordalen... | reverse complement strand
CTGCGGTGGTCCCGGTTGTTCGGACAGTTTTCGCCGATCTTTAAGTGGAAGTTCTGTTTTTCGGTTTAGGCTGCCAGAGGTTCTGGAAGGCGGTTGAAGTTGACGGTGGAGACGATGTTGCCATTGTCGCCGTATCGATTGACCGACAGAACCACTTTATCGCATTCTGAAGCCGGTCGGTGAAGCAGAGGCGGTCCCTGCTGGAGAGCAACCCGCCAAGGCCGGGCCCCAGCGACAGGTCTACGTCGCTGGGGTGGAAGGAATAACCGGCTGGAGACTCATCGACGCCGATGAGCGCGGGGAGTGAGCACGACTGCCGCTCCCGGCCTTTTCTTTCAACATCGGATCGATAGATTTCCCCATGCCTTGAAAACTCACCCAGTAACCCTAGCCAGATGTTCACTGGAGTCGATATAGAGCGCGAATCGGCAAGAAACTGGGTTGCGCAGGCAACTGCCTCCTATCTTCTCGCAACACCCGGCCAGGATTATCAGTTCATGCAGGAGTTCGCCCCGATGCCAGAACATAGCCCCTCGGAGCGTGACCGCCGCCGAACTTGTTCGGCTTAGACTCAATTCGAAGGACTGCATTTCCTGCGGAATCTGCATGGATGTATGTGCTGACGCCATTTGGACGAGAAGTATTTGCAAATTGGTGACAATCGCCTGACAACTCCGAGTCGCAACCCGTCCACAATTTCACGTAGCAGCTCAAGGAGGGTCCCCTATCCAGTCACTCCCCAGATGGTTCGGCCCCCTCTGTTCTGACTTCGTTAAGGAGAGATTGATATGCAGGTTTGCAGGATCGCAGCCGCCGCTTGCTTCGGCGTGGTTCTTCTCGTCCATTCGGCCCCGGCCGGAGCACAATATCGCCTCACAAACTTGGATTCGAATCAAGTCGGCCAAGCCCCGACCATCGATCCACTGTTGGCCAATGCCTGGGGATTAGCTCGAAGCGCCACGAGCCCTTGGTGGATCACCGATAACGATACCGGCTGGTCGACCATCTATGGAGCAACCGGAACTCAAGAGCCGCTCAGGGTTTTGATTCCCACCGCCGGAAACGGGCCAGCTTCGCCGACAGGTCTAAACGGCCCGGGCACGCCAACTGGAATTGTTTTCAACGGATCGTCGACGGATTTCCAAATTCAGGGCAAATCAGCGCCTTTCATTTTTGCCACACTGGATGGCACCATCAGCGCATGGGCGCCAGGGGTAAACGCCAACCAATCGACAATCGCGGTCGACAACTCAGCCAGCAAGGCGATGTACACGGGCCTGGCCATCACCAGCAACCCCTCGGGGAATTTCCTCTACGCGGCGGATAACACGAACAATCACATAGACATGTTCAACGGCACTTTCACACTGGTGAAGTCATTCGGTGATCCGGCGATCCCATCAAACTTCTCAGTCTTCGGCATTCAGGACATCAATGGCCTGGTATACGTCACGTATGCCATACCAAACGTCGGTGCCGGAGGTTACGTGGACCTCTTCAAGGAGGACGGCACTTTCGTGAAGACACTGATTCAAGGCCTGCCACTAAACCAGGCTTGGGGTATCGCCGCCGCTCCGCCTAATTTTGGCCCCCTGAGCAATACTCTGTTGATTTCAAACAACTCCGTCCACGGCACCATCAATGCGTTCGATCCGGTTACCGGGAGGTTTGTCGGTACGATAAGAGACGAGCGCGGGGAAAAGATTGTTCTCAATAACCTCTGGGGAGTTGCCTTCGGCGGCGGAACCACGGCCAATGGAGCAGCAAACGAGTTGTTCGTCACCGTTGGTCAGGGGATTGGCACCGCCGAATTGGCCGGTACCTTTGCAAAAATCGTCTTCAAGCGGTAGAGGACAAAAGCTTAAGAGGAAGATGTAACCCGTGCCGCTTGAAACAGGCGGCACGGCTTCCTTGTTGTACAACCCTCAAGGCTTGACTGCGCGCTTTTCTCTGTCGTCATTGTGGTCATCCGCCTTCTCACTAAGGTCAACGGGTGTCAGTAGTCCGATGATTCGGTCCCCAGATGCAGCGGCGGCCACCTTGGTGTCCAACCGACTGGCCAGCCTCTTCTGTTCGGCCAGCGCGGTTCTGACGTCGTCCCCGAGGTTGCGGCATACGCACTTGCCCCTTACGGTGCAGCGCGCTTCGTAATGGCCTTCGGGATATTCCAATTGTTCTTTGCCCACCTGGGCAAACCGGGGACGGAGCTTTCGAGTCGTCCGGTTCTTTCACAGGCGAGTTTTTGACTTTACGGCTTGGGCCGACTATAAAAGTTGATGTCATGGAAAATGGTTCCATGAGATACAGGCTGCTCGAACGATGAAGCAGCGCAGTCGACCACAGCAATCGTCAGGATGCTCGGGAAGGCGGTGAAATTCCGCCACTGCCCCGCAACTGTGAGCGCCCCTCGCCCCGGAACCATCCTATTGGGTTACCGGAACAGGCAGGAATTCAGCCAGGGTTTTTTCGCCGCGCGGAGAGACCCAGAGAAACCACTGGAGACGAGCCGCAAGGTCTCGTTTTTGGGAAGGTGGCTGGAGAAGGTGCAAGTCAGGAGACCGGTCCTTGGCGTCACTACCCGCTTGCGTTCCGAGGGGAACGAAGGAGCCATCATGCCTGTTTCCAAATCTGCACGCGCTCGCCTGAGCCGCGTTCTTCCTTCGCTAATTATCACGCTTCTTTTTACGGCCCATGCGGCAGTGTGCGCGGCCGCGTCAGTGCGCGGCGTGGTGACCGATGCTGCCGGAGCCAAAGTTTCTGGCGCAAACGTTTCCCTGGTGAGCAACGGCAAAGTGGTTGCGATGGCGGTTTCCACCGCGGACGGAAGCTTTCAGATTTTGACCGGGACAGCCGGGAGATTTTTTCTGGTGGTTTCGGCTAAGAGCTTTCGGCAGGTGGCGACACCGGGTTTCTATGGCGGGCCGCTGGATAACATTGAGCGCAACGTGGTGCTGGAGCCGGAGTGGGTGCGGGAGTCGATCGTGGTGACCGCGACGGGGACGCCTACGCCGCAGGCACAGACCAGCGCGGCAACCAATGTGCTGGGGCCAGTTGACCTGGCGCTGCAAAGCGACCTGGTGAGCGAATTGCGGCTGATGCCGGGAACGTTTGTGGTGCAGTCCGGGCAGATGGGCGCGGTAACCTCGCTGTTTGTGCGCGGCGGGGACTCGACTTCAAACAAAGTTCTGGTGGATGGGGTGAGCGCCGGGGACCTGGGCGGGGGCTTCGACTTTGGGACGCTCTCGACGACGGCTGTGGAGAGCGCGGAGGTTTACCGCGGGCCCAATTCAAGCCTGTACGGCGCGGACGCGGCGAGCGGCGTGGTGAGTTTGACCACTCCGCATGGGACAACCAACTTTCCGTCGCTGCTGTTTCACGGCGATTTTGGAAGGTTTGATACTTCGCGGGAAGAACTGGAGTTGGCGGGCGCACATAACAAGCTCGATTACCTCGGCGCGTTCAGCTGGCTGCAAACCGGGAACGATCTGCCCAACGATGAATATCATGTGGCGACAACAGCGGGGAACCTGGGTTGGCAGCCGAACGGGAGCACCCAGATCAGGGCAACCGTGCATTATGGCGTGGATGGGACGGGAGTGCCGAATACCTGGGACTTCTATCACATTACGGATGTGGCGACGGAGAAGGACCAGGACCTGTTTTTCTCGGGCTCGGTGGACAACCAGACCACTGTGGACTTTCATCAGACCGCGCGCTATGGGATGACGCGCAAGCGCGAGCAGTACAACCTGTGGCAGCAGAGCGGAAGCGGCACATTCGACGCGTATGGAGACAGCTTTGGCAACGTGGTGACGATCGTGGGGGCGAATGGCTACTCGGCTACGGGGCAGGCGCTACTGGATTATGCAGGGACTTATCCGCAAGGGCACCAGATTGTTTCCAACCGCGACCAGATACTGTACCAGGGCGACTATAGGTTTACGCCGCACATTATTGCGACGATAGGCTTCCATTACGAAGATGAGCGCGGGGCAGCGCCGGACAGCTCGTACCTGAAGCCTGTTGAGCGCACCAATTACGACTACCTTGCGGCGGTGCATGGAGACTTCAAGGGCCGGTTTTTCTATACGCTGGGTGGGAGCCTGGGGCGCTACTCGCTGTTTGGGACGCAAACCTCTCCGCGCGCAGGGGTTTCGTATTATGTGATGCGGCCGCGGAAAGGAATATTCAGCGGGACGCGTGTGCTGTTCAACTTTGGCGATGCGGTGCGCGAGCCATCGCTGACGGATCAGTTCTATTCGCTGTACAACTTTCTGGAGACGAATGGCGGGCAATCGACAATTGCCCAGTTGCGCATTTCTCCGCTGGCCGCGCCGGCGACGCGGACCTACGAAGGCGGCCTGGAACAGGCGTTCTTTGGAGAGCGGCTGATGTTTCGCACCAGCTTCTTTCACAACGAATTTGGCCGGCAGATTGAGTATGTGGGACTGAATCTGATTCCGGAACTGCTGCCAAATCTGACTCCGGCTCAACAGAACCAGTTGGAGCAGTTTCTGCAGGCCAATGGGGCGTATGAGCAGAGCCTGAACACTGAGGCGTATCGCGCTCTGGGCGCGGAGACGACGGTTGAAGGCGGGATTGGGCGGAACATTTTTCTGCGCGGCGGCTACACCTATCTAGATGCGGTGGTGCAGAGGTCGTTTGCCAACGACGACGGGGCGCTGCTGGGGCCGATTCCGACGTACAATGGGATTCCTGTGGGTGCGGATTCGCCGCTGCAAGGAGCACGTCCGTTCAGGCGCGCGCCGCATACGGGGTTCCTGACGGCTACCTACTCGACCCGGAAGCTGACCGGAATGTTTACATCCGCGTTTGCGAGCCGATCGGACGATTCGGACTTTCTGGGCGGGTATGACCTGAATGGCGGCAACAGCCTGCTGCTGCCCAACCGCAATCTGGATTACGGCTATGCGAAGCTGGACCTGGGTGGCAGCTATCAACTGCTTACGTGGCTGGGGATTTATGTGCAGGCACAGAACCTGACCAACAGTCAGCGGATCGCGCCGATCGGGTACCCGAGCCTGCCGCTGACGGCGAAAGCCGGGCTCAAATTTGAGTGGGGCCCGGGCAGCAAGCATTGAAGCTTCGCTTCTCGCGTGAACATTGATGAAGCTCGGTCCATTGATCCCAGGCCTCATACGCCGCGGCGGACGAGACCTGGTGCACCCGCCTCGTACCTGATCCCCAACTATTTGAAAGCCACTTTTAATGAACGGCTCGAAGCTATCCGCGCAGGAAGTCCTTCGCTTTTTGGATCAGCACATCGCGGCTGATATCGGAGATGGCGTTGGTGAGGGGAATGCCCTTGGGGCAGACTTCGACGCAGTTCTGGGCGAAGCCGCATTCTTGAATGCCGCCGTCGCCGGCCAGGGCGCGCAGACGGTCTTCCTTCAAGACCTTGCCGGTGGGATGGCTATTGAAGAGCTTGACCTGGGCAATGGTGGCTGCGCCGACGAAGCCTGTGTCGTCATTGAACTGCGGGCAGACCTCCATGCAGCAACAGCATGAGATGCAATTCGAGAGCGGGTAGCTGACTTCTTGCTGCTGTGGGAACAAGCGCGGGCCTGAACCCAGGTCGTAGGTTCCGTCAATTGGGACCCAGGCCTTGACAGCCTTGAGGTTTTCAAAAAGGACAGAACGATCGACCTGAAGATCTCGAACCAGCGGGAATTTACTGAGCGGCTCGATGCGGATGGGCTGGTCAAGATTGTCGAGCAGGGCAGAACAGGCCATGCGAGCCTTGCCGTTGATGCGCATGGCGCAGGAGCCGCAGATTTCCTCGAGACAATTTGAGTCGTAGGTGATGGGTGTGGTGTCGATTCCTTCGGCAGTGACGGGGTTGGCTGCGATCTCCATCATGGCGGAGATGACGTTCATGCCGGGACGCCAGGGTAGCTCGAATCGTTCCCAAAAGGATGGAGCATCGGGGCTGGCCTGGCGCTTGATTTCTAGTGTTACGGTTTTGGTTGCCATGATCCCTTTCATTGCGGCTCGATGAGCCTTGAAACATTGCCGCAGGGGCTAAAGCCCACAACCTTTGAGCGGCCCTTGCGGCACGACTGAAGTCGTGCCCTGTTACAGAACCTTTCCCGGGACTACAGAAGCGCCCTGCAAAACATCGTGTGTTCCGGTTCATGCTTTCCCACCCTAGCGACAAAAAACAAAAACGTCGCGAGGATGGGGCACCCAATTCTTCATTTGGCAGCGGTGTAACTGCGTGGGCGCGGCTTGATGAACTGGGTGTCGACTTCTTCGTATTCGAAGCGAGGACCTTCGGGCGCTCCGGTGAAGCTGGCCTTGGTGGTCTTCAGAAACTTTTCGTCGTTGCGGTCGGGGAAGTCGGGTTTGTAATGCGCGCCACGGGACTCGTCGCGGAGCAGCGCGCCCAGGGTCACAGTGCGAGAGAGCTCCAGCATGTTTTTCAGCTGGCGGGCAAAGGCGAAGCTGGTGTTGGCCCACTGGCTGCGGTCAGAGAGGTTGACGTTCTCGTATCGGTCGAGGAGTTCGACAATCTTCTCGTCGGCCTGCTTCAGGCCCTTGTTGTAGCGGATGACCGTGGCGTGCTCGGTCATGGTCTGGCCCAGTTCGCGCCATAGCTTAAAGGGGTTCTCAGTGCCTTCGTTCTTGAGCAGCTTCGCGTTGATCTCGGCCTGGCGCGCGAGCTCCGCGGCTGCTCCACCATCGCCTTCTACCGCTGACAGACTTTTGGCGTACCTGAGCGCGTTGGGTCCCGAGATAAATCCACCGAAGATGCAACTGACGAGTGAGTTTGCGCCCAGTCGATTTGCGCCGTGGTATTGGTATTCGCACTCGCCGGCGGCAAAGATGCCGGGGATATTCGTCATCTGGTTGAAGTCTACCCACAGACCGCCCATGGTGTAATGCATGCCGGGGAAGATCTTCATGGGCACGTCGCGCGGATCGTCGCCGACAAACTTCTCATAGATTTCGAGAATGCCTTCGAGCTTGCGGTTCAACGTAGCGCGGTCGATGTGCGTGAGGTCGAGATAGACCATGGGCTGACCATCGATGCCCAGGCCGTACTCATAAACCACCTTGTGAATGGCGCGCGTGGCCACGTCTCGGGGGACCAGGTTGCCGTACTTGGGATACCACTCTTCGAGGAAGTGCCAGCGGTCAGAGTCGGGGATTTGCTTGATGGGGCGTTTTTCGCCGGCGGTGCGCGGGACCCAGACGCGGCCGCCTTCGCCGCGAGCCGACTCAGACATGAGGCGGAGCTTGTCTTCGCCGGGGATGCAGGTGGGGTGGACCTGAATGAATTCGCCGTTGGCGTAGTATGCGCCCTGCTGGAAGATTGCCGACTGTGCGGAACCGGTGCATACGACGGAGTTGGTGCTCTTGCCAAACAGAGCGCCGTTGCCTCCCGTTGCGAGGATGATTGCATCGGCGGGAAAGGAGCGAAGCTCCATTGTGCGCAGGTCGAGGGCGGTGATGCCGCGAGCTACGCCTTTCGAGTCAATGATGGCGGAAAGAAACTCCCAGCCTTCGTACTTCTTGACCTTGCCATCGGCCTCGTGACGGCGAACCTGTTCATCGAGGGCGTAGAGGAGCTGCTGTCCAGTGGTGGCGCCGGCAAAGGCTGTGCGCTGATAGAGTGTGCCGCCGAAGCGACGGAAGTCGAGCAGGCCTTCGGGGGTGCGATTAAAGGGAACGCCCATGCGGTCAAGAAGGTCGATGATGGCCGGGGCTGCCTCGCACATGGCCTTGACGGGGGTTTGGTTGGCCAGGAAGTCGCCACCGTAAATTGTGTCGTCGAAGTGCTTATCGGTGGAGTCGCCTTCGCCCTTCAAATCTTTTGCCGCGTTGATGCCACCCTGCGCACAGACGGAATGGGAGCGCTTGACCGGGACTATCGAAAACAAGTCAACGGTACCGCCGGCTTCGGCGATCTTGATCACAGCCGCAAGTCCGGCCAGCCCTCCGCCAACCACGATGATTCTAGGTGGTGCCATGAAGTCTTCCTTGTACCTTTCCGCCCGAAGTTTCGGCGCGTATCAAACCCCAAATTGCCGCAGATGATGGTCAAGATGTATGTAGGTCAATTCCGCCCACTCCAGCGGCGTCATCGGCCCAAAAAAGCTGTGCGGGTGCTTGGTGCATCCCCCAGGTCCGGCCCCTGTAAAGCGGTCTATTAATTCGAGCAGCCGTTGCCTCTCCACTGGGAAGTCCCGATCATCCTTCACCACATAGCTCTTGTCCGTCGGCGAGTTGCGGGGAAACGGCTTCCCCGCCAAAAAGGTTTTCAGGACGCGTCGCCCAATCAGCCGCCCAAAGAGATTTCGCGGCGGAAACTTCAGCCCGACCGACACCTCCATGCCCGCGGAGCAGTGAGCAAGGGCCTGCGCTGGACTCATCTTGCCCCATTGCCGCTCGCTATCCGGCTTGAGCTGCGCCATCCGCTGATTCACTTCTTCTGTCGTCGCGGGTTCAAAGAGGTTTTTCATAGCGAAAAGATTCTGGAGGCAGCAGGAGCATGCAAGAAGGAAACCAAAGGCGCCACTTCGTCGGGTGCATTCTTGAATTTGGGCCCGACAAATGCCCAAATGCTGGCCAGGCCGATGACGAGGATCACGATGCCGAACGCGGCGCAGACATAGCCGAAGCGCTTGCGGGCGGTTTCTCCGGGAGTAATGCCCCACTTGGCGGCAAACAGCCAGATGCCATACGAGAAGTGCCAGCAGATGGCGATCATGGCAATGATGTAGACAGCCAGCATCCAGGGGTTGGCCAACTCTTGTTGCACCTTGGCGAATGCTGCTCCGGGATGCTCTGACAGGTTCACACCCATGAATCGCTGGCGCATGACATGCTGCCCGATGTAGAGGATGGCGATCAGGCCGGTGTAGCGCTGCGCGACATACATCCAGTTGCCGGCCCATGGGTAATAGACGATGTTGGATTTACCGCGCAGCCAGATCCACACGCCGTAAAGTCCGTGATAGAGGATGGGCAGGAAGATGAAGACCCACTCCAGCACGCGGACCATGGGCAGGCTGTTAAGGAACTTGACCTGTGCGCCGTAGGCGGCTGGGCCTTTGAGGGCTTCGAAGTTTGAGAGCAGGTGCTCCAGAAGGAAGGCGCCGATGGGGATGATGCCGAGCAGCGAGTGCAGCTTGCGCAGGAGGAAGGTGTATCCCTCACCGGCGCGCAGCGGCTGGACGCCGCGTTGGACCTTATGGACGGCGGGCGGCGCGGCGGGTTGTTGAGCAGTGGCCATGACGTTGTTGGCTCCTTACGGGACCGGGATTCGGCTCTGGCCTCGGGGCCGCAAGCAGATTTCCGGGCCAAATTCCGGGGAGGGCAGTATCAGATTGAGGGACTAAACTCTTTGCGATGTTTCCTATGCATTATTGGAGTCGGACGATAAGATCGTCAAGGCGGGCGATCACAGCTTTTGGTCCCCTGGAAGAGATGCGTGCGGATTCAAGCGGAAAGCATGGACAACAAAGCCGCAATAGCACGGCCGCGATGGCTGATGGAGAGCTTGGTTTCGAGGTCGATTTCGGCCATCGTGCGGTCGAGGGCGGGTATGAAAAAGAGCGGGTCGTAGCCAAAGCCGCCGCTGCCGCGGGGCGCATCAAGGATCACGCCCTCGACTGTGCCTTCGGCGGTATGGAGAGGTTCGCCGTCGCTGGCTGCGACGAGGACGCAGTGGTAACGGCCAGTGCGTTGAGCGTAAGGGATGCCGGCCAGGCGCTGTAGGAGAACCATGTTGTTCCAGACATCGGTGTTGTCGTTGGCGTCAGGCGAGTCGACGAGGCCGGAGTCGGCGGCAAAGCGTGCGGAGCGGACTCCGGGCGCGCCGTCGAGAACGTCCACTTCGAGGCCGGAGTCGTCGGCGAAAACGAGGTTACCCGGAGCGAAGCGGGAATAGTAGATAGCCTTGAGCGTAGCGTTGGCAGTAAAAGTTGTGCCCGTCTCCTCTGGGGCGGGAATGGTGGAGAGCGCCGGGAGGGGCTCAATGGAAACTGAGTGTTCCTGGGCTGCGGTGCGGAAGTCGCGCAGCTTTCCCGGGCTTGTGGTGGCGGCGTAAACGCGGAGGGCCATGGGGAAAGTGTAACGGCTGTCGGCACGTCTGCGAGGCAGGGATTCGGCGCGTGAGGAAGATGGTGTCCCATTCGTCCACGGATCGGGTCGACCACCGGAAATGTGAGCTTGCCGAGCCGTTGAAGAGTGAAATGTTCTTTGACAATAGAAGCGTGGTTTATATAAGGTTCTTCCGTCTGGAAAATGTTTCATTTGGTAAATCCGAGCGATCATTTCATCGCAAAAAAGGCGGCTTTCCCAGGCGGGCCAACAGGCCTCACGGTGGCCTGGTTTCTTTCATGAGATAGGTGAGAACAATGGAAAAGAGAATTGCGGGTTGGATGGCGTGCGGACTTGTCTTGGGCGCGGTAGTGCTGCCGAATGGGGTGAGGGCGGCTGCGGGTCCGGCAGAAGCGGGGCCGGTGGAGCTGCGCGTCGACGATCTGAAGACGCCCCTGGGGATCGACGATCCTGCGCCGCGGTTCTCGTGGCAGTTGCAGGACACGGCGCGGGGGGCGCGGCAGACAGCTTATGAAGTGCTGGTTGCGTCGAGCGCGGCGTTGTTGACCGCAGGCAAGGCCGATGTGTGGGATAGCGGGCGGATCGAGTCGGGAGCGAGTTTGAATGTGCACTACGCAGGCGCGGCGATCGCGCCCAGCACGCGCTACTTCTGGCGAGTGAAAGTGTGGGGCGCGGCGGGCAAGCCGTATCCCGAGAGCGCGGCGAGTTGGTGGGAGACGGGCCTGGTGCAGCAGGAGGGCTGGCGCGCGGATTGGATAGGGTTCGAGACAGCAGAAGAGGATGCGGTGCGCCATGCGCCGGCCGCATGGATTGCCAGTCCCGATGCGGGGTCTCTGGACCGCGAGAAAGGGGCGCAACAACACTTTGCTTACCGGCAGACTGTGACGCTGGCCAAGCCGGTGAAGAGCGCTGCGCTCTACGCTACGGGTCAGGACACGGTTGCGGCCTGGGCGAACGGCACGCAGGTGCTGAGCGCTGACCCATTCCCGCCGTATAAGCAGACGCCGTGGAAGAAGTTTGTGCGCGCGGACGTGACGGGAAAGCTGAGCGAGGAGGCCAACTCGATTGCGATTGAGACGTTGCACTATGTGGACAATCCGAATGGAATGGCGACGGACGATGCGCCGCCCATGATTGCGACTCTGGTGGTGGAGTACGCGGACGGAACGACGACAGCATTTGTAAGCGATACCTCATGGAAGACGGCGATCCATGCGGCAGATGGCTGGACTGCGAAGGGCTTCGACGACTCAGGCTGGAAGACGGCCGTGGTTTTTACGCACCGGCGGGCGCAGATGCAAGATTCGCCGCTGGGACATCCGTGGATTCCGGACTCGGTGAAGGCCCTGCGCCATTCGTTCGAGGTGAAGTCTCCGGTGAAATCCGCGCGGCTGTATGCGACGTCGCTTGGGGTGTATGAATTATTCCTGAATGGCAAACGGGTGGGCGACGATGTGCTTGCGCCGGGGTGGACAGATTATCGCGAACATGTGAAGTACCAGACATACGATGTGACGGCTCTGGTTGAGAACGGGAAGAATGCGATCGGGGCGCTGCTGGCGCCGGGTTGGTACGAGACGCCGCTGGAGTGGTTTCAGCAGCCCAACAACTACGGCGACACGCCGCCGGCACTGAAGGCCCAGTTGCGCATCGAGCATGCGGATGGCAGCGTGGAGTGGATTGCAACCGACAAGAGCTGGCAGGCCGGCACGACAACCATTCTGCATTCGGAGATTTATGACGGCGAGAGCCAGGACGCGCGGCGGAAGCAGGCGGGCTGGGACACGGCTGCGTTTGATGGGAACAAATGGAAGAGCGCGATTGCGATCGAACCAAAGGTGGTGCCGATCGAAGCGCAGGACTTTGAATCCATTCGCGTCGAGCGCGCGATGGAGCCGAAGACGATGGCGGAGCCCAAACCTGGCGTTTATGTGTACGACTTCGGCCAGAATTTCTCGGGCATAGAGCGCGTGCGCCTGGAGGGCCCGGCAGGGACCGATGTCAAGATGCGATTCGCGGAGATCATCAATGCGGATGGAACTGTCTATATAGACAATCTGCGCACGGCCAAGGTGACGGACCATTTCATTCTAAGCGGCAAAGGGGTGGAGGAATTCACGCCGCAATTTACCTTTCATGGATTCCGTTACGCTGAGCTGACGGGGTTGCCGAAGGCGCCGGGCAAAGATGCGGTGACCGCCCTTGCCTTCCATACGGACGCGCCATTCACGGCCAAGCTTGAAACTGGCAGCGAGATGATCAACCAGTTATGGCGCAACATTCTCTGGGGGCAACGGTCGAACTTTGTCGGCATTCCGACGGACTGCCCACAGCGAGACGAGCGGTTGGGGTGGATGGCGGACGCGCAGGTGTTCTGGCGCACGGCGACATACAACATGGACCTGGCGGCGTTCTCGCGGAAGTTTGGCGGAGATATGCGCGGGACGCAGGCAGGCACTCCGTACTACGGCATCTACTCTCCGGGGACAGCGACGGAATCGTCTCAATCGGGCGCGGGCTGGAGCGATGCGGGCGTGGTGATTCCGTGGACATCATGGCTGCAGACGGGCGACACCAGCATGATTGAACAGAACTGGGCGGCGATGGAGAAGTATCTCAATGCCATTGAAGCCAAGAATCCAGATGGCCTGTGGGTGCATGAGTCGGGGATTCCCTTTGGAGACTGGCTGTCGCCGGAAGGGAAGACCGATTACACGCTGATCGCGACGGCCTATTGGGCGTATGACGTGACGCTGATTAAGCAGATGGCGCATGCAACGGGGCGGACTCAGGACGAAGAGAAGTACGCGCAGCAGTTCGAGAAGATTTGCGCTGCGTTCGAGAAGAAGTTTGTGCACGACGACGGGTATGTGGCCGGCGCGGACAACACGCCATCTCCTTTTGGCCAGATCAATAATCCCGATGCGAAGAGTCACGGAGGCGACACGCAGGCAGGGTATGTGCTCGCGCTGCATATGAATTTGTTGCCGGCTGAATTGCGCGCCAAGGCAGCACAGAAATTGGCTGACAAAATTGAAGCTAACCATGGACTGCTGGGTACGGGCTTTCTGGGTACGCCATATCTGCTGGAAGAGTTAACCAAGAGCGGGCATTTGAAGCTGGCTTACAAATTGCTTCTAAATACGGAATATCCTTCGTGGGGTTACTTAGTGGGACACGGGGCGACAACCATGTGGGAGCGTTGGAACGGCGATCAAATGAAGGCCGACCCGAGCATGAACTCTTACAACCACTATGCGTATGGCGCGGTGGCGGACTGGATTTATCGCTATGCCGCGGGCGTGGATGCAACGCCGCTCGATGCTGGCTTCCATACTGTGCTGCTGCATCCAGTGTTTGACTCGCGGCTGGGAAGCGTGCGATTCGACTATTCTTCATCGTATGGTCCGATTCACTCTGACTGGAAGGTAGAAGGATCGACGGCTGCTTGGCACTTGACGATTCCGGCCAATGCAACGGGCTTGCTGGAACTTAGCGCAGACGCGGCGGCCAGGTATAAGTTGGACGGCGTTCAGTTGACTGAGAGCAAGCTTGCGAAGGCTGTGACTCATGATGGAATGGGCGGCTATGAGTTAGAGGCTGGAAGTTATAGCTTCCAGGTAAGTGTCGAGTAAGTGGCCTGAGGCTGACTCGAAGGCTGAGGGTTCGTGGTTTCCCACCCATGTCACAAAAGGCGCGACATGGATGGGGCACCGGACATTTGCAGGCGATTCGTAGAAAGGAAAACGGCGTTGTCAATTATTGCGGGGATCGGATGGCACATTATTGGCGCGGCTTGCGCCGCATCATTCTATGCGCCTATTGGCAGGGTGAAGCAATGGTCCTGGGAGACTACGTGGGCTGTGGCTGGATTGTTCTCCTGGATACTGCTGCCGATCTCCGTGAGTTTGTTTTTGCTTCCGGACTTTCAGGGCTTCTATGCGGCGATCGGTCCGCACCTGCTGCTGAAGGTGGCGCTGTTTGGGGCCATGTGGGGCGTGGGCAATGTCAGCTACGGTTTGACGATGCGCCATTTGGGAATGTCTCTCGGCATCGGAGTTGCCATTGGCGTAACGCTGGTGGTGGGCACGCTGATTCCTCCGCTGCTGCATGGGCAGGCCGCGATGCTTTTCACCACGCGTGGAGGCCAGTGGACCATGGCAGGCGTGCTGGTTGCCCTCATTGGAGTGGCTACGGTCTCCTATGCGGGTCATCAGAAAGAGGTGCAACTGAGCGGCGAGGTGCGGGAGTTCAACGTGAAACTTGGGCTGCTGCTCGCCGTTATGTGCGGCATTTTTTCCTCTGGCATGTCGTTCGCCATTGATGCGGCTCGTCCCATGGAGGCGGCGGCGCTGCACCTGGGCGTCAATCCGCTCTACGCCGCGCTGCCAAGTTATGTGATCATCATGGGCGGCGGAGCCATTGTTAATTTGAGTTACTGCTTCATTCGCCTCGCCGCGCTGAAGCGTCTCTCGCTGCGCGCCGATCTCGCGCAGCCGGGCGGAATGCTTATCAAGAACGGGGTTCTGGCTGCAACCGGCGGCATCATGTGGTATCTGCAGTTCTTCTTTTATGCCTGGGGGGCGGCCAACATTCCACAGCGGCTGTTCTACGTGAACTGGATGCTGCACATGAGCATGTACGTGCTGTGCGGAGGGTTGGTGGGTCTGGCACTGGGCGAATGGGCCGGAGTTGGAAGCAGACCCTTGCGGCTGTTGTGGGCTGGGATCCTGGTGATTATTGCGGCCGCCAACCTGGTGGGGCTGGGGATGGCGTCATAACCACCTGCGGTGGGGCGACGCCTTCGGCCTGCGGCAGTTGAGAAGGCGGCTCCCACCATAGCGACAAAGACAAAAACGTCGCGAGGGTGGGGCACCCGGCCCTGTGTGCGAATTTCTCCTTGATTTTCTAGCCAAAACTTGCGATTTTGGCAGGTTTTAGGGCAATTTCGCCTTAAAAACAGGCGAATTTGACCCCTTCTGTTTACTGAGTAGTACTGGTAGGCTGGTGCTTAAGCTGTTCATTTCAATCGGCTTGGCTTAAAAACATCCGTCCAAAAACAGCATATTTTCGATTTTTTTCATGTGCTGGGCGCGGACCGGGCTCATTCCTGACAGATTCGGCCGGGCGCAGGGCATTGAAGCAGAGGATTCTCATTTGTCTAGTTTGCGCCAGTCGGGGTTAATTTTACGCAAACCGCCTGCGCGCGGTAATCGGCACAGATTGCCGACAAAGATGGATTCACGCGGAGCGGGCGCCGCTCCGGGGCTAAAGCCCTCATTCTTTTCAGCTTTTCGCGGCACGACTGAAGTCGTGCCCTGTTACAGAGCCCTCAACTGAGGGGGCGTTTCGTCAAGCTGAGCCACCAGTTGCGGTGGGCAGACGACGCTTGCGCGCCCAGGGGTTCGTGGTTCAGGGCAGGCTCTGGGCGCCCTACATCTTCGGTTGGGTTGAAGGAACGGAAACCCGAAACAAGTAGTTAGTCGATCGTTTGCTCGAGGCGGAGATCGCGTGAGGAGGCGCCGGCACTTATGGTGCGTTTGCCGGTTGCGGTTTCCCACTTGCCGTTGGCTGTGGACCAATACTGCAACTGGCGCCGCTCAACGTGAAGGGTTACGGTTTTTGCTTCGCCCGCTGCAAGATGAATGCGGTCGAAGGCTACGAGAGCGCGAACAGGGAACTGAACACCTGACGGAATTTCGCTGGGTGCGCCGAGGTAGACCTGCGGGACTTCATCTGAGTCCACGCTGCCGGTGTTGTTGATGTGCACCCTGACTTCGAGGCCGCCGTCTTTTGTTTTCTCGACCTTCAGCTCTGAATAGTCGAAGGTGGTGTAGCTGAGTCCGTGGCCAAAGGCGAAGAGTGGAGCAATGTTCTCCTTGTCGAACCAGCGATAGCCGACGTTAACGCCTTCGCTGTATGTCGTTTTGCCATCCACGCCCTTCATCGAGCGCTCTGGATGTTTGGGGTCGGTTGCGGGATAGTCCGCAAGGCTTTTGCCCCAGGTGACGGGGAGACGGCCTGCGGGACTGGTTTTGCCGGCGAGGATATTGGCGGTTGACAGGCCGCCTTCATCGCCGGGCCACCACATTTCGAGGACCGCCTTCACCTTGCCGACCCAGGGCAGCGCGACTGGCTGACTGGTGTTGAGCACGACGACGGTGTTGGGATTGACCGCGGCCACTTCTTCGACCAATTTGTTCTGCTCGCCGGGCAGGCCGAAGACGGGCTGCAGGCGGGTCCAGAGGAAGACGACGGCGACCCTGGCGCTCTTGGCCGCGGCGATTGCGGCCTCACGATCGGCTTTGCGCTGCTCAGGGGTGTACCAGTTCAGCCGGACCTGAACTGGGGCGGCTGAAGTGTCGGGGCCGATCTTAACTTCGATGGCGTGGGCGCCAGCAGTTAGCTCAATGGGGCGGCGTACATTGTCAAGGCCGTCAGTGGTGGGAATCGCGTTATCCTGGTTGGCTTGCAGGATGTCGCCATGCACGCCGCCCTGCGTTGCGCCGGTGCGGCCCAGCCGCTTGCCATCGATGGAGATGTTGGCGTTGGTGCCCAGGGCCTGGAGGTAGAGCCAGTAGTTGCCGGCGTGGGGAACGGTGAGCGCGCCCTTCCAGGAGAGGGTGGAGTTGGTTTTCAGGGAATTGACGCCCTTGACGGTGAAGTCCAGTGTCGCATCCTCCTGTTCAATTCCGTCGCCGGTGCGCAGGAGGCCTGGCTTGCCGTCGTGGCTGAGAGCGCTTGCGGGAATGGTGGTGCCCGTCATGTCGTCGTCGACGGCAAACTGGATCTTTGCGTTGCCGGTGACTTTCTTGAGAGCGTCCCAGGGCCCAACCTGGCGCCCGGGCAGACCGACGGAGCGCTCTCCGCTGGTGCCGATCGAGTCGACCTGGAGCGCTGTTGGTCCGATGAGAACTACGTTATCCAGATCGGCGGCTTTGAGGGGTAGGATATTTCCTTCGTTCTTGAGCAGAACGGCGGCTTCTTCGCTCGTCTTCTGAATGATTTTGGCGTTGGCATCGATGGCCTGCTCGGTGACCTCGTGCTTGGATTGGCCGTCGAGGTAGCCGAAGTGGACGATTTCATAAAGGACGCGGCCGGCGGCGCGGGTGATGGCGGCTTCGTTCACGGTGCCGTCCTTAAGTGCCTCGGGCATTTTCTTGGGGTCAAGCTTTTTGCCGAAGTCGCTCGTGTTCATTCCGGCCGGCGGCGGTTCCTCCGGGAGGTGGCCGAAGAATCCCTCCAACATGGCGTCCATGGGGTTTGTCGGCGGCGGAGGCGGGATGGGCAGAGAATCGAAGAAGGAGGGGAGCATGAAGCCGCCCGGAGCAGGCTCGCCGGGCATCTCCATGTCCAGGCCGGCGTTGATGAAGTTAACGGCGTGGACCGCGCCCCAGTCGGAGGTGACGAAGCCTTTGAAGCCTAATTCGTCGCGCAGGATTTTGGTCAGCGTAGATTCATTCCCGCAGGCGAAGGTTCCGTTGATGCGGTTGTAAGAACACATGATGGAGGAGACGTCGGCCTTCTTGATTGCTGCCTCGAAGGGCGCGATGTAGACTTCGTGGAGCGTTTGGTCGTCGATGAAGGTGCTGCCGCTCTCTGAGTCGTAGCCGACGAAGTGTTTGATCTGCGCCATGACGTGCTGCGACTGGATGCCTTTGACCTCGCCAACGGCCATTTGCGCACTGAGAAAAGGGTCTTCGCCGTAGGTGTTGAAGCCGCGGCCAAACTCGAGATCGCGATCGATGTTCACAAACGGCTGGAGCGCGACATCGATGCCCAGCGCGCGGGCTTCGCGGCCGATGACCAGGCCGTTCTCTTCGGCGGTTTTAACACTGAAAGTGGCGGCCACGCCCATGGTGGCCGTTTCACCCTGCGATGGATGGCGGGTCAGCACGCCGGGAGGGCCATCGGCGAAGCGCAGGCCAGGGATGCCAAGCCGCGGGATACCGGCCAGGTAGCCGGCCTGTCCCTGGTAAACCGCTGGATCCTCATGGGTGCCATGGGTGAGCGTCAGCTTCTCCTGAAGGGTCATCTGGCTGAGCAACTTGTCTACGCGCGCATCGCCCGTTACAACGGGCACAGATTGCGCCAGCGCCATGGATGCGCCCAGCAGCAATGACACTCCCCCAATTATGGCCCGTATGGACATGGTTCTTTGTGTCGACTGCACCGATCTCATTGTTTGGTTCTCCCACCATATGTCTGGACGGTTCAGGTTGAGTTTATGACGCAGCCCTCTGGCGGGTCCTGAGGATTTTGCCGCGTCTCAATATGAAACGGTTTAGACCTCTGGTTTCCAACGGCAAGCAGTTTAGAACACGAGACCAGTTGGTGTATGTGCGCATTGAACGTAACAGCGATGGTGAGAAGGCGCGGGCTGGTGGCAGGAGGGAGTGAGACGTGCCAGATCCCAGGCAAGAATTCAGCACGATGGGGTTTGCGTTTGGGCTTGTTCGGCGACTGTCATTTTCAAATGCTTACATGGCGCCGATCAATCCTGGCCCGGATGTCATGAATGCGAATCCCGGGCTCAGCTACCACTTCTGGAATCACTCGGGGCGACAAACGCTAAATCATCCTTTGCAACCTGGAAACAGAGGACGGCTTCGGGTTCTCCACGTAAATTCAGCTCTGACCTGCCCAAATCTCTCAGACACTGATAACTGGAGCCTCCCCGTTTTGGCTTAACTCCGAGATTATCTCGCAGCCGCCGTCGAGGCTGAGTGAGTAATGCAATGGCGCGTTAGCGAGGGCGAAAGTCAGGCGTAGTCAGTCGATATGGTTGCCCTTAGCTCCTCGATGGAAATATTCCCTGCATTGCGATAACGAAGTTCAGTACCAGATACGGCATTAGATTGTTATGGGGCTGGCTTCCACCCGCCGAACCGCATTCGGCGGCGGCCATGTTGACCACAGAGGCCCCATTAGCCGAAGGAGTCGCGTAGATCGGCGGGCTGCCTCGGCCGCCCGAGCCCAGCGCGACTGTTGGTCCGGGAACCGCGCCGTGGCCGGCAGTTGCCGATGCAGGAACATTGTGATTATGCGAAGGGAGCTCGTTCAGGAGGAGGCTTATCGATGGCGCTCCGGCCGTCTCGCCAAGGTCGTACAGGCTCAGCCCAGGCCCCTGTCCCGGGCCCACGATCACGCAACCTTGCAGGTTCGGCAGGGCGAAGGTGGATACGCCATCGCCTCCGTAGGTGGTGCCAAGAAGCGAAAAAAGAGCCGTGTTCTGCGCGATCGGGAGGAGCTGGCCGTTGCAGAAGGCCCAGCCCACCGGGGGAAAATTGAAGCCAGCGAGCATAATTTGGCCTACAAAAGGTTCTGACATTGAAAGACCTCCCGGGCTAACTGCGAGAAGGAAATATCCCTTGAAGAGCGATGCAAAAATTCAAAACAAGAAACGGCTGCATGTTCGGGTGCGGCTGCGATTGCCCGGTGGCCGTCATTCCGTTGCCCAGTGTAGTCGTCGCCTCACCGGTTCCATATGCGTCCGCCTCCACTGCCGCAGGAAAATTTCCTGGGGCCGACTCCTCGTTGCCCGGGCTGGAGACCGCCGCCACGCCGTGAGCGTGCGAGGGCAGCTCGGAGAGTTGAAGGGTGTGATTCTGCTCGCCGCCGATTTCGCCCAAAACAAAGCCGTTGCCGAAGTGCACAGGCACGTTCCCCTGGAGGTTTGGCAGTGCAAAGTTCTCAACGCCATTGCCGCCGTAGGTTGTTCCGAGCAACGAAAATATGGCTTGATTCTGGTTGATCGCGAGGAGCTGGCCATTGCAAAGCGCCCAACCTTTCGGCGCAAATCCGAAGGGGAAAGTGGCGATCTGGCCGAGAAATGGTGTTGACATAGTGTCCTCTTCTTAGCTCGGTGAAGGGTAGACCCCGAATAGAGAGATGATGCAAGTCATAACGAGAAGCGGCTGGAGGTTGTTGTGGGGTTGACTCCCGCCGGTCGCAGAAACCATATTGCCCATGGCACTCGTGGCCGAAGCGACTGGAACATATTGACCGGTGCTCGACGCGGCAAACAGTGCCCCCGCGGGAGTCGGCCTGTTACCGTTCGTATGGACCGCGCCTACGGCATGGGAGTGAGAAGGAATGTCGTTGACCGTGAGTGTCACATTCTCCACTCCGCCGGTTTGCCCTATAACGAAATCGCTTCCCTGATGCATGGCTACGCGGCCACGCAGGTCGGGCAACGCAAAGGTGGATTGCCCATCGCCACCGTAGGTCGTCCCAATCAGGTTGAAGAGAGTCGAGTAATCTGAGATGGGGAGCAGCTGGCCCTCGCACATCATCCAGCCTACGGGCGCGAAATTGAAGCCCACGAAGCGGATCTCTCCTACATACGGTTCGGACATGATGGCTCCTCCTGTTTCATTTCACTGCGACAGAATTCTGTTTCCCTTGAAGAAGCTTTGCTTCGAATAATAGCCAAAAGCGCGGTGAAAGGAAGCTCGCAGGTCAGAATAATACGGGAAAGAAGCAGGATTGCCAAGAAGTTTCGCGCCTGCAACCTACCCAATAGTCACTCCCTGACTGGCGTGGGCCGGCTCATGCGATTGAAAATCGATTCGTAAGTTGCGACGCCATTCGCAGCCGCAATCGGCACCAGGAAGATGTTCATCCGGTTGCCGTCTTCAAACTGAAGGTCATAGATTCCCTGTGCCAGCATTGCGCTCGAATCGGCTTCAAAGGCCAGCCTGAAGCTATCTCCAAGGGAGACACTCGCATCCGGGTCGCGGCGGAGCGCGCGTACCGAGGCGAGCTTTAACACGACCCCTTCCCCAGTTCCTATTTGGACGATGGCCTGGGTACCGCAAATGCTCCGAAAATAGGCCCCGTTGGGGCCCGGCACAACCGGACCAGTTTCCTGGATCGAATCGTCGCCGGCAGCTTGCGGGGGCGCAGCTCCACCCCACTCCATCTCGATGTTCAGACCATTTCCTCCGCGAGGAACAAAGCCCAGGCGCGTGTAGAGCCTCTTCGCGCGATTCTCTTCGCGCACGCTCAGGCGCAGTGGAACACCCGCTTCGAGAGCGCGCCGAGTGAGAGACTCAATCAGCTGGCCCCCAATACCATGGCCGCGGAACGCCTCAAGCAGAGCAATGTCAACCAGGTGAATCGCCGCCGCGCCCGCGCTCACCAGCATGCGGCCCACACGGTAAGGTCCCACCCAGACAACCGAGCTCTCAAGGGTAGGGAACTGCTGCGCATAGCCCGATTTCTGCGCGCGGTATTGCATCTCAAGTAGCTGGGCCAACGCAGCTTCTGGCAGCCCGAGGGGGAGAAACTCCGGTTTGCGAACGTCAAAGTACAGCTCTTTCAGAAACGGCTCATCCTGTTCGGTCAAAGGGAGCAAACGGTATTCCATAGACCTTCATCTTATCGGGTAACTTTCATTTCGAAGTCTATTGCCCACCGCCGGTTCCGCAGAGGTTAAATCCGTTGCTAAACTCAAGGTCGATGCTCGATCCCACCGCAACCCGGATTGTCGACTGGCTTCGGGAGATTGGCCTCACCGTTCGCCTTGCGCCCCTTGAGACCGGCACGTTCCTTCCCGGTGTAACGCTGGAGCCGGGCGGCCTGATCGTAGACCCCGAACGCCTGCTCTACCCCGGCGACCTGCTTCATGAAGCCGGCCATCTGGCCACCATGCTGCCCGCGCAGCGCGCCTCAACCGGATCGAATGCAGGCTCAGACATGGGCGACGAGATCGCTGCCCAGACCTGGTCATACGCCGCTGCCGTTCACCTGGGCCTGCCCGCAGAGATTGTCTTTCATCCAACGGGTTATAAAGGCGCCGCAGAAACCCTCATGAATGTGTATCGAGACGGCAAGGCAGGGGTTCCGTTACTGCAATGGATGGGCCTTACCCTGGACCGCAACCGCGCCGCGACCGCCTCCGTCCCTCCCTACCCCCACATGATCCGATGGCTCCGTATCGAATGAAATCAATCTCTTCCCGAGACTTCCGCCGATGCAGGCAGTCCGGTGCTCCCGGCCAGCCAAACTCGGCGAGGGGAAATGGGAAAACTACTGCGCCAGGCGGTTAAAGGTCGCTGTATAGGTATGTGGATTCAACCCCGGGCCGCCTGGAACGATAAAGAGCGCGAAGCTGCCCAGACTGTGGTTTTTCATAGTGTAAGTTCCCTGGGAAAGTGACTTGCCGGAGCCCCGGAAATGCAGGCCGAAACCGGTGGTAGCTTCATTCGCGGGCTTGGATGAAAGGGTAGCTCTGGGCGCTTTGGGGGCCGAGGACGGCTCTTCAGCGGTGGTCACGGAATCGAGAGTTAGAGATTCAAGCTGCTGCTTGCCATGCATAACCGTGAAGCGTTCACCGACGAGCGGTTTGAAAGTCTCCTCGGAAGCATTGTCGAGGACGGCGAGGTTCTTCTCCTGGAAAGTGTCGTCCGTTAACCCGGAAGCCGTTTGCGCAAAGGCAATGGGGCGGGCTGCGCTGGCCAGAAGTGTGAGAGAGGCTGCTTCAATGAAGCGGCGCCGCGTCAGAGACATAAGATACCTCCGGGGAATTCACAACAATTCAACCGGCCCAGCTTGCTCGGTGTGAAACTGGAAAAGCTAGATTAAGTGAAGATAATACAGCCACCGTATCGACATTGCACCTGTTTTTTAGTGACCGGAACTTTGCCTAAAGGTAATGTTGACTTTGTCGAAATGGCAAGAGAGAATGGCGGCTGCGTCATTTTAGGTTCCTGGCTTTTCGTCTATTTCGCCGCATTTTACCGGACCCAATTCCAGGATATAGGTGCATCTGAATCGGCTCGTATCGAACGATTTGGGGAAGCGGCAACAGCACAGTCAACATTGTAACCACAGGCTATCGAGCGATTCCTCCAAAGTATCCATCCCGCAAGGCGCTCATACAAAGAGAGCGCCGGAGGCTACCGTGATCACAACGCGTCGAAACTCCAGTCCCCAATCCTTGCTGTTTTCCCCAGTGGGGTTCTTTCTCGCGCTTGGAATGACATTGCTCACAAGCGGCGGGCTATTTGCACAACGGACGGCGGCCGGCGATGCCCAACTGGAGCAGCCACTGCGCTCAGTCTCCATGGTTTCGGCGGACTTCGACGAGGACGGCGTTGCCGATCTGGCTATTGGCTCAGCCCTTGAAAAGGGGGGCTCGATCAGCCTGATGCGGGGCAATCTGGATGCCATCGCGCCGCAGACCCATGCCAGTTGGCTGGCCGCTGGCAGGCATGACCTGACCGTTCCCTTCCTTGAGCCGGCGGAAAGAATCCGTCTCACGGAGGTTCCGGACTTGCTCACCGCAGCCGATGTGAATGGAGACGGACACCTCGACCTCGTATATGCCGCCAGGAATAGCGGCGTTCTGCACGTTATGTTCGGGACGGGCACGGGGACATTCCGGCCCAATTCAATCTCGTTCACCCTTCCAGGAAGCATTACCGCGCTGGCTGCTTATAGGCCGTGCGCGCCTGTTCAGGGCGATGTTCTGGTGGTGGGTTACGAGTCGAAGCAGGGACCTCGTTTGTCCATTGTCAGCTACGGCAATTCCGGGCCGAAGATCGAATCGACCTATAAGCTGCCGGGGGCTGCCACTGCGTTTTCCATTGCAAACCTGGACGATGACCTCGTTCCGGACACGGCCATCGTGGCCGGCGGCCAACTGCTGGTGCTGCACGGCCGCAACGCGCTCACGGGCGCAGGACGGTTAGAGGTGCTTCCGGTCGAAGGTGTCGAGGCGTTGACCGTTGGCGAGTTTCTCTTCGACCGCCATGGGCTGATGCAACTGGCCGCACTCACCTCAAATGGGGATGTGCTGATCCTGGGGCATCAGGGCGTTGACTCGCGCCCCTTCACGCCAAAGGAGATTGCAGGCACGCGTCATCTGCGTCCAGGCTCCCCAACCCTGGCGCAACTTGCCGGCAACATTGCCCACGAACCATGGACGGTATTAGAGACCGACTCCCAGGTGGCCGCTCACGCCAGTGGATCCCAGGCGCCCATTCTCCTTCGCTCACGCGCGAGTGGCAGCGGCGGCGACGACGTGGTTGTGCTCAATCCGTCGCAACAGCAGCGCGTCACGATCAGTCACCGCATGGCAACTTCAAAGACACCCGCTTCGGCGACGGCCCGCACCTCCGCAGTCGGCCTCAGCAGTTCGGACGAGCTTGTTGCCGCCGCCGCCGCGCGCGTCTCTGCGGATGGACGACCCGGCCTGGCCATGCTACAGAAGAACAGCCCCAGACCGGAGTTTACGGTTCCCAGCGCCGGCAATACCTACTATGTGAACACGACCGCTGACAATACCGGCACGACGACTGACACCGACGACGGCACGCGCTGCTCGAATGGTTCCGCTGAGGTGTGCACCCTTCGCGATGCGGTTACATTCGTGAACAACGATGCCGCCGACAACATCAGCGCTTTAAAGTCCGACACCATCATGGTGCCCTCAGGCATCTATCCGTTGACATGGCAAGCCGGAACCGTCGACGTCAACGGAAATGCGGTGACACATCTGGAAGTTCTTGGCCCGGTGACCTTCGTTGGAAGTACATCGGGAGCGGGAGTGACGATCAATGCTATGAACAACGACGTCGCCTTCACCATCAATCCGGGATCCTATGGATCTTTCAATCCCAGCGGAGATTCATACGTATTCGATACCACCCTTGAAAACATCACCATCGAGAATGGCACGAACCCCAACAATCTCGACCTCCACGCAAATGCCAACGATGGTGGGGGCGGCATCAACTGGGATGCATTTGGAACCGGAAATCTAAAGCTGGTTAACGTAACAATCGAAAGCTGCCTGGTCGAATATGGGGCAGGCGGAGGCCTCTGGGTAGAGAACTCGGCCGGAAGCGGTACGGGAACAGTGACACTGACGGGGGGCAGCATCTCCAGCAACTCGACGGCCGAGGAGGGCGGGGGCATTTATGTGGCTTATCCCTATGCTGCAGTTGCGGCAACCAATACAACGATCTCCGACAATACCGCCAATCCCTCTGCTTACCCAAGCGATCTTGGCGGATTTGGAGCAGGAGGCGGAATTTACTTCGGCGCGAGGACTTCCGCCTCGGCCTCGCCGCAATCGACTTTGACCGGAGTCAAGATCACTTCGAATAATGCCGCCCAGGAAGGCGGGGGCATCTACACCAACTCCGGCATCGTGCTTAGCAATTCCGTTGTAAGCGGCAACACCAGCGGCGCATGGGGGGGCGGTGTCTATGCGCAAGAAGGCCCTGGCGAGGCCAGCACGACGATCACCGGCACAAACATCCTGAGCAACTCGGCGACCACCGCCGGCGGCGGCGTCTTTGTTGGCGATGACAACCCGTCGACCGATTTTCCCTCGCTCAGGATGAGCCTGAGCAGGATCTTCGGAAATACATCAGGCGGCACAACTGGACTGGCGTTGGGAGGCGTGGGAGCTGCAACAGCTACCGAAAATTGGTGGGGGTGCAACGCCGGACCGGCAAACGAATCGTGCAACGAGGCAGATAGCGCAGCCGTGACAAATCCCTGGGCCGAGCTGGGGCTCAGCGCCAATACGACCTTAGTCAATCAGGGTGGTAGCATTCACCTCACAGTAAGCCTGAATACTGATTCAAATGAGAACCCCATCACGGGCGCGTTTCCTGCTGTGAACGGCGATAGCATCAGCTTTAGTGTCACGGGTGTGACAGCCAGTCCAGCACTCACTTCTGGGACATTTAGCAGCGCCGGTACCGACGCTGTGACTCTTACACCCTCGACCGCTGGAAGTGGCACTGTTTCCGCCACATTCGATAACCAGACTGTCGCGCTCGATTTCACATCGGCGACACCCGCGACGATGAGCTCTCCCACGCCGGGCACAGTGCTGGCAGGTTCCAGCGCGACCTTCACGTGGACGACTGGAAGCGGGGTCACGGAGTATGAACTGCGACTGGGCACCACGGGAGCGGGGTCGTCCAACCTCTATAACTCGGGTACCGTAACGGCAACCACGGAGGCGGTGACCGGGCTGCCGACTACCGGGGCGACGGTGACTGCGACGCTCTATTCGCTGATCGGAAGCACTTGGCACTCTAACGTCTACACGTACACCGAAGCCACCCATGCGCCCGCGACGATGAGCTCTCCCACGCCGGGCACTGTGCTGGCAGGTTCCAGCGTGACCTTCACGTGGACGGCCGGGG
>Ga0182024_10006251_pt1 | contig 26263 bp, 26 predicted proteins | sample P32metaG_FD_120480 | JGI IMG/M metagenome (GOLD analysis project Ga0182024, IMG submission 120480) | Permafrost microbial communities from Stordalen Mire, Sweden - P3-2 metaG (Illumina Assembly) | ecosystem: Environmental > Terrestrial > Soil > Wetlands > Permafrost | place: Sweden: Stordalen... | reverse complement strand
TGGAATTCTCTGCTCGAGCGCGTGGGAAACCACTCCGTGTCGAGTTCCCGGCTCTCCCCCGGCCGCAGCTGAACAAGAGGACTATTGATCTCGGCTTCCAGATAATAAGGTGAACCATCGCCTCCCGTGGTCAGCGAGGGCTCGCCGTCGGAATTCACTCTCGTTTCGGGGCCATTCATCCAAAAAATAACCGATGCCTTGCCGGGATAGGCTTCGTTCTTCTCGTAGCGGAAGCGCTCCACCATGGCGTACTGGCTGTCGCCATCCACCACGGCCAGCCAGCCGGGCGTCGAGTCGATCCAAAGTTCGGCGGCGAGGTGCGCATAGTGCAGCGCGAAGAGGCCATCGTCCCTGACGGCAACCGCCGGATTTTCCGCCGGGCCGAAACGCACGTGATAGCGGTTGAGATAGCTGCTGGTTGCATTCGCCGGAGTGAAGGTCCAGAAATTGTGGCTCGCTCGTGAGGGAGTAGAGTGGTCCGCGGTATCGTATTGTGAAACGGATTGCATCGACCACTCGACGACGTGGCCGCTCTTGTTCTGCATGGTTGCGTGAAAACGGATTCCCGGAGAATCGGCGTCTAGATGGATCGTACGCCGGATCTGAATCCCGGTCTGCGGATCAGTCGGACCGGTAAGCTCGATCTCGCATTCCCGCCCTTCCGAAACCTTTCGAAAGGCGTACGGGCCGTCGTCGAGCAAATCGGAGTTGCCCACCCAATGTTGTTCATCGTCGTTTCCCTCTGGCAAAAGCCAGAGCTTGTCGCCCCCATAGTTAAACCACTCTGAGGGATCGGGAGGCAGGTATTTTCCTTCGTACTTGGGATTGACGAAAAGGTAAGGATGACCGGCAAAGATAACTTGCATCAGGCGTCCGCCATTTTGCGGGACAACGATCAGCTTGACCCAGCGATTGGAAAGCTGTTCCGCGTTCCAACCCTTGTAATTCATCGATTCGACGCGGCACGACGAAGCGGGCTGGGCCGGATCGACTTTCGCCTGGGCGAACGAACCAGTCGGGGTGAGCGAACAAATCAGCAAAGCTAATACGTAGCGCCGCATTCGGCCCTCTTTCTTGATCTGCGCTGCCAGATGTCTCAGCCATGAACGATCGGACTTCTAATCCGAGCATCGGCTTTTCTCTAGGCAAGGCCTTGATGGTTACACACTTTCACTGGACGAAACAAAACCCAATGAAACGAAACAATTGAATTTGCGTCAAGCAGATTCTGTGGTATATCAGGTTCACCGTCTGATGTCACCGATTCCTAAGAAGCTATTTTCACTGAGTGGAATACTCCGAATTGGCCGGCGCGTCTCCCGCGGACGCGCGAAATTCGAGAAACGCGACGCGACTTGGAGAATCGTGCTGGCGTGCTTGGTGATTTTTCTTGGCGCGACCGGCAATCTCCTTTGCCAAAACTCGACGGGCGGAGAGTCCGCCTCCGACGCGAAACCTGACCTCAAGGGAAAGAACGTTTTCGAGGGAAAGTGCGCAACTTGTCACGGACTCGACGGACGTGGTGGGGAGCATGCTCCCGACATCGTTCGCCGGGCTGCCGTGAAGACGCTCTCGAACGAGGCGCTGCTCGACCTGATCCACGAGGGAATTACGGAAGCAGGAATGCCAGGGTTTCCCAGCCTGGCCGATGGAGACGCTCAGGCTCTGGTTGCTTACATGCGCTTTATGCAAGGCAGATCCAGTGCGAACCCGGTGACCGGCGACCCAGCGCGGGGCCATAATCTTTTCTTTGGAAAGGCCGGATGTTCCTCCTGCCATCAAATTGGACGCCGGGAACAATTCGTCGCGGGAGACCTCGCAGGGTTTGCGCGAGATCATCCGGGGGATGAGATACGCGATGCGATTGTAAGGCCGGAAGGAGGGCCGCTAGAAACCGTAACCGCGGTTGCTCGAAATGGCCGGAAGTTTTCCGGCACGATTCGAAATGAAGATAACGCGTCTCTGCAGGTGCAGGATGGCGACGGCCGATATTATCTGCTCATGAAACCCAGCCTGGTTTCCGTCCAGCGGAAAATCGGGAATCCGATGCCTGTCGACTACGGACAGCGACTTAGCAGCAGCGAGCTCGATGATCTAGTCAGCTACATTTTGCGAGAAGCGCGTCCTTCGGATCCTTCCTCATCGTCCTCCGTGGAGGGTCATGCCCAGGATTGAAGGACGGCTCCTGCTGTCGATGCTGTTGCTGACATGCGGTCTTCGAGCACAAGACCGGCCAGTGGATCCCACATGGTTGCATCGCTACGTCCCCGACCTTACTGAGACGAAAGCCGACCTCACTTCTCAAACTTGCCACTACCGTCCGATTGTCGGAGAAGGTGATAAGGACAATCGATCTCTTCAAACCGTAGCGCGCTTCGGTGAGGTCACCCTGGATGCGCGCGGTAATTGCCAGGCTGTGTCCTACGACCGCCAGGAGGAGATTTATTTCGTAGTCGAAGGCCGAGGGGTGCTGCACTACGAAGATCAGACTCAAGCCCTGCGCAAGCATGACTTCACCTACCTGCCTCCGCGTGCCAAACATTCGCTTTCCAACGATTCGGACCAACCCTTGCGCGTGATTGTAATGGGGTTCAAAATCTCGCCATCGATTTCCATCACCGCCCCGTTGCCGCATCCGAAGGTCGCAAATCTCGACGATGCCAAAGAGGAGACCGTCAGCGGTCACCCTAATTCGGTTCTGTACAAACTTCTGGCCGGGTTGCGCACTGGCAAGCGGGATCTGATTGACGAAGCTTACGTGATGGACAGCTTTTTCTGGATGGACTTTTCACCCGGAGGAACAAACTGGCCTCACCATCACGAAGCGGCGGAAGAAATCTATCTTGTGATCGATGGCCAGGGCGAAATGGTTGCGGGCAGTGGAACGGACGGGGTTGAGGGCCGTTATCCCGCCAAGGCGGGCGACGCCTATTATTTTCGTCCGAACTGCACGGTAGGTTTCTACAACCAAAATAAACCGGACGCCAAGGCCTATATTTTGGCGGTTCGAGCTCGCGTCCCACTACACGAAGATGAAGAATAGGTTGCTAATCCCAGGAGGTATTGCAATGCAGGCTACGAATTCCAGTAGACGTTCATTCATGAAATGGGCAGCGGCGGCTCCGCTGCTCAGCCAGATTGCTGTAGCCGATCTTTATGCCAAGGCTGCTACAGCTGTAGGTAAAGACCCTCGACAGAATTGTTACAGCCGCCTGGGAGTAAAGACCGTCATCAATTGCCGAGGCACATGGACCTATCTCAGCGGGTCTCTGGAGTTTCCTGAAGTTCGCGAGGCGCAGGCTGAGGCTTCGCAATATTTTGTAAATGTGCTGGATCTCCAGCGCGCCATTGGCCGGCGTTTGGCGGAACTGACCGGCGCCGAGTCTGGAATGATCACCTCAGGCGCCGCGGGCGCCCTGGCGGTCGCAACCGCAGGATGCATGGCAGGCACCGATGACAAGCTCATCTGGCAGCTCCCCGATACCACTGGCCTCAAGAATGAAGTGGTCATGTCTGGCGGCCGGAGCGCTTTTGACAGCGCGATCCGACTCACCGGCGCGAAACTGGCGCTTGCCTATTCACCAGAAGAAATTGCCAATTCCATCAACCAAAATACTGTGATGATCTACACGACAAACTTGGGTGAGGAATTACAGAAGGAACTCGCGATTGCGAAACAACATAAGGTGCCGCTGCTGCTGGACGATGCGGCCGGCATTCCTCCGGCTGAGAATGCGAAGTTGTACGCCCGAATGGGAATCGACCTCTATACCTTTTCCGGCGGGAAAGGCCTGCGTGGTCCGCAGTGCAGCGGAGTGCTTCTCGGCCGAAAAGATCTGATCGAAGCGGCCGTGATGAACTCCAGCCCACGCGAAGGAGCCGTGTGCCGTCCCATGAAGGTTGGAAAAGAAGAAATGATTGGCTGCCTCACCGCCTTGGAAACATGGCTGAAGCTGGACGACAAAAAACTGTATCGCGAGTGGAATGATCGTGTGGATAGCATCAGGAAGCTGGTGGAGACAGTGCCGGGAGTGCAGACAAAGATCTACATTCCAGATGATGGGAACCGCTATCCCACGCTGAACGTCTCATGGGATCAAAAGGCGTGGGGATTTACCATCGATGACTGCGTGCGCGCGCTGCGCGAGGGCGATCCCGTCATCGAAGTGCTCGGTGCGGATAATCCCAGCCTGGTGACGGCGGTTCGCGAGGGCAGGCCCAATCCCACAAGCAAAGAGCGGCCGGAAGCCGACCATATCGAACTGGTTTCGATGACCATTCAACCCGGCGAAGAAGTCATCGTGGGACAACGATTGCGAAACCTGCTGGGAGCGGCACAAAAGAAAAGCCGGACAACTTAGAATCGCTAGCGCAACTGGCGCTCTCTTCAATAGGGTGAGGGAGGCACGAATGAAATCATTCCTTGTTGCACTGCTATTTTGTTCTGCGGTTGTCGCGCAAGCACAGGCAGGCGCAGCGGCACCGCATCCGGACTCTGCCAAGGTCCATCGCCTCGCCTCGCCTAGCGTTGACGCGGGAGACTACATCTATATTTCCGGCCAGGGTCCGCGCGGCGCGGATGGCGCACTACCTGCAACTTTTGCGGCGCAGGCGCGGCAAGCCCTAACTAACTTGAAGTCGGTGCTCGAGACTGCCGGCTTGACAATGGATCACGTTGTCTACACCACCGTTTATCTTACGGACATGAGCCAATACGCGGAAATGAACCGTGCTTTCGGCGAGTTCTTTAAAAAGACTCCGCCCGCTCGCGCTGTGCTCGGCGTTGCCGCTCTTCCCGATCCCCCAATTGAAATCAATGCAGTTGCGGTGCGCAATCTCGCCGATAAGCGCGCTATCTATCCGCGGAACTACAAATCGGACGAACCTTTTTCCCCGGGCATTCTGACTCACGATCGCCTGTTTGTGTCTGCAATGCCAGTTTCTGCCATGCCGGGTCCAAATCCAGTCAGCGGCAAGGCTTCAAATGATCCTGCCACTCAGGTGGACTTCGCGCTTGACCAGATGAAATCAGTAGTGGAAGCGGCCGGGCTGAAGCTCAGCCACATGGTTTTCGTCAATCCGTACCTGACCGCGCAAATTCCGATGCGGGTGATGAACAAGAACTATGCGCAGCGCTTCGAGTTCGGCAACACTCCGGCACGGGCCACGATCGAAGTTACGAGCCTTCCCAACGGCGCACAAATCGAATACACCGGCGTTGCAGTTCGCGACCTGAAGCAACGGCGGTCCGTGCGTCCCAAGAACATGCCACCCAGCCCCACGGCAAGCCCCTGCGTGTTTGCTGGCGATACATTGTATTGTTCGGCAAAGAGTGGCTTTATCCCGGGACCGAACGAAGGAACCTACACTTCCACTACGCCTCTCCAGCTCCGTCAAACCATGCGCAACCAGATGGACAATCTTGAAGAAGCCGATATGGATTTCTCTCAGGTTGTCTCTGCGGTCGTTTACCTCGATAACATGGCGGACGCGGCTGCGTTTGACCGGGTGTACGCGCAATACTTCTCAGGCAAACTGCCTGCGCAAACCACCATCCAGCAGATCGCGCCAGCGGATCACAGCCCTGACAAAGATGAACAATACCCTGACTTGGAGCAGGTTTCGCTCATTGCCGTCCGAAACGGTCACAGGCACTAATGGAAGAGACGGATCCCTTTTGTGCCAAAGGCCTGCGCGCCTAAGAGCCTACCCGCTACTCGCGCATGTGTTCTGCTTCAGGATCGCCTCTAACCACTGAACAATACATCGCGTCACATCTGGGTTTTCTCGTAATTCGGCTATTTTGAGGACCCGTCGACAACGCTCTTAATCATCCGTAACAGATCGGTAGCAATGCTGGACTTATCCACGAACCCGTCAGCACCCGCGTCTAAGGCGATCGGTAATAAATGCGCAGCATCATTTTGGCTCAAGATTAAGATCTTAATTTCCGGCCACTCTCTGCGCAGAAGCCGCGCTGTGTCCAACCCGCTCAGACCCGGCATGCTCATGTCCAGGAGGACGAGATCGGGCTGCAGTTCCCGTACCTTTTGAATTGCGCCCACCCCATGCTCTGCTTCGCCACAGACCTCGTAGTCTTTTTCAGGAGCGAGAAGTCTGGCGATGCCACGCCGGACAGCTTCGTTATCGTCGACAATGAGGACGCGCATAAATCTCAATACCATCCCGCAGCTCGGAGTTGAGGGCTTTTACCCGCGGCGTCTTGGTCCGGCAACTGAAACTTGGATGAGATCTTTGTCCCTAGATTGTTGGACTCAATGTTCATGTGCCTCACCGGGATGTTGGATACACTATGCGATTATGCGCTAAACCAGCGTAAGGGTAGGTCGCCCAAAACCTGTCAGGTTAAACCTGACATCCCGAAAGGGTATTTTTCCATTGCCGGGCGCTGCACACCGTCCGATTCGCGCCGATTTAGCGCCAACCGAGGGCGGGAGCGACCGTAGTCAGAATTGCTTCCATGACATGCGCATTGTAGGCAACACCTAGTTGATTTGGAATGGTTAGCAATAGCGTGTCGGCCTCCGCGATCGCCTCGTCTTTCCTAAGCTGCTCGACGAGAATATCTGGCTCGGCAGCGTAGCTGCGACCGAAGATTGCCCGTGTGTTTTCGTCAAGGAAACCGATTTTGTCCTCTTCCTCAGAGCCCCGTCCAAAATAGCCACGATCACGGTCATCGATCAACGGAAAAATACTGCGGCTAACGGAAACGCGTGGACTACGCGTGTGACCAGCTTCCTTCCAGGCTGCGCGAAAGGCGCGAATCTGGGCGGCCTGTTGGATGTGGAGCGGCTCGCCGGTCTCGTCGAATTTGAGAGTTGAAGATTGCAGGTTCATTCCTAGCTTCGCGGCCCATGCCGCGGTCGCGTTGGAAGCAGACCCCCACCAGATTCGATCACGCAATCGTGCAGAGTATGGCTCAAGACGTAGCAGCCCCGGAGGATTGGGAAACATTGGACGTGGGTTAGGCTGAGCGAAGCCCTTGCCACTCAGCAACTCAAGAAATTCTTCGGCATGCCGCCGGCCCATATCTGCATCGTCCTCGCCTTCAATCGGGCGGTAGCCAAAATAGCGCCAACCATCGATGACCTGCTCGGGGGAACCGCGGCTGATTCCCAACTGCAGTCGGCCCCCAGAGATTAGATCCGCAGCCCCAGCATCCTCCGCCATGTAGTGAGGATTCTCATACCGCATGTCGATCACTGCGGTGCCAATTTCAATCTTTCGCGTTTTCGCACCCACCGCCGCGAGTAGTGGAAACGGCGATGCCAGTTGCTGCGCGAAGTGATGAACCCGGAAGTAGGCTCCGTCCATACCCAGGCGCTCGGCCTCCACGGCAAGGGCAATGGACTGCAGCAGCGCATCAGCCGCCGCCCGCGTTTGTGACTGCGGCGAAGGTGTCCAATGACCGAATGAGAGGAAACCAATTTTCTTCATGCAATATAAGTCTCCCAAGGCGATCAACGGCGCAAGCCGCGATGATCTCCGTCGCCTGTCTGACACGGCTTTGCGGATATGGCCAAAATGAGTGCGGAAGCCGCTACACAAAGCTCCAATTCAATAGATGTCAGGCGCTCCGTGCCGTTATATTTTTGTTTGCATAACTTCTGTCTGTGGGAGCGAAAAGTGAGCGGATGGGCTTGTTCCGAACGGCCGCAACTGGTTGAAAGGATTGGTTGCGGGGGGTGGATTTGAACCACCGACCTTTGGGTTATGAGCCCAACGAGCTACCAGACTGCTCCACCCCGCATTTCGATCATAAACAATGCTCTCCACATCGTCAAACTCGCGCGTATCCCGGTCGTGCCCGTTGGTTCGCTCGATCGCCGTATTGCTTGCGGCGAGAGGGTGCGCGTCGCGTCAAATCCGCCTTGTCCCCCTTCGTCGCATCCAATCCCGTGCGCTCGGCATCGAAGAACTGCCAAGCTTTCTCGATTCCCAATCCCAAGACAGTACGCAGCAAGGAGAAAATCACACATGGCCAAGAAGGATTCCAACTCAAAACCAGCTGTCAGCGAGCGCGGTAAGGTAAGCGCGCAGCCCCGTCTTCACCAGCGTGCTGCTGAAATTCAAGCCTACGGCACGGTTTCGCACATGCTGCCTCTCGATCTCGAAGAGCCGGTTCGCCTGGAAATGACGGAGCAACTCAACCTGCTGTTAGCCGACACCATGACCCTGCGCGATCTCTACAAAAAATCGCACTGGCAGGTGGCCGGCCCGACTTTCTACCAGCTCCATCTGTTGTTCGATAAGCACTTCGGAGAGCAGTCGGAGATCGTCGACACCATCGCCGAGCGCATCCAGCTTCTTGGCGGAATTTCGATCGCCATGGCGGCCGATGTCGCCGAAACCACTCGCATTGAGCGGCCGCCCAAGGGCAGGGAAGAGGTGCCAGTGCAGATTTCCCGCCTGCTTGACGCGCACCAGATCATCATCGGCCACTGCCGCGAGCTGGCGGAGCGTGCCGATAAACTCGGCGACGATGGCACCAACGATTTGGCGGTCAGCGATGTACTCCGCACCAACGAACTGCAGGTCTGGTTCCTCAGCGAGCATCTTGTAGATGAACCGCTCGTCAGAGCGGACGACTCGCGCATTCGCAGCGCCAGTTAAGTTCTTGTTCCAGGAAACGAGCAGGCTCTCTTTGTGAGGCGCCTGCTCGTTTTATTTTTTTTCCCACTCATCTGCTCGCTCTTCGCGCGCCCTTCGCGCGCCCTTTGCGTCCTTCGCAGTTAAAAGCTTTTTGCCGCCTTGACAAGCCAAAAGCCTCTATAACGTGACCGCGTGCCCAGTCACCAATTAGAATTCATGTCGAAAGCGAGAACTCATTCGGCCATGCCATCTTCTCTCGAACAGATTCTTTCCGCTTACGATGCCCGCGCGCCCCTGTCCCAGGCCTCAACCATCCCCGCCGCGTGGTATTTCGATCCGCGCATCGCCGAGCTCGAACGCCTCAGCGTCTTCAGCCAAACCTGGCAGCTCGTCGCCCGCACTGAACAATTAAAAGTGCCGGAACAATTCATCTCTACCACCGTCGCCGGAGAGCCCATCGTCGTGGTTCGCGGCAACGACGGCGTTCTGCGCGCCTTCTACAACGTGTGCCGCCACCACGCCGCCGCCGTCGTTACTCAACCCTGCGGCCACGCTTCTCTATTGCGCTGTCCTTATCACGGATGGAATTACGGCCTCGATGGCTCGCTGAAAGGCATGCCCGAATTCGACGGCGTGGAAAATTTCGATCGCGCTCAGAATGGACTGGTTCCAATTCGCGTGGAAACCTGGGAGTGCTTCGTCTTCATCAACCTCGATAACTCGGCCGCTCCGCTCACCGATTTTCTCGGAGGCCTCGTCCCGCGCGTCGCGCCGCTCGGTATCGGCAAGCTCCACTACTTCGACCGCCGTACGTACGATATTCATTGCAACTGGAAGGTCTACATCGACAATTATCTCGACGGCGGCTACCACGTTCCCCATCTGCACAAGGGCCTCAATTCCGTTCTCGACTACAAGCGGTACACCATCGAAAATGAAGATCGTTACTGCCTGCAATCGAGCCCCATGGTTTCATCTGACGAGGATGCCGCCACCGGTTCCACGCGCAAGGGCGATCACGCCTGGTATTTCTGGCAATATCCCAACCTCATGATCAACTGCTACGAGGGATACCTGGACACGAATCTTGTGATCCCGATCGACGTCGATCACTGCCGGGTGATCTTCGATTTTTATTTTGCCGACATCCGCGAGACGAGCCGCGAATACAACGAGCAATCCGTAAACGTCGGAAATCGAGTGCAGGAAGAAGATCTCGGCATTTGTGAAGACGTGCAGCGCGGCCTGAAATCCCGCGCCTATCGCGCCGGACGCCTCTCCGTGCGCCGCGAAGCCGGAGAGCAACTATTCCACCGCCTGCTAGCCGCCGATCTGAAGCGCGGCATCACCGCCGCATCCGTCGATTAGAACTGACGAATTACCCCGTGCCCCTCTGTGTCCCCTGTGGTTAAGCTTTTGCCTTTGACCTGGCCGACGCCCATCAGTGATCGGTCTCCCGCCGCAAAGCCCGCAGATCAATCCCCAACTGCTCCGCCTTCTTATAAAGATGACTGCGCTCCAGCCCCAGCGCCTTCGCCGCCACGCTCACATTCGAGTGACTCCGCTTCAACTCCGCCAGAATCATCTCACGCTCAAATGCGTCGACGCGTTCAGAGAGCGGCCCATTTAATGACGCAGACGGGCCGCCAATATCGGCCCGACCGCTCTTCGGCATCGCGGTCTCAACCGTGGCAAGATCAACCTCCCCATTCGTAGCCAGCAGCATCAACCGTTCCACCATGTTGCGCAACTCGCGCACATTGCCCGGCCACGTATGCGCTTGCAGCGCCTCCATTGCGTCTGTAGAAAAGGGAACCGGCTTCCATCCATTCTGCGCACTCACCTGCGCCGCAAAGTGCGCCACCAGCGGCGGAATATCTTCACGGCGCTCCCGCAGCGGTGGCAGCATCAGCGGAAATACATAAATCCGATGAAATAAATCCTGCCGGAACTTATCCTCCCGCACTCGTGCCTCCAGATCGCGATGCGTCGCCACCACCACGCGCACATTCACACTTACCGGCTTGTCGCCGCCAATGCGCTCCACTTCTCCTTCTTCGAGAACGCGCAACAATTTTGCCTGCATCGCCAGAGGCATATCGCCAATCTCATCGAGAAAAATCGTTCCGTGGTCCGCCTGCTCGAACTTTCCAATGTGACGTCCTGCCGCTCCGGTGAAAGATCCCTTTTCGTGCCCGAACAGTTCCGACTCAATCAGTTCGGCCGGTACCGCCGCGCAATTCAGCGTTACAAACGCGCCGCCCGTACGGCTGCTGCGCTCATGAATCGTCCGCGCCACCAATTCTTTCCCCGTCCCGGTTTCGCCCAGGATGCAAATGCGCGTCTCGCTCGCCGCCACCCGCTCCACTTGCGCCATCACGCGCTGCATGGCCGCGCCCTTCCACACAATTTCGTGCTTGCCCAATCGCTGCTTCAGTTGCCGGTTTTCGCTCTCCAGCCTTTGCAGCTTGAGCGCATTCTCCACTGTCAGCAAAAGTTTTTCGGTGGAGATCGGTTTCTCCAGAAAATCCAGCGCCCCCAGCCGGGTCGCCCGCACCGCAGTCTCAATATCTCCCTGCCCGGACATCATCACCACCGGCGCAGTGACTCCATTCGCCTTCAACTCTTCGAGCAACGCCAGCCCGCCCTTTCCAGACATCACTACATCCGACAAGATCAAATCAAAGTTCTGCATCTTCGCATGCTCAATCGCCTTCGCCGCGTTGTCGCACACCGTGGCTTCATGCCCCGCCAGCCGAAACGCCCGAGCCAGCGCCGCCAGCGTATTCGCCTCATCGTCCACAATCAGCAACTGAGCTTTCTTAGCCAACAATCCTCCTTAAAGATGTTCTTCGCGCCCTTCGCGGAATTCCTTTGCGATCTTGGCGGTGAAAAGCTTTTCTCTCGCAGCGAGACTAAACGACTTCAGCCTTCCCTCGGCAACTCAACCACAAACGTCGTCCCGCGCCCCGGTTCGCTGTGCACGCGAATCCTCCCTCCATGATCGCTCACAATCGACTGCACAATGGCCAGCCCCAGTCCGGTGCCGTTCTTCTTGCTCGTATAGTAAGGAGTAAATATCCGCTCGCACTCCTCCGGAGTGAGCCCCGTTCCACTATCTACGACTTCGATCGCAACACTTCCGTTCGCATTCCGCGTACGCAGCGTAAGCGTTCCACCCTGGGGCATCGCATCGATCGCATTCAGAACCAAATTCGAAACTGCGCGGTGCAACAACTCCGCATCGGCGGCAAGCGGCGCCAAACGCGCATCCAACTGCATCTCGCACGTAATCTTTTCGCGCCCGGGCGCTCCGAACTGCGCCTGGCAAAGCTGCGCAACGCCCTCCACCACCTCGTTCACTTGCACCGTCCGCAGCTTCGGGCGCGGCATCTGTGAAAATTCGCTGAACCTGCCAATAATGTTCTTCAGGTTCGAAAGTTCCGCCAACAAGGTTCGCGAACTTTCCCGGAAGACTTCGTCAAACTGCCCTGCATTCTGCTGCCGAGCCCGTACCAGATTTTCCACCGTCAACTGCAACGGAAACAAGGGATTCTTCAGCTCATGCGCCAGTCGCCGCGCCAGTTCGCGCCATGCCGCCACGCGCTCGGCCTGCACTAGACGCTCTTTCTGCGCCAGCAATTCGGTAGTCATTCGATTGAACGAATCCGCCAGTTGCCCAAGTTCATCTCCGCCGGTGACATCCACCCGCGCGTCCCAATTTCCAGCCGCCACTTCTTGCGCTGCATGCGCCAGTTGCTCTACGGGACGCGTCACCCGCGCCGCTGCCCAACTGCTCAGCAAAATAGCCAGCAGAATTCCTCCTCCTCCCGCCATCAACGCGGCTGATCGAATGTGGCGCATCAGCCCCACATACGAACGCCGAGAATTGCCGATCATTAAAATTGCCAGCAACGGACGATCCTTGTCCGTCCCCGCGCCCCACAACGGAATCGCATGAAACACTTCATCCTCGGCCGCATCGGTTGACCACTGCACCAATCCAGCCCGCTCTTCTTTGGATTGCCGCACCGCTTCGAGCAACGCCTCGAGCTGTTCCGGTGGACGCGCTGTCTCCGGCGAAGTAGCCGTCGCATCGACCATCAGCTGTGTAGAAAATCGCTCGCCGCGATTTTGATACAACAGTGTCCGCATCCCCGTCGGCATATCCAATCCGGAAAGAAAACTTCGATCCACGCGCCGCCCTCCGATCACATAAACCGGCTTTTCCCCGGCAGAGATCGCCCGCACCGCAAACAATCCCAGCGCGCTTCCATCCTGCAGCGTCTCTTGTTTTAGGAATGCGCCTTGCTGGTTCGCGTCGGCAAAACTTTGTGCGGCTTCGTCCGGATAGCCAAACTTCGAAGGCCACTGCGCAGAAGAAACAATCGTACCTCCGCTGTCGACGAATTCCAGGAAGTCGAGCTGATTGTTTTCCGCCGTTGCTTGCGCCGTTTCAAAAAACGGGCCCGGATCCGCCGGCGCACGGTTCAGCGCCAACGCCATGCGCTTGGCCGCGTCCGACGTGGCAATTGCCTCCACGCGCCGCGCCACGATTTCACCCTGGCGATTGAATTCACGATAAAACTGGGTGACCAACGCCGCGGTGCGCTCATCCTCGCTGCGATCGAACGCGCGCCGTGTCACCGCCGAAACCAGCCACGCCACAGCCGCTACCGACACGAACACGGTCAGCGCGAACACGGCCAGCAGTTTGCGGCGAAACATCATTCCCTTTGGTTGATTCGGATCGTTGGCATCATATCGCAGCATTCCATTTCACTGTCAGTGATTCTGTCGGTCCGTGAGCAATGATTGATTTTCGATGACGCTCTCGCGGAGCATTCGATTTCTTTTCTGGCTTTTGGGTGGCGCAGCGCTTTACGCGCTGCGATAAAAAAGCTCAATTGAGTCGACGGCTTAGCCGCTGCGGTTAGCACCCGAGTTTTCGAAGGAACTACCTCGGCTGCTCTGCCTGCTCACTCTCCTTCGCCATGTTCATCCCCCGCAACACATCGTTGGCGAAGAAGTACTTGCCATCCGCGGGAACCATCATGATCTGCAACTTGTCCGAAAGCCGCTCCGCCACAATCTTATTAATCAGCAGTGGATTCCCCTTCAATACCGCCGCCTCGCTCTGCAGGCGATCCGCATCGGCCGCCGCGGTCACGCGAATTCGATCTGCATCCGCATCCGCTAGCACCTTGCGCCGCTCACCTTCAGCCTTTCCGTCAATTACTTTCGCCTGAGCGTCGGCCTCCGCATTTTGAATCGTCGCTTCCTTGCGCGCCTGCGCCTCCAGCCGGCTTTGCTCAATCTGTTTCTGTTTCAATGGCAACGTGTATTGCATCGCATCCGCCTCGCTCTTCGCCCGCAGCACCCGCACTCGCGCCTCGCCCTCCGCTTGTTTCACCTGCCGAGCTTTCTCCGCCTCGGCCTCCAGTTCTGCAATGCGCACTTCTTTGCCCTTCAACTCCGTCTCTACGCCCATGCGGTCGTTCTCCTGCTCTTTCAACAACAAAGCCTGTAGCCCATCCGCATACTCTGACGGCAGAACAATATCCCGCAGCATCACCTCTTTCACCACGATTCCATCCGCGGCCAGCCGCTGCGTGATCATCGCAGCCGCCCTCTGCCGCACCTCTTCGCGCTTCGCCGAAAAAACATCGCGCACCGTGTAATTCGGCGCTACCTCGCGCCATACGCTGGCCACAGTCGGCGGCACAATTTCCTTCTCCACCGGACGCGGCAAATTCCCCTCAATGTAATCCAGCCGCTTCGCATCCAGCCGGTAGCGCACCGTAATCGATAACCCCAGCGTCAGCCCCTCCTTCGCCTGTACATTCAGCGGCTCTGCCTTCGTCAGCGCTTTCCCCTTCGCAGGCTTGTCATCCTCCGCCATTCCCGTCGTGTAGATCTGATCGCGAGTGTCGAACAGCGCCACATCTTCCACCAGAGGCATCACCACGTGTGCTCCGGCATAAAGCGTTCCAGGAACTGTCCCGCTGATCTCGCTCACTCGCACGCCAGCCATCCCGCTTGGCACCACCACAATGCTGAAGGCAACCAGCAGCGGACCCCACGCCAGCATCGCCAAGGCTAGTGATGTTCTCCATCGCACCACCGGCATCGGACCTGGCAAGTACTCTGTCGCACGCCGCCGATACAACACTTCGCGGTACAAATCGTAGAGCAGTATTCCTAACGCGGCGATCATCATGCCCACGCCGCACGTAATCAGCAAATATTTCAACGCCAGCATTTTCCGTTCTCCTGCGCCCCTCAGCGCTTCTCGTCGATCTTCACTGCCGCCGGACTGCCCGCCTGCCGCATCGCGAACAACCGGAACACTTGCCCGAAAATAAATTCCTCCGCCAGCAATGCCACCGCCACCGAAAAAACCAATCCCGCCACTACCGCCATAAACGTAATCACCATCTGCATAAGGCACCTCGATCTCGCTCGCTTACTCGGCCCGCGAAGAACTACCCTGTGCTTCCCTGTGCCCTCTGTGTTAAAGCCTTTCTCTTTTATGCAAATGCACGCCGAGCGCCGACCGGTTATTCACTGAAATCAGAGGAGATCCGCGTGCCCGCAGCGTGTTCCGCAGCCCACAATGTGTCCTGTGGGATACAAACGCGGAGTACACAAGAGTTGAAATTGAAAAAGAAAAAGCGAAGGGAATATAAAATCCGGGGAATACCCCAAAAAGCAAAAGAGAGAGATACCGGGGAGGGCCATCTCTCCTCAGCTTTTTTAAGGCGCCCGGCCCCGCCGTCTGGGGTGTACGGCTTGTGGGGTTCTGTGGGTTGGAGCCGGGCGATGTTTAACTAGTAAGAACTAGTTCGATGTCCGCATTCTGCCACTTACGATCTCTCAGATTCCGTGACGGCAGTCACGGCTCCGCGTGATTGCTATCATCTGAACGAATTCAAATCTCACGGCTCTCCGCTTCGCATCACATCGCATAGTGATCCCGATCACCGCTCCGCAACTCCTCCCGCACTACACTGCATTCCAGCGGCATCAGTAACTTTCATACTCGGAGATTTCTTTATGGCCTACGTCATCACCGATGCTTGTATCAAAGACGCTCTCTGCGTTGATGTCTGCCCCACCGATTGCATTCACCCCAAGCAGGACGAACCCGGATTCGAAGCCGCCACTCAGCTTTATGTCGACCCGGCCGAATGCATCGATTGCGGCGCCTGCGTCCCGGTCTGCACTTCGGATTCGATTCTGGCCATCGATGACGTCCCCGACGAGAAGAAAGAATTTATCGAGCGCAACGCCGCCCACTTCGCGAATTAAGCTTGCGCCACCTCTGGGCGCACCATAACCGGCGCGAGGCGCAGACTGACGAGTCCTGCACCTTGCGCCGGGTCTTTAACTGTCCACCCCCCAGTGTCATTCCGAGCGGAGCGAGGAATCTGGTGTTCGCTGGAACCATCAATCCAGTCGCAGATTCTCAAGTCCCCCTTTGACTTTTTCCGCACGCCGCCGCTATTGTTGCCCGCATGAACGTCGTCAAAGCCACCCGCAACTTTGAAGCCTGGCTCGGCCAACGCACTCATCTCGAGCAGAAAGATCTTCGCCTCAAACACGCGCGCATGAAGGAAGATCTCTTCCCGTTCTTCCGCGCCACCTACTACCGCTGGGCACAGCTTTGGCCTCAGGTCTGTCCCGAGCTCGCCATGGCCCCGGAAGTTCTCGCCGTCTGCGATCTGCACATCGAGAACTTCGGCACCTGGCGCGACATCGAGGGCCGCCTCATCTGGGGCGTCAATGATTTCGATGAAGCCTGGCCCATGTCTTATGCGATCGATCTGGTTCGCCTCGCCGTCAGCGCCCACCTTGCCGTCGATGGCGGCAAACTCCCGCTGAAGCGCGAAGACGTCTGCGGCGCAATTCTCGAGGGCTATCAAGCCGGCCTCCAAGCCAAAGGACTTCCTTTCGTTCTCGGTGAACATCATTCGTGGCTGCGCGCCATCGCCGAAGGCGAACTCCGCGATCCCGTCCGCTTCTGGCAAAAAATGGACTCCCTCCCTACGCTTAAGGCTGCAGTCCCCGTCAGCGCCGTCGACGCCATCGAACATCTCATGCCCGCGCCCGGAATTCCTTACCACCTTGTCCATCGCGTTGCCGGACTCGGCAGCCTCGGCCACGCCCGCTACGTCGCCCTCGCCGACTGGCACGGCGGACGCATTGCCCGCGAAGCCAAAGCACTGGTCCCGTCTTCTTCCTACTGGGCCCAAACTCTAGGCGACAAGGATGCAGGCCCGGCCGAAATTCTCTATCAGACCATCATCAACCGCGCGGTGCGTTGCCCCGATCCTTTCGTTCAACTGCGTGGCCGTTGGATCGTTCGCCGCCTCGGCCCCTACTGTTCGCGCATCGAACTCGCCTCCCTCGGCGCTCCCACCACCGAGCTTCGGCTGCTCCACTCCATGGGATGGGAAACCGCCAACATCCATCTTGGCACTCCCTCCGCGCGCAAAACTATCCAGCGCCATCTCGCCAAACAGAAAGGGAAGTGGCTGCATCACGCCTCCGAAGCCATGCTTCAGGCCGTACGATCCGATTGGGATGTCTGGAAAAAGAAAGGTTACGTCTGATTTCATCAAGCCGGCCGCGACGGACCCAGCCCAGTCACCGCCAAACCGCGCCCAGCGCAGGCCCAGCCCAACCCACACTGCTAGAGGATCGCACCCGCCATCGTAGGCTTGTTCCGGTTTCGAGCATGATTCTCAATCCTTCAATCCAATTCCCATGCTTCTAACCTCCGGAATGTCGTCGCTCTGTTCCCCGTCGTCACGCTCTAGGCTCCAATCGTTCGACATCGAACATACCCCCTAGAGTGAATCCTGTACTCTTCCCGAGATCATGAATGAGAACGACAGCCAGCATATTCACGAGCTCTGTTCGAAGATAGCGGTGGAACAGGATCACAAGAAGTTTCTAGCGCTTGTCGAAGAATTGAATCGTATCCTTTCCACTCAAGACCGGCGTCTCCAGAATAAATCACCGGATGCAAACAAAAACGGCTAATTCAGGGACCTTCCGACTTTCGTGGCGTTGCACCAGGACCAACGACTGGAGCTTCGGGCGTCCCAGCCGATGTAAGTGAACAGGGGAGTTTCCTAGTGTCTTCTACCGTTATTTTTATCTGAATATCCGTAGCTATACCGGTCCAAAGTGCCGGTTTTCCTGAAGGATGTGGAACACCATCTCGCATCCAACGCAGCATGAGCACTTTGACGAAGGAATACATCATCGTTAAACGAGCTGCCAAGCCGGTTAAACCAATTCCGCTACGGGCGGGCACGCGCAACGCGAGCGGCATGGCTGTCCACAACGTCATCCTGTTGTCGCTGCCCGACAAGGAGTACAACCTTCTCCGCCCTCATCTTGAGCCGACGGACCTTCCTCAGTACCAAATTCTCGAGGAGCCCGGCCGCAAAATCGAGTACACCTACTTTCTCAACGATGGCATGACCTCACTGGTCGCCCTCAGCCGTGACGGAAGAAGCGTCGAGGTCGGCATTGTCGGCAAGGAAGGCATGGTCGGGATGTCACTGATCGCTGGCCTCAAGCAGGGTACCTTCCGCGCCATCATGCAGATGGCAGGCAACGGAATGCGGGTGCGCACCGAAGTTTTTCAGGACGTTCTGATCTGCGCTCCAACCTTGCGCGCCGAACTCAGCCGCTTTGCTCTGATGCACGGCATGCAGGTGGCGCAAATCGCCGCCTGCAACCGCCTGCATGAAGTCGAGCAGCGCCTGGCGCGCTGGCTGCTGATGTGTCAGGACCGCTTCGACTGCCAGTTGCTTCCGTTAACTCACGAATTCCTCGCCCAGATGCTCGGCACCGGTCGCCCCAGCGTCAGCCTAGCCACAGGTTCCCTCGAACACGCCGGCCTCATCGAAAACCTGCGCGGCACCGTAAAAATCCTTAACCGCAAAAGCCTCGAAGACGTCGCCTGCGAGTGCTATGGCGTCATCCAGCACTTCAACGGCGGCCTCGGCCTGAAATAATTTCTGTCACCCGCATTTTGAGAGACCGCTGCGCGCATGATCAGGTAGGGACGGCCGCTCTCGGCTGTCCGGCGGTCGAAGCCCGCAGTCTCGCCTACGGTATATACTTTCCCCGTAGAAAAGCAACATGTCCGCCGTAGAAGCACTCCAAGCCGGCCTCCAGGTTCTCGAAGACGAAATCCTGCGGCTTGCCAAACAGGCGTCTGCATCGCAGGATCAAAACGTTCAGGATAACTACTGGCGCCTCGCCCAAGACTTGCAACGCGAAGCTCGGGAGCTGCGCCTGCAAATTAAGAAAAACTCGGAATCCTCCCCTCAGTCGGCTTCTCTCAATCGATACTGAGAAGCAGCGCCCCTAAACATCTTGCGAGTCGCAAGCTGGTGTTTCACTTCGCACCATGCATTCTTATCGTGGAGCATCAATGCTAAAGTCGTTGGTGAAGGCCATCCATGCCTCACCCCATCCTTCTCTACGACGGCGTTTGCGGACTCTGCAACCGCTTCGTCCAATTCATTCTTTGCCGCGACCATAAGAAAGTTTTCCGCCTCGCATCGCTGCAAAGCGACCTCGCAGCCCGCATCCTCGCACGCCACGGTGTGAATCCTGACCCTCTTGATACGGTGTATGTTGTCCTCGACCATGAAACATTCGAATCTGAAACAAAAACCGAGCGCCTGCTCTCCCGCTCCAACGCCGTCCTCTTCGTCCTGCAACAACTCGGCCCTCCATGGCCCCTTCTCGCCTCCTTCGCCAAACTAATTCCTCAATTCCTGCGCGACGCCGCCTACAATGCCATCGCCCGCCACCGCTACCGCCTCTTCAGCCGCTCCGAACACTGCACACTGCCCTGTGATCAGGATCACAGCCGCTTTCTCGACCCTTAGATAGAACATACGAGTCTCTCGGTGCTTGCTATGTTTTCGATGTAGAGTCGCGAAGCGACGCTATTCATTAGCCCGCACGTAAGTGCGGGGTAGAGTGGAACAAGAGGAACGAGTCCCGTCAGGGACGGCACTCTCCGCTCGCAGAACATTTACCAATCCGTAGTAGTAAAATGTCGCCGTAGCCAGCGAGTTTCGTATCAAAGCATGCCTTGCCGCACAGTGATAAAAACGATTAGCGCCTTCAGGCGCTGCAAGCCGATGTCCGCGTCCCTCTTGCTAATGACGAACGACCGACGACCAGCAACGACGAATCAACCCGAGGCCTCCATCTATGTCCACTAAAGCCCTGACCGATCTTCAAGCCAGCAGCATCGATTCCATTCTTCAAGAGCAGCGCAGCTTCCCACCCCCACCGGAATTCAGCGAGCATGCTCACATCAAGAGCCTCGCCGAATACGAGCGCCTCTATAAGGAATCGATCGACGACCCCGACAAATTTTGGAGCCGCATCGCCAACGAGCTGCACTGGTTTAAGAAGTGGGACAAAGTTCTCGAATGGAATTGCCCCTGGGCCAAGTGGTTTGTCGGCGGCCAGATCAATCTCTCCTACAACTGCCTCGACCGCCACGTGCAAACCGCTCGCAAAAATAAAGCCGCCATCATCTGGGAGAGCGAACCGGGCGAAGTCCGCACGCTCACTTATCAGCAGCTTCATCGCGAAGTGCAGAAGTTTTCGAACGTCCTAAAGGCCCTTGGGGTGAAGAAAAATGACCGAGTCGCCATCTACATGGGCATGACGCCCGAGCTGCCCGTCGCCATGCTGGCCTGCGCCCGCATCGGCGCACCCCACACCGTCATCTTCGGTGGATTCTCCTCCAACGCCCTCATCGACCGCATCCACGATTCGCAAGCCACCGCCGTCATCACCCAGGATGGATCCTTCCGCCGCGGTGCGGAAGTGAAACTCTTTCCAGCAGTCGAAGAAGCTCTCAAATCCTGCCCCAGCGTAAAGAATGTCGTCATCTACAAGCGCACCGGTACGGCCATCAACACTACCGCGGGTCGCGATCACTGGTGGCACGACCTGATGGCCAAAGCCTCCGACGTTTGCCCCGCCGAGCCCCTCGACGCCGAACATCCGCTCTACATTCTTTACACCTCCGGCACCACCGGCAAACCCAAAGGCGTTGTCCACACCACCGGCGGATACTCCGTCGGCACTTATCTCACCACCAAATGGGTCTTCGATCTCAAGGAAGAAGACACTTATTGGTGCACCGCCGACATCGGTTGGGTCACCGGCCACAGCTACATCGTCTACGGTCCGCTGCAGAACGGCGCCACCAGCCTGATGTACGAAGGCGCTCCCAACCATCCCGAGCCCGACCGCTTCTGGTCGATCATCGAGCGCCACGGCGTCAACATCTTCTACACCGCGCCCACCGCCATCCGCACCTTTATTAAATGGGGCAACGAGTGGCCGAAAAAACACGACATGAGCAGCCTGCGCCTGCTCGGCACCGTAGGCGAGCCCATCAATCCCGAAGCCTGGATGTGGTATCGCGAAGTCATCGGGAGAAATCGCTGTCCCATCACCGACACCTGGTGGCAGACCGAAACCGGCAACATCATGATCGCTCCCATCCCCGGCGCAGTCGCCACCAAGCCCGGCTCCGCGACGCGCCCGTTTCCCGGCGTCGTCGCCGACGTCGTCACCATGGATGGCCAACCCGTGCCTCTCGGCTCCGGCGGATTCCTCGTCATCACCCGCCCCTGGCCCGGAATGCTGCGTACGGTTTACGGCGATCCCGATCGCTACGTGAAAAATTACTGGTCGCAAATTCCCGGCATGTACTTCACCGGCGACGGCGCGCGCCGCGACAAGGACGGCTATTTCTGGATCATGGGCCGCGTCGATGACGTCCTCAACGTGAGCGGCCATCGACTCAGCACCATGGAAGTCGAATCCGCTCTGGTGGCTCACGAAGCGGTCGCGGAAGCTGCGGTGGTCGGCCGTCCCGATGAACTCAAGGGGCAGGCCATCTCCGCGTTCGTCACGCTTGAGCAGGGAAGAAAGCCTACTCCGGAATTGAAAGAAGAACTGCGCAAGTGGGTGGCAAAAGAAATCGGAGCGCTCGCCAAGCCCGACGACATCCGCTTTACCGACACCTTGCCGAAAACTCGCAGCGGGAAAATCATGCGCCGACTTTTGCGTGAACTCGCCAGCAGCGGCGACGTGAAAGGCGACACCACCACGCTGGAAGATTTCGGAGTGATCGCAAGATTGAAGGAGCAGGACGAAGTCTAGAGGAAAGGTATTCGGCGTCCGTTTCGGGCAAAGGCGTTTACGGATTGCTCTGCTCGTGCCTCGCTCTCTCCTCCGAAAACGCTGCATTATTCTTCAAGCGCTCCGGAAATTGCTTTTCATACGACGCCAGACTGGGGCAAATGAAGTGGTGCGATGCTGAGAACCCGAACGACTTCATCTCAGCCATTGCTTCGTCGGCGGTCCATCCCTCTTCGGCAATCCGGTAGGCGGCGACCATCATTCCCGTGCGATCATCGCCCAACCGGCAATGCACAAAAAGTTTCTTGCCTTTATTGTCGTGTACCACTTTTAAGAATTTCGCGAACACTTCGTCATGCGGCCTCGGGCAGTGCCACGGAATCGCCACATACCTCATCCCTAATTCCTTCACTTCTTTTTCTTCCGACGCATCGTTGGCGTGCGTGTCGATCACCACGTCGATCCCGATCCGCTTCAGCGCCTTCACTCCCGTGGTATTGAGCAAGCCGCCGCGATAAAGGTTGGGCGTGACCTCGCCGAAATTCGGCACCCCCTTTTCGTTCAGCTTGCGTCCAATTGCGCGCGTGGCTGGGGATTGCGTTTGCTCCTTGGTCTGCGGCGGCGCCGCATTCATTCGCCCGCCCAGCGCGAAGAGCAGAATGATGGCTAAAATTGTCGTGCATCGACTCCGGAAATTCAGAGGCCCCATTTCTCTAAATTTACACCATGCCGCCGCATTCCCGCGCCCTCTTCGTACGCTACGGGACCTCCATGCTCATCCAAAACGCTTAGACTTCCTTTTCGGCAGTCGATAATTTGGCAGTCAATAAATAAAGTGACCGAACAGCTTCGCTGTCCGTACTGTGTAACCAATGGCACTTTCCGTCCGATGACCGATGTGGCCGAGGGACGCTTGATCTGCTCCAACTGCGGCCACACTTCCTTTCTCAACGAAAAAGGACTCCGCTGCCCCTGCTATAAGTGCTAGGAAATTAATTGCTCTCCCAGCCTTCGCCGTGCCCGCCCACGGCCGCGTTAAGCGCGAACTAAGCCCGCATCGTTTTAGCCCTGCCATTTTGAGCCTCATTCGGCACACGGTCAGAGGGGAGGCAGCGCAGCCCTTGTACCCTACCGTATTGAGTGATCTCTATTGCTCAGACTTGCCTACAGCATTCACCGTAGAGTGGGTTAGTGCCCAGAACGGAGGCCCGCTATGGCCCCGAACCCTAAAGATCAAAAGTGGTATGACTTGGCAGAAGAAACAAGTAAGGAAACTGACCCAGTAAAATTGCAGCGTCTTGTGGCCCAGCTTTGCACCGCGTTGGATGAACGTCTGAGACCCTACGCAGTAGAGCTGTCGCCTAAAGCTTAGTTCTTCTGCAATCCCGCGCGGATGTTATGAATAAGATCGCCCAAGAGTTCGAGCGGCAAATTTAAATCGCCGCTCTTAGCCTAAAAACAGTGCAGTTCTATAAATCCTGCGGCCCACTTCCCACGACGTCCCCCTCCGGAACCTCTTTCAATAACGCGTGCAGATCCAACCTCCGCGTGTACATCCCCAACTTTCCATCCGCCGCGCGCGGCCACTTTTCTTTCGGCTTGTCGCAGTAAAGCTCCACTCCGTTTTCGTCGGGATCATTCAAATAAATCGATTCGCTCACTCCATGATCCGCCGCGCCTTGCAACGGAATCCCGGCCTCTAGCACTCGCCGCAAAGCCGTTGCCAGCGCCGCCCGTGTGGGATAGACAATCGCCGTGTGATACAGCCCCGTCGTCCCCGGAGCCGGCGGCGACCCTCCCAGACTCTCCCACGTATTCAGCGCGATGTGATGGTGATACCCGCCCGCCGAGAGAAACACCGCCTGATCTCCAAACCACTACATCACTTCCAGCCCCAGCACGCCCGCATAGAAGCGCAGCGCCCGTTGCAAGTCCGCAACTTTCAAATGCACATGCCCGATGCGCACATTCGCGTCCACCACATAAGCCGCCGCGTGGCCGGATTTCTTCTCGCTTTTACTCATAAACCTGTTCCTTATACGTTCGTGTGGCCGCCATGCTCGCACTTTTCCATCAAATACCGTCCCGCCTAAAATCTCTTCCGCAAAAATTCAAACAGCCCATATCCAACTAACCCTGCGACTATCGCAATCGCAAAATTGCTCGCCGTAAACACATCCCGGAGCGCCCACGCCCAACCTCTTCTCGTTCCCAATCCTGAGCGTTCGAACTCTCCCATTAACAGATTGGCGTAGAACAAGAAGACGATGAACCCAACCTCAATCGCCGCCCTCCCCAAGTTTCTCTTCATTGCGAATTGCGACCTCTCACGCCCAATCTAAGAGGCTTGATTCTATCTCGTCCGCCCTTGATCTTGATTTTGCCCTTGATCTCGATTTTGCTCTCGATTTTGCTCTTGATTTTGCTCTTGATTTTGCTCGTACCACAGCCCCATGTACCACCGTGGAAGAGCGGCGCTTCAGCGCCGCGTAACACGCTCGGGAAGGGTTCGGCTTTAGCCGTGCGCCCGCGTAGGGACGGACGCATTCGTCCGTCCGCCTTTGATTTTGATCTTATCTGGTCCTGCCCTTTACCTTGATTTTGGTCTTAACTTTGACCGTGAAGGGCACGGCTTCAGCCGTGCCGAAAGGCCGCTGCACAACGACAGCAAATTCCTCACGGCTGGAAGCCGTGCGGAATGACAAAACTCGAGGACTGAACGAACTGCAAGTGGGGATGTCGGAGCTTAAAAAAGGGGATGTCATTCCGAACCGGGCTGAAAGCCCGGTGAGAGCCTGCCCTGAGCGAAGCCGAAGGGAACCTGATGTTCCCTGCGGATGAATAGTGATGCGGAGGTCAAAAGCCAACACGTTGAGGGCTGTGGAATCCCATCCTTCCGCAAAGAACGCGGAAGGATGGGCCGCCGGCCTACGTCTCTACTTCTGCCCGGCTTTCTTCTCCGCAGCCTGCTTCTGCGCCTGCACCGTCCATGGCGGGACGATTCCATTTTCGCGCGCATAAGCTACCACCTGGCCAAGATGCTCGTGTGCGTCCGCAACCAGAATGTAGACCACGTCCCCTTCATTCGCCTGAGGGCCCAGCTTCGGCAGCAGTTTCGCGAAATCGGCGTTGCTGATACCGTGAATGGTCTTCTCACTGAACGCCCACGATTTGTTCAGCTCGGCGATGATGCGAGCCTTGTCGGTTGTCGATTTCTCAAACGTTTTTCCGTCAAAGCCCTCCGGCTTCGGCGCTCCCGTCAATCCCAGAATTCCGTAGCGTTCGCCCGCCACGTGCAAAAATACTTCTGCAAAGGAACGCGAGTCCGCCGAAGGCCGCCAGGTAAATTTGTCTGCGGGAACCGCATCGGCAAGCTCGACAAATTTCTTTTGAACCGCTTCCAGATCGAGTAGCGACTGCCCTTTCATGTCATAACTCGGAGCCGTGTGGTCCGCCGCGCTCGCAGCGTCCACATTCTGTTCCGCTCTCGGCGTCGCCCACGCACTCAGACTGACCGCCAGGAATAACGCTGTCCACAAAAGTCTGTTCATATTCGATCTCCTCTCGAGCTATTTGTCCCTTAGACGAGACTCGAACGAAATCGTTTTCTTGCGTTTTGCCCGATCTTTAGTGTTTTGTATTCCGCCGCTTGCAGCTCAGGCTAAATCGTGACCCTTGCCTAGAATTCGCCCTAAGCGATTGCCCATGTGGGTCGGACACTCCTGTCCGACGCCTTTGACTCTTGCTTTTGCTGTTGCCTTTGATCTTGCTGTTGATTTTGTCTTTGCTGTTGACTTTGATCTTGATCGGTGACAATCGATCGAAAAGTACCGCCGACCATCAACAAGCCTGCGGCACCAGTGAGGAGCCCGCCGTTCTTTGCGGATGAATAGTGATGCGGAGGCAAAGGCTAACACGTTGAGGGCTGTGGAATCCCATCCTTCCGCAAAGAACGCTGAAGGATGGACCACCTGCCCTCTCTATTGTATTTGGATTGTTGCGGTATTTTCTGAATGCGGTTGAGGTCATCCAGTCCCTGAATCCGCCGGGTGTATCTCGCGTAAGCCATTGGGCGAACAGTCTAGACCACCTGGAATTTGAACAGCAGCTTGTCCCCTACCAGTTTCCGACAGAGCATGTCCCGACAGTAGATCCAAGTCACGCCCTTTTGCGGGTTTTCGTTGCCGTCTTTCCCGCGGCCCGTGGCTTCTTGCGGGCTACCGAGACGGTTTTTCTCTTTTTTTTCTTTTTGGTTGCGGCTTTGACTGGAAGCTGCAATTCCAGCTTGGGCTGTTTCGCCGTGCGATGGTGGCCATGCTGCAGCGGCTGGATGCGCGCAGCTTCTTCTTCCGTTCGCGTCTGGGTGTCGGTAGCTTTTTGGCGCTCTTCCTCAAGATATTCCGGAATGGTTTGAGCAGTCATAGCTGCAGTGTGGCAGAATACC
>Ga0182024_10006250_pt1 | contig 26267 bp, 28 predicted proteins | sample P32metaG_FD_120480 | JGI IMG/M metagenome (GOLD analysis project Ga0182024, IMG submission 120480) | Permafrost microbial communities from Stordalen Mire, Sweden - P3-2 metaG (Illumina Assembly) | ecosystem: Environmental > Terrestrial > Soil > Wetlands > Permafrost | place: Sweden: Stordalen... | reverse complement strand
TGAACGCGCAGCACGGCATGACTGCGCCCGGCCTCGATCATGGCGTCGACCTGGAGGTCGACGTCATTCACGCGAACGACTTTACGTCCATTAATGTCGATAACCTGCTGATCCAGCAGATCGCGTTCCAGCAGAAATAACCCCTCGGCCCCGTTGGCGGCGGGCCAGTCCGAGGGTTTGCTTGAGCTGTGAATATTAGCGTCAATGGTGGAGACAGCTGAGAAGGGAAGCACGCGGTTACCGGACTTCGTTTTAACGATGAACGAGGCAATGCGGTCGCGGTCTTCCTGAGGGGCGAGGGTAACTTCGCGCACGCGTCCCGCCGCCGCGCCCGACGCGTCATACACGGTGGCGCCGAGAAGCTCCGAAAGAGGCAGCGTAGTCATCCGGGCTAGAGGATAGCTGAATTTCGGCAGAGAGAGAAATGATTTGTTCACAGAACCGTTCCTACCCAACCCATATAATGACGGGAGTGCGGCTCATTCTTGACATCTTCGGGCAGACGTTACGCACGCTGTGGGGGCACAAGCTGCGGTCATTCCTGACCATGTTCGGGATCGCCTGGGGAGTTTTTTCCCTGCTCCTGCTGGTCGGGTTGGGGGAGGGATTCCGGTCGGGCAATAAGAAGGGATTCGATACGCTCGGGGTAAACGTGATGTTCATCTGGTCGGGTCGGGCTCCGGTGATGCAGGGAAGTTTCACCTCATTGCGGCAGTACTACCTGACGTACCGCGACTACCTCGACATTCTTCGCGACTGCAAGAGCGTGGCCGCGGCCGCGCCGATAATTCAGCGCGGGGATCTGCGAGCGGTCAGCGATTTCTTCCAGGCCAGCGGCCAGATCCTCGGAACCCCGGCGCTGTTAAATCAGATCCGCTACCTTCCGATCAAGGAAGGGCGCTGGCTGAATGACTTGGATGACGCGCAGAAGCGGACGGTAATTGTGCTGGGCGACGAAGCGCGCCGGACGTTGTTTCTGGGACGGCCTTCTGTAGGCAGCACGATCCTGGTGAACGGAGTGCAATTCGAAGTCGTAGGCACTCTTCAGCGCACCGGACACGGCGATGACAACGGACAGAACCTTCAAAGCTATGTTCCGTACAGCACCATGCGCGAGTATTTTCGATTGACCAAGGTGGGGGATGCGCCCGACGTAATCTCGTTTATCAATTACCAGCCCAAGACGCGGGCTCTCCATACAAAGGCACTGCAAGAAGTGCACCAAGTCATCGCGCGGAACCACGGATTCGACCCCAACAATCCGGATTCGTTCGACGAGTGGGATTCAGTGCAGACATGGGAGCAGGTCGATAAGATTTTCGACGCCATGGATACCTTCCTCGGGAGCGTCGGTCTAGTGACGCTCACGTTAGGGGCGATCGGGATCATCAACATTATGCTGGTAGCAGTCGCGGACCGCACGCGAGAGATCGGATTGCGCAAGGCTCTAGGCGCAACCAACGCGAGCATCATGTTCCAATTTTTTGTCGAAGGCGCGTTCCTGACCCTTCTTAGCGGAGGAATCGGAATCGCCGCAGCCGCAGGTTTGATGGGCGCTGTGTCGGGAGTGTCGCTAGGCCAGGGATTTGACGCGCCGAAACTGGTGGCCAAGACGGCCTTGCTCGCGGTAGGCTCACTAGCATTGGCAGGAGTCGCGGCGGGATTGTATCCAGCGCGCCGCGCGGCCATGCTGCAACCGGTGGACGCTCTGCGGAAAGAGTAAAGCAGCTTCCCCATACCAGCTGCTAGCCGCTAGCCGAACAGCTGTTTTGGCTAGAAGCTAGGAGCTAGAAGCTAGAAGCTGAGACCATATGCATCGAGACTTATTACAACAGGCGTTTTCGGCGATGCGGCATGACTTGCGCAAGACCTTGCTGACTATGGCGGGCATGGCGTGGGGCATCGCGACCGTAGTGCTGCTGCTGGCCTACGGAAACGGCTTCGCCCGAGCGATCGTGAATATTTTTGAGAGCTTCGGCGCGACGGCAGTAGGAGTGTTTCCCGGACGCACATCAGAGCAGGCTGGAGGCAACAAGGCGGGAGTGCAGGTGCGATTCACCAGCGATGACATGGAATTGCTGCGCAACAACGTCCCGCTGTGCAAGCACGTGGCGCGCATGTGCAATAAGGATGCTACCGTGCAGAACGGCAATCGCTCGTTCACCATGCCCGTGCTAGGACTCGATCCCTCGATTCAAGACATCTGGGCCCTTGAAATGAGCCAGGGACGGTTCATCGACGATGCGGACAACGACCGCCATGGCTTGCTGGCAGCGATTGGATCGGAAGCCAAGGACAAGCTGTTCTCAGGCATGCCCGCACTGGGCCAGGACATCCGGGTCAATGGTGTGAACTTCGAAGTAGTGGGAGTCGTGAAGGCGCGCATGCAGGAGGGCAACGACGACGACAACCGAATTATTTACATCCCGTTCAACTCGATGGATGTGGTGAAAGACAATCATTACCTCGATGGAATCTGGATGGACTCGCTGGGCCTTGATCACGACAAGTTGGATAGGACGATTCGCGATACGCTGGCGGCGGCGCATAACTTTAAGAGTACAGATGAACAGGCCGTTCATGTAGACGATGCGCAGAAACAGCTGGCGCAGTTCGCGATCATTTCGATGGCTCTGAAGGTGCTGTTGGCTTTCATCGGCGCGCTTACGCTGGGGATTGGCGGAGTGGGGCTGATGAACATCATGCTCGTCTCGGTGACGCAGCGCACGCGCGAAATTGGCGTGGAAAAGGCGCTGGGAGCGCGCCGCCGCGACATTCTGTTTCAGTTCCTCGCGGAGGCGATGGTAATCACTGCGGTCGGGGGAGTACTGGGAATTGCGCTGTCTTATCTGATATCAGTATCGGTAGGGCGGCTAACGTTCTATAGCGCAATGGCCAAGCACGCGGAGGCGGGAGATATCCGGCTGGTTGTTTCTCCGATGATTCTGCTGGTGGCGACCGCAATTCTGGCAGTAGTGGGAGTGGTAAGCGGCATGATTCCCGCAATGCGTGCGTCGAGGTTGGATCCGATCGAGGCACTGCGTTATGAATAGGAACAGATTTGTTTTACCCCGTGTTCTCCGTGTCCTCCGTGGTTAAGATTTCCTTCGCTATGACGTCATCCGAAGACATTTTGAATCTGCCGCCGCCGAAAGCGGACGTGCGCGTTGCTTACGGCAGCGACGAGAATCAGTTTGTCGATCTGCGACTGCCGAATGAAAAAGGTCCGCATGCGCTGGCGATCGCCATTCATGGAGGCTACTGGCGCGCGAAATACGATTTGGTGTATATGGGGCATCTGTGCGCGGCGCTGACTGCAAAGGGAATCGCAACCGCGAACATCGAATATCGGCGTGTGGGAAATTCAGGTGGCGGATGGCCGGGGACTTTTGCGGATATACGCGCGGCCTATCAGTTCCTCGCACAGAATGCCGCCAAATATGACTTCGATGTCCGGCGAATCGTGGCGATCGGCCACTCGGCTGGCGGTGAGCTTGGGCTGTGTCTGGCAGCGCATGAGACGGGCGTGAAAGCCACAATCTCGTTGGCAGGTGTCGTGGATTTACAGCGGGCGTATCAGCTGCATCTGAGCAACGATGCGGTGGTCGAATTTCTGGGCGGTACTCCAAAAGAGGTTGCGGATCACTATCGAGAAGCGGATCCGATGAAGCTGGCAATAGCCGCGCCGCAATGGCTGGTGCATGGCGCGGCCGACGATGTTGTGCCACCGGATTTCAGCAGAGATTACGTGAGCGCGAAGCACAAGATAAAAGAGAATGCGCGTCTGGTGCAGATTGCGCGCGCAGGGCATTTCGAGGTTGTCGATCCGCGGTCGGCGGCGGGGAAAGATGTGGAGCGAGTAGTAACGGAAGCGACCGGGTGAAGGCCGCTCTTAGGAGCCGGATCTTTTCCTTATCGCCTGTTCCGTCTCCGTTGCCTGTTGGCGCACATCGTTTGAAACATCCGGCACGTCGCGTTCGTAAGGGCGAATCGCCGGTAGATCGTCGAGTCGGCCGATGAGATAAAGCGCGCGCAGCGCTTCCCACACTTGCTCATTTGCAGGATCGACTACTGCTACTTCCGCTCCGGCGGCGACATTCGCTCCGGTCCCGGCGACCGATCGAATCCGTCCTGGAATTGGCGAACGAATTTCCGCGATCTGCTTTTGTCCGTACTCCAGCTTCGCGATCAATCCACCTTGATGAATGGCCGTGCCAAGGCGGTCCGCATCAATGATGCGGCCAGATTCTGGGGAGGCAATCTGTGCGGGCTGCAGCAGTGCCAGAATCTGCAGACGACCAGATGCATCGCCGAAACGCACCAGCGACAGCGCGGCATTTCCGCGAACCATCGGTGAGGGGTCGGATAACAGTTTCAGCAGCGTCTCATGAAAGCCTGCGCCCGCCGTGTCCTGGCCCATGACCCAGGCATCGGTGTTGCGCACTTCCTCCACCGGATCGGCCGCCATTCGCACCAGATCCGGATACCAATGTTTCGCAGTGGCATCCTGCCGCGTGATGCGCTCGCCTACCTGCACCAGCGCCTGCTGAATGTGGCGTGGCTTCTTCGCATCGTGCAGGTACTCCGTCAACTGCTGGTCAGAAAGCTTGCGCCCGAACCATGTGTTCCACCAAAACAGAAAAGGCATCAGGCAAATCAGCCAGGCCGTCACGAAAAAGAGCAGCTTCTGCGTGCGGGACATTCCCGGCTTTCGCGCTTGCGCATCGTCGATGGACGGAACTGGAATCGGCTTGGCTGACATAACTTGTAGACGGACGAATTGTTGCTGCTACTCTACGACATCGGCATCGAGCACGCGCTCCTGCTCCAGATAATGCGAAACTGCGTACTGAGCCAGAAGCGGCGTCTGAAGCCGGATCTCAGCCCCAATCCATGCGCCTTTGGAGTAAGGCTTTGACTCCGATTCGCTTGGCCGCACAGCCGAAGCGGCCGTGGCTGCTTGGCCTTGGGCCAGTCCGCCGCTGCCGAATTGCGGGCCGAAGTCGGCGCTCTGAATCTGACCAAACTGATTTATCTCGCGCCATGCCTCGTCGCCGACGGTTCCGGCCACGTCAATTTTCAATCTCACGATAGGCATAAAGCAAAATCTACCACAGAGACACGGAGGCACGGAGGAAGCAAAAAGCAAAGTCTTTTTCTAAGAACTTCTCCGTGGCTCCGTGTCTCCGTGGTGAACTTTCAGCTGTGCGGGAACCACTGATAAAGCATGAAGTAAACGAGCACGCCGGTCACGCTGACGTACATCCACAACGGCCACGTCCAGCGCGCGATGGCGCGATGACGATCATAGCGGCCCCGCAATCCCCGGCTCAACGTGACGATTACCATGGGAACAATGATGATGGCCAGCGTGACGTGAGGAATCAGGACGATCAGATAAACAACATGCCAAAAATGATCGCCGAGAAAACGGATATCACCGACGTGATAATGGAAATACAAGTAGCAAGCCAAAAACAGCGCCGACGAGACCACGGCGGCAATCATGCACGCTCGATGCGCGGCGATGCGGCCGCGAGCAATCAGGTAGCGGCCAATCAACAGCAGCGCTGCGCTGGCTCCATTCAAACTGGCGATCAGTGCGGGAAAGTAAGCGTATTGTTGCGGAATCACGCGGCCGACCTCGTGCTGCGGCGGTTTGCCATCAGGAATGCGAGCGCGAACATCACTAGTGAAAATAAAAGCAAGGTCGCCATGGCCGAGGGCAGAGGAAATTGAGTTTCGATTCCCGGATAGAGCAAGTCGCGCAGAGCCTCCACTCCGTAGGTAAGCGGATTCATATACATGAGAGCACGAATCCATACCGAAGCGCCCGAGAGCGGAAACAGAGCGCCCGACAAGAGCCAAAGCGGAATCAGAAAAAGATTGATAATGCCGTGGAAGGCTGAGGTTGAATCCATCGGCCAAGCGATGGCAAAGCCCAGCCCAGTGAGCGCGAACGACACAAGAAAGACGACGACGGCCACAAGCAAAACCTGAACCAGCCCAAGGTGGACGCCGGCGAACGGCGCGAACACCAGGAAAATCATTCCCTGGATTGCCGCGAGTGTTGTGCCCCCGAGAACTTTGCCCAGCACAATCGCCGAGCGTGGCACAGGTGCGACCATCACAGAGAGCAGAAATCCGTCTTTACGATCTTCGATGAGCGACATCATCGCGAAGATCGAAGTGAAAAGCACAATCAGAATCAGCGTACCCGGATAAAAATAATTCATGTAATGCTGTTGAGCGGGCCCAGCGGCGGAGCGAAAAGAGTTCCCAAATCCCGAGCCCAGCACGATCCAGAAAACCAGCGGCGACGCCAGCACTCCGACCACGCGCGACTTCTGCCGGTAGAAGCGCACGATCTCGCGCCACCACAGCGTAAATGCGGGCAGCATCACTCCCGCAGAAGCGGGTGCCAGCGGTCTCGACAGTGCTACGGTTGGTGTGGCCATTAAATCTAACTCGCTTTCGGCGCAGCAACCTTGGCCGCCGGGGCCACGGCTTTCTTTTTAATGATGCCCTGATCGCGCATTTCCCAGTAAGCGTTCAGAGCGAACGTCCCCGAGAGCGCGAGCAAGATCAATGTCATGAACAGGCCATCCACAGTCGCCGACGGCGGAGACAGAGTGATCATGCCACTCGCGAAAATCCACGCCACTCCCAGCAACGGGAGAATGGCAAGCACAAGAGAAAGTACAAGCATCATGGGTCGCAAAATTACCTCCTGCTCTGTTCTTCTGCGGTCTGCGCGTCGTTTTGTTCGGTCCAGAACTTGTGTCCGGTGCGGCGAATAAAAACATCTTCAAGCGCCGGCTTGCTCACTGATATCCCCTCGATCTCCCCGGGAAAAGCCTCGACCACTTCAGTTACAAAGCGGTGCGCTCCTTCGCGCTCGATCCGCACCTGATTGCCGAGGATGGTAGTCTCCACGTGAAAGCGCGCACGGATTCGCTCGGCCAGCAATCCCGCGTCATGGGCAGCCTCAAGCAGCACCACATCTCCGCCGATCTCGCTTTTCAACTCCGCAGGCGTGCCCAGAGCCACCAGATTGCCTTCGTTCATAATGGCGAGCCGGTCACAGCGCTCGGCCTCTTCCATCAGATGCGTGGTGACGAGCACTGAAACATGCTCTTCGTCGCGCAGCATCTGGAGATACTGCCAAAGATCGCGCCGCGCGCCAGGGTCGAGTCCCGTGGTCGGTTCATCCAGCAGCAGCACTCCGGGATGATGCAACAATCCCTTCGCCAACTCAATGCGCCGCTGCATTCCACCAGAAAAAGTTTCGACCAGTTCCTTAGCGCGATCCGCCAGGCCAACGCGCGAAAGAATCTCATGAATCCGCTTCTTCAACGGGGATCCGCGCAATCCGTAAAGATGTCCCTGATGCCAAAGATTTTCGTAGGCCGTCAGTTTGATGTCAACGCTCTGCGCCTGAAACACCACGCCAATCTGCCGCCGCAAACGCGCCGGTTCTTGCGCCGCATCACAGCCCATGATCGTGGCGCGGCCCGCGGTCGGAAGCATCAAGGTGGAAAGGATCCGGAACAGCGTCGTCTTGCCGCTGCCATTCGGCCCCAACAGGCCGAACAGTTCCGCCGGACGTACGTCGAACGAAACTCCATTCAGAGCAGTGCGGTTCTCATAGCGATGCACCAGGTTCTCTATGGAAATGACGGGCGTCACGGAAGCAAGTGCGAGTTCCGGGGCGGCATCGGCGATGGCGGAAACTTTCGAGACCAAAGGGGTTCCTGGATGATGAGTAGCACTACCAGTTTACGACGATATCGCATCCAGCGTAATGAGAATGAACAAAACAGGCAAACTGATCTGGCACTGCTTATGCAGGCGAAGCATTCCGCTGCGCCTCAGGGACGCGCTCTTCAAACGCGACCGGAACGTGTCGCCACACCTGAATCGCCAGAACCACCGTAGTCGCCAGCAACAGCGCTCCGACGGCCACGTGCGCTACAGTAGAGACAACCATGGGCAGTTCCGGTTGCGCCGTGTCTCTGCCCCAGGCCACGCGCGTCAAGAATGCTGTGAAACCCAGGCAGAGCTGCGTGATCAACAAGGACAGCATAATGATTGCCGGACGCCGCACCGCTTCAATGTTCGAATAGACGGAGATTGCCCGCACCGCCGTCCATGCCAGCACGAACGATACCGTCACCGCATTCAGCACGTGCGGCCACCAACTCATGCCGTGATGGCGGAACATCCCGCCCAGGATGAGTTGCACGTAGAGCACAAGAATCGAAAGCAAAGTCAGTGTGATGAGGCTGGGGTGCCGCGAGTCGAACTCTACGCGCGGCACTTCTTCGACCCACTTTTTCCCGGTGAAGAGCGCGATCGCTACCGCGATACAGAAAAACGTTTGCGCCACCGTGGCATGAGCCGTGGAAATCCACGGCGGCTGGAAAAGCAAAACTGTAAGTCCGCCGAGAATGGCCTGTGCAATGACGGTGCAAAAAGCGCCAATCGCCAGCCAGCGCAACCAGCGCCGCCGCTCCACCAACAAAGTCCAGACCGCGATCGCAAGGGTCAGCGATACAAGCGTGCCCGCCACCATTCGGTGACTCCACTCATAGCGCACGCCGCCAACGAATTGCGGCACCTTCACCAGATAGCCAAACGAAGTCGGCCAGTCGGGAACCGACAGCCCGGCATCGTTACTCGTGACCAACGCTCCAGCCGTAATTACAACCAGCGCCGCGCATGCTGTAAACACGGCAAAGGCGTGATGGGCGCGATTGTACGTGGCTGGGATGGTGTTCAGAGTGAGTCCCCCTTGGGCGAGCACAGAGAGATGAAACCCCTGCTTGTAGAACGCTGCGGGCTGCCCTGACTGGCCAACCCGCTGCGCTAATTATCTATCGAAACCGACCGCCGACGGAGCCTACTCGCCCGCAGCCTTGAAGCTCTGGTCCACCGTCTTCGTGTCTTTCGGTCCAACCGTTACCTTCCGGTCTTGCTCACCCAGCTTCTCGTGAACAAATGCAATCGTGTAATCCCCCGGAGGCAGTCCCTTAATTTCGTACTTTCCGCTCTTGTCGGTGACCGCGTAGAACGGGCTCTTCACCACGTTGATGTACATCTTCATCCACGGGTGCTGATTGCACTTCACCGGCAGCATGATTTCTTCGCGCGCGAAATTCTTCTCGAGCGGGGCAGCCGCCGGCGGCTGCGATTCGTTCCACTCCCGGTTGTCCTTCGGCGTGGGATGGATATTGTGCGTGGTCTGGTCGTCATTCTTGATCTGCACAGTCTGCCCGGCCATCACGCCCAAAACATGCGGATGATACTTGCAGCCGCTCTGGTCGAGCACGACTTCGTTTTTAGGAACGTCGAAGGTGCGGCTGCCAAGTCCGTCCTTCACATACACGAACACGTTTGCCAGATCGCCGTTATCAACCACGATGGCTTCTGCTTCGTTCATGCCCTTGCAGGCCGGATCCTGGCTCATATCGATCTTCGCCGCTTTCGGCGCTGTGCCATCAAACTTCACGGTGCCATTCACCGTGGCTACCGTTGCAGGATCAATCGGCGTAGCCACGGGAGCGGTCGCCGCCGTCTGCGACATGTTGTTGTTCGATTGCTCCGTATTCGACTGTTTGTTACAAGCCATCGTAAGCAGCAGCGCGCATAGCGCCAGCATGCTGGCCACTATCATCCAACTGGTTTTCTTATTCATGATGTCCTTCTTTCTTTTCTTTAGTAGTCAATTCGAGAAAACTTTGTCAGCGCCATCCAAGAAGCCTTGTCATCCCGAGCGGAGCGAGGGATCCTGGTGTACGTCTGCGGAGGCAATACGGGTGGCGCACGCTCCAACCGAACCTGCCATTCTACCGCGAACCACCAGTGATTGCTTGATGCGCCTCCACCACAGCCTGCCGTCGATCACTCTTCGGCTGCACTGCGGCCTTCGCATGCGGCATGGACGCCGCCACTTTCCGCTGTTCATCCGCCGTCAACAGGAAAATATAATCTGTCAGCAGCTTGCGATGATCCCCGTCATAACCCTGAAACGACGGTGGCGTAGGCCCGGCGAACACCCATTGATTATTCTGTTGTTTGAACAATCCCGATGGCATTGACGTTCCCGGACTGATCGCCTGCGGATCGGTGATCCAGCGCTCCACCCAGTCCGGCTTCAGGCGCTCTTTAGCCAGCAGGAAGTTCGGCGCGGTGGCAATCTTGTCGTGCGCGGGATCGCCGGTGGCGTGGCACTTCAAGCACGGAGCTGCGGAACTGGAGAACAAGCTGCGCGCCATATCCGTTTCCTTCGCGGTCAGCACCGGCACCTCTTCCGGAATGTACGGCAGCGGTTGCTGCGATAGCGCCTCGAAGAAGCGCACCAGTTTCCGTAATTCATTATCTGAGAACGAGAACGTGGGCATGCGCACCTTCAAATAAGGCCGCACTCCGTTGCGGTTCGTATCCGTGGTGCTCAAAGCCGGATTCGACAGGAACTTCCGCAGCCACTCCGGATCGACGCGCGCGCCCTCAGTCAAAAGCTTCGGAGGCAGTTGCTCCTGAATATCCTGATACTGCTTCAATCCCATCAGAATCGTTTTCTGGCCCGGGATGAACTGGTGGCAGCCCATGCAATTGTATTTCTTGATAATCCACCAGCCCTCCTGAATATCGTGCCGCGCGTCGCCCGGCTTGTATTGATAACTCGCGGGCAGGGAAGTCTCTTCGCTCCCCAGCAGGAAGGTCGTGAGATCGAGCACCTGCTCCCGGGTTAGGTGCGCGTTGGGCATGCGCGAAGCATCGAGTTCGCCCTTAATCTTGCCCTTGTCGTAGACGTTCGGCTCGGCGAGTTTGTGCTCGAAGAATCCTTTCTGGTCGTACCACGGTTCTTTCGCCGGACCATCCGGCAGGCGCGCCAGATCGTCTTTATCGGTAATCGGTTCGGCATCTTTGCCGCCGCGTTGCGCCACCGTGGTAAATAACGCGAAGTCGAGGCGCTCGATCGGCTTGCTGCCTTCGTAAGTGAGTTCGGTGCCGATGCGTCCCTCGTCCTCCATGCCGGCAATCTCATGGCAGCTGGCGCAGCCAAAGTGGCTGATCCATTTCCTGCCCTCAGCCTTCAGTGCGGGATCGTCCATGAACGGCGCATTCGGATACGACGACGGTTCCTGCTTCTTCTGCGTCATAAGATAAGTCGCAATGTCTTCCGCATCCTCCGGAGACAGGCGCAGGCTGGGCATCACCGTCATGTTCTGCACTTGCAGTTCGTGCCCGTCGTTGGGACACTTGCTGTGGTCGAGATCGAACTGATAGGGAAGTCCCTTCTTCGCATAATCCTCGGGACCGATGTCCTTCTTCTCATACGGGCAATAAGGACGCGTGCGCTCGCGTGCATTGTGAATCCAGCGCACCAGATAATCGTAGTTAGCTTTTTCGCCCACGCGGGTCAGATTTGCTGCAAAAGTACCGCCTTGCAGTTGATCGCCTTCGCCGATCGAGTGGCAGGCTAGGCATCCGCGCGTCTCGAACAATTCTTTTCCGTGCTCGGCGTTACCGGGCTTGTGCGTGGGCAGTGCATCGGTGAATCCCGATTGCCAGATGTACGCTGAAATGGCTTGAATTTGATGATCGCTCAGCCGGAAGTTTGGCATCTTCGTCGTGGGACGAAAATCCGATGGCTTCTTCAGCCACACCGGAATCCAATTTTTGTTCAGCTTCAGCCGTGCATCTTTCAGGTTCGGACCGACCTTCTTCTCGTCCTGCATCAGGCTGTGCGATTGGTAATCGAGCTGCTGCAAACGCCCGTCCAGCTTGCTGTTTGCCACTCTTAAATCAACAGCTTGAGTGTTCAACTTGTTCGCTTCGTCGTTCGACTCTGCAGAATCCGCCTGCTTCATCAGATAGGCGGTCTGCTTCACATTATCCGTCTTCTGGGTATCGATCTGCTTGATCTGCTGGCCGATCGAGTTCAGCTCCTCCGGTTCCTCGTCATAGCCCTCATAGCGGTGGCAGCCCATGCAACCTCTTTGGCGGAAAAGGTCTTTGCCGTTGTTGATGGTCTGCCAGTCGACATCGCCGCTGACCAGCACCATGTCGGCGGCATGGCAATTCTGGCAGCCCGCTTGTGCGTTTTCTTTGGGGAACAACGGCCACAGCCAGTGCTCGTAGTTGCCGTGCGCTTTCTCGATGCTCGTGGTCGCGCGACCGTTTCCCTGATGGCAGGGGGAGCAGCCGAACTTCTCGGGGTCGTGAATCTTGAATAGCTCGGGCTGGGAATGGCTGGCGAACGCATCGGCGTACTCATCCGGCTTCTTCTCGCCTTTCGCCATCATTGACGCCGGGGAGATTCTCAGCGGCTCGCGCGCGTTCATGTGGCAGGACTCGCAGCGATCCACGATATTGGCATCCGCAACATTGATTTGCACGATTGCCGGATCCCACTCCGTCGCCCTTTTCTTTAAACCGTCAATCTGCTGCGGAGTCAGGCCGACCAGGTGGTCGGAGATGTATTGGTCCATCTTGGCCTTAGCCGCGGTCACCGGCTTCAGCACGTCACCCAGTTCCAGGCTCAACCTCGTGCGCTCGTCCCGGATCTCGTTGTACGTCTCTTCCAGTTCCTGAAAGGTGTATTTCTTCTTGCTTCCGTCGGGGAACTCGACCGTCGCCAGCTTACTCTTGTACTCGGCCAATTCTTTTCTTTTGCTTTCTTTTGACGATGCACTTGTACTCGTCTCAATCTCGTAACTGAGGGCATTCACGTAGGCGCGCCGGTCGGTGAACACGCTCTGCACCGCCAGCAGGCGCGCACTTGCGTCGTCCACCTTCTTACGCTCTTCCGCCGCCTGCGGTTTTGAATCCTGATAAGTCTTGTCATAGGCCTGCCTGAGAGCGGCGTAATCCGGATTCTGCTCGACGTCTTTCTCCGACGTCGTCGATTTCGACCGCGCCGTATTTAGGAATGCGCTGTAGCGATCCTTCCATTGCTCCTGGAAAGCCTTCCACGGCCGCTGTACCCACGCCTCGTCCCACAGGGCCCAGAACAACGTTGCCATCAGAATTACCATCGCGATCAGGTAATACGCCGCGTACGATTTAGTTGTGATCGGGTCCTGCTCGGCATTAGGTTGTTCAGGCACCGCTTCCTCCGGAAATCAGTCGTTGGTCCTTGGTCGTTGGTCTTTCGCGATTCATCTTCGATGTCGGCAGCGTGGGCGTTGGCGAACGGCCAACGACGAACAGCCAACGACTGTTTCTAAACGTTGAACCAGGGCGTAATCCACACGTACTTGATGTGCCACAAAAGCCGCAGCCCCATCTTCAAGGGCAACGCCACCATGGTCAGCAAAAGAAATTGCGTGAGCCCAAATTGCAGCAGGCTCATGCGCTTGAAATCTTTTCCCATGTATCGCCGGAATAGGGAATAAACCAGAAATCCCCCAAGCAGGTAATAACCGCCGACCACAATCGCGCCGAAGATGGCCTTACCCAGGTTCGAAGCAATTCCGAAAATGTCGGGCAGGTCGCGGTTCACTTCGTAGATCAGCCGGTTGTGATCCCAGGTTTGCCCCGGCCAAAACCACTGCCAGCCGGGCCCCCGGATGAATGTTCCGATGATGATCATCGCAACCCACAAAATAATGAAGCCAAACAAAAAAGTCCCAATCGAAAACTTCCGCTGCTTCCACGTGTAATACCCGCTGCCCAAAGGATTCGTATCAATATAAGGAATGACCATTAGGCCGATGATGATCATTGTGGGCATTACTACGCCGGCGATCCACGGGTCGAAATAGACGAGCATCTCCTGCAGTCCCAGGAAGTACCACGGGGCTTTTGCCGGATTCATCGTCAAGTTGGGATTCGCGGGTTCTTCGAGCGGTGCGTTCAGGGTGATCGACCACACCATCAGAATAATTGTGACGATGATGGCGGCGAGAAATTCAATGCGCAACAGAAATGGCCAGACGTGAACTTCTTTTTGCCAGCCCGGTTTGAAGGGCCAGGTCTTGCGGTGATGCGTCTTGGCGAGGGCGGCGTCGCCTTCGAGTTGCTCGATCAATACATCGTTGGCGTGCGCCTGCTTCCATGCCAGATAAATATAAAAGCCCAATAGCGGGATCAAGCCCACGATCGGCACGTTATCTGGAGCCGAGCAAATCTCCCAAAGTTGTCGCCAGTCCATAAGAGTTCTCGTTGTTCACTGCTAAGAAATTCTTGTCATTCCGAACCGGGCGCAAGCCCGGTGAGGAACCTGCTGTTTCTTTGCTACTCACCCGCTGCCTTCGGCCCTCTGCGCGGCTTATCCGCTTCAGCCTCCAGCATCACCGGAGCCGGACCTGAAATTCCGCCGTCTTTTCTCACCCGCCAGAAATGCACGATCATCAGAATCGAAGCCACAATCGGAATTCCAATGCAGTGCCAGATGTAAGACCGCAGCAGAGCATTCGCATCGACAATCGAACCGCCTAGCAGTCCGAAGCGCACATCGTTATATGGAGTCATGCCGAGCATCGAACCGAACGGACCTTCATGCCCGAGCAGCGGCGTGGCTCTCGCCATGTTCGTGCCCACGGTAACGGCCCAGAATCCGAGCTGATCATCAGGCAGCAGATAACCGGTGAACGACAGCAACAAAGTAAAGACCAGCAGCAGCACTCCGATGTTCCAGTTAAACTCGCGCGGCTTTTTATACGAGCCCGTCAGGAACACGCGGAACATGTGCAGCCACACACCAATCACCATCAAGTGTGCGGCCCAGCGATGCATGTTGCGCAAAATCTTTCCGAACGGTACGTCGTGCTCGAGATAAAGCACGTCGCGAAAAGCCTGCACCTTGCTCGGATGGTAATAAAACATCAGCAGCACGCCGGTGTAGGTGAGGATGATGAATAGAAAAAACGTGATCCCGCCCATGCCCCAGGTGTAGCTATAGCGCACTGCATCGCGATTGATCTTTGCGGGGTGCAGATGCAGGAACACGTTGGAAAGCACGCCCAGCGCCCGGTTGCGAGGAGTGTCGTCGTGCTTGTGGCGGAAGATCGAAGTGTAGACCTGAGTCTTGGTCGGATCTTTCAGGCCCTCGATCTGCTCTTTCGCCTTAGTCGGGATGTCGACCTTCATCGCCTGAATGTCTTCTTTAACGCGGTCGACCAATCCCACTTTGCCGTTCTTGCCGTTCGGATTATTTTCGTCAGCCATAAATGATTTCCAGATTCAAGATTGACTCAATGAATTAATGCATGATTCATTGAATCAATTGTTCCTACACTCCCGCCAAAAATGCTCCCGGATCGTTGAACTTGCTCGGCAGTCCCTTCGGCCACTGATACAGGCGCGAGGTGTCGACGATGATCTGCCCGTCTGGCGCAAGCTCTACGTGCGCGCGGTCCATGGGACGCGGTGCCGGCCCCTCAAAGTTAATACCCTCGCTGTCATAGCCGCTTCCGTGGCACGGACATTTGAATTTGTTCTCGCTCGGCTTCCAGTCCGGCGTGCAACCCAGGTGCGTGCAGCGCGCGTAAATTACGAACACGCGGTCCGGCGTGCGATCGACCCAGATGCGGTATTTCTGCTGGAACTTGGTATCGACCCCCAGAGCGAACTCCGACGGATAGCCAATCTTGAAAACAGAATTCGGTTCGAACAGAGTGCGCGGAAGAAAGAATCGGAAGAATGCAAGGAACCATGCAGTAAGAAAGGCCGTCACGGCCACCCACACCAGCCGCCGCCGTCGCCGGTCGATGTCAGTGTTCGAGGGGCCAGACGAAGAAAGTCCAGCCGCTGCTGCCGCCTTCGACGTTCCCACCGCCGGCGTGCCTACGTACTTCGTGGCATCTACGGCTCCCGTGGCTGCGGGCTTCGCCGCCTCTGGACTCGGGGTAGGCTTCGTGCCCTCCGGCTCCGCCATGACTCTTCCTCCTGTTCTTTTCTAACTACCGAGTAAAACTTTCCGAACCGCTTTCTTCAGGTCGACTAACTGGCTGCCACCAACGAAGACGCCCCGGCTTCGTTCAGAATCTCAACAGCTGGAACGCACTCGCGATCGTTTTCACCCAGCGCTTCCAGCACCAACTCTCCCAGCGCAGAAATAAACATAGGAGAATCGTTCAGGCCCGCGCTCATCTCAAACTGCTCAATGCCCAGCCGCCGCGCTTCTTCGCGCGCCTCGTGATCGATCTCGCCCAAGGTCTCCACGTGATCGGAAACAAACGCCACCGGCACAATGCAGACTTCCCGCGCTCGCTCGGCTCCCAAATCCTGCAGCGCGCGGTGCAGGGAAGGCTGCAACCATTTGCTCGCGCCCACCTTGCTCTGATAGCAAAGTCGATGACGGTTCGGCCATCCCCCGCGCTCCATCACAAGACGAACCGTTTCCTCAATCTGCCGCTGGTAAGGGTCACCCTTCGCAATGATCGACATCGGAATGCTGTGCGCACTGAAAACAATCTCGGCTCGCCCAGGATCGGGAAACCGCCCCAGCGCCTCTTCAATCTTTTCGATAACCGCATCTAAATACATGGGATGCCGGTAAAACGCGCCCACGTTGTGCACGGGAGCATCGCCAGAGAACAGCCGCTGCCACTCGTTCAGGCTCGATCCCGTCGTGGTTGAAGAATACTGCGGATACAAGGGCAGCAACACAACCTCATCGCACCGCGCCGCCTGCAACTCCGCTACAGCTTCGCGAGTGAATGGATGCCAGTAGCGCATCGCTACGAAGCAACGCGCATCGAGACCGCGACCGGTCAGTTCCGTTTCCAGCGCTCGCGCCTGCCGCTCGGTGAATCGACGGATGGGAGACCCCCCGCCAATGGTCGCATAGTGATGCTGCACCTTGCGCGCACGAGTGGTGGAAATGAGCTTGGCCAGAGGTTTTCGCCCGATCCGGGCAAAGGGAAAGTCAATAATATCGGGATCGCAAAAGAGGTTATAAAGAAAAGGTTCTATCGCAGCCAGCGTATCAGGCCCGCCCAGCTGAAACAGAACTACCCCCACACGGCGCGTTGTCTTCGCCATTCCCTCAGATTCCCCAGAACGGGCGAATTTACTCCCATCCGCGGCCAGAGTCAATGGCGGAAATAAATTAACTCCACGAAATGAGCGGGGGCTTCGGCTTTCAGGCGTCGGGCTTCGGCAAACAGACCGCGCGAGCGGAAGAAATATCGAGTTGCTACATCAATCAGAAGGCCTATGACTCACGCCTGAAAGTCGCGTGGTCGCCGAAGTCTGCAGAAATTTTAGGCTGGAGAGTGAGACTTGCTAGACTGAAGCGGTCTTCGCTTTTTCCATCTCTTCGATCACCGCATCGGCGAACTGCGATGTGCCCGCTTTGCCGCCAACGTCTTTCGTGAGCTTTTCGGGATGACGGTATACCTTCTCCAGCGCATTGCGAATCTGTGTGGACGCATCGAACTCGCCCAGGTGCCGCAGCATCAGTAGTCCCGAGCGCAACAGCGCCGTGGGGTTCGCGATATTTTTGCCGGCAATGTCGGGAGCCGACCCATGCACGGCCTCGAAGATGGCGCAGTGGTCGCCCAGATTGGCGCTAGGCACAAATCCCAGCCCTCCCACAAACGCAGCGCACAGATCCGAAATAATGTCGCCGTAAAGATTTTCCATCACCAGCATGTCGTATTGATACGGATTCATCACCAACTGCATGCAAGTGTTGTCGACGATGTGCTCGCCGTAAGTAATCTCGGGAAAGCCCTTGGCAACGGTGCGGCAGCAGCGCAGGAATAATCCATCCGACAGCTTCATGATGTTGGCTTTGTGAATGGCGTGAATCTTCTTGCGCTGATTCTTGCGCGCATACTCGAAGGCAAATTTCGCAATGCGGGTCGAAGCCTTCTCCGTGATGATCTTCAGGCTCTCGACAACGCCGGGAACGACCTCGTGCTCCAGTCCCGAATAAAGGCTCTCCGTGTTCTCGCGCACGATGATCAGATCGACATCCGGATAACGCGTAGGAATATGCGGCAGATTCCGGATCGGACGGAAGTTCGCATACAGTTCGAACTTTTGGCGCAGTGCAACGTTGATGCTCGAAAACCCGCCACCAACCGGCGTTGTCACCGGTCCCTTCAGCCCCACATGTGTGCGCTCAATCGATTCGATCACTTCCTTCGGAATGTATTCGCCATGTTTCTCAAATGCGTCGGCGCCAACCGCGAAGGACTCCCACTCAAACTTCACACCCGTAGCTTCGAGAATACGCACGGTCGCCTGGGAAACTTCAGGCCCAATGCCATCGCCGGGAATAAGAGTTACTTTATGACTCATGATTTTTCCAGGGGTCAGGGTTTAGGGAATAGGGAGCAGCAAATCCCTGTAGTGAAAACTTCCCCCTGACCCCTAATCCCTAGCCCCTAATCCCTTCTTTCACTTTCACCAGATCCCTCAATTCGTTCATGAACTCTTTCACATCTTTGAAATCCAGATACACGGAGGCGAATCGCACGTAAGCTACTTTGTCGTAGCGCCGTAGGCGGTTCATGATGAGTTCGCCGAGTTCGCTGGTCTTGCGCTCGCGTTCCTGCGACTCGATGACGAATGACTCGGCTTCGTTCACAATCTGTTCCAGCTTGCTGATCGGGACCGGCCTTTTTTCACATGCACGCAGCAGGCCATTCAGAACTTTCTGGCGGTCGAACTTCTCCCGCCGTCCATCTTTCTTCACCACCATGTAGGGAATTTCGTCGATGCGCTCGTAGGTGGTGAAGCGCTTGCCGCACTTCAGGCACTCGCGCCGGCGGCGGATCGACTCCGCCTCCTTACTCTCTCGCGAGTCCACTACTTTATCTTCGGCAAATCCGCAAAAAGGACATTTCATGGCGCTGTGTTGGTCTAGAAGAATCTCTGACGCTGAATTGGTTTGGAATCGGTATAGAAATTGTAACAGCGAGTGAGCCCTCGCTGTTGCATCCCGTATCTACGTAATAGACAGAAACTTAGAATTCACGCCGGCGGCCCGTCAGTTTCTGCTTCCTCCGCCTTATGGCTCTCTTGCGACAGCTTGCGCAACGACAATCTCTCGTGATGCGCCAACGCCAACCCTAGTGGCACCACCGCCATGAAACACACGAGCCACAACAGAATTGCGCAACTCGCCGCCATCTCGGCCGGAACATCGAAGATTTTAGTGAGGGCTGCCATCGTCGCCACCTGAGAGCCGCCACCGATGCCGGGTAACTGCAGCATTGACCCAAAAATGCTGGCCCCCATCAGTAACAGGACTTGGGGGCGCGCGATATCGAGTGCGTCAGTGCCGTAAGCATGTGTCACTTCCTGATACGCGACGGCGATGACGAACCACATCGCCACTGAAACAAGGATCGATAGCGTCAGGGATATCGGGCCGTGAACGATACGCAACCCCGCACCGAACTCGCGAACTCTCTCAGCTATCCGGTGGCCTAGGTTAGCCGCCAAATGGGCAAATCGCCGTTCGACCCACCCAGCGATTGCTTCGCCGCTCCGGCCGACGACGATAGCGGCCCCAGTAACGGCGGCCACAAGACCCATCAACACGAAGCCTCCGATTCGAAACTTGTGGTAGTACTCCGGGTGTGGGATTGACTGCATGGCAGTGGGAAGAAAAAAAATCGCCAACACCATTAGGACTGTGAAAGCTCCAAAATCAAATATTCTCTCAATCGCCCACACTCCCATCTGCGAGGAGAATGGAAGGTCCTCACGCTTGGAAATGAGGTAAGGGCGAATAAGCTCACCCGGTCGCCCTAGCAGAGCCAGGCCCGTGAATCCGATGAGCGTGGGGGAGATGAGTCCCGCGTACGACGCCTTGGGCCGAACTGGCAGTAGAAAAATCTTCCAGCGGATCGCTCGCAGCACATATCCAAAATATATCCATGCGACGGCGTGGAGCACGTGCAGCCATTGGATTTGCCGGCTAAGGTTGCGAAACTTGCCCCAGTCGAACGCGCGCCACTCGCGAAACTGAAGGTAAACGAGAACGGCGAGAACAAGAAAGACGACCACACTGGCCACGATGCGCTTTTTATCCATGAAGGGGAGCAGCCCGCGCCGCGACCCCGCAACGCGAAGCGGAAACGGCACTCCAAAGGTAAATCAGCGCGCCCTGAGGGTCAAACCAGTCTCAGTCGCAATGCTCCGCAGTTACTCGCTGGGCTGTGCGGGACCCGCCTTCGCCTGAGGTTGCGGAACAGACTTGTGCGCCTTAGCAGTCGCAGACGAAGTGCCGCTTGATTTGCTCGCCGTAGTCTTCTTACTTGCAGGCTGAGATGCGGTCTTCGCAGCGGCGTTGGCGGCGAGTTTCTTTTTATTGAAGTCGCGCACGATGCGCGCCACGTAAGCCTTGGTTTCGTAATAAGGAGGCACGCCGCCATACTGCTCCACGCGCTGCGGCCCGGCGTTGTACGCGGCCAACGCCTTCACCAGGTCGAAGTCGTAGCGCTCCAGCAATTCGCGCAGATACCGCGTGCCGCCTTCCACGTTCGCCTGCGGATCGAACGCGTTCTGCACGCCCAGGTCCAACGCCGTCTTCGGCATGAGCTGCATCAATCCTTGCGCACCCTTCGGCGAAATCGCGTGCACATTGAAGCCGCTTTCAGCGCGGATCACGCTGTTCACCAAGTCAGGATCAAGCCGGTAGGTCCCACTGGCCGCGTTTACAACCTCATTCAGATCAACTGGCTGCGCGATCTTCTTCGCGGAGGCTTGTAACTTTGCGGCTGACTCAGGCGCGTCTTTCGATGCTTCAGGCGTCTCGGCGGGCAACTCTTCAATGTGATCAATCTCCACCGTCGGCACATCGACAAAACTCGATTCATCTCCGCCCATGTACAGGCGCGTGATTGTGCCGATCACTTGACGGCGCTCATGACGGATCGAGAATCCGTTCCGCAGCACGGCCGAATCCTTAGCCGGGCAGGGAAGCGAAGTCAGCGCAAACAGGACGACCGCTCCCGTCCACACGCCGACCTGAATCGCCTTCTTCATGTCAATATTCTAGCCCACAACTTCCGCCACTGCTGCCGCGACGCCGCACTGGTCATTGCCCAAAGTCAAATTCCAACCGCGTCCGCGCAACTCCTCGCAGGCATTACCCATGATAACCGGATGCCCGGCAAACTCAAGCATTTCCACATCGTTGTGGTTGTCACCGATGGCCATGACCTGCTCGCGCCCAAAGCCGCGATGCGCGGCCCACCGTTCCAGCGCGTGCCCCTTCGAGCAGCCCGCGTTCAGCACGTCGATCATCGACAAATCACGATTAGGATATTCGGTGCGCAGCACCGTGATGCGGTTGCCCATCCCGCAGCCGTCAAGCGTCCGCAACGCTGCGCTCATCCGCACCATCGATCCGCAAAACATGGCCTGCACCGGATCAGCGACGAGCGCCTTCTCGATCGGAACTACGAACTCGATGTAAGCCATATTTTTTTCGAGCCAGCGCTGGATGCTCGCATTCAAATCATCCATGTGCTCCAGCACAATGGCTCCCTTGGTTTCTTTATCAAACGTAAGAACGGTATTGCCCCGAAACTCTTGCATCGCTCCGACCAACTCGCGGCAAGTCTCCTTCGGCATCAGGTCGCGATGAAAGGTTTCTCCAGCCAGCGACCGCGTCACCCCGCCGTTCGAGCTAATTACCCACAAATCGAAGCCGAGTTGCTGCGCGATCGGCAATGCGAATGTGTGACGCCGCCCCGTCACCAGCACAACTTCGATGCCGGAATCGTGAGCACGCCGCAGAGCCGAAAGATCGTCGGGAGAAATCCGAAACTGCGGGTTAAGCAGCGTTCCGTCGATATCGGAGGCGATCAGCCGAATCGATTTGGGCTTGGCGTCGGGAATTGCGGAAGCGATCGGCTGAGAGAGTGGCTGCACCCTATATTCTTACACAGGCGACTTACCCCGAAGCCGCCGGACCCTAGACTCTACCCTGTGGTCCTCTGCGTACCCTGTGTTAAAGGTCTTAAGCGGTAAACTTGGCAAGCTCGGTGGCGTGTTATATTTCGCATTCCATGGGATCGCTCTTCTTCTTCCTACACGGCTGGGGATTTCTGCTGCAGGCGCTGGCGATTGTCCACTTCATCCGCCGCCGGCCGGACACCTATTGGATTTTCATCATTCTTTTTCTCGGATGGGTTGGTGCCGTGATTTACATTGCGGCCGAAGTCGTTCCAGACGCTGGTCTTCTCAGCACGTCCTTCCAGGTTTTCCCGCGCCGCCGCCGTATTCGCGAACTCGATCGCGCCATCCTGGATAATCCCTCAGCCGGCAACTACGAAGAACTTGGACTGCTCTATCTCGACAACGGCGACTATGCGCGCGCCCGCGCCAGCTACGACAAGGCGATCGCCTCGCGAACCGATTCCGTGGACGCCTTCTACCGGCGCGGCATCGCCGAAACAGAGTTGGGAGATTTCGCTGCGGCCGTGCTAGATCTGGAGCGCGCGGTCTCCGCCGATGCCAACTATGACTTCCATCGCGCCAAAGGCCTGCTGGCCTACGCCTACGCGCAAACCGGGCAGCCTGACAAAGCCGACGCCATGTTTCAGCAGGCCGTAAAGATTTCCACCATTTCTGAGACGTACTACAACTATGCGGCTTTCCTGCAATCCCAGGACCGGGTGGAGGAAGCGCGGCAGTGGGCGCAGAAAATTCTGGATCAGCGCCGGACCATGCCGAACTATCAACGCCGTCGTGAACGCCCGTGGTTCCGCAAAGCATATGGGCTGCTGGCGCGGCTAAGCCTCCAGAACAAATAGCAGTTTCACAGCTTTACCTTGGAATGTCTGGCCAAACCTCAGCGGGGATGCCCCATGTCCCGCTGCTTTTGCAAGACATGGGATTAGCGAGGACGCATGAACCCTTGAACCGGCGGCCCGTTAGCCATTCTTTGGCTCGCCTTCAGCATCACTGTGACAAGGTGAAGATGGTGCCGTCCGCATCTTTCCCGCCGCTCGTCGTTAGCCCGTAAAAGACCCCGTCCGTGGCTTGCAGAATCGACGATGGGTTCGCTCCCTGCGCGGCCGGGTTAAAGGTGTGCAATGTAGTCAGTTTGCCCGCCAGAGTAATTTCGTACGCAGTGCCGCAGTAGGCGCCGAAACAATTTGCCCCGCCCTCTAAGGTCGTTCCGTAAAGGTTCCCGTTGGAGCCTTGCACCAGGCCACTGCTGGGAGACTCGCCGTCCGCGCAACCAGTTTGCGCACAAAAGTTGTAGAGCGTGGTCAGCTTACCTGACGTCGTGATTTCGAAAACGGTTCCATAGTTGCCGTTGGCGCCGCCTTGATAGGTTGTCCCATAGAGGTTCCCATTGCTGGCCTGGATCAGGCCGGAATAATATGGAAAATCGCCGTCAGCGCAATTCGGTTGCGAGCAAAAGGTGTAGAGCGTGGTGAATTTTCCCGCTGGCGTGATTTCGAAGATCGTGCCGCACCCTATGGTTGGGTCGACGCAGTAGCTGGATACGCCTCCTTGCCCTGCTGTCCCGTAGAAATTGCCGTTGCTGGCTTGCATCAGCGACACTTGGGGTTCATCGCCATCAGCGCAATTCGCCTGGGAGCAGAAGCTGTAAAGAGTGGTGAACTGCCGCGACGGCGTGATTTTAAAGATGGTCCCGTAGTATTCCGCGGCTCCGCCCGACCTTGTCGTTCCGTAGAAGTTCCCGTCAGTCCCCTGGATCAATCCGCCGACCGGGCCCTTGCCGTCAACGCAATTCGTTTGCGAACAGAAGCTATAAAGGGTGGTCAGTTCGCCCGCTGGCGTGAGTTCGTAGATTGTGCCGTCACCGTGTGATCCGCCCTCGTACGTCACTCCATAGAAGTTTCCGTTGCCGGCCTGAATCATTCCACCCAGGGAAAAGCGCCGTCCGTGCAATTCTTTTGCGAGCAAAAGCTATACAGCGTGGTCAAAACGCCCGACGGCGTAAGTTTGTAGGCCTTGCCGAGCGAGCCAACGGGCACGAGCGCCTCGGTCGTGCCGTAAAAGTTTCCGTCGGTGCCTTGAATCAGCGGCCCGTACGGGGCCATTTCGCCATTGCCCTTGCTGAAGTTCACCACGGTTTTAAAATTCTGGGCGGGCGCGATCGCGGCTGCGCAATTAGAACCATCATGCATGCTGTTTTCATCAAGCAGAGCTTTGCCATAAGGCCTCCTGGAGCGATGGTCTGGGTGTAAAACAAAACGGCCGCTGGAAATCCTGAAGAGATCTCCGCGCGGCGTTGAGGGGAGGAATAGGACTGCGCGCGTGCCGCCCATTATTCTTGGGGCATCACAGCCTGTCAATGCTGAAAGAATTTGCATGGGGTCGCCGCGGAGTTTTAACTTCGCAAGCGCAGTCTGGCCGGCAATTTAGGTTTTCTTGCCGCTGATCGAATCCAGGAAGGGCGCTCCCGACGTTTTCAACTTCTGCTCCAGCCCCGCGGTGCAATCGCAATTGCCGCACGCCCACGGTTCGCTTCCATTTTCGTCGCGGCACTTGCGGCGGTCGTGAGCATCCTGCACTTTCGTGAGATCGAAAAATTCTTCCCAGTAAGGCCGTTCTTCCTGCAACGGCGTGGGACAGTAGCAGACCTCGACCCAGCGCACGGTCTCGTCGTCGCAGAGCCGCGCTTCATTCACATTGCGCAGGTATTCGCCTTCGGCGACCGAGCCTCGTCCAAGCGTTTCCTTATCGATAGCCCGAAGCAGAGCACCTTCGCGACCGGGTTTAACGCGGGCTCGAACCAGATAACGCATGGCGAAGAATTGTTGATTGATGATTCTTGATTGTTGATTGAAAGCGCAAGGCGCAAAGATGGAACGGAACTGGTGTCTAAATCGACAATCAACGATCAAAAATCATGAATAGACTTTAGATGAACATCTCGTCCTGTGGCACCGGCCGCCGCGTCTCACGGCTGCCACCGTTCCTGCGCCCGCCGCGCCCGCCGACCAAAAACTCGATGCCAGTCGTCACGCCCTGGATCAATCCCGAAAACCGACGCACCGGCGAGATCACGGTCTTATGAACCATCTCAGAAGTTTCTTCGACCCGGTCGAGTGTGCGCGTGAGCAATTCGTCGGCGCGAATCACTTGCAACCGCGCGCGATCCACTGCGTCGGTCACCGTCGCATCCATGCGCTCCACTTGCGAGCGCACCGCGATGGTCGTCTCCGTGAGATTGTCCACAATCAAGGTAATCTTCGGGCGGAGCTCAGTCAGCACCGACTGCGCTAACTCCAGCGCTGGCAGAGCCTTGCCCTTCACTTCTTCAGCAATCGCTTCCATGCGGGCGCTGGTCTTGCGCATCGCCAGATACATGGCCACAAGTACGCCTGCCTGCAGAAGAACGGCTGCTCCCGTCAAGGCAATGAACAAAGGAATTTGATTTTCCATAAGGCGCTCTTCCCAGCGAAACTGCCTGCTTCAAGAACGTTACAGATTCTTGGGTGCTGCCGTCGTCTCCGTCGTAGCTTCTTGATAAGCCTGCCGACCGGCTTCGTAGGCGGCGCGGAACTGATCCTTCTGCTGATTCACGACGTCGCGGCCGCGATCAACCCACTCTGAAGCCTGCCCGCGAGCCTCACGCGCGCGCGTGCGCACATAATCGCGTCCTTCTTCGGCTCGAGCGCGAATTACATCGCGCGTCTCGCTTCCCGAACGCGGTGCGTACAGAACTCCCACCAAAGCTCCCAGGCCAACCCCAGCGAGAAACCATCCGAAACTGCTGCCGCTATTGTCCGACATGAAAAAACCTCCAGGCTATAAGTGCCGATGAACGGATGTTAGCACCCGAATGGGCGAATTACAATTACAGCAAAATCCCTACGCAAGCGTTTGAATTACCGCAGCTTGGCCTTTACAGAGATTCAGTTTACTTCTGCGGAGTCGCCGGGGCGGGCGTCGGAGTTGGAGCCGGCGCGACAGGTTGGGTCTTGGCCGGAGCAGACTTCACACCCTGCAACACGGACTTCGATCCACCTTGGTTGATGGCGTTGATGGAGAGCGTCACCGACGTCAACATGAACAAAACCGCCGAAATCGTCGTCGCTCGGGAGAGCGTTGTCGCCGCGCCGCGCGGACCGAACGCAGCCTGGCTGCCCTGCCCACCAAAGGCCGCCGAAATGTCCCCGGCCTTACCGCTTTGCAGCAGAACAACGATAATCAGAAAGAAGCATACGATCACGTGAATGATGGTGACAAGAATGATAAGCATAGAATCTGGAAGTCCTAAATTGTTCAGAATGATTGCAATGGTGCGGAAGGGGGGATTTGAACCCCCACGCCTTTCGGCGCCACCCCCTCAAGATGGTGTGTCT
>Ga0182024_10006249_pt1 | contig 26269 bp, 28 predicted proteins | sample P32metaG_FD_120480 | JGI IMG/M metagenome (GOLD analysis project Ga0182024, IMG submission 120480) | Permafrost microbial communities from Stordalen Mire, Sweden - P3-2 metaG (Illumina Assembly) | ecosystem: Environmental > Terrestrial > Soil > Wetlands > Permafrost | place: Sweden: Stordalen... | reverse complement strand
GTGCCGAAGCACGCCTCGGCCGCCTGCGAGAGCGGCCACACGCCGAAGTGCTTGCTGCCGGGGATGTGATCGCTCGAGTAGTACTCGTCGGCGTCGTACTTCTCCAGCGGCAGGCCGAGGGCGTCCATGAACAGCTTGCGGCTCTGCGGCGGGTCAGCGGCGACGACCGACATGCTCGTGATGAAGAGGACGTTCATGCGTCCCAGCCTACGAACGGCCGATGAGGTGCGCCGCCTGCGCTGACCAGGATCCTGGTCAGCGGTAGGCGGACAGGCCGGTCAGGGCCTGGCCGATGACCAGGGTGTGCACCTCGCTGGTGCCCTCGTAGGTGAGCACGGACTCCAGGTTGCTGGCGTGCCGCAGCGGGGGATAGTCCAGCGTGATGCCGGCCCCGCCGAGGACCGTGCGGCACTCACGGGCGATCGCGATGGCCTCGCGGACGTTATTCAGCTTGCCCACGCTGACCTGCTCGGGCCGGAGCGTGCCCGCTTCCTTGAGCCGGGCCAGGTGCAGGGCCAGCAGCAGGCCCTTGGACAGTTCCAGGCTCATGTCGGCCAGTTTCTGCTGGGTGAGCTGGAACCCGGCGACCGGGCGGCCGAACTGGGTCCGCTCGGCCGCGTAGGCCAGGGCCGTCTCCAGGCAGTCGCGGGCCGCGCCGATCGCGCCGAACACGATCCCGAACCGGGCCTCGGACAGGCAGGACAGCGGGGCCCGCAGCCCTTCGGCGAGCGGCAGCCGGGCGCTGTCCGGCAGCCGCACCGAATCGAAGGCCAGCTCGGAGGTGACCGAGGCACGCAGCGACAGCTTCTGGCGGATGTCCCGGGTCGTAAAGCCAGGGATACCGCGCGGCACCAGGAACCCGCGGACGCCTTCCCCGGTGCGGGCCCAGACGGTGGCCACGTCGGCGCGGCTGCCATTGGTGATCCACATCTTGGCGCCGTTCAGGATCCAGTCGCCGCCGTCGCGGACCGCGTGGGTGCGCATGCTGCCCGGGTCTGACCCGGCGTCCGGCTCGGTCAGCCCGAAACAGCCGACCGCCCGCCCGGACGCCAGCCGGGGCAGCCACTCCTCCTTCTGCTCCTGCGAGCCGTAGGCCCAGATCGAGAACATGGACAGCGACCCCTGGACCGAGACGAACGAGCGGAACGCGCTGTCCGCCGCCTCCAGTTCCAGGCAGGCCAGCCCGTAGCTGGTCGCGCTGGCGCCCGCGCAGCCGTAGCCCTTCAGGTGCATGCCGAGCACGCCCAGGTCGCCGAACTCCTGGGCCAGCTCGGCCGGGAAGTGCCCGGCCTCGAACCAGTCCGCGATGCCCGGGCGCAGCCGCTGCCGGGCGAAGTGCGCCACCGCCTCCTGGAGCTGGCGGTCTTCCGCGCTGACCCCCGCGTTGGCGTCGAGCAGGTCGGCCGGGCGGACCAGCCTGGTGGCGGTGCTCGTCATCGTCTCCCCGCATTCCGCGCCCCGGCGGCCCGGCGACACTAGTCAACGTTAGTGTTGACGATATCAGCCACCTGCCCGGCGAGGCCAGCCGCGTGATCACGGTCAAGATGTGCCACATAGGGATGCACGGTTGGAACCCTGACCACTGCCGGGCCGGCGCCGTCGCCGGTAGCTGCGACCGTGGCTCGTCAGCCACATCGATTCCGGGGCTCCGTGCTGGCTTCATCCCGACGCCGCGGGCTGCCTGACTTTGCGGCATAAAGTTTCGGGGTCCGGACCCTTGACTTTGTGTCATAAAGCAGGCTCTACTTTATGACATAGAGTCGATCTAGGGAGACACCATGACCCCCTCACCCGACACCACCACCCCGGCCGGCAACGGCGGCCACTTCGATCCCCGGCAGGCCGCCGCCCTGCTGGACCAGACCACCCAGCAGGCCCGGCGCAAGCTCGCGCCCTCCCCGCCGTGGCTCCTGGCGGCCAGGGCGGTCGCGGTCCTGGCCGCCCTCGGCGCGATCTGGCTCACCGTCCGCGGGCAGCACCCCTACAAAGGTCCCACCGGCGCGGACATCCCCATCCTGATCGCGTTCATCATCCTCAACTTCGCCGCCACCGTCGGGGTCCGCGAGCACGCGATGACTGGCGTACGCGGCAAAACCCGGTTCCGCCCGGCCGAGATCGCCATCCTGGCGGTGTCCTGGGCTGTCGTGCCCGTACTCATGTGGGCACTGGCCACCGCCGGGGCCAGTTTCGCCTGGTACCCCACCACCGTGCTGATCGTCCCTGGCCTGGCCTGGGCCGCCGTCAACGGCGCACGCGAAGGCTGGCGCGGGTCCGCCATGGGCCTCGTGATCGCCGCCACCGGCGTCGCAGGCGCGTTCGCCGGGCCAGCCGGATCGTGGGCCGTCGCCGGCCTGGGCCTGTGCATCGTGCTGCTGGGCAAGGCCGCCGCCGTCGCCCGCCGGCAGCGCCGGGAGACGGCGTGACATGAACGACGGCGAACTCGACCCGCTGATCCACGTCCCCACCCGGCTGAAGATCGTCGCGACCCTGGCCGCACTGCCCGACGGCGACACGCTCTCCTTCACCCGCCTGCAGGACATGATCGGGCTCACCCCCGGCAACCTGATCATCCACTTGCGCAAACTCGAAGAAGCCGACTACATCAGCAGCGACAAGACCAGGAACGGGACCGTATCCATAACCACCGTCGCCCTCACCGGCCACGGCCGCAAGGCGCTCGACGCCTACACCCAGGCCCTGCGTGACCTGCTCGGCGGCTTGTAAACGGCCCGCCAGTCCCGGTCTTCCCGGACAGCCCCCGGCGAGGGGCTGTCCGTCGTTATCCAGGGACACCTGCACCACCATCAAGCGCCCCACCGGCATCCGGAACCACCAGCCGCGAGATCGCGTCCCCTGTTGACCGTGATCATGAAAGACGGTCAGTCAACATAGACGTTGACCGGGTTGGGCGGAGCGGTTAGGTTGGGGGGACTCGCTGGCGGCAGCGCGGAAGCTGCCGCGCTGTCCCGAGGAGTGCCGATGAAGACGCCGGTAACCGAGATGCTCCAGGTGGAGTATCCGATCTTCGCCTTCTCGCACTGCCGCGACGTGGTCGCCGCGGTCACCGGCGCGGGCGGCTTCGGCGTGCTGGGCGCGGTTGCGCACACGCCGGACCAGCTCGAAGCCGACCTGGCCTGGATCGACGAGCAGGTCCACGGGCTGCCCTACGGGGTGGACCTGCTGATGCCGAGGAAGTTCGTCGGGGCCGACAGCGGCGGCATGGACCGGGCCTCGCTGCGGGACATGATCCCCCCGGAGCACCGGGCCTTCCTGGACGACCTGCTGGACCGCTACGGCATCCCGCCCCAGGAGGCTAAGCCGCCTGCTACGGCTAAGGCTCCGGGGCAGCAGCGGGCGGGCCTCCAGGTTGACCCGAAGAGCATGGCCCCGCTCATCGACGTGGCTTTCCGGCACCCGATCAGGCTGCTCGCATCGGCACTGGGCAGCCCGCCCGAATGGCTGGTCCAGGACGCGCACCAGCGGGGGATCAAGGTAGCGGCGCTGGCCGGCACGGTGAAGCACGCCCGGGCCCACGCCGCCGTCGGGGTGGACCTCGTCATCGCGCAGGGCACCGAAGCGGGCGGCCACACCGGGGACGTCAGCACGCTGGTGCTGGTGCCCCAGGTGGTGGACGCGGTCGCGCCGGTTCCGGTGCTGGCCGCGGGTGGCATCGCCACCGGCCGCCAGATGGCCGCGTCGCTGGCGCTGGGTGCGGCCGGGGTGTGGTGCGGGTCGGTCTGGCTGACCACCCGGGAGTCCGAGACCCCGCCCGCGGTCAAGCAGCGGATGCTGGCCGCCTCGTCCGAGGACACCGTGCGGACCCGCTCGTTCACCGGGAAGCCGTGCCGGGTGCTGCGCAGTGAGTGGACCAACGCCTGGGAGGCCCCGGGCGCGCCGGCCCCGCTGCCGATGCCGCTGCAGAGCATGCTGTCCGACCGGCCCCGGCGCCGCGTCGAGGCGGTGGCCGAGCGGCCCGGCAGCCCGGCTGCAGACCTGCTCAGCCCGTTCATCGGCCAGGTCGTCGGGCAGATGAACGCGGTCCGCCCGGCCCGCCAGGTGGTGCTGGACATGGTCGAGGGGCTGGTGGACGCCTGGATGACCGTCGATAAGTTCTTGGCTGACTGACGTCAGCCAGGGAAGGGAGCGGCCACGCGATGACGCGCGCCGGTGATGAAGGCCTCGGCCTCGAGCGTCTGCCCGACGGGGTGGCCCAGCTGACCATCCGCGGCCGGGACAAGGTCAACAGCCTCAACGAGCAGGACCATCGCGACCTGGCCGGGATCTGGCCGGAACTGGGCGCCGACCCCCGGGTCCAGGTCATCGTGGTGACCGGCGAGGGCCGGGCGTTCTGCGCGGGCGGCAACATGGAGATGGAGCAGCGGCTCGCGGGCGACTACGCCGGCGTGGTGCAGACGCTCACCGACGCGCGCGACCTGGTGCTGAACATGGTCAACTGCGACAAGCCGATCATCTCGGCCATCAACGGCGGCGCGGCCGGCGCGGGACTGGCCACGGCACTGATGGCCGACATCAGCATCATCGGCGAGGACGTCGTGCTGGCCGACGGCCACACCCGCATCGGCCTCACCGCCGGGGACCACGCGGCGCTGATCTGGCCGCTGCTGTGCGGGATGGCGCGGGCCAAGTACTACCTGCTGACCTGCGACCGGATCGACGGCCAGACCGCCGCGGAGATCGGGCTGGTCAGCAAGGCGGTCCCGGCAGACCAGGTGCTGCCCGAGGCGCTGGCCCTGGCGCACCGCCTGGCGGCGGGCCCGCAGCACGCGCTGCGCTGGACCAAGCGCTCGCTCAACCACTGGCTGCGGGCCGCCGGGCCGATCTTCGAGTCGTCGCTGGGCCTGGAGATGATCGGCCTGTTCGGCCCGGACTTCGCCGAGGGGATCGCCGCCTTCACGGCCAAGCGCGAGCCTAAGTTCGTGGAGGCAGAGGCCGGGGACGCAGAGCCGGGGGAGGCAGGCGGGCCATGACGGACCGGCTGCGCGGCAAGACCGCGCTCATCACCGGCGCGGCCTCGGGGATCGGCCGTGCTTCCGCGCTGCTGTTCGCGGCCGAGGGTGCCCGGATCGTGGCATGTGACATCAACGCCGATGGCGGCGAGGACGTGGCGCAGGCCATCCGCAAGGCCGGTGGCGACGCGGAGTTCGTCCACGCCGACGTCACCGACGAGCAGGCCGTGGCCCGGGCGTTCGCCGCAGCCGTGGGCCGCTACGGCCCGCCGGACGTGCTGCACAACTGCGCGGGCGGATCGACCGACGACGATGCGGCTGTGGACGAGCTCAGCATCGACACCCTCGACCACGTGCTCCGGGTCGATCTCCGCTCGGTGGTCCTGTGCAGCCGGGCCGCGATCCCGCTGATGGCCGCGCACGGCGGCGGCTCGATCATCAACATGTCCTCGTTCGTGGCGTTCCGCGGCGTCTTCAACATCCACGCCTACATCTCGGCCAAGGGCGCGCTGGTGTCGCTGACCCGGGCCATGGCCGGCCGGTACGCCCGGGACAGGATCCGGGTCAACCCGATCGCGCCCGGGATCGCGCTCAGCGAGCGCGCCGCGGCCCGGATGGCGTCCGGCAACATCGCCCCCACCCTGACCTTCACGTTCGAGGACTACCCGTTCGCCACCGGGCACCCCGAGGACATCGCGAACGTCGCGCTGTTCCTGGCGTCCGACGAATCCCGCATGGTCACCGCGCAGACGATCGTCGCTGACGGAGGACTGAGCTCGTACTGACCCTCAGCCACAGGAGAGTGTCATGACCACCACGGCCACCCGCGCCGGCGAGATGAAGCCGGGGGAGATCCTCTGGCGGCCCCCGGCGGACGTGCTCACGTCCTCCGCCATGGGCCGCTACCTGACCTGGCTGGAGCAGGCGCGGGGACTGAGCTTCGGCGGCGACTACGACGCCCTGTGGCGCTGGTCCGTGGCTGACCTGGTCGGGTTCTGGAGCTCGCTGGCCGAGTACCTGGGGGTCCGGTTCCACGACCAGCCCGCCGCGGTGCTCACCGAAGCGAGGATGCCGGGAGCCGAATGGTTCCCGGGTGCCACGCTCAACTTCGCCGAGCACGCCCTCGCCGGGCCGCCGGAGGCCACCGTCCTGGCGGCCCGCTCCGAGACCCGCCCGCGGATCGAGCTGACCCGCGGCGAGCTGCGGGCGCGGGTCGCGTCGCTGCGCGCCGCGCTGCAGGGCCTCGGCGTCGGGCCGGGTGACCGGGTGGCCGCATACCTGCCCAACATCCCGGAAGCGATGATCACCCTGTACGCCGCCGCGAGCCTGGGGGCCATCTTCACCTGCTGCGCCCCGGAGTCCGGGACCAGGAGCGTGATCAGCCGGATCGGGCAGGTCGAGCCGGCCGTGCTGGTCACCGTGGACGGCTACGTGTACGGCGGCCAGCGCCACGACCGGACCGCCGAGGTGGCTGCCATCCGGGCGGCCGTGCCCAGCATCCGGGCCACGATCGCGGTGCCCTACCTGGAGTGCGTCACAGCGTCGTCCACCACGGGGGTGCCGGACTCCCTGGACTGGAACGACCTCATGGCCCGGCCCGCGGACCTGGAGTTCGCGGCGGTGCCGTTCGCGCACCCGCTGTACATCGTGTACTCGTCCGGCACCACTGGCCGCCCCAAGGCGATCATCCACGGTCACGGCGGCATCCTGCTGGAACACCTGAAGCTGTTCCTGCTGCACGACGACCTGGGCCCGACCGACCGCTGGTTCTGGTATTCGTCCACCAACTGGATGGCCTGGAACTACGGTGCGTCAGTGCTGCTCGGCGGGGGTTCGCTGCTGATCTTCGACGGTCACCCGATGCGGCCGGAACTCGCGGATTACTGGTGGATGGTGGGCGACGAGGGCGTGACCTGCCTCGGCACGTCCCCCGGCTTCCTGCTGGCCTGCCAGAAGCAGGGCCTGGTGCCCCGGCAGGCCGCGGACCTGGGCGCGCTGCGCACCATCAACTGCGGCGGCGCGCCGCTCACCGCCGACCTGTTCCGCTGGGTCTACCGGGCGGTCAAGGCCGACGTGTACCTCGGCTCAGGCAGCGGCGGCACCGACGTGGCCTCGTCGTTCGTGTCCGGCTGCCGGCTGCTGCCGGTCCGCGCCGGGGAGATCGCGTGCCGGCTCCTGGGCGTGGACGCGCAGGCGTTCAGCGACGCCGGCCAGCCGGTCACGGGGCAGCGCGGGGAACTCGTGATCCGCCAGCCGATGCCGTCCATGCCGGTCGGGTTCTGGGGCGACCCCGGCGGGCAGCGCCTGGCCAGCACCTACTTCGATCGGTTCCCCGGGGTGTGGTGCCACGGCGACTGGGTCACGTTCAGCGCGTACGGCACCTGCCAGGTCACCGGCCGGTCGGACGCCACGCTGAACCGGGGCGGCGTGCGGCTGGGCACCAGCGAGTTCTACGCGGTGATCGACGAGGACGAGGAAATCACCGACAGCCTGGTCATCCATCTGGAAGACGCTAACGGTGGGCCCGGCCAGCTCATTCTGTTCATCGTCACCCGGGACGGGGCCGGCCTCACCGGCGAGGCGGCGGCGCGGATCCGTTCGCTGCTGCGCGAGCAGCTATCGCCGCGGCACCAGCCCGACCTCATCCGCCAGGTCGCCGCGATCCCGCGTACGCTGACCGGCAAACGGATGGAGGTGCCAGTGAAGAGGGTGCTGCTGGATCCCGGGGCGGCGGCCCCGGCCGAGCCGGGGGAGACCGATGCCCTGGCCGAGTTCCGGGAGCTGGGACACCAGCTGGCCGCGGCCGGGGACGGCGCGCGGCCCACCACACGGAATGCGAGCGCACCGCGTGCGACCTGACGCCTCGACCCGCGAGAACTGGACCGAGCCCGGCAGCTTTGAGGTCGCGCCCGGCATCTACCGGATCCCGCTGCCGCTGCCCAACGACGGCCTGCGCGCCGTGAACGTGTACGCGCTGACCGACGGCGACGACCTGATGCTCATCGACTCCGGATGGGCCATCGCCGACGCGCGCGACGTGCTCGACCGGGGCCTGGACGCGCTGGGCGCATCGGCCGGCGACGTGCGCCGGATCCTGGTCACCCACGTGCACCGGGACCACTACACCCAGGCCGTGTACCTGCGGCGCGAGTTCGGCACCCCGGTCAGCCTGGGCGCCGGGGAGCGGGAGTCGCTGCAGATCTCGATGAACCCGGACCGGGCCCCGCTGCAGAACCAGCTCGGCTACCTCCGGCTGCTCGGCGCGGGCGACCTCGCAGACCGGATGGCCAAGCTCCAGGGCCCGCGCGACCCGTACAAGACGGGCTGGGAGACTCCGGACGACTGGCTCCGGGACAGCGAGAAGATCGAGCACGGCGGCCGCACCCTGGACGTGGTGGCCACCCCGGGGCACACCCGCGGTCACGTCGTCTTCCACGACACCGGCAGCAGGCTGCTGTTCGCGGGCGATCACGTGCTGCCGACCATCACGCCGTCGATCGGGTTCGAGCCGGTGCTGTCCGACGACCCGCTGGGCGCGTTCCTGGGCTCGCTGGCCCTGATGCGGTCCCGGCCGGACGCGCGGCTGCTGCCCGCGCACGGGCCGGTCACCGGGAGCACCCACGCGCGGGTCGACGAGCTGATCGCGCACCACGGCGCCCGGCTCGACGAGACCGAGGCGGCCATCCGCGGGGGTGCCCAGACCGCACCCGAGGCTGCCGCCGTGCTGCGCTGGACCCGGCGCGGCCGGGAACTGGCCGACCTGGACCCGTTCAACCAGATGCTGGCCATCAGCGAGACCGCCGCGCACCTGCAGCTGCTGGCCGCGCAGGGCCGGGTAATCAGGCACGAGGCCGACGGGCTGCGGTACTACCTGCCCGCCTGACCGGGCGGCAGGGACGGCGTGACGCCTCAGCATCCCGCGCCGGCGATCACCGGCCCAGCGCGGGGGACTGCAGCGCGACCTGCCACGGGCGCACCGTGACCGTGAAGAATCCGCCCGCGACGCTGCTGTCCTCCTGGGTGGCGAGTTCCGTGGCCCGGCCGAGCTGGTCCGACCCGGGCAGCCGCAGGATCGTCATGCCCTCGCCCGGCACGTCGCTCAGCGAGCCGGCCGCGACCAGGTAGCCCGCGTCGCGCATCCGGATGAGGAAGGACAGGTGCTCTTCGAACCTCGGGTCGTCGAACAGGGCTGCCCCCTCGGGAGCGGCCGGGCCGGGACGGTGCAGCAGGGCCACCCACGTCTCGCCGTCGGCGTCCGGGCTGCCGTGGGCGGTGTGCTCGCGGTACCGGCCCAGCACCACGGGCCAGCCCTCGTCGTACTCGGCGCGGGCCGCAGCCGGGTCCGCGAACCGCTCCCAGCCCGTGTGCGTGAGCGTGACCAGCGTCTGCGAGTCCACCTCGGCGAAGGTCACCTCAACGTTGCTGAACTGGCCCGGCGGGCCGCCCGGATGCCAGGTGAACCCGACCGCACTAGCCGGTTCCCAGCGGGTCACCGTGCCCCACGCCGTGACCTCGCCGGCCTCCGAGCGTTCCACCAGCCGCCCGTCGGTGAACCCGACCGTGCCGCCGGTCCCGTAGACGCTCAGGTCCTCCAGGGGCCACCACTGGCCGATCCGGTCGGTGAACACCGCGAACGCGGTCGCCGGGTCCGTGTCCACCAGGATCTCGCGGCGGATCGGCGGCAGGGGGCTGGGCGGGACGGTGCTCACGGCGTCTCCTCGTATGTGGTGGCCGAGCGGCTGACCTCGGCGGCGTAGGCGGCCAGGACGGTGTCCCACGTTCGGGTCAGCCACTGCTGCGCGACCGCCATGCCGCCCGGGGCCAGCAGGTACAGGTTGCGGGTACCGGCGCTGCGGTGCTCGATGAGGCCGGCGTTGCTCAGCACCCGCAGGTGCTTGCTGACCGCCGGACGGCCCACGGGAAGGCGCTCGGCGAGCCGCCCGACGGGCGTGGGTCCCTCGCGGAGCAGTTCGAGGATGCGCCGGCGGACCGGCTCACCGAGGGCGTCGAAGACCGAGTCGGCTGCGTGGGCGCTGGCTGATTGGTTACCCATGGGCAACGGTTACTCTAGGGCAACCAAAGTCGAGCCCGCAAGGCCGGTGGCCGCCGCCCGTCGCCAGCCGTCCGCCGTCCTCTGCCGTCCGCTCGCTGCAGGCCGCCGGGATCAGGCCTTCTTGGCCCGGCTGGGCGCGACCCGGGGCGGCTCGCCGGGCTGCTTCGGGTACACCGGCGGCCACGGTGCATCCAGCAGGCCGGAGGCGAGATCCCGTTCGCTCATGGCCAGCAGCGGCTCGAGCGCCTGCGGCGCGTCGTCCATCTCCTGCCACGGGTCGCCCACGGTGGCCAGCCGTTCGGCCATCGTCGCGACCGTGAACTGGTCCGGGTGGATGTCGTCGATCTCGTCCCAGGCCAGCGGGGTGGACACCTGGGCGCCGGGCCGCGCGCGGACCGACCACGCACCGAACACCGTCTTGTGGGGCGCGTTCTGGTTGTAGTCCACGAAGACCCGCTGGCCGCGTTCCTCTTTCCACCAGGCGGCCGTGATCAGGCCAGGCCGCCGGCGTTCCAGCTCGCGGGCGACGGCCACGGCGGCCGCGCGGACCTGGTAAGAATCCCAGCGCGGCTCCAGCCTGACGTACACGTGCAGGCCGCGGTTGCCGGTCGTCTTGGGATAGCCGGTGATGCCCACCTCGGTGAGCAGCCGCCCGAGCTCCCGGGCAGCCTCCTGGATCTGCGGGAAGACCACGCCGGGGGTCGGGTCGAGATCGATCCGCAGCTCGTCGGTGTGCCCCGGGTCGCCGGCCAGGTAGGGCCACACGTGAAAGCCCAGGCAGCCGAGGTTGACCGCCCACAGCACGTGATCGGTGTCCGCCGCCACCAGGGCCTGCGACGTGGTGCCGTTCGGGGTGGACACGGTCGTGGTCTGCAGCCAGTCCGGGGCGTTCTTGGGCACCCGCTTCTGGAAGAACGACGGGCCGCCGGCCCCTTCCGGGAAGCGCTGGAGCAGCACCGGCCGCCCCCCCATGGTCCGCATCAGTGGCTCCGCGACCCGCAGGTAGTGCTCGGCCAGGTCCGCCTTGGTCTCCCCGCGCTCGGGGAACAGCACCTTGTCCGGGTGGGTGATGAGGCCGCTGCGCATGGTGTCTCATTCCTGGGCGGGAACCGTCTGACCAGGCTACTCACCCGGTCCACGCCGCCCGGGGAGGCATCGCCGGGCCGTATGGGCCGGCCGGCCGGTGAGTTCGCGGTCCCGCCGGCGTCCTAGTCAGCATGAGCGACATGATGGTAGATCTCACGCCCGCGACGCAGCGGCTGGCTGACCTGGTCGCGGGAGTCAGCGACGGCCAGCTGGCCGGCCCGACGCCGTGCCCCGCGTACACCGTCGGGGACCTGGTCGAGCACGTCGGCGGGCTGGCGCGGGCCTTCCGGGCCGCGGCGGAGAAGGATCTCGCCAGCCCGTACGTGAATGGGGCGCCCGCCGGGGACGCGGCCCGGCTGGAGGAGGGGTGGCGGGACCGCATCCCGGCCGACCTGGCCGCGCTGGCCCGGGCGTGGGCCGACCCGGACGCGTGGACCGGGATGACCCGGATCGCGAACATGGACGCGCCGGCGGAGGCGGTCGGTATCACTGTCGCCGACGAGCTGGTGGTGCACGGGTGGGATGTGGCCCGCGCAACCGGGCAGCCGTACGAGACCGAGCCGGAGATGCTGGACGCGGCGCTGGCGTTCCTGGGCATGTTCGCCAGCCCGGACGCGCCCGCGGGCCCGGAAGTCGCGTTCGGGCCGTCCCGTGAGGTGCCGGGCGACGCGCCCGCGCTGGACCGGGTCCTCGCGCTGGCGGGCCGGGATCCCGCCTGGCTGGCCGGGTGACCCCAGAGAACCTCACAGCCGCCCGGCGCGGGGGCCCGGGCGGCTGTGCCAGGATCGGCTGCTGGCTGTCGAGCGTCCGCAGGAGCTCATCGACACTGGCGAAGTGCGGCCTGAACTCGACGTCGTCGAGGTCGCCGACGTCGTCTGGAGCATGAACTCCGCGGAGTTCTACTCCCTCCTGGTTCAGGAACGCGGCTGGCTCCCCCAGCGGTACGAGCAATGGCTCGCCGACGCGTGGTGCCGGCTCTTCCTAGTCGAATCCGCGTGACCACGGGGCCAGCCCGCAGGCTGCCATGACCTCTGCAACCCTGCCCCTGGGGCCGCAGTCAGGTCTCGCTCGCGTCCGCGAACGAATGGTGCTCGTGGGTGACGGTCCACCGGTCCTTCACCTTGGCCAGGCCGATGGTCAGCCGCAGCCGGTGCAGCCGGTCGCGCTCGAACTCGGCGGGCGTGCCGCAGCGCAGCAAGGCGAACGCGAAGGCGACGTCCGCGCCCGCCGTCACATCCAGCGACTCGATTTCGAACACCGCGCCGGAGGCCTGCCATTCGAAGAAGCCTGGCCAGGTGTCGCGGTAGGCGTCGATGCCGCGGATGCCCTGCTCGGGAGGTGGCACGTCGAACATGACGATGCCGGGCGCGTGGTCGGCGAGCACGGCGGGCAGGTCGCCGTCGTGGACAGCGACGGCCCAGCGCTGGATCAGGTCGCGGATCTGCTGTTCGTCGGTCATGGCTGGTTCCTCCTGCTGGATGACTGGTACCGGTGGAACCCCCGGTGTGGCGGGAATTCATCGCGGCGGCGGGGGCGGCCTTGCAGGATGAGAGCATGACTGCGCCCGCCGAGCTCGTTGAGGCCGCCCGCCAGGGCAACGCCGGCGCGTTTAAGCAGCTGGTCGAGCCCTACCGGAGCGAACTGCAGGCCCACTGCTACCGGATGCTCGGCTCGCTGCACGACGCCGAGGACGCGCTCCAGGAAACGCTGGTGCGCGCGTGGCGGAGCGTCGGCCACCTCGACGACCGCGGCTTCGTCCGGGCCTGGCTCTACAAGATCGCGACCAACCGCTGCCTCACCGCGATCGAGCGGCGCGGCCGCCGCGAGCTCCCCGTCGACGTCGATCCCGGCACGCCCGCCACCGAAATCAGGTGGCTTGAGCCGTACCCCGACGTCTCGCCCGAGACGCGGTATCTGGCCCGGGAGAGCGTGGAACTTGCCTTCGTGGCCGCGCTGCAGCACCTGTCCGCGGTCCAGCGCGCCGTGCTGATTCTGCGCGAGGTGCTCGGCTTCTCCGCGGCTGAGGTGGCCGGCCAGCTCAACGCGTCCCCGGCGTCGGTGAACAGCGCGCTGCAGCGGGCCAGGAGGGTGATCGACTCAGCCGCGCCAACCCAGCAGACCGTACTGCGCGACCTCGGCGACGAAGCGGTAAGCGCGATCGTCACCCACTGGGCCGATGCCAGGCACGCCGGCGACGTCGACGCGATCGTCACCATGCTGGCCGACGACGCACGGTACTCGATGCCGCCGCTGCCCGAGTGGTACCGCGGCCGGGATGCGATCCGGGCGTTCCTGCTCAACGGCCCCCTGCAGTCCCGCTGGCGATTCGTGCCGGCCACCGCGAACGGCCAGCTCGCCTTCGGCACCTACCTGTGGGACGACGCCGCCGGGCTCTATGTGCCCGGCGGCCTGGACGTGCTCACTCTCCAGGGTGGGCAGGTCACCGAGGTGACCGCGTTCCTCGACGCCGATCTCACCCGGTTCCGGCTGCCGCCGCACATCCGTGCGTGAGCAGGTGCTCCGTGTTCGCCAGCGGGCACGAGAGGTGCTCAGGTGCACGCGCCGGAAGGCGTCATACCGACGCGTCGAGCCATCCCGGGGAGGAAGGCAAGTCGACTAGCACGAGCGGTCAGACTGTCCTCCCGGATTCGTGCCGTGCCGCCGTTGACGGCCCACAGACTGGGATGCGACTGATGGCAGGGAGGCCTTTCTCCTGGCTCGCAGGAGCCTGCTCAGTCTGGTCTCGGCGTCCATGGTCTGCGGGATGCGGAGACACCCACCCGGGTCTGACGGCGCCGAGAACCCGAGGTATCTCGACCGGCGGCGCAGATCGCTTCCCTACCGCCAAGAACAGCACCAGCATCAATTTGCTCCACGCCATCCCAGCCGCTCTGCGACGACTGGTAACGACAAGAGTCCCGGTTCGGTACGGCTTAGCGAGATCTTTGTCTGCCTTAGCACGGCCGCCCCAGCCGTGGTTGGGCCAGGTGGTGCCCGCCATCGCTATCGCCCCGCTCTCCCGGCTGGTGAGTTCATGGCCATGTCGTCCTCTGCCCGAGTATCAGCATGTGCCGACATGTCTAATTAGAACACAGATTCGAGCGATAACTCAATAGATATCAGACTCGTACACACGTTCGACCTCTGGTCAACGGTGACGATGACCGACCTGGTCTGGAACCAGAAACGGAGGGCAGCCGCTTGCCTCCGGGGTCAGAAGGAAGGCGCTCCCGCGTAAGCGGCCATGCTGAGGCTGGCGGCCACCCAGGCCGGGAGAAGCTGGACCGCTGATCAGAGTTGCCGCACGAGGGCGACTACCCGTCCCAGGATGCTCGCGTCATCACCGGGTATCGGCGCGTACACGGGGTTGTGTGGCATGAGCCAGACATGTCCGCCGGAGCGCTTGAAGGTCTTCACCGTCGCCTCGCCGTCGATCATTGCCGCGACGATGTCGTCGTTCGCCGCGACTTGTTGCTGGCGAACCACGACCCAGTCGCCATCGGCGATGGCGGCATTGATCATGGAATCACCGACCACCCTGAGCAGGAAGAGGGTTCCCTCGCCCACGATTTGCCTAGGCAGCGGAAAGATGTTCTCGATGTCCTCCTCCGCGAGGACTGGGCTGCCAGCCGCGATCCGGCCCACCACGGGTACATACGCCGCTTCCTGAGGCCGGATGTCCAGGCCGGTTTCTTCCTTACTCTCACCCTCGGCCCGATTCCCCTGGTCGGCGGGCGGCCGGACCTCCATCGTGCGTGGGCGCCCAGCGTCACGCCGCAGGTATCCCTTGTTCTGCAGGGTGGAGAGTTGATACGACACGCTGGATGCGCTGGTCAGCCCCACAGCTTCGCCGATCTCCCGCATCGACGGCGGGTGCCCGCAGCGCTGTATGGACTCCTGGATGACTTGAAGGACCTTTTGCTGCCGCCAAGTGAGAACATGCTCCGGATCAGGTCGCTCGGGCATCTGCCCCGTGACCGCCGCCGGGACACTTCCGTTCGGTTTCCGTCCCGGCCGCCCCCGCGGACGGGCGGCGGCGTCAGGCGGAGTACCTCGGCGGGGTGGCTCACGGGAAGCTTGCCCTGGTGGCGGGGCTGGATCGGCCCCCGGGTCTGGCCCGATACGTCCGGGTTGCGTGCCCCGATCCTCGACGAAGTCCAGCGAAAGTCCCAGGGCTCCGGCATATCGAGTCAGTGTGGAGAGCTGTGCATCGTGCTGGCCGGATTCCAGCCTGGCCACGGCAGGCTGCGAAGTTTGCATGAACTCCGCGACGTCTGTCTGGGAGAGGCCGGCGGCAGCGCGGCGCCGAGCCAGCCGCCTGATCAGGTCATGGTGGCGGGCCGCCGCATACGTCTGGTCGGCTGATTCCGGCTCCACTTCGACGGCGGCGCTCTCGCGGGAGCCGGAATCAGCCACCACCTCACATCACGCCTCTCGCCCGGCTACCTTCGCTCTCGGCTCTCCCTGGCCCTAAGCCGTGGCGCGGAAGAGCCCGGTCCTGCCGCAGGCAATTCTATCGAACACAGACCCGAAAACCACCCATTTAGCATATCGGACCCGATATCTCGCGACCCTCGGCCCGGTCAGGGCCGGGGCCAGGCCGCGAACTGCTGGCGCAACCGGGTGACGTCGGCCGGGGTGAGCCCGTAGCGGGTGAACACGCCGTCGGGCATCCGGTCCAGCTGGGCGCCCGCGTCGGCGAAGTCGCGGTCCTCCAGGCCGGGATCCATCCGCCGGGCGAGGCCGATCAGCTGGGCCACTGAGTAGCGCTGCAGTGCGGCGGCCGTGTCGATGTAGTCGCGTGGCTCGACCCGGCTGGCCAGCGCGCAGACCTTGGACCCGGCCAGGTCCTCGAGGTCCAGGACCGGGCCGACGTCCATGGTCACCGGCCCGCGGGTCCGGTCGAAGTACGCCATCTGCAGCATCGTCTGCTGGCCGCCGGGGGCGGTGATGATCCACTCGGCGAGGCCCTCGCCCATCCCGTAGAAGACCTCCTCCAGGCCACCGGTCCGGTCCCGGCGCTCAGCCCCGAAACCGGCCTGGCGCAGGGCGCCTTCCACGGCATCGGCGGCGTCGGTCACGGCGGTTTCCTGGTCGCTGAACAGGTCGACGTCGTCGGTGGGGCGGTCAACGATCCCGTGCGCGATGAGGGCGTTGCCGCCCGCCAGCGCGAACCCGTGCCGGGCAGCCGTGCGCAGTGCGATGGTGGCCACCTCGCGCTGGAGGGCGTCGATCGGCATCAGGGAAGTGCGGCAGTCAGCATCAGGCGGCGGGGACCGCGGCGGCCCGCAGGGCCGGGTGCTGCTCCTCCCACGCCTGGCGGACGCCCTTGGGCAGGAACAAGCCCGGCCACAGCGAGAGCAGCATGTCCTCGTCGAGGTAGGCCAGGTCCGCGGGGGCACGGGCCTCCCGGAGCACGATCTGGTACACCCAGGCCAGCATGCCCGGCTGATCCAGGTCGAAGGTGCGGTCGGGATGCCAGAACAGCCAGATCGGCAGCTCGACGGTCCCGTGCACGGGTCCCCGCAGGTCAGCCAGGCTGGCCGCGACCAGGACCCCGCGCCCGGGCCGGGACGCATGGCGGTGCCTGGGTGCGGCGGCTCGCACGGTGGCCATGCTCATTACAGTACCCGTTCCGGCTCGGGCGCGCCCTGGCTCACGTCCCTTTTTCTCAAACACAGTAGTTATACGTGATCCAGGGCGGCGATAAGACCGTTATCTTGTTCTAATTGTAGCAGTGAGCTGAGCTGGAACCCAGGGCGTGCCGGTCGTGGAATGATCCGCGGCGGGCGGGCAGTTGCCGCTGACATGACAACTGTCGGTTTCATCGGAAGCGGAATGATCGGCGGTACCGTGGCCCGGCTGAGCGTGGCCGCCGGGTACCAGGTAGTGCTCAGCAATTCCCGCGGCCCGGACACGCTGAAGGATCTCGTCGGGGAGCTCGGCCCGCTGGCCAGCGCCGGAACCGGCGAGGAGGCGGCGGCCGCCGGGGACCTGGTCGTGGTCAGCGTCCCGCTGCACGCCTGCCCCCACCTTCCGGCCGGTTCGCTGGCCGGCCGGACGGTGCTCGACACCGGCAACTACTACCCGCAGCGGGACAGCCAGATCCCTGAGCTCGAGAGCGGAGCGCTGACGGGCAGCGAGTGGCTGCAGCGGCAGCTGCCCGGGGCTGAGGTCGTGAAGGTGTTCAACAACATCTTCTTCAAGCACCTGCGGTCGCTGGCCCGCCCGGCGGGCGCGGCCGGCCGGACCTACCTGCCGATCGCCGGTGATGACGCCGCGGCCAAGGCCGCGGTGACGGAGTTCCTCGGCTCGATCGGCTACGGGGCGGTCGATGCGGGGACGCTGGCCGAGAGCTGGCGCCAGGAGCCCGGGACCCCGGCCTACGGCGGCCCGTACGGGCCGTTCGACAATGAGGCAGGCACCCCGGCCAGCGCCGACGTGATCCGTGCGGCCCTGGCCGAGGCCACCCGGTAGCACTTCGGGGCGGTCCCGCTCCACTGAGCGGGACCGCCCGCCGGGGGCGCCGGCCCTGGTCGCGGCTCAGCGCTAAGGTACAGATCATGGCGGGAAGCCAGGACGTCACCGATCCCGCGGTCCAGGCCCTCATCGCGGCGATCAATTCCGGAGACCGGGCCGCGTTCTTCGCCGCGCTCGCGGCGGGCGCCACCATGTCCGACGACGGCACCGACCGCGACCTGGCCAGCTGGGCCGACCGGGAGATCTTCTCGGTGCACGGTCACATGGAGGTCGAGTCCGCGGCCGACGGCGGAGCGTCCCTGATCGCCGCGTTCCGTAACGACACCTGGGGTGACATGCGGACCCGCTGGGCCTTCACGGTCACCAGCGGGAAGATCAGCCGTTTCGAGACCGGCCAGGCGTAGCCCGGGCCGCTGCGCCCGCGGGGCCCGGGATCCAGGCCGGGTACCGCCGGCCGTCATGTGCCGGCAGCACGGTCACATCCCGGTGGGTGCCAGCGCAGCGTGTGCCAGCATGGGGTCGTGAGGTTACGCTCTGCCCCCGGCTTGCTGGCCGCGTTCGCCGTGGCGGGCGCGGCCAGCCTGGCCGCGTGCACGAGCGGGTCCGGGGACGTCACGGTGCACGTCAGCCCCGCCACGTCCGTGGCTGATGAGCCGGTCGGCATCACAGTCAGCGGGCTGTCCCCGGGCACGGCCGTGACCCTCCGGCTGAATTCCACCGACGCCGAGCACGTGATCTGGTCGTCCTCGGCGACGTTCCGGGCCAGCGCGGCCGGCTCGGTTGACCCGGCCCGGATGACGGCGCGTTCGGGCAGCTACACCGGCCGGTCGGCGATGGGCCTGTTCTGGTCCATGCAGGCGCCTGCGTCGGTCCCGGGCTCCTACTACTACTGGCCCGGCACCCGCCCGGAGAAGTTCGACCTCAGCGTGACCGCGGACGGCAGCACGCTGGCATCGGCCCGGCTGACCCGGCGGTGGCTGGTGGCGTCAGGCCGGGCGGAGACCGTGGCGGGCGCCGGGTTCTACGGCGACTTCTTCGTGCCCCCGCCGGTCCCGGCCGGGAAGCGGCACCCCGCGGTGCTGATCATCGGCGGTTCGCAGGGCGACCTGTCCTCCGTCACCCTCGCCGCCGCGCTCGCCTCACACGGGTATCCCGCGCTGGCCATCGCCTACTTCCACGCTCCGGGGCTCCCCGCCTCGCTGCAGAACATCCCGCTGGAGTATTTCGCCCGGGCGCTGCGCTGGCTGCGCCGCCAGCCGCAGGTCAACCCGGCCCGCCTGCTCACCCTGGGCATCTCCTTCGGCAGCGAGGCGGCGCTCCTGCTGGGTGCCCACTACCCGGGCCTCGTGCACGGGGTGATCGGTGCGGTCCCCAGCGGGGTCACGACCAGCCCCTGCCCGGACTGTGACTACCCGGCCTGGACGCTGCACGGCCGGCCGCTGCCCTACACCAGGCAGTTCGACGCCCCCGCCCCGGCTGACGCGGCCGCGGTGATCCAGGTCGGGCGGATCGACGGCCCGGTGTTCCTGGTCTGCGGCGGCGCGGACAAGTCCTGGGACTCCTGCGGCTACGCCAAGGCGATCATGAGCCTGCTCACCTCGCACCACGACCGCTATCCCCGCCAGCTGGCGGCCTACCCGGCCGCGGGTCATGCAGCCGGCTACCTGGTGCCGTACCTGCCGGGAGCCGGGATCCCGGCCCAGGGAGACGGGGGCCCGTCCGCCGGCGCGGACCCCGACGCCACCGCCGCCGTGTGGCCCCGGCTGCTGCGCTTCCTGGCTGGCCCGGCCCAGGGCAGCTAGCCTTGCAGCGTTCCGCCGGGGGCGGCCAGCCTGGCCCGGCCGTCGGCCAGGGCGAGCGCGGCGGCGGCGGCCTGGCCGACGGCTACCTCGGCCGCCCGCTCACCGCGGCCGAAGGCGCCGTCCAGCAGCAGCACCGCATGACCGTGGGCGGTGGCCGCGACGGCCGAGGCGAGCCGCCCGGCGGCGGCGGCATCCCCGGGCAGCAGGGTCGCCGCGGGGGATGTGAAAGCCTGGATGCTGCGGCGGCCCGCCTCTTCTATCTCCGGATAACGGGTCTTATCCAGCCCTGCCCCGACCAGGGCCTGGAACAGCGGCTGCTGGTCCGCGGCGAAGCGGACGTACGCCCGGGCGGCGGCGGCGAGAAGCTGCGGGGCGGGTCCCGGGCCGGCCTCGCGTTCGATCCGCTCCCCGAGAAGCCCGGCCGCCCGGACCGCGACCGCGGCCAGCAGGGCGTCCCGGTCGGCGAAGTGCCGGTACGGCGCGGCCACCGCCACGCCCAGGCGGCGGCTCGCCTCCGCCATGGAAAAGTCGTGCACGCCACGCTCGCTGAGCAGCTCGATGGTGGTATCGATCAGGGCGGCCCGCAGGTCACCATGGTGATAGCGGCCGCGCCGCCCCCGCCCTCCCCGGCTGCCCGGCAGGCGCCCCGGCGCCTGATTCGCCGCGGTCGGCTCCCGGTCTGGCGTGGTCATCGCGGGGCCGGGAACGGCACCAGGCGTCGCATGAACGCGTCCCAGCCCCGGTCGCCGAGCACGCGCCGTGCCACCGGGGCAAGCCGGGCCTGCGGTCCCACCTTGTACCGCGCCCTTGGATGGCGGGCCGTGACGGCCTTCAGGATTACCCGGGCCACATCCTCGGCGGCGAGGACGTCGCGGGCGCCGTCGCGATGGGCGTGCGCGGCCATCCTGGCCACGTTCGCCTTGTAGGTCTCGTACGCGCCGTCCGCCGCGGGGCCCGGGCTGCGCCGTTCGCTGCTGGCCATGAACCCGGTGCGCACCGCGCCCGGCTCGATCAGCACCACCCGGATGCCGAACGGCGCCACCTCCGGCCGCAGCGCGTCCGACAGCGACTCCAGCGCGTACTTGGTCATCGCGTAGGGGCAGCCGGTCGGGGGAGTGACCAGCCCGGCGGCGGAGCCCAGGTTGACGATCACGCCGCTGCGCTGGGCGCGCATCCCGGGCAGCACCAGCTGGACCAGGCGGATCAGGCCGAACACGTTGGTGTCGAACGACTCCCGGACGAAGTCGAGCGGCACCTCCTCGACCGGGCCGCCGCCGCCGTGCCCGGCGTTGTTGACCAGCACCCCCACCGCCCCGTGCTCGGCTTCGACGCGGGCCACGGCACGGGTCACGGACTGCTCGTCCGTCACGTCGAGGCCGATGGTCCGGCAGCCGGCCTCGGCCAGGCCGCCGAGGCGGTCCGCCCGCCGCGCCGACGCCCATACCGGGAACCCGGCCTGGACCAGGGCCAGTGCGGTGGCCCGCCCGATCCCCGAAGAGCACCCGGTCACCAGCACGGCCCGCGACGGACCAATGTGAGCGTCATTCACAATGTGAATACCTATCACCTGGCTGCCCGCCAGTCAACGGCGGCCGGCGGGCCGCGCCGCTGGCATGACTGTGCGCGGGAACCGCTGCCAGGGCAGCGGTTCCCGCGCACTCCCGACGATCATTCCGGCCGGCCCGGCAGGTCAGTGGGCGCTCGTGGCCAGTTCGCGGCGGCGTCCGGTCCGCATCCGGTCCGCCAGCACCGCGGCCACGGCGGCGATCACGGCGGCCGCGGCCACGAACACGGCGATCTGCCAGCCCGGGGTGCCGCCGACCGTGACGGTGTGCACGGTCGCGGGGATGGTCGTCGTGCTGCTCGTGTCCCCGGCACCCGGCGGCGGCGCTTCGCTGGCGAAGGCCGCGGGCGCAGCCACGATCCCGGCCAGCAGGGCGGCTGCGGCGATGGCGAGGCGGGTGGTGTGACGGAAGATCTGGCGGATGGTGCTCATGACGTCTCCTTGATGCGTGAAGGTCGATGTGCTGAGGTCGAAGGTGGTGGCCCGGCAGGTGGTGAGTGAATCTCAGGCGCCTTCCTGCACCTGGAAGATCTCGTCGGCCAGCAGGCCGTGAGCTTCCTTGTGGACGGTCGCCGCCGCATCCGCAGACGGCGCCTCGACCAGGCAGAAGACCTTGCCCTGCTGCTCGTCCACCCAGTAGCGCAGGTAACGGACGTCGCGGCGGCCCTGGACCTGCAGGTCCGCCTTGTGGGCCTCGGCCACGTCGCTGCACGCGACGCCGCCGGAGAAGTTGTGGATGTCCATGTAGAGCGGCATCGCGTTTCTCCTTGATCTCGTGGACCTGGTCTCGCTGGCCGGGCCGGGTTTGGTGAGCTGAGACGAACGTAGGGCGCCACCCCGGGGTGGCGGATGGGGAGCGGTTCCCCAGATTGCGGGGCGGCGTTCCCCAGTTTTCGCGCGCGCCGCCCCAATGACGTTCTGCCTGCTAGCGCCAGGCGCAGCGGTCATGGACACTGGAGACGTGCTTTTGGAACGGGAAGCGCAGCTCGCCGCACTGGCCAGCTACGCGGGGGAGGCCCGGAAGGCCCAGGGCCGGCTGGTGCTCGTCGCCGGCGAGGCGGGCGTCGGCAAGTCAGCGCTGGCGGAGCAGCTGCAGCGGAACCTGCCCGGCGCGAGCTGGTACTGGGGAGCCTGTGACGGGCTGTTCACCCCCCGCCCGCTCGGCCCGCTGTTCGACATCGCCAGCAAGCTCGGCGGTGAGCTCCTCGAGCTCTGCCGGGCCGGCGCGCCCCGCGAAGCCCTGTTCGGCGCCCTGCTGAGCCAGGTCAGCGACCCGGATGCGCTGCACGTCGTGGTGGTGGAGGACATCCACTGGGCCGACGAGGCCACCATCGACCTGCTGCGCTTCCTGGGCCGCCGGATCCGGGACGCGACAGTCCTGCTCATCGTGACCTACCGGGACGACGCGCTGGCCGCCGGTGACCCGCTCCAGCTCGCCCTGGGGGACCTGGCCACCCAGCGCTCGGTGCGGCGGATCAGCCTCGGCCCGCTCTCGGCGGGCGCGGTGCAGGTCATGGCGGGCAGCAGCGAGCGGGAGGCGGACGGGCTGCGCGAGCTGACCGGCGGGAACCCGTTCTACCTGAGCCAGGTGATCGCGGCCGGCATGGACGGGGACGGGGAGATCCCGGCGTCCGCCCGGGACGCGGTGCTGGCCCGGGCCGCCCGGCTCGGCGGGAGTGCCCGGACCGTCCTGGACGCGGCCGCGCTGATCGGTACCCGGGTGGAGTTCCCGCTGCTGGATTCGGTGACTGACTGCCCGCCGTCGGCGGTCGACGAGCTGCTCGCTGCCGGGCTGCTCACCGGAGACGGGGCGGCACTGAAGTTCCGGCACGAGATCGCCCGGCTGGCCGTGCAGGATGCCATCCCCGCGTACCGCCGGGGGCTCATCCACGCCAGGATCCTGGACTCCCTGCGCCGGTCCGGCGGTGACGACGACGCCCGGATGGCGTTCCACGCGGAAGGCGCGGGGGACGGGCCCGCCGTCATGCGGTACGCCGCCGCCGCCGCCCGGCGCGCTGCGGTACTGGGCGCCCACCGTGAGGCGGCCGCCCAGTACCAGCGGGCCCTGCGTTTCGCGGAGCAGACCGACGCCGCCACGGCCGCCCGCCTGTACGACGCGTTCGGCTATGAGGCCTCGGTGGTGGACCGCATGCAGGACGCGGTCGACGCCCGCGAGCACGCGCTCGCCCTGTGGCGCCAGGAGGGTGACCAGCTCCGAGAAGGCGACACGCTGCGCTGGCTCGCGTGCGCGCTGAACGCGGCGAGCCGGGGCGGCGAGGGCCACGCCGCGGCCGCGGCCGCGATAGCCCTGCTCGAACCGCTGGGACCGAGCCCGGAGCTGGCCTCGGCCTACGGCAGCCTCGCCTCGCTACGGATGGTCAACTACGAGCATGAGGAGGCCATCGAGCTGGCCCACCGGGCCCAGGCCATCGCCGGGCCGCTGGGCCGCACCGACGTAGTCAGCGACTCGCTCAACACCGAGGCCTGTTCCCTTCAGGGGGCGGCCGGCGACTGGGCCGCCACGATGCGCCGGTCCCTGGACATCGCGGTGAGCGGCGGTCATGAAGCTCAGGTGGGCCGGGCGTACGTCAATACCTACGCCATGTACATCGAAGAGAAGGATTTCACCAGCGGGGAGGCGTCCTACGCCGACGGCGTGGCCTACTGCGACGAGCACGACCTCACGTCATACTCGATCTTCCTGCGCAGCCAGCGGACCAACATGCTGGAGAAGACCGGGCGCTGGGACGAGGCCGTGGCCATGGCCGGGGAACTCCTGCTCCGGGGTGGCCCGTCGCCAGGCATCCGGCTGTGCCCGCTGAACCGGCTGGGCACGATCCGGGCCCGCCGGGGTGAGCCCGGGGTCTGGGAGTGCCTGGACGAAGCCATCGGGTACGCCGATGGCGCGGGAGAGGCCCAGAACATCGTGCCCGTCCGGCTGGAGCGGGCCGAGGCCCGCTGGCTCGAAGGCGACCAGGCCGCCGCGGCCCGCGAGGCCGAACTGGCCCACGACTCAGGCGCGCGCTGTGACCAGTGGGGGCGTGGCGCGCTCGCGGTCTGGCTGAGGCGCACCGGTTCAAGCCGGGAACTACCCCGCGGCCTCGCCGAGCCCTACCAGCGGCAGCTCGACGGCGACTGGGCCGGCGCGGCGCGTTTCTGGCAGGACCTGGGCTGCCCCTACGAGGCGGCGATGGCGCTGCTGGACGGCACGGAGGAGGACGCCCTGCGGGAGGCCCTGCAGATCCTGACCGGCTTGCGCGCCGCCGCCACGGTCCGGGTCGCCCGCCGGAAGATGCGCACCCTCGGCATCCGGTCCATCCCCGCGGGCCCGCGGGCGGCGACCCGCGAGCACCCGCTCGGGCTGACCCGCCGCGAGCACGAAGTCCTTGACCTGATCGTGGACGGCCGGACCAACGCGGAGATCGCCGGCGAGCTGTTCATCTCGGCCAAGACCGTCGACCATCACGTCTCGGCCGTGCTGGCCAAGCTGGGCGCCCCGTCCCGCAGCGTGGCCGCGTCCGAGGCGGTCCGGCTGGGCCTGGCCCGCGCGGCCAGGGCCTGAGGCCAGCGCGGCCGGCTCCCGGCTCCTCCTAATGTCAAAGCTGACCTGTTACCGTCGACATGTGAGGTCGCCCCTGCATATACACATAGACGTGTCAATAGGAACACGTTCGCAGGAACAGCCCGGGTGCGTGCCGGGCCGGAGGTACCCGTGTCGCTGAGGCACGCCCTGATCGGGCTGCTGGCCGACGAGCCGGCCAGCGGATACGACCTGAGCCGGCGGTTCCAGGAGGTCCTGGGCTCGGTGTGGCCGGCCGGGCACCCCCAGATCTACGGCGAGCTGCGCAAGCTGGCCGACGAGGGCCTGATCGAGGTGGACTCGGAGGGGCCCCGGGGCCGCAAGGCCTACCGGGCCACCGGGGCCGGGGTAGCCGAGGTGCGGCGCTGGCTCACCGCGGCCGAAGTCGACCACACGCTCCGGCTGGAGCCCCTGCTGCGCTCGGTGTTCTTCTGGCTGATGACCCCGGAGGAACTCGCGGCCCACCTGGACCGAGAGGCCGCGTACTTCCGCGAGCTCGCGGCCAAGCTGCGGGATCTGGCCGGGGCCAAGGACCGCGGCGAGTACGGGCACAGCCCGCAGACCCAGTCGCTGCGGGTCACCGTGGAGGCGGGCATCCGCATCAACGAGGCGCTCGAGGGCTGGGCCGCCTGGGCTAAAGAGCAGGGCGCCAAGGAGCAGGGAGCCGAGACCAAAGCCGGGCTGGAATCCAGCTGACCGGTCAGCCGCCCATGTTGACGGCGTTCACCCGGGCCGGCCTGATCGTCACCACGACCCGGGACTGGCCCGGCTGGTCATGGGCCCGCAGGTCCGAGCCGTACTTGGCGCCGACCTTGTCCGCGAACACGTAGTCGTCGTCCGGGCTGATCTCCGCGTCGCCGCGCAGCTCCAGGTAGCGGTACGGGTTGGCCAGGTCCAGGATCAGGAAGCTGACGGCCGGGTTGGCCCGCAGGTTCTTGGTCTTCTGCCGTGACGTGTTCAGGGAGATGGCCACGGTGTCGCCCTCGGCCAGGAACCACACCTCGGACAGCTGCGGGCGCCCGTCGGGCCCCACGGTGGCGAGCGTGCCGACCTGCGCGGACAGCAGGTCGCGATGGGAATCAGGAACAGCGGTCATCACAGCATCCTCATCGGTGTCGGTGGTCGTCAGACCGTCAGGTCAGGTGGAGATGTCGGGGTAGGGCACGGACCAGTGACTGAGCCGGGTCGCGTACTCCCGCTGGAAGGCCAGCGGCTCCTCGTAGTCCCGCTCGAAGAGCGCGATGAACAGGGTCAGCGTCAGGAAGTTGTGCGCCCCCATCTCGAACAGCGCCACGTAGTCGTGGCTGGCCAGGGCCTCCCGCTCGGCGGTGGTGAACTCCAGCCAGGTGCTGCGCTCCGCGCCCGGGCAGTTGAGGAGCAGGTTGGCCCGCTCCGCCTCCCACCAGGTGACCGTGCCGCGCGGGTCCTCCCGGTAGCGCTCGACCAGCTCAGGGTCCCGGTCGATCGTGTAGAGGAACTTGTTGACCAGGTACTTGCTCACCGCGCTGCCGCCCCCTCCGGATACCAGGTGAAGTACGCCTCCATGGTGTGGAACAGGTCCAGGGAGTCGGTGTAGTCGGCCTTCATGCCCGCCCCGGCCGCGCCCATCATCAGCATGAAGTCCATGAACCCATGGGTAGCGTTGCCGGGCTGCCACAGGCTGTCCAGGCTGACCTGGGCCAGCGCCGAGTCCAGGTCGCCGGAGGAGATCCACTCGACCGCCTTGCGGTCGAACTC
>Ga0182024_10006248_pt1 | contig 26274 bp, 25 predicted proteins | sample P32metaG_FD_120480 | JGI IMG/M metagenome (GOLD analysis project Ga0182024, IMG submission 120480) | Permafrost microbial communities from Stordalen Mire, Sweden - P3-2 metaG (Illumina Assembly) | ecosystem: Environmental > Terrestrial > Soil > Wetlands > Permafrost | place: Sweden: Stordalen... | reverse complement strand
TGACACGCCGGTGTCGGCGACCGTCCGCAGGAGCGCCTCGACCTCGGCCGGAGTGATCTTGGCCGCCGGCCGGTCGCCGCGCGCGGCCATCACGAGTCCCGCGGTTGTGCCCGTGCCGCGCTTGTGCGGCGTCCCCGGTTCGGCGAGGTCGGACTGGTGTGAGCGGATCGTCGAGGGCTTGGCGCCGCGGACCTTCTCCAGCCACTCCAGGTACCCATGCGCGAGCTCGCGGAAGGTGACGCCGCGCGTGCGGCGCTCGCGCTCGACGCGCTCGGTCTCGTTGAAGTCCTTGACGTAGCTGCAAACGAATTCGGCGGCGGCCACGTGAGCACGCCGTTCGTCGAGGTACCCGTCGGCCACACGACCGCGGCGTGGCCTCCAGCTGCCGGCGTCGTCACGGGTCAGCCACGCCCGTCCGATGCGTCTCTTCACCTGGCGGCCGCCGTAGCGGAACTTCGCCTCGTAGTACGCCTCGCCGCGCTGCTCGCAGACGATCAGTGCGGCGGCTGGAACGGGGTCTGTCGGAGGCATCGAGCGAGGGGGAGGATCGGCGGAGTACCAGCAGAGTACCACTCATTTCGGAGTACCACTTTGAGTACCAAACTGACCCGAAACAACCCCAAAAGCTGGTCTTTTAGTACCCCAATCTCGCCCAATTTGCGCGAATTAGAGGCTCTTTTCGCAACTCATAACCCGAAGGTCGCAGGTTCGAATCCCGCCCCGCTATAAGAAAAGCCCTGGAAGCAGGGCTTTTTCTGTAAGCGTTCCGTCCCTGGGGCTCAGGTGAGCGCGGGGAACGGGTCGCCGTGGTTGTGGGCGGCGAGTAGTTCGCTGAGGTAGGTGAACAGCGAGCGGCGTTGTATGCGGCAGGTGACGGCGGCGGAGAGGGCGCGTTCGGCGAATCGTTCGCCGGTGTTGGTTTGGGTGCCGCGCGAGAGTTTTCGGTGGGTGAGCGGGCTGCGGAGCGCGCGTTCGGCGGGGTTGTTGGTCGGTTCGACGCTGTCGATGGTGGTGAAGGTCCAGAGCGCGGGCCAGACCTTGAGTAGGTTGTTGGCGAACTGGCGGTGCCAGCGCGTTCGCCGGCTCTTGGGGCTGGCGTCTTGGAGCAGCCGCCGTCGCTGGGTTTGGATCGGGGCGATCTCGGCTTGGAGCCCGTTTCGGTCGTGGTGCTCGTGGTGGTAGGAGCGCCAGGCGGCGAACACCTGGTTGGTGAGCCCGAACCCGTGTTCGCCGAAGGTCTTCTGCTCGGCGAGCCCGTCGGCGTGGCGGCGGAAATCACGCTGGAGGTGTGACCAGCACACTTGGCGCTGGTCAGGGTCGAGGTGGCTGGAGCCGTTCCAGCGGTCAGAGACCACGATCCCTGGGTAGGGGCCGATCAGCGCGTTGAACTGCTCGCGGTTGCAGTGCTCGGCGATCTGAAAGAACGCCGCCTCGGGGGTGGTCGCGGTCCACAACGCGCGCCCCTCACCGCTGGTGCGCCAGCCGGTCTCATCGACATGCACCGAGCCCTGGTCCAGCACCCAGTCCTGCGACTGCAGATGCGGGCCGGCGAGCGCTTGGGACGCGCGCTGGCAGATCGCATCGACCGCGCCGACCGAGAGCGTGACGCCGAACAGGTCGCGTGCAAACTCGGCGATTCCGCGGCGTGAGATCTGATGCCGAGCGGTCAACGTCACGACCGCCGCCTGTAACCGGGGCCCGAACGCGCAGACGCCGGATCTGCTCGGGGACCCGCGCGCTGGTCCGTGCCAGACAGTGCCGACAGCGCAGCTGATGCGTGCGATGCTCGGTCCAGGTCACGCTGATCGGCGGCAGCTCGGCAACCTGATGGCGACCGAACCGCCGCCTCGGGCGCTGCTCCTCGGCAGTGAACTCGCGCCCGCACCCGCCACACGCATCCGGGTAGTGATCGACGATCTCATCAATCTGATCCTCGGGCCGCAGCCCGCGACCCGCACCCCGGTGCCCAGACTGACCGCCAGCCTTGCGCCCCTGCCCTCTGAGCGCATCAACTCCTTCGCCTTCGCGCGCGTCCGCCCGCCGCTGAGCGCGTGTCTTGGGCGGATCCATCGACGGCGGCCGCGAGCTCGTGCGCGAGTCCTGACGCGCCTGGGCCTCCAACCGCGCGAGCCGCTCCTCGACCAGCTCAACCCGCGCGGCTAACACGAGAATGAACTCGACACATACCGTCCGGCCCGCGTCATAGATCGCCTCCGCGCGGTCCATAACTGCAAGATTCGCTGCACCAACAAGGAAACCCTGCCCAAAGCCCCGACGACTGAACGCTTACACTTTTAGAAACGGCTTGAGGCGCCTCATAAGCCGTTGAGTTCCAGAACCCGAAGGTTGTCATGGAGAGCCGGTGTGCAACTTTGACAGAACAGGAGTCCAACGGACGGCACGTGTGGGCGCCGGGTGAATACTGACCCACCTGCGCCGGTTGAAATCTAGGCCACTTCGGCGCGGGGCCGGATGTGTCCGGCCGGTCTCTGACCCCCGTTCGATCAGTCGCGATCGGCGAGGAGGAAGGGTTGATCGGCGTGGAGCAGTGGGCAGTGTTGAGGCGGATGCACCGGGTCGACGGCTTGTCGGGCCGGGAGATCAGCCGTCGGACGGGGTTGGCTCGTGACACGGTCGCGAGGTTGTTGGCGGCGGCGGAGCCGCCGAAGTACCGCCGGGAGGCGACGGGATCGAAGTTGATCCGTTCAAGGACTGGATCTGTGAGCGGCTGGCCGCGGACCCACGGATTCAGTCACAGAGGCTCCGCGAGATGGCCGGCGAGCTTGACTTCCCGCCGTCATAGCCAAGATCTTTGATGACTTCGTCCGTGAGGTCCGGCCCAGGTCTTGGCGCCGCGGACGTTTCAGCGGACGATCTATCGGTCGGGCGAGCTGGTGCAGTGCGATCTGTGGGAACCGTCGGAGCACATCCCGGTCGGTCACGGGCAGCGCCGCCGTGGCTGGGTGGTGACGTGTGAGGTTTGCTGGTCGCGTGCGATCGTCGGCACACTGACCTTCAGCAAGGAGGCACCCGACATCTTCTGGGGCTTCGCACGAAACCTGTGGCAGCTCGGTGCGCGGCCGGAGAAGCTGGTGTGGGGCCGCGAGGCAGCGATCGCGCTGGCGGCCGCCCACCGAGCCGTTCGCCGCGTTCTGCGGGCAGCTGGAGGTCGGGTGGGTGATCCTCGAGCCACGCGATCCGCAAGCGAAGGGGCAGCTTGAGCGGTCGCATAGGTTCATGCGCTCGGGCTTCGCGCCGGGCCGGTGTGGCCTACTTTTCGATCGGCGCCACTGGCCTGGTCTTCAACCGGCCTTGACAATCGTCCGCGTCAGGCGCGTAATCCGCAAAGGGAGGCTGGTCTCACGCCGTACTCCGCGCTCAGCTTGTGACTTGACCGCAAACGCCTGCGAGCGGCAGAGCCGACAGATTGCAGAGTGACACGCCGAACGGATTCTGGGGGCCGTGCTGCCCCGACGGCAGTCGGCGGCGGACGCGCCACCAGAGCTGCTGCTCACACCCCGCAGATGACGTGGTGGTGCGAACGATCGCTGGATCGAGGTTCCACCGTCCGTGGTTCGCGGTGCTGACGCCGGGTCAACGGCGGGACATTGAGTGCATTCATAAGCTGTCCGTCCCTCTTTAGACTCGAACAGACGCTTGGCGCCCCGGGGCGCTGCCGTATGCGCTCTGGAGCGTAGGCCTACCCGGCCGGGCGGAACATCTCCTCGCGTCGGCGAGCTGTCGCGTTGACGTGGCGGCGATCGGCACGCGCGTGATGTAGGTTGGAGGAGCGATGAACCATCTCGGCGGTAAGCGGTACCTCGTCGGCGGGGCCAGCAAGGGACTTGGGTACGCGATCGCCGAACAGCTGGTTGAGTCCGGCGCGGACGTGACGATCACGGCGCGCGCGTCAGATCGCCTGACCGAGGCGGCCCGACGGCTCGGAGCCGGCGTCCGCTCCGTTCCGGCCGATGTCAGCGCGGCGGACGACATTGCTGAGCTCGCGCGGCAGGCGACCGTCGGCGGTCCGCTCGACGGTGTCGTCATCAACGGCGGGGGCCCGCCTGCAGGCGACACGCTGACGATCTCCGACGAGGCCTGGAGCGGTGCGTTCGCGGCATTGCTGCTGGGACCGATCCGTCTACTTCGCGCGCTGTCGGAGCACGATCAGCTGGCAGCCGGCTGCTCGGTCGTGTTGATCGCGTCGAGTAGCGTCAAGCAGTTGATCCCGGGCTTGGATGTCTCGAACGTGCTCCGACCCGCGGTCGCGTCGCTCGCAAAGTGCCTTGCGCGGGAGCTCGGGCCGGCGGTTCGGGTCAACTCGGTCGCCCCGGGGCGGATCGACACCGATCGCGTACGCGAGCTCGATCAGCTCCGCGCGGAGCGCGCCGGGATCGAGATCGACCAGCAGCGGACGCAGACTGCGAACACGATCCCGCTGGGTCGCTACGGCGAGCCGGTGGAGCTCGCTCGCGCCGTCGTGTTCCTGCTCTCCCCGGCCGCGTCGTACGTCACGGGCTCAGTGTTCGTGGTCGACGGCGGGCTGACCACCGCGATCTCGTAAGCCCCCGCGGCAGCCCCGGAAACCGGTTCAGACGGCGGACGGCGGCGCCGAGATCGATCGCAGGAACTCGGGGCTCCGTCGCCAGCGCGGAATGATCACGGCGTCGGTCGAGCGGACGATGTTGAGCGCCAACAACTCCGAGATGCCAAGTTCTTGTGCAACCTCGGGGGTACTCATTATGACGCTCGTGGAGAACCAATGGCCCATGTAGAGTCGCCAGACATCGAGCGTGAGCCCGGCCTGCGCGCTCACGTACTCGACGGTCAGGTCCCTAAGCTTGGCCATCGCCGGATCGTCGTCCTCAGCCGCATTCCACTCTGCGAGCGACTCTGGAGTGTGGTAGCTGATCATGATCGCAAACTGTAGTCCCGCGGTACCGCGATAGCTAGGGTCAATGTTTGGAGTTACGTTGTGAGCGGCGGACAAGAGAGCGGAAGTCGGGGAACGCCGTCGGCGCCGCGGTCGCCCGAGCACGTGCCGCCCCACGCTGGCCTGTTCCAACCGATCGACCAGGCTGTGTTCTCCAACGATCTAGGGCAGCAAATCCGCACCACACGGCAGGCGCAGGGGCTGACGCTCGAGACGCTCTCGCAACGCAGTGGCATCAGCATCGGTGCGCTCAGCCAGGTCGAACGCGGCAAGGGCAATCCGGCCTTCTTCACGCTGATCAAGATTGCTCATGCACTGGACGTGCCACTGACGAGCCTGCTGCAGATCGAGAGTCGAACCTCGCCGGTCGTAGCCGCGAACAAGCGGCGGCCGCTGGCGCCTCACTTCTTCGAATCCGAAGGGGTGGAGTCGGAGCTGCTGACCCCCGACCTCGATCGGCAGCTACAGGTCTGCCGCTACGTGCTGCCTCCGGGCGCGAGCACCGAGGGCACGCCGTTCGTCCATCATGGCGAGGAGTTCATCACCGTCGTCAAAGGTCGCTGCGTCGTTGGCCTCGAGGATGCTGAGTACGTGCTCGAGGTGGGCGATTCGGTTGCCTACGCGGCGACCACGCCGCATTGGTTCGGCAACCGCAGCTCGCGCCCGGCCGAGCTCCTGTTCGTCTGCACCCCGCCGACGTTCTGAGCGCCGTTCCGTGCGGCAGTGTCCGTGCGTTGCCGCGACCCGCGCGAGTATTGACAAAGTGAAATCTATTCAATATGTTGCTGGCTGTTGTCCGTCCAGACCAACACGCCTCGCACTCACACCGTCTCAATACCACTTGATGATCTGTGGGAGCTGTGCGAGACGGCCGCCCGCGCGGCCGGGTTCTCCGAGGCGGATGCCCGCGACCTAACTGCCGCGCTCGTCGGCGGATCGCTGCGATCGCTGCCAGGTCAGGGGCAGGGTGTCCAGAGCCTCCCCAAATATCTTGGCCGGGTCCGCAGCGGCGTGATCGATCCTCGCGCCGAGATTGTCGAGATCCGCAGCACGGCGGCCGGCAAGCTGCTCGACGCCCGGCGTGCGCACGGCGCGATCGCGGCGACGCGTGCGATGCGACTCGCGCTCGAGCTGGCGAAGCTGCAAGGTGTCGGAGCCGTGGGCGTGCGCGACAGCACCCACCTCGGCGCCGCCGGCTACTTCGCGGAGCTCGCGACCGAACGCCAGTGCATCGGCATCGTGTTTACCAACGCCGGCCCGGAGATCGCGCCCTGGGGTGCGACGAGGGCGATCGTCGGCACGAACCCGTGGGCGGTTGCCGTGCCCTCGCGCCAGGGTTGGCCGATTGTGCTCGACATGGCCAACTCGACCTCGGGCATGGGGATGGTGAGATGGAACGAGCTCATCGGGCAGCCGATCCCTGACGACTGGGCGCTGACACCTGATGGCCGGCGCACGACCGACCCGATCGCAGCGCTGGCCGGGACGCTGTTCCCGCTCGGCGGGGCGAAGGGCTATGCGATGGCAGTGATGGTCGATCTGCTGACGGGTGCGCTGACCGGCTCCGCCGTCGGCGTCGACTGCTTCGGCGAGGCCCACCAGAACGTCGGGCACCTGATGCTCGCACTACGGATCGAGGCGTTCAGCCCGCTCGATGCGTTTCTCGATCGAGTCGAGCTGCTCGTCGCGCAGGTTCGCTCCTCGCCGGCTGTCGATTCGAGCTCGCCCGCGCTCCTTCCGGGCGAGCTCGAGTACCGGCGACGGACCGAGCGCTCCGAGCGCGGTCTGCCGATCCCGGTCGATCGGTTCGAAGCTCTGCTCGAGATGGCGTCCGAGCTCGACCTGGATCGGTCCTTGATCTCCCGGCTGGAGAGCCTCCGTTGACCGGTGGCGCGATCGACCTCAGCGGAGATCGAGTAACGCTGACGACGGCGGTCGAGGTCCGCGAGGCGGCCAAGTCGGCGCTGGATGCTGGCGCCACGCATTACACCGACCGTCCCGGTATTCCCGAGCTGCGCGAGGCGGTTGCGGTGAAGCTCGCCGAGGCCAATGCGGTTGCGGTCAGACCCGCCGACGAGGTGCTGATCACGTGCGGCGTGCAGGAGGCGCTGTTCCTGGCAATGCAGGTGCTGGCCGGTGTCGGCGACGAAGTGATCGTGACCGGGCCTGCACTGCCGGCCGATATCGAGCTTGTGCGCATGGTTGGCGCTGCCGCTCGGGTCGCGCCCGCGGACGACCGACTGCGGCTGGACGTCGAACAGGTCAGCGAGCTGATAACCGACGACACGAGGTTGATCCTGTTCCGCTCGCCGTCGGCCGTCGGCGAGGTGATCACCGATTCGCGTCTGGACCGCGTCGCAGCACTGGCGATCGAGCATGATCTGCGCGTGATCTCAGTCGAGAGCGGCGAGGCGCTGACGGCAACCGGCGTCGAGCACAGGAGCATCGCTGCGGTCGAGGGCCTCGCCCCGAGGACGGTAACGATCAACGGCTTTGGCGGTGTCGGGCTGGACGCCTGGAGAGTCGGGTACCTCGCAGCCCAACGCGAGCTAATGGGGGGGATGCGGCGCCTCAAGCAGGAGCTCAGCATTTGCAGTCCGGCGGTCTCGCAGCACGCCGCCATCACCGCCATCGGACGGGCGGCCGCGTACAACGCGGCCCTCGTGGATCGACTCGACGTCCGGCGTGTGGCGCTGGAACTCGCGCTGATGCAGTCCGGCCTCGAGCACATCGCGCCTCGAGGCGGGGTGTTCGTGTTCGTCAAGCCAGACCCTGCGATCTCCGTTCCTGTCGCGATCGCGCGCGCTGCGGAGGTCGGTGTGGTCGTCGCCGACGGCGTCCGTGCCGGTGCGGCGGGATGGCTGCGCCTGACGCTCGATCGCGAGCCAGACCTGCTGCATACCGCCGCATACAGGCTCGCGAGCGTGATCGGAAACATCCCGGCGGAGGCCGCCGTATGAGCAAGTCGTCGTCGGTGCCACGTCCTTCGCCGCGCACGGTCGACGATCCTGGGACCGCATTGCGCTACGAGCTAATGGACGCGGCGGACGGGATCTCGGACCTGATCTCGCTGGGGCTCGGTGACCCCGACCTGCCGACGCCGGCGCACGTCGTCGCGGCCGCGAAGGCGGCGATCGACGCGGGTCTCGCCGATGTCGTCGGAGACCCGGCCGGGCTGCCGGAGTTGCGTGCGGCCGTGGCCGCGAAGCTGCGGCGCGAGAACGGCGTGCCCGCGACGACGGAAGGCGTCGTCATCAGCACGGGCGGTCAGGAGGGCCTGTTTCTCGCTGTCCAGGCGATCCTCCGTCCTGGCGACGAAGTGCTCGTACCCGATCCGCGGTACCCGTCCTACGACACCGCGATTCGAGTCGCAAAGGGCGAGATCGTGAGCGTGCCGACTTACGAGGAGGACTCGTTCGATCTGAACCCAGCGGAGGTCGTGGCACGGATCACGCCGCGCACGCGCATGCTGCTGCTCGTGTCCCCGGGCAATCCGACGGCGGGCACGATCTCGCCGGATCACATCCGTGAACTGGCCGAGATCGCCCGCAGGCATGACCTGATCGTGATCTCGGACGAGATCTACGAGAAACTGCTCTATGACGACGCCGAGCACCTGAGCGTCGGTTCGCTGCCAGGGATGGCCGAACGGACGATCACGGTCAACGGTTTCTCAAAGACGTATTGCATGACTGGATGGCGATGCGGTTGGGTCGCGGGACCAGAGCCAGTCATGCGCGAGGTGGCGCGGCTGAAGCGCCTCACGAGTGACTGCGCGCCGCTGGTCTCTCAGTACGCCGGCATCGCCGCACTCCAAGGGCCGCAGGATGCGGTCGCGTCTTATCTCGAGCAGTACGCGCGCCGCCGGCGGATCGTGCTCGACACGCTCGACCGGCTCGGCTTCACCTACGGCCAGCCGCGTGGCGGTTTCTATGTGTTCATGAACGCGAGCTCGAGTGGCATGGCTGCCGAGGATCTGTCCCGCAAGCTGTTGACCGAGGCGCACGTGCTGATCTTCCCGGGCACGGGCTTCGGGCCGAACTGGTCGCAGTACATGCGGCTCGCGTGGCTCGCACCGGAGGAGCAGATCGCCGAGGCGATGACGCGCATCGAACGGTGCCTGATGCCGCGCGCAGAGGCGGCACAGTGAGCTTCACGATCGCGTGGGTGGACGGTCAGCCGTCCTCAGAGGTGGAGTTCGGACAGGAGATGCTCCCCGACGGATTCACGCTGATCGCCGACCCCGACGGTGCCGGCGCCGCACCTGAGCGGTGGGCGGAGCTCGTCGCCGGCGCCGACGCACTGGTCACGCGCGCAGCGCCGGTGGGCGTGGCCGAGCTGCGCGCCGCCAAGCATGCCCGGCTCGTGCAGAAGTACGGCGGTCGCGAGGATGGGATCGATCTCGACGCCGCGGCCGACGCCGGTGCGGCGGTGGCGACGATGCCGCTGCGTGGCTGCATCGCCGTGGCGGAATGCGCGATGACGTTGATGCTCGCGCTGTCCAAGCAGGTGATCAGGGGGCACCAGGCGACCGTCATGGGCGCCTACCGCGAGCTCGGACTCGAACCGGAGCGGACCAGTCAGGCCAAGCACGCCTTCCAATGGATGAAGCTGAGCAGGCTGTTCGAGGTTGCCGGTCAGCCGCTGGGGATCGTCGGGTTCGGCGAGATCGGGACCGAGATCGCGCGTCGGGCTCAAGCGTTTCAGATGACGGTCGCGTACAACAAGCGCTCCAGGCTCGCCGAACGGCTCGAGCACCGGCTCGATGTCACCTACAAGCCGCTCGAGCAACTGCTGGCAGAGAGCCGGGTCGTGATCGTCGCGGCACCGCACACCCCGGAGACTGACGGCATCATCGGCGCCAACCAGCTCGCGCTGATGCGCCCCGACGCGGTGCTGGTGAACATCTCGCGCGGCGGCCTCATCGACGAGCGCGCGCTCGTAGAGGCGCTGTCCGAGCGGCGCATCGCGGGCGCCGGACTCGACGTGTACGTTGAGGAGCCGGTGCCGTTCGATCATCCGCTGTTGGGCCTCGACAGTACGATCCTCACCCCGCATATCGGTGGCGGCACGGGCGGCGCCCGGGAGAAGCAGCTGCGCGATGTGCTCGACAACGTGGTGCTGCTGGGGCACGGCAAGCAGCCGCAGCACCTGATTGAAGGAGTTCAGACGCATGCTTAGCAGCAACGCATCCCAGCTCGTCGAGTTCGCCGTGCACGGCCGAGTGTGGCCGGCGCGCGGCGACGCGCTCGACTACCGCACCACCGCCGGTGGGCACGGCGCCACGCACGTGGGCCAGGCGGGCATCTGCTTCACCCACCGCATCGGCGATCCGGCCTTCGGCTGGGAGGCCGATCACCTCGAGCCGGGCGTTTCAATCCGGCATCCGGACGACGGCGACGAGCATGCACTGCACTACCTTGCGTGTATGGGCAACGAGGCAATCGTCACAGGTGGCGCGGCCGCCGGCGCGCGTGGAACCGTGACCGGTGAGCACGCACACATACTGATCGACTTTCCACCCGACGAGATCGAGTTGCTGGCGATCGGTGACCCGATCATGATCCGCTCGATCGGCACTGGGCTGAAGCTGCTCGACCATCCCGATGTGATCTGCCACAAGGTTTCGCCACGCCTGCTGGAGGCGCTCGATCTGCACACGAACGCGGACGGGAAGCTGGAGGTAGGGGTGGTCACCAAGATCCCCTCGCACTTGATGGGTTCCGGCGCCGAGCTGATGGCCGACTACGTCGACCAGGACTTCATGACCGGCGATCGTGAGGAGATCGCCGAGCTCGGGCTCGACCGGCTGCGGCTGGGGGACATCGTCGCCGTCCGCGACCAGGATCACGGGTGGGGCCGCGGCTTCCTGCCCGGGGCGATCACGATTGGCCTGATCATCCACGGCGACTCGGCTTGGACCGGCCACGGACCGGGCGTGCTCGACCTGCTCTCGAGCCGGTCTGGAGCGATCGCCCCGCGGCCGGCGCCCGACCAGAACATCGCGCTCGGACTGGGGCTGCGCACCCCGGAAGAGCTCGCAGTTCATCAACCCGGCGCTCACGTCAGCTCCTACGCCACTCGCATCTGACCCCGGAGGATCGAAAACATGTCCGATAACCGCTCACAACTCGTCGGCGTCGCGGTGCAGGGTTCGATCGTCTCTCCCCAGCTACCAGCGCTGCCCGCAAGCCCGTACATCATCGGCGCCGACGGCTCGCCCGCGCTGCTGCCGCCACCCGGCGGGATCGTCTACAACGTTGCGGTCGGCGACACGGCTTTCGGGTGGGTCGCCGACATGGTCCAGCCGGGCGTCAGCATTGGCGCACCGAGCACGGCGAGTCCCGCTCTGCGCGGCCTCGCCTGCATCGGCAACGAGGCGATCGTCGTCAACGATCGCGCACGTGGGGCGCGCGGCACCGTGACCGGCAAGAGCGGCCGTTTCGCCGAGCACGTGATCATCCACTTCGATGAGTCCGTGCTCGAGCAGCTCGCGCTCGGAGACCAGATCCTGATCCGCGCGATCGGGCGAGGGCTCGCGCTCGCGGACGCAGCGGAAGTGCAGCTCAAGAGCCTCTCGCCGGCGCTGCTCGACGCGCTCGAGGTGGAACGCGGCGAGTCGGGCGAGGTGATCGTGCCGGTGATGCGCGAGGTGCCGGCCGTGCTGATGGGAGCCGGTTCAGGCCTGTCAAGCGAGGCCGGATGCGTGCAGATCCAGACCGACGACGCGGCCGCGGTCTCGAAGTACGGACTCGACGGACTGCGGCTCGGCGATGTGGTGGCGCTGAAGGACTACGACTGCCGCTGGGGCAACGGATTCGTCGAGAACGCGACGACGATCGGGGTCGTCGTCCACGGAGACAGCCTGCGCGGCGGTCATGGACCGGGGGTGACGCCGATCATGACCGCCGTCGGCAACAGGATCCGTCCGGAGGTCGTGGCCGACAGAAACATTGCCGAGCTGCTCGGCCTCCGTGTCGGGGTCGACGCCGCCGCGTAGCGTGGGCCGCTTGGACGATCGGGTAGCCGTCGTCACCGGCGCCGGGGTGGGCCTGGGCCGCGCCGTGGCGATCACACTCGCAGCCGAGGGCGCACACGTAATTGCCGTCTCGATCGTGCAAAGCGAACTCGACGAGTTACAGACGATCGCGGCCGCGCGTGGCCTCGCGCTTGAGACCGCGATCGCCGACGTGGGCGACGCACGACGAACGCAGGAGTTGGCCGACGACACCCATCAGCGGTTCGGCGCCGTGGACGTCCTCGTCAACAACGCAGGGATAATCGTCGTCAAGCCGATCGAGGAGACCGCGGTGGACGAGTACGACCGAGTGCTGGCGACGAACCTGCGCGGTCCGTTCCTGTACTGCCGCGCGTTTCTGGGGCCGATGCGGCGCCGCGGCGCCGGGACGATCATCAACGTGAGCTCGGAGTCCGGGGTCAAGGGGTTCACGGGTGAGTCCGCTTACTGCCCCTCCAAGTTCGGTCTCGAGGGGCTCACCCGTACGCTCGCCCTGGAACTCGAGGGCACGGGCGTCCGCGTTGTCAGCATCACCCCGGGCGCGCCGATGCGAACGCTCATGTCCCACACGACGTACAGCGAGGAACTGCGCGCTCAGTGGATCGAGCCGGAGCTGATCGCGCCCGGCTTCGTGGAGCTGGCGCTGGATAGCGACGTCATCTCCGGGAGCAGATTTAACGCTTACCGCGTGGCCGTTGACGGGGTCCAAGCGGGGCGGCAGCCGGTCTAGAACGTGCCCTCGGGTGCGACCTACGCGGAACTCCAAGCATGTTTACGCGCTGTTGACAAGCAATAATCCTTTTAATATAGTGCTACGGAATGCTGAGCGCATTGAGAGGCTGACCGGTCAGGGCCACCCGTGGGGAAGGGCGGATGCTCTCGAGCAGGACACAGCAGCTGAGCGCGACCTGGAGCTGACGATGGGGGTCCCGTACGTTGAGTTTGGGTCTCGACCGATCCGGCGTGCGTCATGTCCGTGAACCTGTCCGCGCGAACGCGCTTCATCCTGAGTCGCACCGGCCAGTCGTTGATCGTCGTGATCGGCGTGACCATAATTGCGTTCTTCCTGCTGCACCTCGTTCCAGGCGACGCGGTCACGGTGATCCTGGGGAACAAGTACACACCCGCTCGCGCGGCGACGTTGCGCAGGGAACTCGGCCTCGATCGATCGCTGTGGGTGCAGTACATCCAGTTCATGAATCACCTGTTCCACGGAAACCTGGGGAACTCGATCTACTACGGGACCAGCGTGTGGTCGCTTCTCGGCCAGCGGCTGCCGGTGACGATGTGGCTCGTCGTCTACTCAACAGTCATGGCGATCGTCATCAGTATTCCACTTGCGATCGCATCAGCGGTCAAGCGTGACCGCGCCACCGACCAAGGCATCCGGTTCGGATTCATGTTCATCTTTGCGATGCCCCAGTTCTGGGTGGGACTGATGCTGGCGCTGATCTTCGGTATCGACCTCGCCGTGTTTCCCGTGTCAGGTTATGGCGGTGGTTTGTTCGGCCATCTGTACTACCTGTTTCTGCCGTCACTCACGATTGCATTCGGGTTCTCCGCGATTCTGTTGCGCACGCTGCGCAACAGCATCGTGTTCGCGCTTGATTCCGAGTACGTCGAAACGGCTCGAGCGAAGGGTCTCTCGCGATCGCGGATCATGGCCCGGCACGTGCTGCGGAACGCCATGTTGCCGGCGTTGTCGGTGATCGGCGTCAACCTGGCCTACCTGATCGGTAGCACGGTGATCATCGAGAACGTGTTTGCGCTTCCCGGCCTTGGGTCGCTGCTGGCCGCTTCGATCACCAACCGCGACCTAGCGGTCGTGCAGGGCATCGTCCTGTTCTTCGGCGTGTTCGTAGTCATCGTGAGCCTCGCGACCGATCTTCTCTATGCCCTGCTCGATCCGCGGGTGTCCTACGACTGATGGCTACTGAGGTCCCAGTTCTGCCTTCGAGCCCGGTGGCCGTCGCGGACGGACTCCCGCGCCGGCGGCTGCCGCTGCGTCTGCCGATGGTCGTCGGCCTGACCTTGGTCGGGTTCATGGTGCTCCTCGCGCTGATTGGACCGTTGGTCGCTCCCTACCCACCGAACCAGCTGAATCTGCTCCACGCGCTCGAGCCCCCGCTCTCGTCGGGCCACCTCCTGGGCACCGATCAGTTCGGCCGAGACGAGCTCTCGCGGATGCTCTATGCGGCCCGCATCGACCTCTTGATCGCGTTCGGCGTGACGCTGGTGACGTTCACGTTCGGCACTTTTGTGGGCCTCGTGGCGGGCACAGCCGGTGGCGTGGTCGATGCGGTGCTGATGCGGATCGTTGACGTCTTCTTCGCCTTCCCGCTGGTCGTCCTGGTGCTCGCGATCGTCGCGATTCTTGGCAGCGGGCTGCTGTACATGATGATCGCGATGTGGCTGGTCACGTGGGTTTCGTATGCGCGCATCGTGCGCGGCCAGGTGTTGCTGGTCAAACAGCAGGACTACGTGACCGCTGCGCGCGCGCTCGGGTTCTCGCGCTGGCGCACGATGACGCGTCACATCCTGCCCAACGCGATCGCGCCGGCGATCGTCTACGGGATGATCGACGCCGTCAACAACGTCAGCATCGGGGCGGCGCTCGGCTTCCTTGGCCTGGGGGTTCAGGACCCAACCGCCGAGTGGGGCAAGATGATCGCCGACTCGCAGGACTACATCCGCAGCGCTTGGTGGCTGGCGGTGGTTCCGGGTGTTGCGATCTTGATCTTCGGACTCGGGCTGTCCGTGCTCGGCGACAGCCTGGCCGACAGGTTGCGAGGCAAGGCGAACTAGTGAGCGCAGATCAAGCAAGCTCCGTGGTTCTCGAGGTTGACGATCTACACGTCGAGTTCGTCGGGGGTGGACGGTCGGTGAAGGCCGTCAACGGCGTCACATTCATTCTGAACGCTGGCGAGACGCTCGGCATCGTCGGCGAAAGCGGCAGCGGCAAGAGCGCGGTTCTGCGCTCGCTGATCGGTCTCCATGCGCCGAGCACGACGAACTACCGCGGCTCGATCCGCTATTCCGGTGAGGAGCTGGTCGGCGCCCGCGACGCCGCTCTGCGGCGCGTTCGCGGGGCAGAGATCGCGATGATCTTCCAGGACCCGATGAGCTACCTCAACCCGGTCTTGACGGTCTCCGAACAGATCGGCGAGACGTTGCGGCGGCATACGCGTCTGGGCCGCCAAGAGCGTGCGGCGCGCGCGCTGGAGCTGCTCCGATTGGTCGGGATCAGCGCGCCGGAGCACCGTCTCCGGCAATACCCCCACCAGCTCAGCGGCGGCATGCGCCAGCGCGTGATCATCGCCATAGCGCTTGCGTGTGAGCCCCGCGTGCTACTGGCTGACGAACCCACTACCGCTCTGGATGTCACGATCCAGAATCAGATCCTGACGCTCCTGGCGGACCTTCGTCAGCGGCTCGGGATGAGCATGGTGCTCGTCAGCCACGACTTGGGGGTGATCGCTCAGACCTGTGATCGCGTGCTGGTCATGTACGGCGGCCAAGTCGTCGAGCTGGCCCAGGTCGCAGACGTGCTGCGGCTGCCGCGCCATCCATATACGGCGGGACTCCTGCGCTGTCTGCCGGGGCCCGCCTCCGGCCGCTTCCTGCACGCGATTCCTGGCCTGCCGCCCCGCCTCACGGACGTGCCGGTCACGTGTACGTTCAGACCTCGCTGTGACCTTGCGACCGCGGAATGCGAGAGCTGGTCGACTAGCTTGCTCGAGATCGAGGCAGGGCGAGCGTCGCGCTGCCTCCAGCACGAGGTGGTACAGATCGATGGCTGAGCCGGCATCGCTGCTCGAGGTCGACGGCATCTCGCGCCACTTCTCGGTGCGCAGCAGGCGGCGGCGTGACCTCGTGCGTGCCGTCGAAGACGTTTCGATGTCGGTGTCACGCGGCGAGACGGTGGGCCTGGTCGGCGAAAGCGGCTGCGGGAAGAGCACGCTCGCGCGCATCTTGGTGGGTCTCGACCGCGTCACCTCCGGCACGGTGACGTTCGACGGCAAGCCGCTCGACGTCAGTTCCCCCTGGGCGGTCCGGCGCCAGGTGCAGATCGTCTTTCAAGACCCCTACGCGTCGCTCAACCCGAGGCTCACGGCTGCCGCTGCGATCTCCGAGGTTCTCACCGTCCACCGGATCTGTCCGAGGTCGGAGGTGCGAGAGCGGGTCATCGAGCTGCTCGAGCGAGTCGGCCTGAAGCAGGACCTGGCCGATCGCCGTCCTCATCAGCTCAGCGGCGGCGAGCGGCAGCGAGTGGTCGTCGCGCGCGCGCTTGCGGTCGGGCCGGAGCTGATCGTGGCCGACGAGGCCGTGTCCGCGCTCGACGTCTCGATCCAGGCACAGATCCTCAACCTGTTCGCGCGCCTCCAGGATGAGCTCGGTCTGACCTACGTGTTCATCTCCCACGATCTCAGCGTCATCCGTCACGTCAGCCAGCGCGTGTTCGTGATGTACCTCGGACGGATCGTGGAGAGCGGGCCGACCGATGAGCTGTTCAGCAACCCCCGCCATCCCTACACTCGCGGCCTGCTCGAAGCCATCCCCTCGGTGGACCCGGACGAGCGGCGCGATGAGCGATCAATCGCGGGCGATGTCCCGAACCCGATCGACCCTCCGTCCGGGTGCGCATTCCATCCGCGGTGCCCGCTCGCGAGCGACCGGTGCAAGAGCGAAGCGCCAGCGCTTCGGGACACCGTTGCCGGCGGCGCTGTCGCCTGTCATCACGCCGATCTGGGGGCGCTCACGCTCACAGAGCCTTAGTAACGACATTATTGACACACTGAAGAAATCTCACTATAGTGTAATTTTTCCGTGAGCCAATATGCCTATGGAGGTCTGGATGCGAGTCCGAACCAGGTGGCCGCTGAGCAACTTCGCGTCAGCCGTCGTTGCAGCGCTGCTGGTGGCCGTCGGTCTGTCGGCTTGCGGAAGCTCGGGCGGAAGCTCGGGCGGAAGCTCGGGCGGCCCGTCCCCGGGTAGCTCTGCCGCCAGCAAGGCTGCCGCGAAGACCGCCAGCGCCATGACCCTGGACTGCAAGGGGGTCAAGCTCGGCGGGACGATCACGATCGGGGTCAACCAGGACGCGATCTCGTTCGATCCGCCCTACACGCAGGACAACGGCTCGCTGTGGGGTGACATGAACATCTACGACCAGCTCCTCCGGCTCACCCCGGACGCGAGCAAGCTCGAGCAGGGACTCGCGACGAGCTGGAAGGTCTCCAACGGCGGCAAGACCTACACCTTCACGCTCCGGAGCGCCAAATTCTCGAATGGCGACCCTGTCACGGCACAGGACGTCGCCTTCTCGCTCGAGCGCGCAGCCTCCCCGAAGGCATTTGCGAGCGTCGGCTTGAACGTAATCGCCTCGACAAAGGTGATCAACATGCACACGGTGCAGGTGACCACGAAGACGGTGTCGGCGCCGTTCCTCAGCGACCTCGCCCTGTGGCCAGCCTCGATCCTCGACGAGAACGTCTTCAACAAGGTGGGTGAGAAGGTCTTCCGCGACCATCCGGTCGGGTCTGGACCGTTTTCGGTCGCGTCGTTCAGCCCCGGCAATGAGATCGTGCTGAAGAAGAACCCGTACTGGTGGGACACCGACTCGTGCGGTAACCACTACCCGTACCTGAACGAAGTCAACCTGAAGTACATCCCGGACGACAACACGCGGGTGACGGCGCTCCAGGGAGGGCAGCTCGACGCGATCTTCAACGTGCCCTACAACGAGGTGAGCTCGCTCAACTCGTCAACGATTACGTCGGCGGTCACACCGCAGCTCGGAGCCGACCTGTTCTCGCTCAGCACGTCGGTGCCGGCGTTCCGCAACGCCGATGTGATCCAGGCGATCAACTACGGGATCGACCGCGCGACGATCGCCAAGACCGTGTTCTTCGGCAATGCGAGCCCCGCTGAGTCACCGATGCAGCCCGGGATCTACTTCTACACGAGCAAGTACGGCTATCCGTACGACCCGGCGAAGGCGAAGGCGCTAATGGCACAGTCAGGGATCAAATCGTTCTCGGCGACGCTGACGATTCCCTCTGGCAACTCGATCGCCGCTGGGATCGCACAGATCTTCCAGAGCGAGATGGCGGCCATCGGCGGTCACATCTCAATCCAACAGGAAGATGACACGACCCTCCAGACCGAGCAGTCCGCTAACAAGCTGCAGATGACCTGGACGGCGCTCACGGCGGACATCCTCGACCCGAGCGAGAACGCCCTGTTCTGCTGCGTGTCGAACGGCGGCGCCAACGCGAACTACACCGGCTGGAAAGACCCACAGGCCGACGCGCTGTACTACGCCGCGCAGACCACACTGAACCAGGCGAAGCGAGCCGAGCTGTACACCAAGTGGCAGCAGAGCGTCATGCAGAAGGCGCCGCTGATCTGGCTCGTGTATCCGACGAACACGTTCGCCTACCAGAACGACGTGCACGACCTCTTCCTGCAGCCCACGGCGCATTACCCGCTGTGGGTCGCATGGAAGAGTTGACAATGGCGTTCGCGCCACTCGAGCCCGGCGTATGGCAGATCCTCCCGACCCCGTTCCGGGGTCGGGAGCTCGAGGTCGACCACGACTCGCTCAGGCGTGTGATCGAACACGCGCGACGGTCCGGGGTCTCGGGAGTCGTGGCGCTGGGGGTGCTCGGTGAGGCCTCACGGTTGAGCTCCGCCGAGCGATCGGCGGTGCTCGACACGGCGATCGCGGCGGCCGGGGAGCTGCCGGTCGTGGCCGGCGTGCCGGCGCTCGCCACGGCCCCGGCTGCGGAGGACGCCCAGCTTGCCGCGGCGGCCGGCGCGCGAGCCGTGATGTTGCTCGTGCCGACCGGCGATGCGGCGCGCCTGGCTGATCACGCAACCGCGGTCTCGGATGCGAGCGGGCTCGGCGTCGTGTTCCAGGACCATCCTGCGACGACCGGGGTTTCGATCGCCCCCCCGGCGCTTGCACGCGCGATCGATGAGTGCGGGGTTGGCGTGGCCGTCAAGGCCGAGGCGCCACCGACGCCGGCGACCGTTGCGGTCGCCGCGCCCGCGACCGGGCTGCCGGTGTTCGGCGGGCTGGGCGGTGTCGGCTTGCTCGACGAGCTGGCAGCCGGTGCCGCCGGTGCGATGACGGGCTTTGCGTTTCCCGAGGCGCTGGTCGAGACCGTCGCAGCGTTCGCGGCGTCGGGGTTCGCGGCGGCGAAGGTCGCGCTCGAGCCGTTCCTGCCGGTGATGGTGTTCGAGGCTCAGGTACCCGTGAGCCTCGCGATCCGCAAGGAGTTGCTGCGCCGGCGCGGACTGATCGCCGAGGCCGGCGTGCGCTCGCCGGGAGCTTCGTTCCCGGATTGGGCCGCTCCGCTGCTAGACGCCCACCTAGACGCGCTTGCCGAACGTCTCAACCGTGCCCAAGCGAAGGCTGGATCGGAGGTAAGTGTATGAGTGAGTTGACCGTCGTCCATGGTGGCCTCGTGGTAACCGAGGACGGGGAGCAGCGACTGGACGTGGTCGTGCAGGATGGAGCGATCTCGGCGCTAATGCGCGACGCGAGCGGGCTCGAAGGCGAGCGGATCGACGCGAGCGGCCTCGTCGTGCTTCCCGGCGGTGTGGACATGCACACCCACCTGCGCGAACCGTCGACGATCGATCGCGAGGGATTCCACGCCGGCACGTCGTCGGCGGTCGCCGGCGGGATCACGACCGTAGGCGAGATGCCGCAGGCGAATCCGCTCGTGCAGGACCTCGAGTCGCTGTCGCTGAAGCGGGGTCTCGCGGAACAGCATTCGATCTGCGACATCGCGCTGTATGCGGCCGCCACCGGGCAGGATCGCGAGGAGATCCACGCTCTCTACGACGCGGGGATCAGCGCGATGAAGGCGTACATGTGCGAGTCGAGTCCTGGCTATCCCCGGCTCGACGACCCAGGGATGATCGCTTGCATGGAGGTGCTCGCCGAGCTCGACATACCGCTGATCGTCCACGCCGAGAACGACGAGTTGCTGTCCCACGGTCTCGCGCGGATGACCGGCGACGGGCGTACCGATCCGCTCGCGCATGCGGAGTCACGCCCGCCGCTCGTTGAGATCGAGGCGATCGCCCGCGCGGTTCGCTTCGCCGCACACACCGGCGCCCGGCTGCACGTCGCGCACGTGAGCACGCCCGAGGGCGCGCAGATCGTCAAGGACGCCGTGCGCGCGGGCGCGCGCGTGACGTGTGAGACCTGCCCCCATTATCTGCTGATGGACCTCGATGACCTCGAGCGGCTCGGAACCTGGGCCCGGTGCGCCCCGGCGATCCGTGCTCGCGAGGACGTTGAGCGGCTGTGGAGCTACGTCCTCGACGGGACGATCCGCGCGATCGGGTCCGATCACTCGCCGTACACGATCGAGGAGAAGGAGAAAGGGGCTGACGACATCTTCGCGGCGCCGCTCGGTCTGAACGTGATCCAGGTGATGCTGCCCGCCGTACGCGACGAGGCGATGAACCGGCGCGGCATGTCGCTCGCGCAGTTCGCGTACCTGAGCGCCACCGGCCCAAGCGAGGTGCTCGGGCTACGGCCGAACAAGGGGTCGATCGAGGTCGGCGCCGACGCCGACCTCGCGCTCTGGGACCTGGAGGTCGAGTGGGAGGTGGCGCCCGAGGTGCTGTTCAGCAAGCACAAGTGGACGCCCCTGATGGGCCGCAAGATCCGCGGACAGGTGCGCACGACGATCCGGCGTGGAGAGGTCGTGTTCGACCGCGGCACAGTGGGCGGTGAACCGGGCAGCGGGCAGTTCATCGTCGGCCGCCGGCAAGGCGTGCCGACCCCTGCGTAGTGCTGACGCGATTTTCGAGCCCAAGAAGGAGAACACATGGTCAAGCGGATCAAGCACATGGCGGTCGCGGTGACGGATGTCGATGCGGCGGTCCAGCGCTACCAAGCGCTTCTGGAGATCGGTGAGCCCGTCCGCGGAGATTGGAAGGAAGGGCGCTCTCGAGAGGCGCACTTCTTCTTCGGCGAGGTGCAGATCCAGCTCTGCCAATCGACCGACCCCGAGGGACGCTTCGCTCAGCACATCGCTCGTTCCGGCGAGGGCGTGCAGCACATCTGCCTCGAAGTCGAGAACGTCGACGAGGCGCTCGAGCAGGCCGTCGCGAACGGAGCGGTGCTGAAGCCGTGCTTCGCGCACGGCACCGTCGGCTCGCATCCGCACACAGAGGGCTGGGTCGCATTCCTCGAAGGGCAGGCAGTGCCGGGGTTTGAGATCGAATACATGCAGGTCTACAAGGACGGGGAACGCCCGGACGAGGTCGCATCCAGCCTGTGATCGAGACGTCGACTGCACGCCGGGTCGCCGCCGCCGTTGACGGCGAGCGGCTCCTCGCGCGGCTCTCCGAGCTCGCACAGATCGGCGCCGATCCGCTCGGCGGGGTGACGCGAATCGCATTCACGGAGCTCGAGTGTCAGGCGAATGAGCTCGTGATCGGATGGCTGCTCGAGCTAGGTCTCACGGTGTCGGCGGACACGTTCGGGAACCTGTTCGGGTCGACCGACGGCAATGCCGCAGACGGTGCTCCGTGGCTTGCCGGATCGCACCTCGACACGGTGCCGAACGGGGGCAAGCTCGATGGCGCGCTTGGCGTGGTTGCAGCCGTCGAGGCGCTCGCGGCGATGCGTACCGCGGACGCGCTTCCCGAGCAGCCTCTCGAGATCGTCATCTGGCGCTGCGAGGAGCCAGTTCGGTTTGCGCAGGGCAAGGTCGGGAGCCTCCTGTTTTCGCATGCCCTCGGGCGCGACCAGCTGACCGTGCTGGCGGGCGACGATCTCGACCTCGCGCGCCCGCCGGCGCGCACCGAGCTCCCGAGTCGGCCAGACACACGCCGGGTCGCCGGCTGTCTCGAGCTGCACATCGAACAGGGACGCCGCCTCGAGCGCGCAGGCCGCAGGCTCGGCGTGGTCACTGCGGTCGCCTCGCCGATCCGCCTGCGGGTGCTCGTCGCCGGGCGCAGCGACCATTCGGGAGCCACCCCGATGGACGATCGGCAGGATGCGCTCTGCGCTGCGGCCGAGCTCGCGCTCGTCGTCGAGAGCGCCGCTCACGCGGAAGCAGAGTACGAGACGGTCGCCACCACGGCGAGGATCTCAGTCGAGCCCGGCGCGATGAACGTCGTGCCTGGTCACGCCGAGCTGCTTGTCGACGTCCGCGGTACCGAAGGCGAGAGCATGCGCCGTGTCGTCGGCGAGATCGAGGGCAGCGCTGCACGAGTGGCCGCCGCGCGCGACGTAGACATCGACGTGCAGACGCTCTCTCGCGCCGAGCCGACGCGGTTCGACCCCGACATCGTCGCGGTCCTGTCCGATACCGTCGCCGCGCTCGACGAGGAGCCTATGCTGATGCCGAGCGGAGCCGGACACGACGCCCAGTGCATCGCTTCGCTGGCGCCGGCCGGGATGCTGTTCGTGCCCAGCGTCGGCGGCGTCAGCCACAGCCCCCTCGAGCACACCGCCGACGATGACGTGATCCTCGGGGCGCGAGCTCTGGCCGGTGCCTGGGCGACGGTTGCTGGATGAGTTCCGGTGGCTCGATCCACCACGTCGACCGCGACGCCCTTTCCTACGTGTGGGACGACTCGCGCGCGCCAGCGCTCGAAGTCGACTCCGGCGAAACGCTATCGCTGCACGCGCGCGACGCCTCCAACGGACAGATAGATACGGACTCGACGGCGGACGCCGTATTGGCGATCGACCTCGAGCACGTCAACCCCGTGAGTGGCCCAGTGTTCGTCAAGGGCGCCAAGCCGGGTGACGTGCTCGCGGTCGAGCTGCTCGAGCTAAAGCCGAGCGATTGGGGCTGGACGGCGCTGAGTCCCGGGTTCGGCCTGCTCGCGGATGAGTTCCCTGACCCGTGGCTGCGCATCTCTGATGTCGACGCCGCTGCAAGCCTCGTTCGATTCTCAGACCGGGTTTCGGTGCCATTGCGCGCGTTTCCGGGCACGATCGGGGTTGCGCCCGCAGAGCCAGGCGAGTTTCCGATCCTGCGTCCGAGCCGGTGGGGCGGAAACCTCGACATCAGGCACCTCGAGGCCGGGACCACGCTGTTCCTGCCCGTGGCGTCGAGGGCGCGCTGCTATCAGTCGGAGACACACACGCCGCGCAGGGCGACGGTGAGGTGTGCGGGACCGCGATCGAAAGTGCGATGGGAGTCGTTCTGCGTGTCACCGTTCGGCGAGAGCTGTCGCTTGAGCTCCCGCCTTCGACCTCCCGCCTTCCGGACCGGCGCCCCAGCCTGGATACCATGTTTTGCACGGGTGTTCACCCCGATCTGCTCGGAGCCAGCCGTGATGCCGTGTGGGCGATGATCGTTCACCTTCAAGAGCGCTACGGCCTCGAGCGCGAGGAAGCTTACGGGCTCACGAGCATTGCGTGCGACCTGCGGATTCACGAGGTCGTGGACGTGCCGAACTGGGTCGTCGGGCTGTTTCTCCCTCAAGGGGTAATCGAACCGTAGAAAATGCCACCTCGCGAACAAATGGGGCAAGCAGCTCGATTCTTCGCCTCGCACCGTACGGTGAAAACCTCGCGGGGAAGCGGCCCGGATAAAGCGAACGCGTTCGCGCGAGCGCCGGCATCAATTGCTTCACCGCGTGTACTGCGCGGGATTGGGCTTGCCAATGAGAATCCTTGTCCACGATCAGGCTGAGCTCTATCGCGTGCACCGTGCGGAGATCGACGCGGCGATCGCCCGTGTGCTAGGAAGCGGACGCGTCGATTGGGGTGACGAGGTCCCTAGTTTCGAGGAGGAGCTCGCTGCCTGGCTCAAGGCGAGGTTCGCTATTGCCGTGGGGTCAGGGACGGCCGCTCTGACTGCGGCGCTCCGCGCGATTGGGGTTGGACAGGGAGACGAGGTCATCACTGTTGCAAACACCGATCTCGCCGACTCAGCGGCAATCAGTGCGGTTGGGGCGTCCATCGTCTGGGTCGACATCGACCCCGAGACAGGATGCATCGATACGGCTGCTTGCGAAGCTGTAATCACGTCGCGGACACGAGCGTTGCTGCCTGTCGACATGTATGGCCACCCCGCCGACATGGAGGAGATGCGGCGCATTGCTGATTCCCATGGCCTTGCACTAATCGAGGATGCCTGCCTCGCTCTCGGTGCCGAAATTGCCGGTAGGCGAGTCGGCACCCTGGCCGATGTCACCTGTTTCAGCCTTTCCCCGGGCAAGCATCTCGCCGCCTATGGACTCGCGGGCGCCTGCACGACTGAGGACGCCGCGTTGGCCGATTTGATCCGAAAGTTGTCCTCCGATGGCCAGACTCGTGAATGGCACGACGGCTCGCAGCAACACATCGGCTTGCACCACGAGACCGAGGGCAGCAACGAGCGAATGGACGAGATCCAGGCGGCCGTCCTACGAACGAAGTTGCCTTATCTCGACGAGACACTTGCAGTGCGCCGCGCCCAGGCTGAACGCTATACCGAGTGTCTCGAGGGACACGCAGAACTGCCTCGAGAGAAGGCGGGCGTCCGCCATGCCTGGCGGAACTATGTCATCGAAGTCGACGGACGAGACGCACTGGTCGCCCATCTCTACGCGTGCGGAATTGGGTGCAGCGCGCCGTATTCTCCGCCGCAACATCGTCAGCCGGTGTATGCGAATCTCGGATACGCCGCAGGCAGCCTGCCGAAGACAGAGCGGTCGGGAAGGCGGCTTCTTGCCCTGCCGCTCGGCCCGCACTTGAATCTCGAGCAGATCGACATAGTCGCCGATGCGGTCTGTGCCGGATTGCTGTGACCAACAGGCTGGAGACGCGTCGGACGCTCGATCCTGTACAGGCCGCGCGACACCTGCAGGACGTTGAGACAGGGAATCCGGACCAGCTGCGCGCCGAAAGGCGCGGCCGGCCTCGGTTCCTATGAGCGCGAGGATCACGAGGAATCCGACGTCGACCTCCTCGTTGTCCTGGACGAGGTTTCCAATCGGGCTCGAGAGAGCAGGGGTGGGTGGATGGTGGTCAGCTGCCGGATCACGGGGAAGCGGATCGCTGACGATAGTTACATGGGCCTCTATCGGACTACCCACGGGCGCCTCCTCCTCTTCATCCCCCCAGGTCCATTGACGAAATCCTCGCCACGACGTCGGCGAGCTGCTCAGAGGCATGTACGAGGACCAGGTCAATGGCGGCGATCTCGACGAGTACATCGCGGCGTGCGCAGCGCTCGGCATCAAAGCGATGATCGACTTATGAGCTCGAGCGAAGCCCGGATGCGGTCCGGCCCAACGTGTCCGCCCAGTCCTCAACGAGGCCCGGGCTGCAGACGAATCGCTCCAGGTAATCGATCGCGCCGAGCTCCGGACAAAGCCACCGCGGTGGTTAGCGGCGACGTCACAGCGCCCCGCGTTCTACGTCTGCATGGGCGAGGTCGCGATGCCCGCCGACCCTGACGCCATAGCCCGAGACCGACTGGTTATTGCACGTTCTCACACCCCCCGGCGGGGCCAAGCGCGCAACGCATCGCCCGGCGACGCCGGCAACACCAAAGCCGCCGAGCGGCGCGAAGCACGCGTCGAGCAGGCCCGCCGGGACCGGCGCCGGGCGCAGCGGACGAGCCGTCGATCGCGCCGTCGCTCAAAGCCGAACAACTCCAGCCGGAAAGACCTTCGATGACCGACCTCGCTCCGCCAATCAAACCACGGCAGGTTTGGGTCCTGCGGGACGACGATTCAGACCGTCCACGCGGGACGACCCACGCCCTTGACTGTCACATGGTCGATAGCTTCCACTGACTGAAAGGGGAGTACTAAAAGGTCGCCGTCGACCGGATTCCGGCCAACGTCGAGCGCTGCGGATTCTGCGGGGAGGTCGACCATCGCCCACCAGCAGAGCCTCGATCTCGACCGCGACAGCTAAACCCAACCGAGCGAAGGACAGGCCCGGTCGGCGGGCGGGCAGGATCGAGCTCGGCAGCACCGTAAGCGCCAGTCGACATCGAAATCGGCCGAACACGGATCTGGACTCTCATCAGCAGGCATAAAGCCGGCCCCCAGACCGGCACCGAGGTTGTCCGAGATCTCGTAGAACTTTGAAGTGGCGGTCCTCCCGCCTCGTCCGCTCCGGTTGGGGGCGTTCGGGGTGTCAACAAGTCCGCGAGGACAGGAGGAACCGCCATGAAGAAGGTATCCGGCTCACAGGTCGTCACGACTGCGGAGGCGTCGCAGTTGCCGCTCCCTGCGGAGATTCAGGAGGCTTTGGGCGAGCTCGTCGGGGCGGCGAGGGAGGGGCTGCTCGCGCTCAGCGTGGGTCTCGGCCTCGGCGTTGTTCATGAATTGATGGAGCGCG
>Ga0182024_10006247_pt1 | contig 26281 bp, 27 predicted proteins | sample P32metaG_FD_120480 | JGI IMG/M metagenome (GOLD analysis project Ga0182024, IMG submission 120480) | Permafrost microbial communities from Stordalen Mire, Sweden - P3-2 metaG (Illumina Assembly) | ecosystem: Environmental > Terrestrial > Soil > Wetlands > Permafrost | place: Sweden: Stordalen... | reverse complement strand
CGGGCGGGCGGGATCGCCAGCAGTCGCCCCTGCTCCACCCGGGCCAACTGCCAGCCGCCCTCGTGGACCATCCAGTGGTGGCGGTAGCAGAGCAGGACGAGATTCGGAACCTCGGTCTCGCCGACGTGACCCCAGTGCACGAAGTGGTGCCCGTCAATCCGTAAATGTGGGTTGATCCGAGATGGGCCTGGTGGGATTACGCTCCGGCGGAGCGGGTTACCTCAGACGGCAGGGCTAGCACTTGAGTGCTGACAACCCGATTCTGCCCCTCGAGTCCGCTAGCCCGCCGGGGGCCGGGATGGTGTCGATGCCGACTCGCCCGACGCCTTCGACGACTCGGAGCGTGAGCTGTGGCGCCGGGATCTGTTTCCGTCGCCTTGCCATGGGTGGGTGAGGTCTCGCGATCATAAAAAAAAGTCCATGTCCTGCATTCACTTCCTCAGCCAACACGGGCCTTCGGAGGACTCGACGGAGTCATCCGAATCAATCACGTATTGACCAAAGCTCTATAGTTGCCGCGGCGGCGCACGGGACCATAGCGTAGCGGTGACCGAAACGCGGGATTTCAGGGGGGGCTCACCATGGCGGACGGGTCGCGTGGCGGATCGCTGAGGCGACGGCTGACCCGGTTAAGCTCGGCGTTGGCGGCCGCCTTGCTTGTCGGGGGCAGCACCGCCGCCGGGGTGGCGGCCAACACCGGGCGCGAGGGGGATCCCACTACTCGCAGCGCGGTGACCACGGCAGCCGAGAGCGCGGCGCCGGGGGCGCCGTTCATCGCGAGTGTCGCTCCCCGAGGACTCGGCGCCCTGGTCACCTGGACGCCGAATCCCGCCGGCGACCAGGTGACCAGCTACACCGCTTCTGCGGCCGCCGACTCCTCGCCGGTGCCCACCGGCTGTTCGTCGCCAGCACCGAGCAGCTCGCCGGCCTCGGACAGCGCGATGCTGGTGAGCGGCCTGTGTGCCGCACTGGCCTACACGATCCGGCTCACCGCCACTAACTCCATAGGGACGGGACCCGCCAGCGCGCCATCGGATCCGGTGGTGGCACTGCCGGCACAGGCGCCATCGGCCCCGCTGATCACGACCGTATATGGACGCAACGCCGCCCTCCTGGTGAGCTGGTCGGCGCCCGATGACAATGGGGGCAGCGCGATCATCGGATACGTGCTCAAGGCTAAGGGTGGGGGCAGGACGGTGACCGTCAAGCCATCGGCCTCGGCCACCCTGGCGACGGTGACCGGTTTGACCAATGGGACCGCGTACAAGCTCACCCTGGCCGCCAAGAACGTGGTGGGGACCTCTGCATCGGGGACGGGCGCGGGGACGCCGAAGGCGGCCTACCCACCCAGCCTGCCACAAGGCTTCTCGGCGGTGCCCGACGGGCTGGGAAGCGGGGTAATGACCAGTTGGAGCGCTCCCGTTGATAACGGTGGTGACGCGATCAGTGGGTATCGCCTCAGTTACCAGCAGATGGTGGCCAGCAGCAGCGCGACCAGCTGCGGAACCGGCTGGGCTCCGGCCTCCGGCTCGTCGCCGACAACGCTGCCGGCGGGGAGCACCGCAACCAGCCTCACGGTCAGCTCGCTGGCCGCCGACGAGTACTTCTGCTTCTCGATCACGGCCCAGAGTGCGGCCGGAACCGGGCCCGCGGCAACCCTGACGGCCCCGGTGACGCCGACCGTCCAGGTCGCATCGAACACGGTGGTGCTTACCTCATCGACCATGGACGCGCTTGGCTCCGACGAGGGAGGCACACTCACCTGGCCGGCGCCGGCGCCCTCGCAGGTGGCCTCGCTGAACGTCGGCCAAGTGATCGTCGGGGGCGGTGCGCCCGCGGCACCGGACGGCCTGCTGCGCAGCGTCCAGAGCATCTCCCAGCCAAGCAGCGGCACCTTCGTCATCGGCACCACTCAGGCAGCCCTCTCTGACGCGTTAGTCGACGGCAGCCTCGCGCAGTCGAGCAATCCGCTGGCTGGCGGCGGGACGGTCACTGCGCTTGTGCCCGGGGTGCGTGTTTCGGGTGTATCGCCTACCGTCAGCTTCTCGACCACGGTCACCTTGAGCGTCGACGTGTCGGAGCAGTTGGGGGCGGCGAAGATCTCGGCCGAGGGCTCGGTGGCCATCGTCCCAATCGTCTCTGTAGACATCGGGCTCCAGCAGGGCTTCTTGGGCATCCCCGACGGGGCCGACTTGTCGGCGTCGGGGAAGGTAACGGCGACGGGCACGCTCACCACCCAGCTCGCCGCGAACGCGTCTCTTGCTGCTACGGAGATCAGGATCGGCGAGATCGACGGACGAGCTGAGGATATTCAGGTCGGCCCGGTCCCGGTAATCGTGGTTCCCAAGGTCGTCATCTCCCTTGACCTCAGCGGGCAGGTGGCAGTCGGGGTCTCGGCAACAGTCACGGTGGGCGCCGCGATGACGTGGAGTACGAGCGACACGGGGACGCTCCGCACCCAGAACTTATCGACCCCCGTGAAACTGACCGTAGCCCCGGTGCCCGGCGTGGTGGTCAATGGCTCTGCCTCGATCGGAATCAAGGTCCAGGCGGAGGTCGAGATCTACGACGTCACCGGCCCCGAGGTCGATGCGACGCTGGCCTTGGTCGCGAAGGTGAATTTCAACCCCCCGTCGGGCACCCCTTTTCTGTCGGTCGGTCCGCAGGTTCAGCTCCAGGCGGGTTGGTGCATCGACATCCTCTCGTTCAAGGGCTGTCTTCAGGTGACTCTCGCCACCCTCTCGTTCCCGGTGTTCACGATCAAGAATCCTCCCCCGGCGTTCATGACCATGAACCCGGTCGATGCCTTCGTGACGCCCGGGCAGACGCTGACCTTCTCAGCGGTCCGCAGTGACGGCGCTGTGTATCCGATCACGTGGTCGCTGGGCGGCGGCGTCCAGACCGATCGGATCTCATCGAGCGGGGCGTTCACTCCGGCGCTGCCGGGGGGCCGCAGCCTCACCGTGGTCGCCAAGGATTCCACCGGGCTGGTGGGCACGACCATAGTCACGGTGGGCGCCGAGTTCGACCCGCCCCAGAATCTCCAGGCCACCTTTGACTCGACGACTGACAGCGTCAATCTGACCTGGGCGGCACCGGCCCACACCGGAGGCAGTTCGCTGAGCGGGTACACGCTGCTTTCCACGCCGAGCACTGCCACGCTGACCCTCCCAGCGTCGACCACCGGCGCCACCGTCGACGTCAGCCCGGCTGGAGCGACCTATCTGTTTCAGCTCTACGCCATTAACGGCGCCGGCCTCGTGTCCGCCGCGGCCACGGTCAGCGTGGTAGTGCAGCCCGCTGGATTCCCGACAGCAGGGGCCTGGGACATCGCGAGTTCGCCAAATACCAGCACGCAAAAGAACTACCTTGATGGCGTGAGCTGTGCCAGCGCCAGCTTCTGCGTGGCCGCCGGTTACTCCGTCAACACCTCCGGCTATGACCAAACCCTGATCGAGGCCTGGAACGGCAGCAGCTGGAGCATCGCGAGTTCGCCGAATACCACCACCACGCAGGACAACGACCTTACTGGCGTGAGCTGTGCCAGCGCCAGCCTTTGCGTGGCCGCCGGTTACTCCTACGACAACCCCTCCGGCTATGACCAAACCCTGATCGAGGCTTGGAACGGCAGCAGCTGGAGCATCGCGAGTTCGCCAAATACCCCCACGGAGGAGAACTACCTTGATAGCGTGAGCTGTGCCAGCGCCAGCTTCTGCGTGGCCGCCGGTTATTCCGTCAACACCTCCGGCTATGACCAAACCCTGATCGAGGCCTGGAACGGCAGCAGCTGGAGCATCGCGAGTTCGCCAAATACCAGCAGCACGCAGGGCAACTATCTTGATGGCGTGAGCTGTCCCAGCGCCAGCTCCTGCGTGGCCGCCGGTGGCTACGTCAACACCTCCGACTATTCCCAGACCCTGATCGAGGCCTGGAACGGCAGCAGCTGGAGCATCGCGAGTTCGCCAAATACCAGCAGCACGCAGGGCAACTACCTTGATGGCGTGAGCTGTCCCAGCGCCAGCTTCTGCGTGGCAGCCGGTTACACCTACGGCGCTGAGCAGACCCTGATCGAGGCTTGGAACGGCAGCAGCTGGAGCATCGCGAGTTCGCCGAATCCCAGCAGCACCCAGATCAACGCCTTTGATGGCGTGAGCTGTGCCAGCGCCAGCTTCTGCGTGGCAGCCGGTTCCTCCTACGACACCTACGGCGCTGAGCAGACCCTGATCGAGGCCTGGAACGGCAGCAGCTGGAGCATCGCGAGTTCGCCGAATACCAGCAGCACCCAGTCAAACCAACTTTCTGGCGTGAGCTGTGCCAGCGCCAGCTTCTGCGCGGCCGCCGGTTGGTACACCAGCTCCTATTACCAGACACTGATCGAGCAAACCTGACTCGGCTGACCACGTGACCTATACGTCCTCCCGTCTTGCCAGCTGACGTGGATCAACGACCGAGGGGTCGTGCGGCGCGCCGGCAAGCCCACGCTCCTCTCAACCGACTGGGGAACCGTATCCAAGAGTCCGACGGGAACCCCCCTTCTAGCCAGTTCTTCAGGGGCTGCGCGGGATCGGTATCGGTATCCCGACGGTGCGTAGGGGGTGCCTTCTTCCACCAGTTTCCTGCGGCACCTCGAGGTCTCTCCGAATTGGTCGACGGGCAACCGCACCGCGTCGGGTCGAGGGAAATCGAGGTGCCGGCAAACCGCGCCACCTGGACCGTCCCATGGTCACCGCGTCGAAACTGGACGCGACCATCGCGAGGCACCCCGGGGTAGGACCGCCAGCGAGTCATCGTCGGGACCGGTGGACGGGCGGCGGGTACGTCCGGCTGAATTAGAGCGTTTTCGGTCGACTAGAATCGAAACCATCGTGCAGGTATTCCTAGCCTGGTCGGGCAAGCAGAGCCGCGCACTCGCTACGGCGCTCCACGACTGGCTCCCGTCGGTTCTGCAAAGCGTGACGGCGTTCCTCTCGGCGGAAGACATCGACAAGGGCGCTCGATGGGTGACTGAAATCGCAAAGGGACTAGATGACAGCGGCTTCGGCGTTCTCTGCGTCACGAAAGAGAACGCGAAGTCCGACTGGCTCAACTTCGAGGCGGGAGCGCTGTCGAAGGCTCTCACAATGGGTAGAGCCGCGCCGGCCCTGGTCGACATCGACCCAGCCGACGTGACTGGTCCGCTGGCGATGTTTCAGGCTGTCAGGCTGACCGAGGAGGATATCCACGGGTTGGTGCGCTCGATCAATACCGCATGCCCGACACCTCTCGAGCCCTCGCGAGTAGCGTCCGCTTTCAAGCAATGGTGGCCCGTTCTGGAGGGGCAACTGGAGGCGATACGGGGGATCGCTCCTGACGTGCCCGTCCCCAAGCGCGACCCCGGGGAGATGGTCGCCGAGGTTCTCGGCATCGTCCGCAGTCTTCAGCGTGACGTCCGCGAGAGGATTCAGATCGAGGGTGACGAGTCCCTCTCAGAGACGCCGATCGTCGTGTGGAGACCCACGCTGGCGCAGATGGCCTCGAAGCGGTTCAGCGAGCAGATGCGAGTCCACAACCCCAGATATGGCGACGGCACCGTCCTCAAGAGCACCCTGACGCGCGTGGGTGAGGAGTTGGTGGTCAAGTTCGACGACCATGGCGTGAAGATTTTCGCTGTGTCGGAGACAGATATCACCCCGATCGAAACGACGCCGGAAGGTTAGTCGCTAGGCAGCCCTGGGTGGCAGACGATTCGCGTGCGCACCTGTGTAGAGGTGAGTAATTCCGCCTAGTCGAGGTGCGACGACGCGAGGTGGCGGGTGTCGATCAGGGAGTCGTCCCACCCGCCGACAGCCTCCGCAGCGATGCGTTCGACCAGTCGGCTACAGAACACCGGAACGCTCAACGTGGCGATACCTTCGTCGTCGGTATCGAGCGCATACGCGTTCACGTCGTCGGACAGGACCACAACTCTACCGAACGTCATGGCGGGTCTCGGGAAGCCGTACCCGTGCAGGACAGAGCAGCGAAGCTCGTAGATGATCGCGGCGTCGTCCTCGCAGATATCGTGCCCGGTTAGCAGTCTCATCCAACGCTTCTTCACGTCGTCCCTGCCAGGACCGGAAAGCGAGTCGAGGACGATCATGCCAAGGCTCAGCCCGATCCAAGAGCGATTCCCGTCGCCGTCCCCGGTCTCGCGATTGCGTTCGTTCGCCTGTCGCATGTCCCGAATGGCAAGGTCGCGCGGTATGTAGAGATGCTCTGGCCGAACGGGGCACGTCAGCATTGCGACGGGCATGGTGCCGTGGTCTCGGAGCGTCGTCACGGTGCGTCCACCATCTGGCCGATTCGCATCGGACTAGGGGTGGTCCGGCTGTTGTCATCGCGCGAGCACCAGCGGCTAGTCCGGTGGGGCAGCCCATTGAGCCTGAGTGCCTGTGGTGTCGGCGAGGTTGACGGCGCTGGAGACCTGAACGATGCCTCCCTTCGAGGAGACGTCGAAGGCTACGTAGCCCGTAGCGGTGTCACCAGCGTTGAGGGTGTCCGTCGCAAAAGACAGGTCTGGTTGAAAGTTGCCGTCGATGTCGGTGCCGTGGATCTGGCCGTCCGGTTCCTGATAGTTGTATTGCAGGTTGCCGAGGTCGTACTAACCGCATACGCCCGCGATCGAAAACTGCGCGACGGCGAAGAGCCCGTTTTCAGGTGCTTCCGCGGCCGAGCTACAGCCGTGCACGGTGTAGGTGACGCTCCTCAACGTGACGTCGGCGCTGAGGCCAAACATCGCATCCGTGAAGCGGACGGGCGTCCCCAAGGTGCCTATGAGAACGCCAGGGGCTGGCGTGGCGGTAGGGGCTGGAAAGGGCGGAGGAAGTGTCGGGGATGGCTTGAACGACTGAGCGTCGTTAGTTGGTGCGCACGTAGGCGAGTCATCGACCTGAGCAGCGCAGCCGGCGGTCCAGAACGTGAGGGGTAGCACGGCGGTTGCATAGAGCAGTGCCTGGCTCAATCGTCGTTTGATGCGTCGGCCTCGGAAGACCGGAGCGCTCACCCTGGCGATGCCCTTGGCCGACCATGACAACGGCGGAAGCGTTTCCCGCTGCCGCACCAACAGGGATCGTTCTTTCGCACATTCGGAGGCAGATGTGTCGCCGGAACTGGCGAGGCGGTCGCCGCTGGGGAACGGGTGAGGACCGGATGGGTCTGGACCCACTCCTGGAAGAGGCGTTGGAGCTCGTGATCCGAAAGGCTGTCGGATATCACTCCGGCGCTGGTCACCAAAAGCGCAATCAGCGCCAGCAGGAACATGAGCCACCACTGCAGGGTCCAGTCGGTGCGTTGACGGATATCGCCAGCGAGCGCTGCGAATTCCGGCGCCTGGTTCTCGATAGCGGCTGCTGCGGCCTCCCGATCCACTCCCTGTTCCTGGGCGGAGCGCAGCACGGCTGCCAAGTGGGCCAGCGAGTTGGCTGAACGCCGAGAGGAGGCAAGGATCCGCAGCGTGTCGCCGAAGGCCTCGTAAAGCCCGTCGGGGATGCTTCCATCGGAACCGCATCGCGGGCACGGACCGGTCCCGATGTCGATGAAGCCAACCTGAACGCCAGATGCGATGTCGAAGGGCGCGGCGAACACCGTGCCGCACCGGTCACAGATGGCGGGAACGACAGGCATTTGAGCAAGCGTACATCTCGCCACCTGAGATCAAAGAGACGACCCTAAACGTAATCCCGGGCTGCCCGCCTTCACCATCGTTGACCCATTGACCACTAATTCACCAGGCGGTCCAAGCCAAAGATGCCTCGGGGTTCCCGTCCCCCCAGTCCCACGCCGTCACCTTGCCGGGGGTTGACACGTACTGCGCCCGAGTGCCAGCGTTGCAGGCATGAGGCGACCTATCTGGAAGCGAGCGTGGTACGTCCTCACCGCCGTGTTCGCGATCTCGCTTTTGGTTGTTGCGCTTCAGTGGAACACGAGCACGGGGGCACTGGCACCGCTTCGTGCCGTGCGGCCCTTCACTCCCAGCCCGTACATTAAAAGCATCTCCCAGTGTCTCGACGGTTCACGGCTGGGAAGCCGCTGTCAGACACCACCGGCGGTGATTCCGCCGGGACTGTTTTGCATCCATCCGAGGACCTGCCTGCTGTCCTAAGTGCTAGATGTAATACCCAGACACGTTGTTGAGGCGTGAGATGGGTGGGAGCTGACCGAGACTGGTATGGGCGCGGTGATAGTTGTAGATGTGCAGCCACGTCGTCAAGGCCTTGGATCGCCGCTGGTTTGAGGTGTACGGGCGCACGTAGGCCCATTCCTCAAGCAAGGTCCGGTTGAAGCGCTCCACCTTGCCATTGGTCTGAGGCCGGTATGGCCGGGTGAAGCGCTGCACGGCACCGCTCTCGAGCACCGCGGCACGTAAGACGGTGGACTTCCGGTAGGCAAAGGCGTTGTCCGTGAGGACGCGCTGGACTGCGATGCCGTGAGCCGCAAAGAAGGCCACAGCGCGGGTCCAAAACGCAGCCGCCGTCTCGCCTCGGTCGTCGTTGCAGATCTCAGAGTAGGCAAGGCGTGAGTTGTCGTCGTACCGCAGAGTGGATGTAGTCGTAGCCCTGCCGCACATGTAGCGCCCCCGCCACCAGCGCCGCCGAAGGAGCCACTCACCGAGGCCCGCCCCGTCGATGGCGGCCTGGCGAATGAACTGCTGCGTCTGAGCGAACTCCATCGGAGTGGCGACCTGACCGATGACGAGTCCAGGGCCGCGAAAAGCAAGCTCCTTTCAAACTGCGGCACTACCCACGAGTTGAATTCGGAGACAGTGACCGAAGGTTGCTATAGTCGCTGGGAGCGGCGCATTCGGTGGGAGGGATCGACCGGTACGTACACGTGGAAGATTCCAGCGTCGCTCGCCCTAGGTTCCACATACCAGATCAAGGTCGTCTCGACAACGAAGTCATCCATCGCCGGCATCTCCGGCGATTTCTTTATCACCTGAGGATGTCCATGAAGCGAATCGTCCCCGCGGCCCTTGGGCTTGGTCTCACACTCGCGAGCTTGTTGGTCGCCTCGCCACCGGTGGTGCGAAGCGGGGTAGCCATCCACGCGTCGCTTTCCGGGTCGAAGATTTACTACAGCAGCGCGAACTGGTCCGGATACGCGGACACGGCGGCCAAGCCGTTCACTTACGTGACCGGGAAGTGGAAAGAGCCATTCGTCACATGCGATAACACCCCCCCTGAGGCGGCCGCCTTCTGGGTCGGCCTTGATGGCTGGACGAGTCCAACGGTCGAGCAGGGTGGCACGATCGCTCAGTGCAACGATGGGTCCCCGACCTCGTATTACGCGTGGTGGGAGATGTACCCGACCAACAACATCACCTACCTGTATCAGGTCTATCCGGGCGACCAGATCCAGGCAACCGTCTCGTACGCCAAGGGCATCTACAAGATCACGGTGGCAGACCTCAACAAGCAGCACAAGCGGTCCGAGACGATCTCGACCGCGTGTGCGGCCAACGTCACGTGTGATAACAGCTCGGCGGAATGGATTGCCGAGGCCCCGACGTATGGCACGACGATCGCCAACCTCCCAGAGTGGAACGCTCCAGGTAACAAACTGGGCTTTAGCGGCGGATTCGCGACATCGAGTGGCAACAAGCTCGCGATCAGCAAATACGCGCACACCTTAATCGAGCTCTACACAGGCGATCTCGTCGCTGCGCCGAACAGTCTCGGCTCGCAGGGGCAAGGGTTCACGGATGTTTGGTATGCGGAGAACTAGACGTGAGGTCAATCCAATTGTTGTGTCGGGCCAAATTTGGCGCCACCTGGTGGCTCCCAAGGTCTCGCGTCGAAGGTGTCGTTATGACCGGCACGCGCCGGTGGCAGGCGCTAGCGGGATGTGCAACATTGGTGGTACTTCGTGCAGCGGGTCCGCGGTTTGGGGGCCAATCGGTGTGAACTTTCCAACTGCGCCTGTGAACCCACCGCCGCTCCCCCGAATCCTGCCATGGAATCCCCTGCTTCAGCCCTGTCAACCCCCTCAGCTCCGACCTTGATTTTGGCCCGCCCTGAGTTGCATGGAGCCTCCAGCAAGCTCAGGGCGGGTCATCCACAGGGATAGTGCACCGGTTGATGTTGCGTCGATGTTGGAGCCGTGTGCTCGAAAACGATTGCGTTTCTGAGCATCCGAGTGCCCTCGGGAAGGAACTCAGAAGAGCCCACACTCACCTGCATACGGGCAGCCAAGACGCCGCACGCTCGATGCCACTTGGTTGCCAGCGTTGGTCGCGCTTGCCTTCAGCCGTCGCAGGTAGAGGTAGCTACAGCAAGGTTGTTAGCATCCGCGAATGTGACATTCTCGAAGAAGAAAACTGACCCGTTATTGAGGCAGTCTCCGTTCCCGTTCGAGATTGTGACTGCGACTTTCACAGAGTTTTGTGGCTTCAACGTTCCACCGCTAGGCACGAAGGCCGCGTCCTCTGAGCCGGTGACTCCCGTATAGCCGGCTTCGCTTACCGCCCCCCATTGGATCGAGGTCGTAGTGCTTGTGTTCATCACTGTCACATGGCAAGTCTCTGTGCCAAATACCGATGATGCCTTGCAGTTTCCGTAGCCGCTGAGATTATTGAACAGGACCACGTATAGCGGAGATACCTTCAGTGGCCGCGGATTCGAGCTTGTTGACGTGATGGTTGTGCTGTTGTGTGGCGACCCACTGGCCGTCACGTCGGCGATTGTGAAGGTGCCAGCGATAGCTGCCACCATAGATACGACGACGGTTGCGATGATCTTACGCATTGGGTTCTCCTTGCGTGGTTACGGGATGCGGGCCTCGCCGGGGTCGCTGACGAAGGTGGACGAGATCGTCCTACGTGACCTTGAAGATTTGGGTGCTGGTCGCCATGCCTGTGAGGGTGGTGACCGAGATGTTGCCGGTGGTGGCGCCGACGGGGACCTTGGCGACGATCTTTGAGGCGGTATCAGAAACGATGTTGGCGGAGGTGCCGTCGAATGCGACTCTGGTGGCCCCGGAGAGGTTTTGTCCTGTGATAGTGACCTTGGTTCCGATCGCGCCCGAAGTCGGATTGAGGCCGGTGATCTTTGGAGTGACCGTCGTGGTGATCCGCCCGATCGAGTCGTATACACTGTTGGTGAACCACAGGGCTCCATCCGGACCGGCAGCGAGCCCGAGTGAGTCACCGATGCCAGTGTCGGTGAAGTGGCCAATCGCGCCGACGCTGGTGATTCGCCCGATCGAGTCGTTGGAGTTGGTGAACCACATCGCCCCATCGGACCCGGCCGCGATCGCAATTGGGAGGCTGATGCCGGTGCCGGTGTAGCTGGTGACAGACCCGGCGGTGGTGATCCGGCCGATCGAGTTGCTGTCAATGTTGGTGAACCACAGGGCTCCGTCAGGGCCGGCCGCGATCCCCAACGGCGCCCGGATGGTGGTGCTGGTGTAGTTGGTGACGGACCCGCCTGTGGTGATCCGCCCGATCGAGTTGTTGCTGATGTTGGTGAACCACAGGGCCCCGTCGGACCCGGCCGCAATCCCTTGCGGCTCGCTGATGCCGGCGCCCGTGTAGCCCGTGACAACTCCGGCGGTGGTGATTCGCCCGATCGAGTTGTTTCCTCCGTTGGTGAACCACAGGGCGCCGTCGGGACCGGACACGATCCCGTAGGGGTAGCTGATGCCACCACCGGTGTAGTTGGTAACCACCCCGGCGGTGGTGATTCGCCCGATCGAATTGTTGTAATAGTTGGTGAACCAAGCTGCTCCGTCAGGACCGGATGCGATCCCCGTGGGACTGTTGATTCCAAAGCCGGTGTAATTGGTAACCACCCCAGCGGCGGTGATCCGCCCGATTGAGTTGTTGCCAGAGTTGGTGAACCACATCGCCCCGTCGGACCCGGCCACGATCCCATACGCGCCATTGATGATGGGGCCGATGTAGTTGGCGACCGCTCCAAGGGGAGTGATACGCCCGATCGAGCTGCCGTGATAGCCATTATTGGCAAACCACATAGCGCCGTCCGGACCGGCGGCGATCCCGTCTGGCTGGCTGATACCGCCGCCGGAGAAGTTGCTCAGCTTGCCGGTCGTAGTGATCCGCCCGACCGTGTTGTTTCCAATGTCCGTAAACCAGAGCGCCCCGTCGGGCCCCGCCGCGATCCCGTATGGGTCGCTGATGCCACTGCCGGTGTAGCTCGTGACCGCGCCCGTTGTGGTGATCCGCCCGATCGACGGGTCCAGAGTGTTCGTGAACCACAAGGCCCCGTCAGGCCCAGCCGCGATCCCGTCTGGCTGGCTGATACCGCCGCCGGAGAAGTTGCTCAGCTTGCCGGTCGTGGTGATCCGCCCGATCGAGCTGCTGTCGAAGTTCGTGAACCATAGGGCCCCGTCGGACCCGGCCGCAATCTCGTATGGGTCGCTGATACCAGCGCCCGTGTACTTAGTGACGGCGCCCTTGGTGGTGATCCGCCCGATCGAGCTGTTGCTAGTGTTAGTGAACCAGAGAGCACCATCCGGCCCGGCCGCAATCCCCATTGGCCCCTGGATGCCGCTGCCCGTGTAGTGCGTGACCGCGCCCTTGGTGGTGATCCGCCCGATCGAGTTGTTGTCATTGTTCGTGAACCACAGGGCACCGTCGGACCCGGCCGCAATCTCCGCCGGCCCACTGATGCCAGGACCGGCGTAGGTGGTTACCGCCCCAGCGGTAGTGATCCGCCCTATCGAGTTGTTTCCACCATTTGTGAACCACAGGGCCCCGTCGGACCCGGTGGCGACCCCGGACGGGGAGCTCACGGCGCGGTAGATGGTCACCTGACCGGCCCCCGAGGCATCTGCGGTAGCGCTTGTCAGGCCGAGGGCCATCACTGGCACGCCCAACAGCGCTGCTGCCAATCGACTTACCCGTTGAGTCCGCGAGTAGTGGCGCGTCGACGGCCCACGATCTACCACGTTCTGACGACGGCTGTCCAGCTGGTACGGGCCGCGCCCGACGGCCTCGAAGATGGGATATCTCCGCTAGCGTTGGGGCCTCTGAGGACGGTCCCGTTTGTGGCCGCGAACGCCCTGCCTGGCACGAGCCCTACGATTCCGAGGCTGGCAAAGCCACCAGAGTGCGCGAAGTGCCAACCGACTCTGCTCACGAACCCCTCCAACCACTCCGGTCCTACGATGTAGGTCACGGAGTCCGCGGCTGAGAAAAGCCGTCGATAGGCAGTATGCGCTTCTCATGGGACGGCATTTACTCGGCCACCTGCGTTCGCCAGCCCGTCGGCCGATGGCGCGATTATCTGCCGTGGTTTGGTGGGTTCATCCTCTTACGAGGTCGTGGATCATGCCATCCTCAATGGGTTCGGCGGGACGACGTATCAGGCGTTGATGGGGTCCCCCTACCCACCTACCTCGTAGAGAATCTCGGGCGCTCCGAAAGGATTCGTTTCCGGAGCAGTCATATCGTCTTGCTTCAAAGCCTGGCGATGATTTGCTTCCAGTCGCTAGCGGCGCAAAAGCTCGATGACAGCGTCCTACGAGGTCCTTCCAGAACGGCGACATTGAGCGCGAAGCCACCCATAGTCAAGGTAACGGTTCGGTGCGGAACGCTTTCGATCCGCCCCTGCTGAGCCAGCGACTCGAGTTCGCTCGAGTTGTGTCGGACGGTGAACCCAGCACCGCGCGCGCCGACGGACTCAGCCATACTTCGGCGCCCATCAGGTGCACGCTCGCCGCGGTCGGGTTCGATGCGGCACGGGATTGGCGGCAGGTCCAGCATCGCGACCCGTCACGATCAGGCGCACGACGACGACCGTCGCGCCGCTGCGACGCACCCAGGACGCGTACCGCTCACGAGCGTTCCAGGTCCTGAGTCAGCAGGCTCAGCCCACAGGTACCGTGGGATGCCTATAGCCCGTAACCATTTGGGTTCCCTACGTAGTCAACCAGAATCGCCTCAAGTAAGTCGGTTGCGGAGACTAGGTTGCGAGGCGAGAGTGGAGAGCCGTCGAGCGTGACACGCCTTCCGGAGTATCCAGGTCCGGTGTGTACGATCGAGCAGGTAGAACAACGCTTGGCTCCATTCATCAGATACAGGTTGCCGATGCCGTCCTGGTTCAAGGTAGATCCACCGGCCAGTATGAAGTTGCCCAGCTGTGAGACGTCCTCCGGTAGCTGCGTCACCAATTTATTGTTTACATAGAGCGTAGTCGCCGGAAAATCCGTCATCAGAGTCGCGACCTGATATCCGTGACACGTGATCCGCTCCTGGGTGATCGACCAGATGAATGGCGCGTCGTGCCCGGTGAGCGTGAAGTTTGCGAGGCGAGCAGTATCTCCTAGCCGAGAAGCCACCGCATGTGACACAAGTATTGCTTGGCCGCCATCGATCACGCCAATGTAGGGTTCAAGCGAGTTGAAGAAGAAACCGAGGTCTGGAAGAGCACCGTTTGGAAGGGCCATAAACGGGTCGGCGGGGTCGAAGATAAAAGGACCTTCGGGTGTGAAACCAGGGCTCGACTGGTAACCAGGCATAGCGAATTGGTTAGCGCCTGCTATCGGTGGCGCTCCATTGATACTGACAATCTGGTTGCCCAGACAGCCAACCGTCACGGGCGTGAAGTGATCATAGCCCCGGTACTGATCAGAGTTGACGAACGCTGACCACGTTCGAGCGCTGAACTGACCAGGCGGCTGAGGGTTACTGGAGGAGTGGAGCGCCACACACGCCGCTTCGCTCACTGGATACAAAAATCCTGCCGCGTCTAACGCCGTTATGCAAGGTCCGTGAATAATTGGCAGCAACGGCAATGGGAAGACTGCGATGTATCGGACGACCTTTACGTCAGGGGACGTAAAGGTGTGCAGGGAATGGCTAATCACAATTGACAAGGTCGCCTGCGCCGTTTGTGAGGCCGCGTCGGTAGCTTCGACCGTGAAGCTCGAGGTACCAACAGACGTGGGGGTCCCAGAGATTATTCCGGCCGTTGACGTGTATGGGACGGGGTCAAGCGAGAGTCCCGGTGGGAGGCTGCCGTTGATGATCGACCACGTGTAGGGCGACGTGCCGCCCGTAGCTGCGAGCGGAACCGAGTACGGCTGGCCCAGGTAACCGTTGGGAAGCGAGGTCGTGGTGATGGCTAGCGACGATGTGGTGCTCGTGTAGGTCACCGCGTTGCCGCTATTGTCCACCGCGACGCAGAAGCTGGACGAACTGCACGAGACTGAGTTGAGGCCGTTGCCTGCGGCGTCGATGTCGACCGGCGCCGACCACGAGGTGCCGTCCCAGGTCAGGTCATTGCCGCTTAGGTCCACCGCGACGCAGAAGCTCGAGGAGCTGCACGAGACTCGGTAGAGGTGGTTGTATGGGGGGTCGATGGCGAGAGTCGACCACGAGGTGCCATCCCAGGTCAGCGCATTGCCGCTTTCGTCCACGGCGACGCAGAAGCTCGAGGAGCTGCACGAGACTGATGAAGGGTAGTTGTTTGCGTTGTCGATGGCGAGCGCCGACCACGAGGTGCCGTCCCAGGTCAACGCATTGCCAAGTTCGTCCAGCGCGACGCAGAAGCTCGACGAGCTGCTGCACGAGACTGAGTAGATGCCGCCTCCTCCGGAGTCGATTTCGAGCGGCGCCGACCACGAGGTGCCATCCCACGTCACCTCACTGCCTGCGTTCACCGCAACGCAGAAGCTGGAGGAGCTGCACGAGACTGAGTAGAGGCCGGCGTCGATGGCGAGCGGCGCCGACCACGAGGTGCCGTCCCAGGTCAGCGCGTTGTCCGAGTGGTCCACCGCGACGCAGAAGCTCGAGGAGCTGCACGATACCGAGGCGAGGTCGTTGGACCCGTCGATGTTGACCGGCGCGGACCACGCGATGCCGTCCCAGATCAGGGCGTTGCCAGAAGCGTCCACGGCGACGCAGAAGCTCGACGAGGTGCACGACACCGAGGAGAGGAAGTCGGATCCGTCGATGTTAACCGGCGCCGACCAGGTCCCCGAATTGCTGGCGACGGCGCTGGGCGCCAACCCCAGTGCTGGGACGAGTAACCCTATGGCTGCCAGGATGCCGAGTGCCCAACGCCATCTGGGTCGCGTAGCCTGCCGGGTTGTAACGACCACCATGCCAGTTCTGATACGAGTCATGTTCCGACTTCGCATTCACAAGACCACGATCCGCGAAGGAAACCGCGGGAGAGCAAGTGTGTGTGTCGACTCGCGTCAACGCAGTGGGTCGAGGAACTGCGGAGGGGCAGCAAGGTGTGCGTGGGGGATCGAGGCTGGCGCGGGGTCTCGGCCATCACTTCCGGCGCTGGGTTTCTCAGCACACCGATCCCTACCTCGCACGAGCAGGCTATCAGTGCGACGGCCGTGTCGCCCGCGCGGCCGATATCCTAGCAGAAGGCCAGCAATCCATTGGGTGCGTTTGGCTCGTCTGGAGTGCTTACCCTCAGCGGACCAAACACCTGCGGCGGTCTTCCGCATACGCGCCTGGGTCCGCTCCAAATCCACAACGAGCGCGCAGGCCACTGCGGTTTGTGCCGCGACACTCACTATCCACGTGGATGTAGGTGGCATGAGTGCGTGCTCCGAAAGGATTTCCTTTCGGAGCAGCTGGACGACGACCTCCTCTGAATCCGCGGAAGGACCTACGAGCAGGGCTCCCCTTCTGGAGCACTCAGTAGGCGATCGAGGGTTCCAGATCCGACACGCAGCCGGCGCGCTGCACCGCGCTTGCTCAACGTCCCCGCTTCGAGCTCAGCCCTTACCCCGGCAAGGTGGCGAATCACGTGAGGACGCTCGGCGGCTTTGGGTCGGCCAATGCGCACGCCTTTGCGACGGGCGTTGGCCATGCGCTCGCGCACTCGTTCGGCGATCAACCCGCGTTCAAACTCTGCGACAGCAGCGAGGATCGTCAGCACCAGCCGACCCGTCGACGTTGTGGTATCGATGTCCTGCGTGAGAGCAGAGAACCCGATCCCGGCGTGTTCCCATGCCTCAAGCGTCCGCAAGCAGTGCAGCGAGGAGCGAAAGGCGCGATCCAACTTCCAGACCATGACGAGGTCGACGCGACGAAGCCGCGCGTCTTCGATCAGCTGCGCCCATGCGGTTCGCCGTGCCATGTCCGCCGCCGATGCCCGATCGACATATTCCGTCAGCGTCCAGCCGCGGGCGATGGCATACTCCCGCATCGGCGCGAGCTGGACGAGCGGATCCTGGTCCTTGTCGCGAGTGGACACGCGGCTGTAGAGGGCGACTCTCATCAGGGCGCTGACCGTTCGGCAGCCGGTGTCTCCGGGCTCTGTCCAGCGGGATGTCTAGCTTCGTCGATGTCGATTACAGCGGCGTCGAAAGCAGCTCCCACTGTCTCCGACTCCAGCCTCCACGCCTGCAGCAACTGCGCATTCGCCGCGAATCCCGCCCTCGGGCGGACCGACTCCATCAGCGACAGGACGCGCAACAGAGCCTTGCGGTCCCTCTCAAAGACGAACAACCAACCGTGCGTGGTCTCGCGGAGGCGCTCGAGCTGCTCGAGAGCTACCTGAGCGAGCATGGGGAGAAGGCGAAGCCGCTCCTCCACGGACAGGCAGGCCCACAACCGTGCCAGCTCCGACCGAGACCCAGGGTGCCCGGCCAGGACAGCTCGGGCAGCGCGGATCACGTGGACACTTACGAAGAGAAGGTCTTGCTCATGCTCCTGGGCTCGACGCTGCCAACCGGCCCAGTTCTTCTTCGCGTCGTCGAGCTCAGCCTGAAGAGCCCGACGCTGTCGGTCGGCCTTTTCGCCGACGGTCTTGGCTACTTCGCGACGCGCCGCTTCGAGAGCCTCAGCGGATGCATGTATCTCTGCGAAGACAGCGGCGCGCATGTGCTCGGAGACGTCGCGGCCGGCCGCATGCGCCGACGCCACCACTTGCTCCCATTCCTCAGCCGTAACGCGGCAGCTCAGTGTCATAGATCGCGACCTACCGCTGCGGCGAGGATCGGTTCCCATTCAGCGTACGCCTGGACTTGCTTGGGCTTTGGTTGCAGCCGCATCGAAGGGTGTGTCTACACGCCACCCGGTACCCTGCGGACCCTTGTCTACACGCCGTCTACGCACCCGTCTACATGCCGCTCTACGCGCGCGCGCGTAAGGCGAACTGCGGAGGTCGCGGCCTCGGATAGTCACGGGTCACCCAGACACTTCCGTGTTCTTCGGGTTCGGTAGCGACGCCACCCACGATCCGGTTGACGCTGTCGTTGGGGTAGGAAATCTCGCGCCCGTGAGATGCTCGGCTTTCCCCAAGAAGGTACCGCGTGCCGGCGCTGTATCCCATCGTCCGACCCCACCCACGGGGGGGTCACTCAAATGCCTATACCGGTCAATCACCCGATCTCCTGGATCGAACACCCAATCCACCTCGCACTTCTGCGGGTGCCTGGCGCAGTGGCGGTCCCCCATGCGCTTCGGGCACCGCCTCGGATCCGTGGGCGTCGGTGAGTCCGGTGAGTCACTTGTCGGTCGTGTCTCGCGGGCAGGCAAAATAGCGCGCCACCCTCGGCGGATACGGGACTCACCGGACTCACCCTCAACGACCTTCCGGAGCACGATTGTCATAACTGCACCCCCATTTGAAGCTCGCGGGCGCCGGCGACCGCGAGAAATCCACGCAGAGAGCGCGAGTTTGCTGAGCTGGAGTGGCGTTCATCGGTCGATCACCTCGTGGTCGTCGCTGTTCCCCGTAGTTAGCCCAACAAGGGCGTCGACCGCGGACCAGCGCGGACCAGGGTCGTGGTTAGCGGTCTGGTCCGCGCTGGTCCGCGGGTCAGCGCACCGTTGACCTGCCCTGACGGCGATGCCCACATAGCGGCGTCGGCGGTCGTCCTCGTCTTCTCGAGGCCGGGTGATGCGTAGTCCTGGGATAACGGCTCGAAGATCTCTGCCGAAGGTCTGGATCGAGCCGGGTCGATGTCCGTTGTCCTCTGCCCATCGCCTCCAGTCGGTGTACAACTGGTCACAGGGCACCTCGAAGCGCGCGCTACGTACACAACGATCCCGCACAAATGCCGCGACCGGCGACACCAGATCCGCCAGGGCAGTGATCGCATCAACCGAGGACGTGGGGTCGGTGAAGCGACCATGTTCCGCAAGCCGGTCAAGGCCATCCAGGGCCCAGTTGAGGATACCCGGCAACTCGGCGGCAAGCGCAGGCTCGAGCTCGTGGTCCTCCCGACCCAGCCATGACTCAGTCAGCGCGAGTACTACGAACCGATTGGCGATCGCGCCGGAGGCGTCGCCGAAGCGAGGCAGCTCGTTGGAGATGATCACGATTCTGGTGGGTAGCTGCCCAGTCCATGGGTCGCGATACTTCCGGTCCACCGTGAGGGTGTCTCGGCCGGAGATGGCGAGCAGTCTCTCGACAACCTGGTGGGTGTCCGCGTGGCCGAGACGCGCATCGCTGATTACGGCCAGCGGCTTCCCGATCAGATCCTGGAGCCCGAAGTTCTGACTGAGACTGGCGACGGTTGGACCAGCGACGTTGCCAGAGCCGATGAGCAGCCCGAGCACGCGTGCGATGACCCCCTTGCCGGCGCGGGTCGGACCGATCAGCAAAAGGATCTTGTCGAGATCCGTGCGTCCGGACAGCACATATCCCATGAACTCCTGGAGGGCGCGAATCGCATCGGGATCATCGGGCCAGAGCTGTTCGAGGAATCGGCACCAACGCGCTGGTAGGGGCGCCCGATGGTTGAAGTCGAAGGGGACCGCGACCTGGGTGAAGTAGCGCGGGTCATGTGGTAGCAATACCCGTTTGGCCACGTCGAGCATGCCGTTCTTGCACACCACGATGTTGTCGGGACCGGCCGCGTCGTCGATCCAAGTCGGCGGCTGCACCTCCCGGGACATGTGCACGATCATGGCCATGGCTTCGAGCAGATCGCTGCACTTGCGCCGGTCCGGCGCCCAGGCACGAAGCTCCTCGCGACCGTGGGTCACGTGGACGTATACCGCGTGCTCCGTGTGCTGGTAGACATCAGCGCGGACAGTGGCGTCCTCGACCTCCACCCACACGCCCTCAGCCCACTGCATCCATGAGCCGCGCCAGTTCCGGAGAAGACTGGAACCGCTCTTATGAAGCCGGTCCGCGAGTAGCACGCGAGCCGCCGCCATCGGATTCCAGGGCGGAGGCAGAATGTCGGGCTCGCCGTTGGCCACATGGAGTTCGTCGGCGCGCTCCAGCTCCGCGATCGGGTCTTCGACGTTCACGGGATGTCCCCTGCGATCGCGGCCGCAAGCGCTTCACGCATGGCCGCCCTGCTCGACCCGGCGGCGCCCGCCAGCGTGGATAAAGCGCGCAGCGCGCGTTGGTCGAGGCGGTTTCGTGCGTACGCAAGCCGGCCGATCTCGGCGAGCATGCCGGTGACGATGTCGTCGCCGAACGCTTCGAGCGCGGGCCGGCCATGCGATGCCATCGGGACGGTGCCCTTCCATACCCTCGGCCGCCGCCGTTCCCGGCTTCCGGGGGGGAACAGATCGACTATGGACAAGCCCGCGCTCGCGACGACATCAACTGTGCTGCAGCCTGCGTGACAGTGCAGCAACACCCTGCCGTCCGCGCCTTCTCGGACACTCAGCGATGGGTTGTGATCGTCGCGGTGGCTGCACCGGGCCACCCACCCGTCGGCACCGCTGGGACGAACACCCTGTAGGTGCGCGAGCACGTTCTGAAGAGGAGACACGACGACCTTGGGATCGTGACGTGAAGCGGGAACATCACCCCGGCGAGTGTCCCCTGCGTTTCTCACGGAGCGACGTTGCAAGTAAGCGTCCGCTTGCCCGTCACAGTGCGCTTCTGCCAGGCCAGAACTGTCGCGATCGCCCCGGCAACGCTGACTGCAATCGGCGCAGATAGGGTAGTCTCGGTGTGACTGACGCGGATCGCCGCCATCGTCCGTCTCGCGGCTCGATGGCGTCGCCGCGGAGCGTTAGACTTGCTAGATGGGGCTGCCGGGGGCAACGGCGGCTCCTGTTTGTGTCGTGGTCTCCCCGCTGCGCGAGGTTCCCTCATTAGGGAGATCAGCGCCGTGACTGGCGGTCGTGAGCCGGGTCCTTGGCTGTGCGCTGGGTGTTCGGGTGATCGCCTGCCGCCGAACCGCTGGTTTTCGGCAACGCGGATTGGGCGATTCCAACCGGCCCTCGCTGATGGTCGCCATGAACGCCACAAGGTCAGACTCCCGCACACGCGTGAGCCTGTCGATTTTCCGCAGGAGGAGGCGGTTTTGTCGGGCGAGGGCATAGAGCTTTGACCGGGAGATACCTCCCAAGACCGCGCATACGTGTTCGAGGTCGAGAAGCCGATCCAACCCCGAAAGCTCATCTGCCATGGCCGTCACTCCTCGTTTCACTTACGTGGCTTAGCAGGACGATCACCCGGGCGATCACCGCCGGGTCGGTCACCTGTACCGGCACGCCCGCTTTGCGACATGTGCGAGCGAGCCACTCCTGAGCCGCGGTGCTCAACGCCGTCGCTGCTTCCGGACGCGGTCTGGTGCGGAGCACCTGTCCACGTGGGTGGATTGCCTTATGGGACCGGCCCGCGTCCACGCCGTGCGGCTGCATGTCGTGGAATGTAGGCGGGCGTCCCCGATGGCCAGCCGCATTAGGCTGAGCCTAAAATGCGCAACCAATGGCAGAGGGCAGGCGAACCGCTGAGCGGCGCTGGTTGGAGCACCACATCGATGCTTACGATAAGTTCTTGGGCACTTCCGAATACGCACAGCTGAAGCGTCGCGGCTTAGAACTACTTGGACGGTCAACGCAGGTCAAGGTCGGACAGTGGTTGTCGATCATCCGCGGTGTCGACGTGTTGTCTGCGGAGTGGCAGTCATTCGATGAGGAGTGCCGAGACGTCGGGAAGCGCCTAGGACTCGACCGTGATACGGTGCAATTGGGATGCCTTATCGACCGCTATCGCCCCGAGCGGTTTGACTTCCCCCTGGAAGCGTCGCCACCAACGATGACCCTCGTGTTTGACGGGGACACGAAGACGCCCTTTTTCATCAATGTCTTGCGCCATGCTGCGGATGTGGGTCTCACGGTGTCTAGCAAAGCAGGACGCTTCCCGCCGGCACATAGGGGATTTGTTGCGCAGGGCAGCGATGTCATCGGCCGGTATCCGCTCTGGGAGGAGACGGAGATTACAAGCGACCAACGGCCACCGCTCGCTACCGCTTTCAAGGTGAGGCTCGAGTTTCCGCCTGTGTTTCCACCCGAACTGGCCGTTGAGTGGACTAGGTCGGCGGTAAATGCCCAGAACGAGTTGGCCCGCCGCCTGGGCTATCCGGTGCGCTTACGTTTGCGACGACGCAGGGTCTCTCAGAAGGACTGAGCCTCGGGAGTGCACCCGATGGGTATCCGATCCAAAAGGTTCGCCGAGGCAGTAGTTGCTGATCATCAGCCTAGCCACGCGCGAAGGTCCTCGGAAGAGATTGCGGCTACCGCCCCTGAGCTATTCCCGGCGACTATCATGCCAAGCACCTGATCAGCTCCGTCCACTAATGGACCGCCGCTGCATCCAGGATGGGCGCCGCCAGTGAGCTGTATCACATCCGGAACGTTGTATTCAACATTGCCGCTATCGTCCGTCTCTTCCACCGGCCCCGATGGGCTCACCACGGTAGCCTCGTAAACGGCCTGGGGGCCGCCTACCCCTTGTGCACATAATTCCCAGACCTGCTGCCCTCGTGCTGGGCGACCGTTGAACAGACTGAAGATCGAGGCAGCACTCGTGGATGCGCTCGTTGTGTTGAGTTCGCTCGCGTCGTAGCCAGGATCTTGTTTGGCGATCCCTGCCGAGACGTTTCCTCGCGGGCCGTGAATCGTGACCCCCGCGTTCTGGCAGCTCAAGACATGACTTGCTGTCAGGAGAAGGCTCGGCGAGATGTAGAAGCCACTTCCCTTCCCACAAGGCGAATCGAAGATTTCGAGGTGATGCTGTATGGCGTCTATCTCGTCAACTCCGGTATCCCATGAGTTGACAGTCGCTTCGTTTGGTGAGTCGGAGGTGCTCGGAGGATTCAGCGGGCTCGGATGGAAGTACATCCACCACCCACCGCCAGCGACCGCCGCAACGACAACGAGCGTAGCGAGCGAGGAGCCGAGCCCTCTCTGTCGCCGTGAGCGCCTTGCGACGGGTTGTTGAAGAGGAGGTGACTGGAGATGTGATCGATGCACCCAGGCGAGCCCATCCCACCACCACTGGCCGTCCGCGGACCACTGCGGCACCGGGGGTGGACCGTCAGGCATGAGTTACGGGGGCGACTTGTCCCCGGGACAGCCGACCTCGGCCCAGAGCCGTTCGAGCCGGCGGTAGGTCGCGATCCACTGCTGATCCCACGCGATGTTCTCGGGATGGACGATCATGTCGCCTTGGTGGCTGATGAGGGCCAATGCGAACGCCGCTGGCGGCGCGGTGCATGCAGTTCCGGTCAACGCGTGGCCGGGTTGTCGGCACTGAAGCTCGGCGTCGAGCGCGGCGGTCGCCCACCCCTCCGCTTCGCGGGAATAGTAGTAGGGGTCTGCCGCCGGCGAGAGCCCGTCGGCCTCGGCACGGCCGTCGAGGTGCGCGTCTTCCTCGAGCGTGTCGACCGCGAAGGCGCAGTCGTAGATGCTCCACTCCATACGACTCGAGCCCGTCGACTCTGGGATCGCTGACGCCGGTGATCGAGGGGTACTCGGCGCGGACCTCGCTGGTGGCGGCGTGGATAGGGCGACGGGATCGGTGTGCGCGTCTCCCATGACACCGTGCGCCGCGGTCGGCGCCGGCGGCGCGTAACTGCTCGGCTGCGGAAGGAGTAGACCCGCCGCCGGCACCGCGCGCACGACCGCCGTGTACCACAGCGACTCGGTGAGAGCCGCGACCGCCCCGAGCAGCAGGACGGCGAGCACCTTTTTCACTTGCACTACCCGGTGCCGGCGCGGTACGAACCGGAAGACGCATCATCCGCCCCGGCATTGCCGCCGCCCGCATCCGGCGCACGCCATGTTTGGCCTGCTGCCCGTCCAACATCGATCCGACGTCTGCAATGGCCCATTCCCTCGAATTTCACTCGGCCGCTTCGGAGCGGCGTTAGAGGATGGGGGTGTCGTGCCATATCGAGGATGCGGACGTCAAGAGCTGAATGCTCTACGCACAGGATTACGACGGACACATTCGACCGCCGACTGCCGACCAAGATATCGGAGCCGGGCCATGCAGTTTCTTGCGTGGGCGCCCCTGGCGTCCCCACCCCTGTCCCATGCCGCTCATGGTTTCCCCTGTTACTCCCGTTGGGACGATAACGGCTAGGCACGTCGTGGGTTACGGGCGGATGTGCGCTCGCAAAGAGACCCCTCCAACGGCCTGGCACCCCAGCTCGTCGTCCCCCCGGAACGATCGCCACGCCGAGTATCGAGTTAGCGTGATCGCTCGACCGCTCGTCCATCGGTCGCGATGAATCCGCCAGCCGGGTTCGAGTCGTTCCAGGTCGAGGACGCGGTCGCTGCGCCACAGAGTCCCATCCAGCGCGCGCCGCTGGGCGCCCACCAGGCTCCGGACGGCGCCAGTCGTCGGCCGCGCACGACTCCAGCGTCGGCCTCGTAGAACGTGGCCTCGGCGCGGCGATCGGCGCGATGCCCGTTCGCGCGGGGGACCTCATACTTTCCACACTGGCTCCACGCGGTCGGGGTCAAATCGGGTGCGCCTGTGGCGCTGGGCGGGATGGACCACGAGCCGATCCACGAGCGTATCGATGACGGCGCGACGCTGATCCAGGTTCAGCTCGGGCCAGCGCCGCCGCAGGGCATTGCCCTGGCCAGCAACCGCACGGAGCGTGCGCTGGTGATCGGTGCGCTGCAGGCGATCCCGCTGCGCGGCGAGTCGGCCTTCGATCTCTTTGCGAGCGATGAGCCACTCCGAGAGCGAGATCTGCTTGCGGGCGTAGGCGCGCGCGAGCTCCTCGAGCTGGGCCTCGTCGGCTCTCAGTGAGCTTAAGAGGTCAGCCGAACGGTCTCGGGGGCTGTCGGTTCGGCTCAGCGCTTCCGCGAGGGCCGGGGTGTCGAGGCGAAACAGCACCGCATCTGTGACGAACTCCTCGAGCGGCTCACCCACGATGCTCACCCCACCACAGCCGCGGAGCCCGTTCCCGGCGCCGCAGACATACGTCCGCTGACCATGGTTGGGCCGGGACACGAGCTTCATGCCGCAGACGCCGCAATACAGGAATCCCTTGAGGGGGTACGTACGTGCCGGACGGGTGAGGCGGCGGCTCGGGTCGGCGAGCAGCGCGCGGACTCGGGCGCTCTCCTCCTCGCTCAGGATCGGCTCCCACACCCCGCGGGTGACCACCTCACCGCGCAAGCTCCGAAAACCGGCGAGGGCTGGGCGCTTGAGAATGTTGCGCAGCGTCTGCATGCACCAGGGTCGACCTCGCACCGTCGGGACCTGGCGCGTCTGCAGATCCTTGACGAGCGTGCGCAGTGACTCCCCGGACAGGAGCCGCCCGGCCATCTCGCGGATCACGGCCGCCTCCTCGGGGACGACGCGCAGCGCGGCGTCGTAGCCAAAGGCCCGTGCACTTCCCGACCACCGTCCCGCCTGGGCGAGCTCGAGGTGCTTCCGTTTCGCCCGCCGGCTCTTGTCGTCGCTCTCCTTACGCGCCACCGCCCCTTGGATGCGTGCGTAGAACTGGCCCTCACCGGTGCTCAGATCCACGTCGCCGGAGACGCTGGCGAGCTGGCTCACCCCGGCGGTCGCGCACACCTCGAAGAACTCTTCGAGTTCCTTGGGATGGCGATGGAGCCGGTCGAGGTTCCAGACCACGACCGCGTCGATGCGGCTGTCCCTGATGTCCTCGAGCATGCGCCGGTACGCTGGCCGGTGCTTGCCGCTGTATGCGCTCACGTCGTCGTCGACGTAGACCTCCGCCACCGGCCACCCGCGCCGGGCTGCGTCCGCGGTGCAGTCGTCGATCTGCCGGGTGACTCCGAGCAGGTTCGCCTCGCGATCCTGCGAGATCCGGGCATAGATGGCGGCTGCGCGTGGCATCGTTTGACATACATTAGCGCATCGATGGCTGGGCGTTGGTGAAGGCCACCGGACGGTCGCAGCCGGGCCACTCGCAGCCCCCGGCGCGGGCGCGCAGCGCCGCGCGCGCCGCCGCGCGCGCCGCCGGACCCGGGAGGCGCAGGGAGCGGCCGACATCGATCACCGCGGAGTTGGGGCCGAGCAGGATGCGGCGGACCCGGGCATCGCAGGCGAGCCGCTGCACGGTGGCGGCGGGGACCGCCCCGGCGAACTCG
>Ga0182024_10006246_pt1 | contig 26284 bp, 24 predicted proteins | sample P32metaG_FD_120480 | JGI IMG/M metagenome (GOLD analysis project Ga0182024, IMG submission 120480) | Permafrost microbial communities from Stordalen Mire, Sweden - P3-2 metaG (Illumina Assembly) | ecosystem: Environmental > Terrestrial > Soil > Wetlands > Permafrost | place: Sweden: Stordalen... | reverse complement strand
GTTGTTTGGCGACACCAGGTTAGCGCAGTTCAACCCCTCCTCCTAATCCTTTTTACAACTCCCTGCTTCTACGCGCCTTCTGCCCTGCCGGGTTTTGCAAGTGGCTCGCAGTACTCGGTTTTTCGGGGCGGAGATTTCGTTGGGGCACGGCTCAATGCCTTGCGGTATTGCGCGGGAGAACGGCGCGTATTACGCTAGGAGTATGCGGACGATCTCAGTGAAGTTGCCGGATGAACTCCTGGCTCAACTTACCAGACAGGCCAGAGCGCGGAGGGTAACGAAGTCCTCGCTGTTAAGAGAGAGTCTGGAAAAGAGTCTGGCCGAGCAGCCAAAGGTGGGCGCCGCTTCGTGTTATGACCTGGCTCGCGACCTGGCAGGTTCGGTCAAGGGATTGCCCAGAGACCTGGCTGACAATCCAAAATACATGGAAGGCTTTGGCCAATGAACTGCGCGAGGCGCGAGCGCACGGTTAGCGGGCGCCTTTCCAACGCGAGCTCCCGGTGAAGAAAGGTCCCTGTATTCTCGATACGGGGCCGCTTGTCAGCTTCCTCGCTTCGGGGCTTGCGCATCATTCGTGGGTGCGTGAACAGTGGAAGTCATTTGGTCCTCCGATGCTTACGTGCGAGCCTGTCCTCACCGAGGCGGCTTTTCTGCTGAAGCGTGAGGGACGCGATGCCGACCCGCTGTTTGAATTGCTGGAGCGGGGAGTGATTCGCGTTGCGCTGGATGTACAGGAACAGCAGACGGATCTGCGTGCGCTGATGAACCGCTATCGCAACAGGCCGATGTCTCTGGCAGACGCTTGTCTGGTTCGACTCTCTGAACTTGAAGCGAGTGGAGAGGTTTTCACTTTGGATTCAGACTTTCGTGTCTATCGCCGACATGGAAACAAGGTCATTCCAATATTGATGCCTGATCCGAGGAACTGAGTCGGCCCGTTTCCGCGCGCGACAAAATACCCGCTAGCTCTGTCCGCACACTCAGATTCTTGCCGATTGTATCCGCGAATGACGAATCCAACTCGTCCAATGCGCCGCTGGCGCGTCGTTTTGCCTTATTGAATAGGACTGTCATCCGCGGCAAGCCTGAGATGACGCCTCGGAGGGTGGCATTCTGTCCTCGTACACCCTGAATCACCTCTGATAAGGTGTCAAGGTGGCTCACGTTATCAGACGTCAGACGCGGCAAATGTTTACGGGGCTGCGTGCTCGGATCTGGTTGGAGTTACGGTAGCGCTGCGATCGCGCTTTCCAGTTCGTCGAGCTTGCCGGCGAAGAAGTGGTCGGGGGCTTCGATCCATTGCAGGCTTTTCGGCTCGGCGAAGTTTTCGTAGGCCTTCTGTAGCTCGGGTTTTGGTCCGTAGATATCGTTGTTGCTGTGGACGAAGGATTTTGGCAGGGTGCAGGAGTCGAGATAGTCGAAAGTACCGCTGGTTGGGAAGCCTACGGCGATCACGCGGGTTGGTTTCGGTAGGGGGAGTTCGCAGCCCAGCTTCAGGGCTACCCGCGATCCGAAGGAAAATCCTGCGAGTGAGTATGGGAGGTTGCGGTAGCGCTCCCTCAGAAATGCAAGTACTACTCGGGCGTCTTCTACTTCGCCGCCGTGGCCGTCGTGCGTTCCTTCGCTCAGGTTAACTCCGCGAAAGTTGAACCTTAATACGACACGGCCGGTGCGGCGCAGACCTCGCGCTATGCGGTAAACCACTTTGTTATGCATGGTTCCGCCGAAGAGGGGATGCGGGTGACAGACGAGGCAGGCTTCGGTGGGCTCGCTGTCCTCGGGCTCTTCGAGGAGACTTTCGAGACGTCCGGCGGGGCCTGCGATGAAATGCGATTCGATGCGGCGGGGCATGTGTCAGATCGTCAAAAAAAAGCGCAGGCCAAAGGCCTACTTTACAAGGCGGCTCGCGGTGGATGCGTGCAAGCAGAGAACGGGCAGGCAAGGCGCAGGCCGAAGGCCTACGCTACATTAGTTCGTGCGGAAGTTCGTGAACTGGATCTCGATGCCGAAGTCCGAACCTTTGATCAGTGCCATCGCCTGTTGCAACGTATCGCGATCCTTGCCTGCGATACGAACGACTTCGCCCTGGATGGAGGCCTGGACTTTCAGCTTGCTGTCCTTAACCTTCTTCACGACGTCTTTGGCCTTCTCGATCGGAATACCTACCTGCAATGTGACTTCCTGCTTTACGGAAGATCCGATGGACGACTGCACCACACCATAAGTGAAATTCTTCAGCGGCACGCCGCGCTTCACCATCTTGTTTTGCAGGATTTCAGTGATCGCTTTCAGCTTGTAATCGTCGGCGCTGGAAAGGATCAGCTTCTTATCCTTCTCGTTCAGTTCGATGCTGGATTTGGAGTCCTTCAGATCGAAGCGGGTAATGATTTCCTTCATGGCCTGCTGGATGGCGTTGTTGACCTCCGGCATTGCGATCTCGGATACGACGTCGAAGCTATTGTCAGGCATTTCAGCTATTCATCATAAACGACGACATGCCATCGAAGAAATGGCGGAGCACGGCGTCGGCTTCGGGCGGCAGCTGTGTCTCGTCGAGGGCGTTGGTCATCAGCTGCATCCAGCGGTCGCGCGCGGCCTGATTCACCTGAAACGGGAGATGGCGCATGCGGAGGCGCGGATGGCCGCGTTCTTCGATGTATGTGGGCGGGCCGCCGAAGCGGCCGATCAGAAACATGCGAAACCGGTACTCGGCGCCTTCGAGGTCGTCAGCGGGGTACATCGGGCCCAGGATACTGTCGCCCGGCACCTGGCGGTAGAACGCGGCGATCAGTCTGCGAAATCCATCTTCGCCGATTGTGGGATATATGTCTTCTTCGAGCATTCAGTTAAAGTCGGGGAAAGGCCGGGCCGAGCCTGGGAGGCAGGTTACCAACCTGCCCTACATCCCGGCGTGGAAATCAAAGTCTAGCATCGTCCGGCGTCGGGGCGATAATGGTAACCAAGTCCGCCCGAATGGAGTTCAAAGATCATCTCAAGTCCCAAGTGGATATCGCTGTCGTTGTTGCCGAGTATGTGCGGCTGAGACGTATCGGCAATCGTCTCACCGGGCTGTGCCCGTTCCACAACGAGAAGACCGCATCGTTTTCCGTTTACACGGATAGCCAGTATTTTAAGTGCTACGGATGTCAGGCCGGCGGCGACGTTTTCAAATTCGTCATGCAAATCGAGGGCCTTTCGTTCTATGAAGCCCTGAAAAAACTGGCCGAGCAAAACGGCATCCCGATGCCCAAACAATCGCTCGCCAGCGACGACGCCACCAAGCTTCGCGCCGCGCTCTATGAAATGCACGAGATCGCGGCCGATCATTTCCGCGATAATCTCGCCGGCAATAACGGCGCAGCCACGCGCGCTTATTTAAAACAACGCGGCGTCGCCGAGGAGTCCGTCCGCCAGTTCGGCATCGGTCTCGCGGAATCCGGCCAGAGGCTGCTTCGCATTCTCGAATCACGCCGATTCTCAAAAGAGCAGATGGAATCCTCCGGGCTGGTGGGCCGCCGCGACGACGGGTCGCTTTACGACCGGTTCCGCAACCGGCTCATGTTCCCCATCCACAGCGAATCCGGAAAAGTCATCGCCTTCGGTGGCCGCGCGCTCGATCCCAACGAGCCGGCGAAGTACATGAATTCGCCGGAAACCGAGATCTACAAGAAATCGCACATTCTCTACAATCTGAATCGCGCCAAAAAGACCGCGATGCAGACTGACCGCATCGTTCTTGTCGAAGGCTACATGGACGTCATCGGCGCCACGCAGGCCGGCGTCGTCGAAGCCGTCGCCACCTGCGGCACCGCTCTCACCAACGAGCAAATCCGTGCGATGAAGCGCCATTCTCAGAATCTGCACCTGAACTTCGACCCCGACGCTGCAGGCTCGAAGGCAGCCGAACGCTCGATCAAACTGCTGCTCGATGAAAGCATGCGCATACGTATCGTGGAACTCGAAGGCGGCCTCGATCCCGACGAATACGCGAAGCAGCATGGCGCGGAAGCTTATCGCGCTTGCGTCGCGAACGCAAAATCGTATTTCCACTGGCTGGCTGATCGCGCCCGCGGAAAATTCAACATGCGCGATCCGCTGGGCCGCATGGATGCCTTCCAGTCACTGTTGCCGGTCATTCAGGGCTTGGGCAACCCGCTGGAACAGAGCGCCGTCGCCGACGACCTTGCGGCCTATCTGGGCGTCGAGAAAAGCCGGGTTCTGGAACATCTGCGCAAGATGGCGGCAGACCGCGTCGAACGAGCTCCCCTGCCGAAGACGCAGCATACGGCGCATTACACCGATCAGACTCTGTTACCGCTTTTGCTATCGAACGACGAAGCCCGCCCCAAACTAGTCGCGGCCCTGCGTGAGTTGGGCGCGCCGAGGCTCGGAGCCACCGGCCCGCTCTACGAGGCCATCATCGCGATGCATGAAGCCGGCGAACCTGTTAGTTTCGTCACCCTTCACGAACGATTAGCCGGCCCGCTCCAGAAACTGCTGGAAGATATCGTCCTGAAAGACGATATTTCAGTTGCCTCCCTCGAGGACGGGCTGGCCTGCATCGCGGCCTGGCAACGGGAAACGCACGGCGAGGCGCAGCGCGACCTGAAAGCGCAAATCAAGCAGGCTGAACGCGAGGGGCGCTTCGACGAGGCTCTCCGGCTGATGAAACTGCTGGGTAAAGACGCCAGATCCTGACGGTCCCGTGCAACATTCAGACCCCTCGAATCACTGGTTATCAGCCGTGTCGTATCGGCGATTCGTTGTACAATAAACATAATCGTCATCGCATCCAGGGTGGCAAGACGTCGCTTGAGGATGGGGATCTATCAGTGGCGGAGGATAACTTTGAGGCCGTCGATCCGCTTGCTCAGGTGAGCAAGGAGGGCGCTCTTGTGCTCTTCGATGACGAGCCGGACGTCCTTCCGCAGGATTCCGACGACCTTGCCGGCGCGGGCCTCGATGGAGGCCTGGGGGTTGCCGGACTGGACGGGCTCGACGGCAAAGGCGAGGACCGCCGCTTCGACGACTCCGACGATGTCTTCGACACCGATCCGTTAGACAAAACCCACGATCCGGTCCGGCTTTATCTGCGCGAGATGGGTTCGGTCAAACTTCTGAATCGCGAAGGCGAAATCGGAATTGCGCGCCGCATCGAGCGGGGCCAGCGGAAAGTGCGGCGCACGCTCTCGCGCTGCCCGGTAGTGATCCAGGAATTGATCCGCATAGGCGGAGATGTGCAGTCCGGAACGCTGGAGCCGCGGGCCGTGTTGCAGATCAGCGATCCGGAAACCGAGGCGGAGGAGGACGAGGAGGCAACCGCTCAGGTGCAGGATCCGGGCACCGTGGACGCCATGATCGCCGATTGCGAAGAGCTTGCCGCCATGGGCCGCAGGTTTCTGCAACTGCGCCAGCGGCTGGTGGCGGTTCCGCGCCAGAGCAAACCGAAACAGAACCGGCGGCTGCGGTGGGAACTGGCGCGGCTTGCGGTTCGCATCTCACGGGTCGCTTCCGCGATTCCGCTGCAACACGCGGCGGTGAAGGTTCTGATTGCGGCGCTGCGGGGCGCGGTGGATGAAATGCGGCCGGTGGAACAGCAGATCGCGCGGAACCACCGGGCGATTGAAGCGGCGGGGATCAAGCCGGATAAGCTGCGGGAACTGCGTCGCGAGCAGCGCCAGCTGGCCGATTCGATGAAGGATCTGGAGGACAAGTACGGTTCTCCGGCAACTGAAATGCGGGGCGCGCTGGAACTGGTGAATCGCGCGGATCATGAAGCGGAATCGGCGCGCCAGGAGCTGATTGAGGCGAATCTGCGCCTGGTGGTCAGCATCGCCAAGCGCTATAACAACCGCGGGTTGCAGTTTCTGGATCTGATTCAGGAAGGCAATATCGGGCTGATGAAAGCCGTGGAGAAGTTTGAGTACCGGCGCGGCTATAAGTTTTCGACATACGCGACATGGTGGGTGCGGCAGGCGATCACGCGGGCCATTGCGGACCAGGCGCGCACGATCCGGATTCCGGTGCACATGATCGAGACGATCAACCGGCTGGTGCGAACGTCGCGCGCGCTGGTGCAGGAACTGGGCCGCGAACCCGCGAATGAAGAGCTGGCGGAGAAGATGGGCATGCCGGTGACGAAGATCCGCAAAGTGATGCGGATCGCGCAGGAGCCGGTGTCGCTGGAGACTCCGGTGGGCGAGGAGGATGAATCGCATCTGGGAGACTTCATCGTGGACCAGGCGCACCAGTCGCCGGCGGAACAGATGGTGAACGTGAATCTGCACGATCAGACGGCGGAGGTGCTGAAGAGCCTGTCGCCGCGCGAAGAGAAGATTATTCGTTTGCGGTTCGGGCTGGAAGATGGCAGCGAACATACGCTGGAGGAAGTGGGTTCGAGCTTCGCGGTGACGCGCGAGAGGATTCGCCAGATTGAGGCGAAGGCGCTGCGGAAATTGCGGCATCCGAGCAGGAGTTATCGGCTGAAGACGTTTCTTGAAGAGGGGTGACAGGGGAGCAGCCCTCTGGTTTGGCCGACCTTTTCCACGCCAACCGAACGAGCGCAAGGCTCGCGGCGCTGTAGTCGTGTGATCGGTAAACCACGCGGCGCATATCTAACGACGACGGCCCCCGGGCGCGTTGCGACCGAACGGTCTTTTGGGTGCTTGACGTAGCTACACTTTTGTCGCTACACTATGCTTTATTGGAGATCGAGTTTACTCGGGACGCCGCAAAAGCGCGAAGTAACCTCGCGAAACACTCCGTCAATTTTGAAGATGCAAAGCGGGCTTTCTCCGATCCGTTCCTGATTATCGTTGAGGATTGCGAGGTAGAAGGTGAGATCCGGTACCAGGCGATCGGTCGCGGCGAATCCGGCCCGCTGCTGCTCACGGTGTTCGCCGACCGTTCCCGCGATGACGTATCATCTCCGCCCGGCAGGCAAACAAATATGAGCAAAGAGCGTACGCCGATCAGTTCGAGGAAGGGAATCAGAATTAGCGACGAGACCCGGCATCTGTATGCCCGCCTCGATCCGCGAGCAAAGGGGACGGCCCGCTCGCTCCCGCCCGAACGTTGGGCGACGGCCATGCGACGCGAAGAGTTTTTCAAGCCCCTCAAGAAACAGACCACCGTCCGCATCGACGCGGACGTTCTCGATTGGCTCCGATCGCAGGGCGATGGCCACCTGACACGCATCAACCAGATCCTACGCGATCGGATGACGGCGGAACGACATAAATGATCCCGAGGCCAACGCGGCGCGATCCGGGGTTCGTGCTTCGTAGATAGTCGGGACTCCGCTCGCGTGGCGTAGAATGGAGCGGCCCACCTCCTGCGCCTATGGAACTCAAACCCGGCCATAAGCTCCTATGAGATCCTCGCGCCCCTCGGCGCGGGAGGCATGGGCGAGAAATTCGTGCGCGTCATGTCGAAGGTGCCTGCGGTGGAACCGCCCCGGGTACGACCGTCTCTGACGCATCCCGAACCGCTACGGCTTCTTTTTCGCCAGGATCGCCTTGACATCCGGCGGCAGATCGAACTTTCCGGGCGGGATCGTCGTGTTGTAAACAACCTTATCGATGTGCATGGCCAGGTTCTGGCCCATGGCGCTTTGCGTCATGAGAAACGGCGTCTGCAGGCCGTCGATCTCGTGGTAATCGCCGAGCGTCATCACGACGGGGACATCGCCCATCGCCGTCGGCAGGATCTGCGTCATTTTGACCAGCAGGCCGGAATCGCGGTCGAAGAAGAAATGCTCCACGTCGGTGCCTTTGATCGGGGTCATGCCGACCTTCCAGGCGGGCTTGCCGTCCACGTCTTCCGCATTCTCGGTGACGGCGGACTTATAGTATTCCTTCCAGTCGCCCAGGACGGAGATGCGCGCCGACCTTTTCGCGGCTTCGAGTTCGTCGCCATCCTTGACGCGCGGCCCCTGGAGCACGTTCGATTCCCAGGCGACTTCGCCATCGAAGCCCTCTTCCACCTTGCCGATGCCGGGTAATTCGATGTCCATATAAGACTTGTTGCCCTGCTGGTAGATTTCGAGCGGTCCGGAAATATTGTGGCCGATAAGTTCCACGGTGCCAGTCGTGACGGCGGTCTGCGCGTGTTCGATGGCCTTCACGCCGCCCTCGCTCTGAATGCAGCGTTCGACGAGGCTTTCACCCGATGGCAGATCGCCGGCGAAAAGCAACGGCGCGATACCGGACGAAAGCACGGCGAGGCCAACCAGGACGGCAATCCGCTTCATTTATTCAGGGTACGCTAACGGGGGAGGAAAAAGGGAGAGGCCGCCGAGCCATGAGGGTTGTAGGGAATTGCTTGAGCTAATCGGCGGCCCTTGGGTACTTCTGAGGGGTATTGACGTCCGCGGCAAAATAGTTCCCAGGGATTCAGGTATTCCGCGCGCGGTCTGTAAAGCCAACATATTGAACCTCTTCTTCGAGCGGAATGCCCCAACGCTCACGGACGCGGCGCTTCAGTTCGTCCACAATCAGAACCAGATCCCGGGCTGTACCGCCGCCCGCGTTGTAGATCAGATTGGCGTGGTAATTGGCAACCTCAATCCCGCCCTGCTTCATGCCTTTCGCGCCCACCTGTTCGAGGAACCAGGCTGAGGGTACTTTGCGTTCAATAATTGTGGTGGCCGGAATTTCGGCGACGACCTGGGCCGGCAATTCCGAGAGCAGAAAGTTCTTGAAAATGCTGCCGGCGCAGCGCATGGTCGGCGGGTATTTTTTATTGCGCGTGGTCAGGATGCGGTCCGAAGTTTCGTGTAACGCGAGAGGATCGCCCGGTTCCATTTCAAGCGTGGCTGAAAGGATGATCCACTGCTTGTTGCTTTTGAAGGTGCTTTCACGGTAGTGGAAGCCGCATTCGGCGTTGGTGAATGCGCGGATTTTCCGATCGTCCAAAAAGCGAACGACACGGATGCGCTCCTGAATGGAATGTCCATAGGCGCCGGCGTTGCCGTAGATTGCTGCTCCGACAGAGCCGGGAATGCCAGTCATCGTTTCAAGCCCTTTCAGGCCGCGCTCGACGGTGAAATCCACCAGGGCTTGCAGGGTTGCGCCACACTCGACTTCGACATGAAGACCGTCGGCACCGATGCGGTTGCTGGTCAGTTTCAGGCAAACGCCGCGGAAGCCGTCATCGGAGACGATCAGATTGGTGCCGCCGCCAATCACCACGGAATCGAGGCTGCTGGCGCGGACGATCGCGAGAGCCTGACCGAAGGTGGCAGGGTCGGCGGTCTCCAGATAGAAGTCGGCGGGGCCGCCGATACCGAACCGCGTATATTGTGAGAGCGGGACATCGCGCAGCAGCGTGACGCCGCTGAGGAGTCCGATACGATCCAAAGTCTCGAGCGCCTCTTGAGCGGGATTCATCAGGTCTCATTATAAGGACCGCGCCCGATTCGACCCGTTACGTTATGAAAGCCGCTTCCCATACATTCAAAGGATTTCCCGCCGAAGGAATCGCGTTCCTGCGCGATCTGAAGAAGAACAATAATCGCGAGTGGTTCACGGGCGGCTCGCCGAAGCCGAGAGTTGAGCTGTATAAGGAGCTTGTTCGCGCACCTATGCTGGAACTGGTTCAGGCTCTGCATGTTGCGATGCTCCGGTTTGCGCCTGCGTATGTCGGAGAACCGGCGCGCTGCCTTTACCGCATCTACCGCGACGTTCGCTTCTCGAAAGATAAGACACCTTACAAGACCCGCGCCGACGCATTATTCTGGCGCAACAGTCTGGAAAAGAATGAAGGCGCGGCGTTCTATGTGGCGATTTCGCCGGAAGAAATTACCATCGCGTGCGGACTCTATTCGCCATCGCCCGCGGCGCTGCTGGCTGTGCGGCAGCACATCGCGGTGAATCCAAAGACATTCCGGTCCACGTTTGAGGGGAAGACGGTCCGCCGTCTGATGGGTGAATTGAAGGGTGAGCGGACCACGCGCGTGCCAAGAGGGTTTAGCGCCGGGAATCCCGCGGCCGAGCTTCTCAAGCACAAACAATTCGTCTTTTATAACACCCTTGATCCGGAACGTGCCACCAGTCCGCGGCTGTTCCGGGAAATCGTTACGCGGTTTGACGCCATGACGCCGTTTGTGGAGTTTCTCGATAAGCCGCTGATCGGAAAAAGCCGGACTGCGCCCGCGAATGACTGGTAAAAGGGGCGGGTGGCTTTGGCCCGGGGATTGCTGACTTTACGCGAAGAGGACATTTCAATGCCAACCAACGCGTTTGAAGACAGCCGCATCGCCGAAGGCACCATGCACAACGGAGCTCAGCACATCGCGAATATGCCGGGCCAGGTAAAGACTCCGCAGGCTCCACGCTATGAGTCTGACTATGACCCAGGCAAAGAATTCATCGACGGCCATCCCGTGAAGAAGACGCCCTTGCACCGTGTTCTGGGTGTTACGACTCTGGCGGGCGCGGGCGTCCGGAACCCGGCGGGCGATAGCCTCGGCAGGATTGAGGACATCATGATCGAGCTCGCCAGCGGGCGGATCGCCTATGCGGTGCTCTCGTTCGGGGGCCTCTTTGGTATCGGGAGCAAACTGTTCGTGCTGCCGTGGACCGCGCTGACTTTCGATCAGCGCGCGAATGAATTCGTTCTCGACGTGGCACGCGAGCTGCTGGAAAAAGGTCCCGGCTTCGAAAGGGATAACTGGCCCGACATGGCCGATCCGGCGTACGGCGCGGGTATTCACCTGCACTACGGGAAGAAGCCCTATTGGGAAAACACGATGACCGATTTCGGCGGCGATGAGTTTACCGCGAATCGCTGCCGCTAATAGCCCGGGAAGTTTTTCCGGGTGTCTGCATTAAACAACGAACAATCGAACTCAGAGGCACTCATGTCAAAAGTAACCACAATGGAAGAACTGTTTATAGACGAAATCCGCGATCTGTATGACGCGGAAACGCAACTGACGAAGGCGTTGCCAAAGATGTCGAAAGCGGCCACTTCGGACGAGCTTCGGGACGCGTTCGACGAGCATCTGGGGCAAACGGAGAATCAGGTGGAACGCCTGAAGCGCATCTTTGAGCTGGTGGGCGAAAAGGCCACGGGCAAAAAGTGCGCGGCCATGGCAGGCCTCATTAAAGAGGGCGACGAACTCGTAAGCGACAGCGACGAAACTGCTGTTCGCGATGCCGGTTTGATTGCAGCCGCACAGAAGGTGGAGCACTATGAGATTTCCGGGTACGGGTCGGCCAGGACACATGCCGAGCTTCTCGGGAACGATGAGGCTGTCAGGCTTCTTGGGGAAACTCTTCAGGAAGAGAAAGAGACGGACGAGAAACTCACGCAGCTTGCGCACGGCTTCATCAACGCGGAGGCGGTCGGCGTGACCAGCGACGGCGGAGTTCGCGTTACGCCACGGGCGAGAACAGTACGCGGGCCGGGTTCGAACGGACGCTGACGAAGCCGGCTGTACACAGGAACGGGCGAGGTCGCCGCCTTCGCCCGTTCCGTTTTGGGAAGCGAAATGACTCGTATGAAGACGCGGTACGCGCTGGCAGAAATTGTGTTCTTCGCGGGAACCGCCCTGATGTTTGCTCAGGCTCCGGCTCCGCGCATGCCTGCGCCGCAGCCGAACCCGCCTGGGTCACCGAACGCGCCGCCGAATACGCCTGTTCCTCCGCCGGATATGCCTGTTCCGCCGGCTCCGCCGCCACCCATGCCCACGCAACCGCCCGACACGCCAGGGACTCCCAATACTCCACCGCCCGAACCGAAGACTCCGGGGGCTCCCAACATACCTGCGCCGACGGCTCCCGCGCAGACGCCCGCACCGCCTCCCGGACCTGGATAGCGCGCCGCTCGATATTTTAGCTGAAAGGACAAATGTGCCCACAAAAAAGTCAACGTCCAAAGGCGCAGCCAAGATTCATAAGGTGATGAAAGAACTCAAAGAGGGAACTCTCAAATCCAGCAGCGGACAGAAAGTCAGGAGCCGGAAGCAGGCGGTCGCCATTGCCTTGAGCGAGGCGCGGGCATCGGGCGCGAAGATTCCGAAAAAGAAGAGCTGAAGTGCCGCGACTGCGCCTCCAGTGGCCGCATGTTGTGGCGCATGTTGTAACGTAGGCAGATGGAATTTCTGTCGAACGCTCTGGCGCAGCACGGCTATTCCATTTTGTTCGCGGTTGTTTTCATGGAGGCCATCGGGATCCCCGTGCCGGCCGCGCTGGGTCTTTTGATCGCGGGCGGCGCGGCGGCGCGTGGCACCCTGGCTCCAGCCGACTGCGTGGCCTTCGCGCTCTCCGCCATGCTGCTGGGCGACACGCTGATGTACCTGCTCGGAAAGTACACCGGCTGGTGGCTGCTCGGCGTGCTGTGCCGCATCTCACTCAATCCGGAGGCGTGCGTTCTGCAATCGGCCGATTCGTTTTATAAACGCGGGCGGGCGCTGCTGGTGGTGGCGAAATTCCTCCCCGGCATCAACACGATGGCCCCGCCGCTATCCGGCAGCATGAGCATGCCGATGCCGCAATTTCTCGGGCTCGATCTCGCGGGTGCGGCGCTGTATACGGGTGTCTGGTTCGGCGGCGGATTTATATTCAGTGGCTTTCTGACTTCGATTACGCGCGGCTATTCGGCTTTCGGCGATGTGGTGAGCTGGGCTATCGGCGCGGGCGTGATTTTATGGATAGGGAATCGGATTCGGCTGTGGATGGGCGCGCGGAAGCAGCGGCCGGTACGGATGATGAAAGCGTCCGATCTTGCGGGATCGCGAGGTGTGATGGTGCTGGATGTCCGGAGCCACGGGTATTACGAGAAGGACACGCAGCGAATCCACGGCTCCGCGCGCCTGGAACCGAATGCGCTGAGCGAGCAGATGGCGGGACTGCCGAAAGATCAGGAGATCGTGCTCTACTGCACCTGCGTGCGGGAGGCGACCAGTTCGAAGGTGGCCCGCGCGCTGGAGGACCAGGGCTTGAAAGTGTCGGTGCTCGAGGGCGGTTTCCGCGCGTGGAAGAAAGCGGGCCTTCCGGTGGAAGCCGTGCCGGACGATGAAGTGATGCCGCTGCCGAAGTTTGTTTAACCGCTACTTCATGAAGCCGCTCATGCCACTGCCGGTTGCCGAGAGTGCGTCGTTGCGCTGGTCGTCGAGAGCCAGAAGCCGCCGGCCCAGTGGGCTGAGGCGTGCCTGCACTTCGCTCCGCACCAAACGCTTCTGATGCTGCTGCTGCGGCTTATCTCCGCGCGTGTAATACACGTGCATGGCGCGGCGCTGGAAATCGGTGAAATTCTCGCTACCTCCATGCCACATGTGCGCGTTCATCACCACCACGTCGCCCGCTTTTCCGGTCACCAGAATCTCGCCTTCGGGCTTCGCACCAGGCTCCGGCGCGCGTCCCCATTTGTGCGACCCCGGCACAACACGCAGAGCGCCGTTGCGCTCCGTGAAATCGTCCAGCAACCAGACCGAGTTGCACACCGAATAGCCCTGCGCGTCGGGCAGAGCTCCGCTATCGATATGGAGTGGCTGCGCGCAGCCATTGTGAGGATTAGCGGAACGAATATTCAGGCTGCTGAGTTTGAAATCCGGTCCGAGCACGGCTTCCATCGCGTCCAGAATCGGCGGGGTTTCGATGACGCGCTCGAAGATCCGGCCTTTGTCGACGGCGTTGGCGATGCGGCGCGCACCGGGCTCGGTCTTGAATTCGCCGCCCGCGCAGCCGCCTTCGAGCGCGAACAGTTCTTCGATACGCTCGTTGAAAAGCGCCACCTGAGCGGGTGAAAGCAGCGCGGGAAATCTGAGGAAGCCCTGATGATCGAGCAGTTGTCTGGAGGAATCGGTCAGCATGATGAGGACGGCTCCGTGAAGGGAAGTCGTTTCTGATTGTACACACGTATCCCGGTGTAACCTTGTGTTTGACCATGAAGATCAACGAACTGGCTGCCGCGCTGGGCTGCACGCTGTGCGAGACCGCCCAAACCACTGCCGGCATCGAAATCACCGGTGTCTGCGGGCTGGAACAGGCTGGTCCGGGCCAACTCACTTTTCTTTCCAATCCCAAATATGCTCCCAAACTGAAGCTCACCCTGGCCAGTGCGGTGCTGGCCTCGAAGCCTGTTGAAGGGATCGCCACGCTGATCTCCGCCAATCCGTATCACGATTACGCGCGCGCTCTCGAACTTTTCTACCAGCCACCCCGGCCCGCCCCTGGCATTCACCACTCGGCCGCGATCTCCGCGAGCGCGAAAATCGGCGAAGGCGCGTCCATCGGAGCCTTTGTCGCGATTGGTGACGATGTCGTCATTGGCCGCAACGCCGTGCTGCATCCTCACACCGTGATCTATGCGGGCGCAATCATCGGCGACGATTTCACCGCGCATTCTCATTCCGTGGTGCGCGAATTTTGCCGTGTCGGCAATCGCGTCATCCTCCAGAACAACGTGGTGATCGGCGGCGATGGCTTCGGTTTTGCAAAACGCGCCGACGGTTCGCACCACAAGATCGTGCAGTCCGGCATCACTGTGATCGAAGACGACGTCGAGATCCAAAGCCTCACTTCGATTGATCGCGCTTCCATGGGTGAGACGCGGGTGAAACGCGGCGCGAAGATCGACAGCCTGGTGCAGGTAGGTCACAATTGCGTCGTCGGCGAAGACAATATTATCTGTTCGCAGACTGGTCTTGCGGGCAGCAGCATCCTGGAAAAGGATGTTCTTCTCGCGGGTCAGGTGGGAATCTCAGGACATCTGACGATCCACGAAGGTGCGATTATTTACGCACAGAGCGGCATTGGCGGAGATGTCGCGCCAAAGGCCCGCATGTCGGGCTCGCCCGCATTCGACGCGTCGGAATGGCTGCGTGCGATCACGGCGTTTCAAAAACTGCCGGAGATTTTGCGCAGCGTGCGCGAGTTGAAGAAGCGCTGTTTGACGGCGGCGGACTCCGGGGAATCGAAATCATGAGCGAAAACGAACTGCCACCGCCTCCGCAATCCCGCCCACTGCTGGCTTATAAGAACGAGCCGTTTCTGAACGGCCCGGATGCCCGGCCGCTGCGTATTATTTCTGAATATCTGGAGCCGCTCTCACACCTGCGGCGTCAGAGAATTCGCGACACCGTCGTATTTTTTGGTTCCGCGCGCATTCAGGAAGATAGCCCGCTCGGCAAGTACTATACAGAAGCCCGCGCGCTGGCCTCCATGGTGACCACGTGGGCAAAGACGTTCCGCGAACGTACTTATCGCTTCGTGGTGTGTTCCGGCGGCGGCCCCGGCATTATGGAAGCCGCCAATCGCGGCGCTTCCGACGCCAAAGGCAAGAACATCGGCCTCAACATCGGCTTGCCGTTCGAACAGTTTCCCAATCCATACATCACGCGCGAGCTGAGTTTTGAGTTCCATTACTTCTTCATGCGTAAGTTCTGGTTCGCGTACATGGCGAAGGCTCTCGTGGTGTTTCCCGGCGGCTTCGGCACCATGGACGAAATGTTCGAGATCCTTACGCTGGCGCAGACGAAAAAGCTGGCGAAGAAGATGACGATCATCCTCTATGGATCGCAATTCTGGAAAGAGATCATCAACTTCGAAGCGCTGGTGAAATACGGCACGATTGCCGCGGATGACATGAAGCTATTCTATTTCGCCGATTCGCCGGAACAGGCGCTCGAAATCCTGCAGCGCACGTTGACCGAGCGTGAGCAGGTGGAACCGCCGGAAGCCGAAGTCCCCGCAATTTCACACAGCGTGAAGCCGGATGAGCCTGTCAGGAAAGACGATTTGTGACCTGGCCTTCCATCGGCAAGTACCGGCTGACCACCCTGCGGGTGATCTTCATCCTGGCCCTCGTGGTGGATGCGATTCTGCTCGCGACGGATTCGGGTGGCGAATTGCTGGCAGTCGTGCTTGCCATTGGCGGCGTCTGGATGTTGTTCCGGCATTTGCGGCCGATGCTGTTATGGAAGGTCCGGAACCGCCTGATCGTCACGTACATGTTCATCGCGGTAGTGCCGATTACTCTGATCCTGGGACTGTTTTTTGTTGCGGGATGGCTGCTGACGGCGCAATACGCCGGGTATCTGGTAAGCTCCGCCATCGAGCATCGCGAAACGGCCATCGAGACACCGGCGAGGCTGCTGGCGCGCGAGCTGCAAGCGGATAGAACGACGATCATGCAGCAGTTAACCGCCACCGGCATTCCGTCGTTCGAAGCTCTGGTGACGGGGAATCAGACTTTTCGATATCCGCCCGATTCTACTTTACAAATGCCTCCGGGAGACTGGAAGGACTACACGGGCGTGGTCTACAAGGACAATCGGCATTACCTGATGTCGCTTGTTAACAATGGCAGCAACAGGTCTCTGATCCTGATGCCGCTAACGAAGGATTTGCTCGCGGATCTGGTGCCTGGTCTCGGAGGTCTGAGGAAACCGGAAGTGACGCCGCAACCGAATACGAAGTGCTATCCGGTGGATCGACGGATGGTGTGCTTCGGTAATGTGCTCGCCGGAGTCCTGCCACCGGAATACAACGTGCTGGATGTTGGCGTCATCGGTCTCGCGCCCATCAGCCTGGCTGACTGGGATCATCCGAATTCCGGCGCACCCTCCGACATCCTGATCGATACACGTCTCTCGGCCGTGTTAGGTGTGACGAACAAAAGTGACTCTTCGCAGTCGCTCTACTACGGCCTACTGGCCCTTGTCGCACTGCTGGGAATCGCCGAATCGATCTCGCTGATCATCGGTGTTTCGATGACACGCACCATCACAGGCGCCGTGCATAACCTGTACGCGGGGACGACGAAGATCGGTGAGGGCGATTTTGTGCACCGGATTCCGGTGAAAGGCGCGGACCAGTTGGGGGATCTCGGGCGCTCGTTCAACAATATGGCGGGGCAACTGGGACAGTTTGTCACCGTCACGCGCGAGAAGGAACGCCTGCAGTCCGAAATCGCAATTGCCAGCGAGGTACAGACCCGGCTCTTCCCAGGCAAGCCGCCCGCCGCCAAAACGGTTGAGATGCTGGGTGTCTGCCACGCCGCCCGCATGGTTTCCGGCGACTATTACGACTACTTCACCGCCGCCGATGGAGAGCTCGCTATTGCTCTCGGCGACGTCGCGGGCAAAGGCATCTCGGCCGCGCTCCTGATGGCGTCCATCCAGTCGATCATGCGCACCCAGCTTTCCGATGGCGGCACGGCGATCACTCCATCGAACACGGTCGCGCGGCTGAATCGTCTTCTTTACGCCAGCACGTCGCCCGAAAAATACGCCACGTTTTTCTTCGGACTCTACAATGAGGATACGCGGCAACTGACCTACACGAACGCAGGCCACCTGCCTCCGCTGCTGGTCCACGGAGACGCTTGGGAGTTTCTGGAAGTGACGGGATCCGTCGTCGGCGCGTTCCCGTCACTGAAGTATGAGGAACGCAGCGTGCCTCTGGGGAAAGGCGATCTGCTGGTGGCGTATACGGACGGAATTACCGAACCTGAAAACGCATACGGAGAGGATTTCGGCGCGGAACGGCTGGCGGAAGTCGTCATGCGCCATCGCGATGCCACGCCCGAGGCGATTGTCGCGAAAGTTCTGGAAGCGGTCCGTCACTGGGACGCGTCCGGCGAACAGGCGGACGACATGACTCTCATGATCGTGCGAGGCGTCGCGTGAAGATTCTGACGGTCGCGCAGATGAATGCCGTCGATCGCGCAACGATCGATGCCGGTATTCCCGGCATCATCCTGATGGAAAACGCCGCGCACCGTGTGGTGGATTACGTCGCGGAACACTTCGCTCCGGTCGCGCATCAACGCACAGTCGTGGTCTGCGGCAAAGGCAACAACGGTGGCGACGGATTGGCTGTCGCCCGCATTTTGAGCCTGCGATTTCAACCGGTTTTTCTCCAGGTAGTCCTCATCGCCGAGCCCTCGGAACTGACGGGCGACGCGGCTGCGAATCTGACGATGCTCCGCGCGTCAGGATTACAGGTGCAGCGCGGGTTTAGTCCCATAGCCTGTGGTGCGACGCTGGTCATTGACGCGGTGCTGGGCACGGGCCTCAGTGGACCGGCGCGTGGCGCGGCGCTCGACGCCATCCGCGCCATCAACTCGAAGTTCCCGATCGCCAGGGTACTCGCTGTCGATATCCCTTCCGGCCTGGCTGGCGACAGTGCGACCCCGCCCGGCGAATACGTGCGAGCCGACGCGACCGTCACATTTACGGCCCCTAAAATCTGCCACGCTTTATCGCCCGCGCGCGGCTTGATGGGCGACCTGAGAATTGTGGCCATCGGTACGCCCCCGTCGATCTATGAGGACGATGCGTCCATCCGGCTTGCGCTGATCACGCCGCGAAGTATCGCGTCACTCTTCGCCCCACGCGATCGCGACAGCAATAAGGGCCGCTATGGACATGTGCTTGTCGTTGCGGGCTCGCACGGGAAATCGGGTGCGGCGGCGATGGCTGGTATCGCGGCTCTGCGGGCGGGAGCCGGCTTGGTAACTGTGGCTTGTCCGGAGTCCGCACTCGGCGCAGTCGCGGCGTTCAGCCCGGAGTTGATGACGGAACCTCTGCCCGAAACGTCGTCCGGCACGATCGGGCGCAAGGCTCTCGATCGAATCCGTGAACTGGCGGCGAAGCTGACGCTGACGGCAATCGGGCCCGGCATCGGAACAGGTGACGAGACGCGTGAGGTTGTCCGAACGCTCTTCGAAACATTGGATAAGCCGATGGTCGTGGATGCCGACGCGCTCAACTGCCTGGCTGGCAGTGACTGGAAGTCGTCCGGCGCACCGCGAATCCTCACGCCGCATCCGGGTGAGATGTCGCGTCTGACCGGTCGCAGTATCGCCGAGGTCCAGGCCGACCGTATCGGCATCGCGCGCGCGTTGGCGACGGAGCGCGGCGTGACGCTGGTGCTGAAGGGCGAAGGCACGGTGATTGCATTGCCGGATGGCCGCGCGTGGATCAATCCCACGGGATCGCCCGCGATGGCGACGGGCGGCACGGGCGACATTCTGACAGGCATGACAGCGGGCCTCGCGGCGCAGTTCCCGAAGGATCTGGACCATGCGGTGGCCGCCGCCGTTTATCTGCACGGCCTTTCCGGGGAGCTGGCAGCGCGGCATCTGGGTGAACATCCAGTCATTGCCACCGATCTGCTGCGCTACCTGCCCGAGGGGATTCGTGCCATCACGAACGTTTCACACTAACTCGGCGGAAGAGACTGTCGCGCTTGGACGCACACTGTCGGCTGAACTGAAGGGCACGGTTCTGTTGATCGGCAACCTGGGGGCGGGGAAGACGACCTTGACGAAAGGCATCGTCGAAGGTCGCGGCGTCACGACCGCGGATGCGGTATCGAGCCCGACGTTCACGCTGATACATCAATACGGCGAAGACAATCCGGTCTTCCACATCGATCTCTATCGCCTTGAACAGGTGCCTCAGGTCGAAAGCCTCGGCCTGGACGATCTGTTCCGCAGCGGCGCGCTGGTACTGCTCGAATGGGCGGAGCGCTTCCCGTCGCTGCTGCCAGCTGCGCGCACTGAGATCCGGCTGCGCGCGGTTTCGGAAGACGAGCGCGAAATCATCGTGACAACAGCGGATTCGCTCCCACCGTCCAACCTGTCTTCTCATTCGCGTTCTGCTGTTTGAGCCACGTCAGCAGGGGCTGGAAGTACTCGATCATGGCGGAGGCGTCGATATGATCTTCGCCTGTCATTAGTTTCAGCGTCTCGGGCCAGGGTCGCGACTGACCTTGTTCCAGCATGGCTTTCAGCTTGCCGCCGGCGGCCTTCGATCCGTAGAACGAGCAGCGATTGAGCGGTCCGGTGTAGCCGGCGGCGCGGCACATCGCGCGATAGAACTGGAACTGATAGATTCGTGCGAGGAAGTAGCGCGCGTAAGGCGTGTTCGCGGGGATATGATATTTCGCGCCGGGATCGAAATCGGCTTCGCTGCGATCCACCGGCGGCGCGACGCCCTGATATTTCTCGCGCAGTGCCCACCACGCTTTGTTGTAATCGGCTGGTTTGACCTGGCCGGAGAAAACTTCCCACCGCCATTTGTCGATCAGCAGACCGAACGGCAGAAAAGCGATCTTATCGAGCGCTGTTCTCAGCAGAATCGGTAAATCGGCGGAAGCGGGAGGAATCTGCTGGATCAGTCCAATCTGCTTCAGGTATTCGGGCGTGACGGAGAGCGCGATGGAGTCGCCGATCGCTTCGTGAAAGCCATCGTTCGCTCCGCTGCGGAAGAGAAACGGCAACTTCCGATACGACAGGTAGTAAAAGATGTGCCCGAGTTCGTGGTGAACGGTAATGAAGTCGTCGGTCGTTTCATGCAGGCAGACTTTGAGGCGCACGTCCTGATCGAAATCGATATCCCAGGCGCTGGCATGGCAGACCACGTCGCGGTCAGCCGGGCGCGTGAGCATGGATCGCTGCCAGAAAGTATCCGGCAGCTTGTCGAAACCGAGCGAGTGGAAGAAGTTCTCGCCGTATTCCGTTACCTGCCGAGCCGTTGCCTTGCGCTCTTTGAGGATGTCGCCAATGTCGTAAGTCGCCGGTGTAGCAGGTGGCGCGACGATATCGTAGACGTTACCCCATTCCTGCGCCCACATATTGCCGAGCAACTGCGCCGGAATCATGCCGTCGGCGCGTTCGGCATCGGCTCCGTATTTCGCGATGAGCTTGTGCCGGACGTAGGTGTGAAGCTCGCTATAAAGAGGGGCCACCTCCGTCCAGAGGCGTTCCAGTTCCGCGGAGAACTGCTCGGGCGTCATGTCGTAACCGGCGCGCCAAAGAACTCCGGTATCGGCGAACCCGATTTCACGCGCGCCCTGGTCTGAGAGTTGTACGAAGCGGCTGTAGCGATCTTTCATGGGCGCGCCGACCTTATGCCAGCCTGTCCACATCGCCGTCAGTTCTTTCGGATCGCGTGATTTGGCCATGCGTTCTTCGAGGTCGTCGATGCCGAGGCAGGTATCCGGTTTGGCCGCGCTATCGGGGCAGTATTTGCCTTTGCCGTAGCTGCCGTTGAGAGAAGAAGCGACCTGGGTGAGTTCTTCGCGCAGTTTGGCGTTGTGCGGCGCGGGCATGGTGAGCGAGAGCTTGAGCAGCAGGATCTTGCGTTTCAGATCGGCGGGAAGATCGAGGCCGTTGAATGCCTTTGCCTGATCGACCAGTTCTGTTGTGCGCGCGATGAGGCGGTCATTCTCTGCCGCTGTCAGAATGTCGGTGTCGTCATTGATGTAGGTTTCATCGATCCATTCGGCTCGCTCGCCCATGGTACTGAGCTTGAGGAGTTCCGCTTCGGCACGATCCATGAAAGCGCGCGCGGAGGCGACTGCAGGCGCGGCGGCTTTGGTTTGCGCGAACGCGACAACACCGGTTACGATCACAAGCGCGGCGAACGCGGAACGACTAGGCCAATAGCTGTTTGACAACGTTACCCTCCACGTCTGTAAGACGGAAATCGCGGCCCTGAAAACGATAGGTCAGGCGCTTGTGGTCGATGCCGAGTAACTGGAGCGCGGTCGCGTGCAGGTCGTGGACCGAGGTTGGGTCTTCGGCGATGTTGTAGCCGATTTCGTCGGTCGAGCCGATGGTCTGACCCGGCTTTACGCCGCCTCCGGCTAACCAGACGGTGAACGCCTTCGGGTGATGATCGCGGCCGAGGAATTTTACACCGCCGCGTCCTTCATTCACGGGTGTGCGGCCGAATTCGCCGGCCCAGACGATCAGGGTGTCGTCGAGAAGTCCGCGCTGTTTCAGATCCTTCACGAGCGCGGCGGCGGGGCCGTCGGTTTCGCGGCAGATGGCGGGAAGCTTGTTGACGATGTCGTCGCCCAGGTTCGCGCCGTGGGTGTCCCAATCACGATGGAAGAGCTGGACGAAGCGCACTCCACGTTCCACCAGGCGGCGGGCCAGGAGGCAGTTGTTGGCGAACGACGGCTGGCCCGGCGTGGTGCCGTACATCTTGTGAATCGACTCGGGCTCTTTTGAAAGATCCTGTAGATCGGGCACGCTGGTTTGCATCTTGTAGGCCATTTCGTAGGCGGCAATGCGCGTGGCGATTTCGGGATCGTTGACGTCGGCGAGTTCCACGCGGTTGAGGCTATTGATGAGGTCGAGCGACCGGCGCTGCGTCGCGGCCTTCATGCCTTCCGGGTTCGAGACGGAGAGAATGGGGTCGCCTTGTTTGCGGAACGGAACGCCCTGGTGGAGGGTTGGCAGGAAGCCGCTGGACCAGCAGGCGGTGCCGCCATCGGGCTGGCTGGAACCGGAGAGGAGCACGACGAAGGCGGGGAGATCTTTGCTATCGCTGCCGATTCCGTAGGTCAGCCAGGAGCCGAAACTGGGACGGCCGGGGATTTGGAATCCGGTGCTCAGGTAGATCTGCGCGGGGCTGTGGTTGAACTGCGTGGTGTGCATCGACTTGATGAAAGTCACGTCGTCGACGATGCTTTGGAGGCCGGGGAGGAGATTCGAAATTGTTGCGCCGGACTGTCCGTATTGCCTGAAGGTGTGCGGGGAGGCGAGGATTTTGGGGATGCCTTTGATGAAGGCGAAGCGCTCGCCTGCGATGAAGCTATCGGGGATGGGTTGTCCGTCGAGTTGGGCGAGTTTGGGTTTGTAGTCGAAGAGGTCGACCTGGGAGGGTCCGCCGGCCATGTAGAGATAGATGACGCGCTTGGCTTTCGCGGGGAAGTGGAGGCCGGTGTAGGCGGAGGTTTGCGCGTTCAGGGCGGACGCGAGGGCTGCGCCTCCGATTCCGAGACCTGCGGCGTTGCCGAAGAACTGGCGGCGGGTTTGTGTGTGGAGGGGGTTCATCTGGTTAGTGCCTGGTCAGGGTTTCGTCGAGATTCAGTAAGTTGCGGGAGAGCATTGTCCAGGCTGCCAGTTCGGGGTCTGGTTTGCCGGAAATCGATTCTGCTTCTTTGCGGTTTGCTTTGAAATACTTCTGCTCTGTTGCGAAAGCTGTTTGCAGCATATTCTGTTCGCTCGGCTGCGGATGTCGGGAGGTTGCGAGAACGAAGCCGTAATCGATGCGCGATTTTGCGTTCGTGCCGCCTTCCTTCATGATGCGCTTTGCCATGGCCTGGGCGGCTTCGAAGAACGACTGGTCATTCAGCGTCGTCAGAGCCTGCAACGGTGTGTCGGTGTGGTTGCGGCGCGGGGTGCAGTATTCACGGCTAGTCGCATCGAACACAGTCATGGCGGGGTAGGGCGCGGCGCGACGGATGAAGGTGTAGAGGCCACGGCGGTAGCGGTCTTCGCCCGCGCTGATCACCCAGTTGTCGGAATCCTTTTCATAAGGGAGCTCCCAGACGCCGTTGGGCTGGTAGGGGAAAACGCTCGGGCCTCCGATTTTTGAACTGAGCAGGCCGCTCGCGGAGAGAGTAATATCGCGGACCATTTCGGCTTCTACGCGGAAACGCGCGCCGCGCGAAAGGAGGGCATTCGCGGGATCTTTTTCGATTAGTTCGGGTGTCGCTTTGGAAGACTGGCGATAGGTGGCTGAGGTGACGATCAGGCGCTGCATGGCTTTGATGTCCCAGCCGCTATCCATAAATTCGGTGGCGAGCCAATCGAGCAATTCGGGATGCGACGGGCGCGAGCCCTGTGTACCGAAATCCTCGCTGGTTTCGACGATGCCGCGGCCGAAATACGTTTCCCAGATGTGATTGATGGCAACGCGGGCGGTGAGCGGGTTGTCGCGGCTGACCAGCCACTTCGCGAGCGCCAGACGATTTTTGGGTTCATTGGAGGGCAGAGTGCCGAGGAAGGATGGAATGTCAGCCTGGACTTCATCGCTCTTGCCGGTGAAACTGCCGCGAATCCGGACGGTGGCACCGGGTTGCGGGATGGCTTCGTTTTCCGACATGACGAGAGTTGTGGGAATTCCAAGCGCCTGGATCTGCGCCTGGAGATCTTTGATGGTATTACGGATTGGCGCCAGTTCGGTGGCCTGGCCGCGATAACGCGCGGTCATCTGCGTGGTCTGCTGTTTGGTGCGTTTGTCGGGCGCGATGTTGAGAACCGGGCGGAGCGCGGCCGTGATTTCGACGATGCGTTTGGGGGTGGGGGAATCGGTTACCGAGAGGCGGAAGCGGCCGAGACCCTGGTGGCCGCCTTCTGTGGTTTGCACGATGGTGATGCGGAGTCGGCCGGTGGCTTTAGCCGGAGTCTCGGGCACCATCACCATCTGGCGGGGCAGGCGCTGGTTGTTCTCTTCCTTCGAAACGTCGACGACCCACACTTGCGGGAACTTTACACCGGGGCCCTGCTGGCCGGAGCCGGAGTTGTCGTCCATCGCCTTCTCTTTGATGGCGACGCCTTCGACGTTTACTTCGCGCAGCATGAAGTTGCCATAGTAGTCGCGGCCGGGACCTCCGCGCGGGAGGCCGGGGTCGGGCAGGGCTTCGAGGCGGATGCCGGTGATCTCGCGCAGGGGAACCTGAGCTTCGATTACGTAGGTATCGGTCTCGGGATTTGTGCCGGACGCGAGGATTGAGTTGTCCGGGTTGATCGTCAGCGTCGAGCCGCCCGCCGATGTTGCGCTCTCGGGATGGAGCGGTTGCCAGGTCTTTTCGGCATCGAGAATACTTTGCTCCCAGGTCTTCTGTTGTTGCTTCGCGGCGTCCGACTCGTCGTTGAGTTTGCTCTGCCAGGTTTTGATTTCGGCGTTCAGCGCATCGCGTTTTGCGGCTTGTCCGGCGGCGGGAAGATCGAGCACGGGTTCGGTGAACGGCGTACTGCTCTTCGTGAATTCGGCGTTGTTGAAGAACGCCACCATGGAATAGAACTGCTTCTGCGTGTAGGGGTCGAACTTGTGATCGTGGCATTCGGCGCAGCCGATGGTGGCCCCGAGAAACGTGGTGGCGACGGTGGTGGCGCGGTCGAGCTGCATGTTCCAGTTGTTCTCTTCGGGATCGACGCCTCCTTCGCCGTTGAACATGGAATTGCGGAGGAAGCCGGTGGCGATTTTCTGATCGTCGGTGGCGTGCGGGAGCATGTCGCCGGCAACCTGCTCGATGGTGAATCGGTCGAAATGCATGTTGGCGTTGAGGGTTTTGATGACCCAGTCGCGGTAAGGCCACATGGAACGGCGGTCGTCCTTCTCATAGCCATTGGAATCGGCATAGCGGCCGAGATCGAGCCAAAGGCGGGCCCAGCGTTCGCCGTAACGGTCGGAGGCGAGGAGACGATCGACGAGGCGATCCCAGGCATCGGGTCGGGTGTCGCGGACGAAGGCTTCGACTTCCTGAGGGGTGGGCGGGAGACCGATCAGATCGAGACTGAGACGACGGATGAGGGTTTCTTTCGAGGCTTCGGGAGAGGGATGGAGGCCTTCTTTTTCGAGTTGCGCGAGCACGAAACGGTCGATGGGATTGCGTGACCAGGTTGCGTCGTTGACTGCGGGCAGCGCGGGTTTGACGGGCTTGATGTATGCCCAGTGTTCATCGCCCGCGAGCGCATCGGGCCAGAGCGCGCCGCTGTTGATCCATGCCTTGATCGCGTCGATCTGTTGTGCGCTGAGGGGCGGCATGCCGAGGGGCATCTGCTGTTCGCCGTCGAGTCCCTGCAGGCGATGGATGATGCGGCTGTCGTTCGCGTTGCCGGGTGTGATCGCGCGCATCGCGAAAGAACGGGCGTCGAGGCGGAAGCCGCCGATGGGGCGATTGCCGCTGTGGCAGGGGTAGCAGGAGTTTTGAAGGATGGGGAGGATTTGGGTGGCGAAATCGCCGGAGGTTTTGTTGGCGGAGGGCTGCTGCGAGGGGAGTGTGGCGGCGAGCAGGAAGAACGCGGCGATGGCGGGGACGGCTGGTTTCATCGAGAGGGGTGTCTTCGTCATGTTATCGTAGTCGCGCGTTGGGGGGAATGGCCGCCGATGAACGCCGATAAGAAAAGGCGCAGGGGTTGCGTTGCTGCGGGCCTTGTTCGGATTTTGGAGGGTTTCGGCATCGTTTATCAGGCGGCGATTGGCGGTTCTTCCTCCTTTTCGGGGTGATTTGCCGTTGGGGCCGGGGGCGGCGTTGCGGGTTCGGAATCGCTTTGAAGGAACGAAACCAATTTCGGGTTAAGTGGTTCGGTTGCAACGTCGGGTTGGGTGGGTTTGGCAGTCGGGGCCGGTTGTATTTCGGGTTCGTCGGCTCGTTTGGCTCGGAGCTCCATGAGCTGCCTGAGCGCTTTCTGGAAATTGCGCTGGGCGGAGTTGATGCGGCGATCGACGCGGTCGAAGGCTTTGCCGGATAGTTCAAAGACGCGGCCGAGGGAGCGGTCATTAATCACGAGGAAGCCTCGTTCCCAGATG
>Ga0182024_10006245_pt1 | contig 26285 bp, 22 predicted proteins | sample P32metaG_FD_120480 | JGI IMG/M metagenome (GOLD analysis project Ga0182024, IMG submission 120480) | Permafrost microbial communities from Stordalen Mire, Sweden - P3-2 metaG (Illumina Assembly) | ecosystem: Environmental > Terrestrial > Soil > Wetlands > Permafrost | place: Sweden: Stordalen... | reverse complement strand
AGTCATGGCAGGACAGTCTTGTCCATTTGACGGCGTTCTTGCCTTCCTTGATCCACTGCTCCGCCGTGCCACGCTGGTTGTAGAACCGCACCACCCGTTTGGCGGGCCGTTTCAGGTTGGTCACGATAAATCCGACACGAGGGAACAGTTCGCCGTTGTGCCACTCCACTTTGGCCACCACGCGACGGGCACGATCCCAACTCTTGGCCTGATACAAGGTCGAATTCATCATATAAAGGACAATTTACCGTCCGCCCCACCACTCACGCAAGGCAGGGATGTTCACAAGTTGAAATTACTGAAGCGCGACGCCCGTCAAGGCGAGCGGAGGCGGTAGAAGCGGCCGGGATAATTCGTCCACTGCGGATCGCTGAAATAGGACGTGCCGTTGGTGCCAACGAACTTGTTGAGCGTGTTGGTGGAAACTGGCGACCAGATGGGATTGTTGAAATTGGTGCAGGCTACCACCACGATGACCAAGTTGCTGCCGCCGGTGATGTTGAAGCCAAAATGATTCGTCCGCACGCCAAAGCTGGCATCGCTGGTCTGCGCCTGCGGATTCCACAGCACGGCCGGACAGAAAAGGCACATGCGCCGGTGACGCCACCGCCAGCAATTCGTTTATTTCTGCTGGCGTGTAAATCTCGATCTCCCCGCCTTTGTCCTTCGCCAATGGCACCGCGTCAATTTCATCGTGATCCTTTGGCAGATACTTTCGGTCAATACCAAAATTGAAGAGGGCTTGCACCGAGTTCCGAAGGTTGTTTCGTGTGCGCGGTCCAACATTCAATTCACGTAGCCAGGCATCCACATCCGTTCCTGACACATCTCCCAGTCGGCAATGGAAACGGCTGGTAAATCGGTTCATGTCATATTCAAGTTGCTTCACATACCGATCGCTCAATTGGTCGGCACGTTTCAACTTAATCATTTCATCCGCCACCTCCTTGACCATTTTAGGCACAAGATTTGCGGGATGTCGTTTAAGGAAAAAATCCACCACTTGCGACATCGACACGGAGCCGAGACGCTTCACCGCGCTGGCATATTCAGAGGCGGCGAACTCCAGAGGCACACCGATCGGTTGCAGCAAGGCAATCGCCCGATTATAGGCAGCACTGTCTGCGTTGCTCATTTTTGCCGCACCAAGATCTCCGTTGGTGATTGCGGTGGCTTTAATGGCAGCTTCGTCTTTGGCGGCTTGAAGTGTGGAAAAGACCTGCCGTTTCCGTTTTCCATCCATCCAATAAGAAAGCGTGAAATAATTCTTCGCGCCATGCGGCGTGAGGTAGATCCTGATCGTCGCTGAACCCCGTTCGACTATCCACTTCGTCCTTTTTGCATCTCGAGGAGATTCTAAATGTTGGGGGTTTTGCAGATTCACGCCCCAACACTGTCAGTAAATCCAGAACAATCTTAAAAAGACCAATGAAAACTGGTCGGAGCGACAGGATTCGAACCTGCGACTTCGTGGACCCAAACCACGCGCTCTAGCCAGGCTGAGCTACGCTCCGTAAGCGCTGGATTTTGCCCTACTTCACGCAAAGGGCAAGGCGATTTGCACCCGCTTGAAAGCATCTCCTTTTGCCCGCCGTTGTTTTCGCGCGGCGGCCAGCTTCCCCAAAGGGCAGGTGTTGGGATGGTTGAACGTGCGATACCCTGCGCTCCAATACTTGGGCAAGATCCTGCTGCCGGTGAATCTGAGCATTGTTTATCCGCGCTGGAAATTGGACGCCACCGCGTTCACGTCGTTTGCACCACTTTTCCTGTTGGGCCTCGGCCTGGCTTTAGGCTGGCGATGCCGCCGCCAATGGGGACGACCCGTCCTGTTCGGGCTGGGATGTTTCATTGCGACCCTGTTCCCTTCGCTCGGTTTTTTTGGCTCGCAATTCCTGACCCGGTGGCAGGTTTCGGATCATCTACAATACCTGCCCTTGATTGCTCCCGTGACGCTGGCCGTGGCGGCACTGGCCACCGTGATGAACGCGAAACTTTTCAGATGCGTCGGCGTCACCTTGGTCCTCGTCCTGTCTCTTTTAACTTTTCAACGCGCCCAGGTGTTTGCCACGGAAGAAAGTTTGTTCCGCGATACGGTCGTGAAAAATCCGGCGGCCTCCGACGCTCACAATGATCTGGGCGTCATTCTGGCGAAGAGAAAGGATTATGCCGGAGCCATCGCCCATTTTTCCGCCGCCGTGCAAACTGACCCGGACAATGCCGCCGCCCACTCAAATCTTGGCCTGGCCCTGGCCGTGAACGGAAAATTTTCCGAAGCGGAACCGCATTTTCTCGCCGCCAGCCGGCTCAAGCCAGAAGACCCGCTGGCGCATCAACGCTTCGCCCAGGCCCTGACCCGGCAGGGAAGAAATTCGGAGGCCATCCGCCATCTGCAAACCGCCCTCTGCCTGAGCACCAGGCCGGATGTGCAGACGAGAATGGATTTGGCGGAGACGTTTATCCAAACCGGCAACAGCCGTGGAGCCGTGGATCAGTTCCGTAAAATTTTGTCGCTCAATCCTGATCTGCCGGAAACGTTGAACAATCTGGCGTGGCTGCTCGCCACGGCTTCCGATGCGACGGTGCGCGACGGGGCCGAGGCGGTCCGGCACGCCGAACACGCCTGCCAATTGACCGCGTTCAAACAGACGCCCATGATCAGCACGCTCGCGGCGGCCTACGCGGAGGCCGGACGTTTTTCCGAGGCCGTCGCCACTGCTGAAATGGCGATCCGGCTGCAAACCGCCAATGGTGAAACGCGGCTAGCCGCCATTAACCGCCAGCTCTTGCCGCTCTATCGTGCCGGCACGGCCTATCATGAAAGACCGGCAAATTAAAGCCGGCCATTGACAGAAATTTCGTTTGAGAATGGAGGCAGCTTCACCAAAACAGTGGTGCCGTCCGGTCTGCGCGACGGTCATTATCTGCCGCCGAGCAATTGCCGCGCGCCCTCCGGTGAAATGCCATGCGACACTTTGAGACGGAGCCGCTCGGACAAAAATTCCGTGAGGTTCATCCATTTGCCCTCGATGTTGATCCGGTCGGTCCACGCGCACACCACCGGCGCGCGTTCCTGCATTTCCTTGATTTCCTTGAGCAGCGGATCGGCGTCCGTTCCGGTGACGGCCGCATTTTCAACCAAAAGCTGGCTGCCGGCGTTGTCCCGCACAGCCACTCCGTTCACGGCCAACTGGTCCTCGGCCAGTAGTTCCTGAATGGCGGCTAACAGCATGGGAAAAGTGCAGGTGTGCTTCAACAGATGTTTTTCAGCTTTTCCCATCAGGTCTGCGCTGGCTTCGTCCAGAATGGAGTTGGAGGACAGGACAATCACCGGCATCCGGTTCAGCGCCGGATTGCGACTGACATATTTAAGCACTTCCTCGCCGGTAAACTTGGGCAGCAGCAAATCCAGCAGCAGCAAATCCGGCACCGACTGGTGAAGCAGCTTCAAGGCTTCCAGGCCGTCAGCGGCGGTGTTCACACGGTAGCCCGCTTGTTCCAGACGATTTTTGTAGGCGGTCAACGTCACCGCGTCGTCCTCGGCATATAAAATAGTTTGCAATTTTTTCACAGTCTTGACGGACTCCGGCGGCGGCTCACAACGAATTTTCATCCGCCGCCTCAAATAGCCTGATCCTTCGGAGCAAGATTCAAACCAACAGGAAAAAATAAAGGAAATTTAGGCGGTTAAAGCCCCGAAACTGTTCCAAGAATAATCAGCCCTGTAATGATTGAAGACAGGACGCCTGAAATCATCCCCGCCGACTAAAACTTCACTTCGGCGTCTGCACGGTCGTCTCGATGACTTTCTTGTGCTCCAGTTTTTCCAGCTTGGGCGTGATGACGACCTGGCAGTAGGGCTGGCTGGAGTTGGCGTCGTAATAGCCCTGATGATAATCCTCGGCGGGATAAAATTTCGTGAACGGGACGATCTCGGTGACAATCGGGCTGCGGAAATTTTCCTGCGCGGCCAGCTTGGACTTCTCCGCGAGGAGCCGCTGCTTCTCGTCGTGATACAAAATGATGGACCGGTATTGCGTGCCTTCGTCCGCGCCCTGACGATTGAGCGTGGTCGGGTCGTGCGCCTGCCAGAACACTTTCAACAGTTGATCGTAGGAAATCTTCGCGGGATCAAACGTGATCTGCGTCACCTCTGCGTGGCCGGTGTCGCCACCGCAAACATCCTGGTAGGTCGGGTTGACGACGTGGCCGCCGGCAAAACCGCTGGTCACGGACAGGACGCCGGGCAGCCGTTCATAGACGGCTTCCATGCACCAGAAACAGCCGCCGCCCAGCGTGGCGGTTTCGATTTTATTTGTGTTCATAAGATTGGTGGACTGCGCCACGGCGGCGAGGTTCAGCGCGCCCGCCACCAGGATGGTGCAGAACAATATTTTCATCGTCGTGGTCTTTGACCGGCGCGGGCCGGCAACATTCAATCTAAACCGGAATGGATTTAACGCAACGCCGCAAAACTTAGGAGATGGCAGATGGCAGTTGGAAATGCGGCAGGGAAGCCGATTCGCCATCTCCTACCTCCCAACTTCCATCTGCTCCCCGCTCCGCTTCACGGTCGGACGATTGCGGTCAAATCCCAGTTCTTCAATTTCACCATGTCGAGGCCGTGAACCGGAATCAGCAGGCCGTTGGTGTCCGGCAACAGCGCGAGATCCTTGGTCGGCAGCACGAGGATGAACGGCGGCGCATTCGTCAGAAAATTCTTCGCCGCCTTCACGTCGCCCAGCACGAGGTTGTTCGTGGCGACCTTGCGGAATTCCCAGACCAGGCTCGATTCCGTGTAGCCGAAGCAGCCGATTTTGGTTTCCGGCCGGACTTGCGCCTGCGTCGCCTGCCAGAGCTTGGTTGTCAGGAAATGATTTCTGGCGATGGAAAAGCCGATGAGCGTCAGCGCCAGCACAAAAACCGTCATCGCCACGATGCGTTTGCTGAACCACGCGCACGCATTGGCTTCCGTGCCGATTTGCCGCGCCAGCCACAGCGCGAGGCACGGGAATGCCGGCATCGTGTAATGCGGCAGCTTGGTCCGCACCAGCGAAAACACCGCGAACACCAGCGCCGCCTGCACCAGCAGATACCAGCCAAGGTCGTCGCGCCGTCGTTCCGGCCACCAGCGGCGCAGCGCGGAGGGCACGCGCGTGAACCAGGGAAAAAAGCTGACGAAGAAGGTCACGAAATACAACGGCACCAGCGCGAGAAAACCGAGGACGCCTTTCAGGCCGTGGCTGTCAATCACGCCGAAGGAACGGTTCAAGACGTGTTCGCCGATGCCGATTTTAAGAAACGCATCATTCGTCTGCGCCAGCGCCGGCAATCCCCACGCCGCCACGAGTGCCACCGTAACGGCGAGGCCAAGGACGGTTTCAACCAGCGGCAGATGAAAGGAATCTTTCCGCAGCGCACGGCCAAGCAGGATTCCGCCGAGCGGCAGCCACGCAATCGGGCCTTTCGCCAGAAAGCCCAGTCCGAGCGCGACGTAAAAAACCCACCACCAGAATCGGCGGCGCGGTTGTTCCGGGCGCGTCAGTTCCCAGCCGCTCCATACGGCCAGCGTGAAAAAAAACACCAGCGCCATGTCCGCCGTCGCCACGCGCCCGATGATGGCGACGTGCAGCCCGGCCACGAACATCGCACCGGCGATCAAGGCCGTTTTATTATCGCCGGTTATTTTTTTGCCCCAGCGAACCAGCAGCAGTGCCGTCGCCGTGGTGAACAGCACGGACGGCAGGCGCGCGCCGAAGGCGTTGTCGCCGCAGACGTCGTAGCTGGCGATTTGACACCAGTAAATCAGGGCCGGTTTGTCGAGCCGCCACGCGCCGTTGAACCACGGCACGACATAGTCGCCGCGCTGCCGCATCTCGCGCGAGGCCTCGCCAAAACGCGCCTCGTCGCGGTCGGTCAGCGGGAGAATCCAGTTGCCCGCGAGCAGCAGCACGAGGCTGAAAAGCAGGATGGCGCGCTGCGGGCGCATGGCGAGTTTATCGAGCCAGGCGGGTGCGGGTGAAGCGGCGGGACTCATTCAGAAATTCGCCGGACACTAGCGATTTGCATTTTTTTTTGCAAGCGCAACGCATACCTTGGCGCGTGTCCGTCATCCGCAAACTACGCTGGCCGCTGCTGCTGTGGCTGCTGGCCGGCACCGCCGCCATCGCGCTCGCGTGGCGGTTTGACGGCCGCGTGGATGCCGCGCTGGACGTGGGACCAAAATTCAGTCCTTTGCGCCAGCTGGCTTGGTGGTGTTCCAAAATTGGCGAAGGCTGGGTGATCGGCGTCTGGGGAATTTTCTGCGCCCTCATTTTCGTGGTGGTCAACCGACCGCAGACGGCCGCCAAAATCATTTTTGTTGTGCTGACCGCCGAAGTCACCGGTTTGGTGGCGACGATTTTACGTATCCTGTTTGGCCGGACCCGCCCCAACAATTTGGACGTTCCGCAGGGATTTTACGGGATCTGGCACGCCGGGCACTGGATCATCGGCTCGGCCAAGTTCAGCGCCTTTCCGTCCGGCCATGCGGCCACCGCGGTGGGGCTGGCGGCGGCGGCGTGGCTGCTGCACCGCGGCTGGGGCGCGGTCGCGGCGGTTTATGCGCTGGCGGTAATGTGGTCGCGCATCGGCCTGCAATGCCATCATCTCTCCGACGTCGTGGCATCCATCGTGCTGGCCATTCCGCTGGCGATCTTGTTGAAACCGCACCTGCTCCCGTCCGTGGAATTCCAATTCGGCAACCTGAACCGCGCGCTGCGGAAGAAATAGTTTTAGTTTTCCACCGCCGGGTGTGGTGTGAAGCGTTCGGCCGGTGACCGAACCGGGTCGAGCCACAGGCTCGACGCTATAGCTTCGGACTATTCAGGGCTGATAGAGAAAATACAACAGGCCGGCCTGGAGTTTGGGCGCCTCGACGCCGAGGTCCAGCTTGATGTCGTGCGCCTGGCTGTTCTGACCGAACATCGAGAGAAAATTCGAGATGTCGTAGCGCTCGCGATATTCCACGAGATTGGCCGACTTGATATGCGTAATGTCCATCGCGCGATCCACCGTGTCGTCAAAATCGCCCAGCTCATCCACCAGGCCAAGATCGAGCGCCTGCTTGCCGGACAGCACCCGGCCGTCGGCGTAATCCGCCCAGTTGTCGGCGAGCGCCTTGCCGTCCTTTTTGTTCAGCTCATGCGCGGCCCCGCGGCCATCGGCGACCACGTCCTTGAATTTTGCATAGGTCTCGTCAATCAGGCTTTGCACCATCGCATGTTCCTCCGGGGGAATCTCGTTGGTCGCGCGGTCGGGGCTGAGCATGTCTTTGAACTTGCCGCTCTTGTAGGTCATCGGCTCGATGCCCACCTTGTCCATCAGGCCGCGATAATTATAGCCGTGCATGATCACGCCGATGCTGCCGGTGATCGTCAGGTCGTTCGCCACAATCCAGCGGCAGCCGGATGAAATATAATAACCGCCCGAGGCCGCGAGGCTGCCCATGGAGCAGATCACCGGCTTGCCTTTGCGGCCCGGCTTGCCCTGGTCATCCGTGTCGTCCGTCTCAAAATCGCGGATCGCCTTGTAAATGTCGTCCGACGCCAGCACCTCGCCGCCGGGTGAATCCACTTTCAGAATCACGGCCTTCACATGCTTGTCGTCGCTGGCGCGGTCGAGCTGCGCCTGGATCAGGTCCACCAGGCTGTTGCCGTTGTCGTCGGTTTCGTGGCCGGAAATGATGCCGTCCACCGTGATGACGGCGATTTTATTTTGCGAATCGTTGTCTTCCAGCAGGCATTCCTCCAGCTTCGGGCCGACCTCGCGGGCGCTGGCCGTTTTGAAGTTGTGACCTAAGCTCAACGAATGCAGCACCGCCTGCCCGACGATCACCAGGCTGGCAAAGCCCAGCAGCACGGCCAGAATGATGGCCGTGACCATCCAGCCCCGGCTCGGGCGCGGCTTGGGGGCGGGCGGCGTGATGACCGGCGGCGACGGCATCGGCGGCAGGGGCGGAACAGGCGTGGCATCCATAATGCACACAAACTAGCGCAAACCCGGCGAGGCGGCAAGTGGCGGTATTGGGCGGAGCGCGGCTTTGCGCCGGAGCGCCAGCCGCAGTTTCGTCCACCCTGCTGCGGCTGGTCTGCGCCCCAGCCGCGCTTCGTAAAATTCCGAATTAGGACACACCTACCGGGTGGGCAGTTGGTAGCCACCCAATTTGAAATTCAATCCCTTGGATACAACCACCGAAAAAAGAAAACGCCGATGAGCAAAACCGTCACAATCCATTCAGAGATGCTCATTTTGCACCTCTCTTCCCAGCCGCGACGATGCGCGAACACGGCGACAGCCATGACCGCAAAGCAGGTCTGACCCGTTACTGTTAGAGTCGGCGAGAGCCCGCTGAAAACACATTTGTCTGACTTCAAATTTGAATCTAAACCGCGTCATAAGTATGAATCCAGCCATACACAAAAGATAACAACCACGGCGAAATAAATGAAATAGTCACGAAACCAAAACGTGCCATTGTATATTTGCCAGGCCAGCCGAGAGAACACCAAAATAAATAAAAGAATCTTGGATCGTCCCGCAATCGCTCCGTTATAGGACAAACATGGCATGGCAAACATAGTGCCAACAATCGTAAATACAAGCAGGGCAATCAATGGCTTCAACAAACTTCGCTTGATGACTGGCCGCTCATGCATAACCGGTGCGTTCGATGCCGCCTATTGACCCAAAGCTGAACCACCGACGGACGATGGTGCGGTGAACCCGTTGTTGTCAACAAATGGAAAGTGTTGTCGCCAGCGGGCTCCAGCACGGGGCTGGGCCACGACATGACTTCACCACTGTAGTCTCCAAGAATACCCCATCCCAATGTGTTTGTTTCCGTGGCTTGGCCATAAGGAAATAAAATAAAATTCGTCCGCATCTCGCCACCTACACGATCTGTGATGCGGATCACAAATCCATCAGCCTGGATGGTCATCAACCGCTCCTCATCATAACGACCATTTGACGGATCAGCATTCATCACCGGGTCTTTCCGGCTTAGGATGCCGGAAATCCTTTTACCCGTCTGCGAGGCCTCATCAAAGGAGGCAAGCTTTAGATTCAGAACCGCATCTTTAACTGAAGCTGATAAAGCCGGTGCAACTTCGACACTTGGCTGGAAGGAAATTTGATGCCTTGCACATATCAACAAGATCAAGAATACGCCCAAACAGATTCCGATAAGTATCAACGGCCTTTTGGCCTCTTTGGGATGAAAAATGCAAAACGGGATGATGGCACCCGGTATTAATAGATTAGCCACTCCCCAACCCCAATGCACTCTAAATCCCTGAACCACAAACCAAATGCCAGCAACAATAAAAAGTAATTTAACCGTAAAAAATGCGGCGACCACAGCAATCACAGTCATAATGCCTTCCCTGCGCCTAAGGATTCGTTCGGCGCCGCTGCATGCACGCCTAGCACCGGTGATTTTTTCAGGTCTGCGGCTACCATAACCTTATGAAAACGGACTGGCAAATTCCTGTCAAATAATTTAACCGCCAGCGCCACCTCAAAACCCCGCCATGCGGCTGTGCGCGGAGCGCCAGCCGCAGCTTCGTCCACACTGCTGCGGCTGGTCTGCGACCCAGCCGCGCTCCGTTCAATTTTAGGCGGCCTGTCGCACGACAGTTGGCTGTTTCCCCATGCCCCGCGCCCATCGCCTCGCGCCTCATCTCAAGTTGCCATGATGGAGACGGGATTGCTCCACGCGCTCCGGCCGGTGCTGCCGCCGAGGGCACAAAACTGCACCGTATAAACCGTGCCGGGCACCGTGGGCGCAAGCACCATGATCCGCGCGCCGGTGAACTCGGGCCAAAGCGTCCACGTCTGGCCACCATCCGTGCTCGTGCGCACCAGATACATCCGGCCGTTCAGCACGGCCTGGCCGCGCACCTTGATCTGTCCGCTGACGGCGTTGATCAGGGCGATGATGGCCGGCGTGGCCAGAGGACGGGACTGGCGGTTGGTGCTGACCACCGCGAAGCCGGATGTCAGCAGCGCGTCCAGGTCATGATGGGCCTCGCCCCGGCAGTAGAGACCGATTTTGACCAAGGCGTCCATCAGCGTCTGCCGCGCCACCTTCTTAATCAGCGTCCGATCGGTGCCGCCCTTGCGCGCCTCCACCCGCGCCGCACTGAAGTCGGCTTGATAGCTGGCGAGATCAGTCAGCGACACCGGTAGCTTGTTAAAAATCGGATGGTTCGGCAAGGCGTCAAGGACGTCCAAGGCCAGGTTGTTCAAGGCGTCTTCGGTATGCCGGATAAGCCCGGTGACCGGGCGGTAACTTTTTAACGTGGTGGTGGCTGACATAAGCTGATGTTCAAAGGTTGTATTCCATCCGGAAACCGGCGGCTTGTGAACCACCCGTTGCCAGGACTGATTAATTGCGGTTAGTGGCAGCATCAGGAATGCCAGCCACAACCGATGGCTGGAGCAACGTATTCACTCCCCGGCTGATTGCCACCTGAACAAGGTCTTGGCTTAATTCGGCTTTTGAAACCATGCTCCAAGCCAGCCACTTGCATCAATTTCAACAACCAAGCCGTCGCGCGGACGGGAGCATAACTGCCATCCGCCTCCGCTTGGATTGGCCGAAGGGACTGTTTCTTTTTGAGGCAAAGAGCCGGATTGGTGGGGCATTTTCTATACCGTTAGTGGCCGTTTGCAGGTTGTCAATGCCGCCTTGCTTGCCGTCAATGAGCCATTGACGGTATGAACTAACCCGTTGACGGTATGCATCGTGGCCATCCATGTCATCAACGCCCTGTGGCAGGTTATCAATGAGGTGCAGCAAATCATCAATGCGGCGTTGCTGGCAAGCACGGTCACGGAGCAAGCCATCAATGCCCAGCAGCAGGTGATCAACGTGGCGGACCAGGTCATCAATGGCACGAAGCAAGTCATCAATGTGACTGAACAGGCATGGAACGCCACGCTGTAGGTCATCAATGCCGCGTTGCCGGCAAGCAACATGACGATGCCGGCATGGTCCACCAACGAGCAGGCATGAAAATGATGGTGGGGTGGTGGGTGGCACAGGCCACTGGCCTGTATTGGCCGGCGACTCGCCGGACAATCGGGGGTTGGACTGCTGGCCGGCAAGTTGCCGACCACAACGGGCGGGTCGCCCGTTCCACCCAGCAAAGACTGGCCGGATGCCAGCATCTCGCCGACGCCCGCACGGCCCCCCACTCGCCGCGATGGACAAAACCGCTGGCGGTTATTTTTGGTGCCGCCGGCTTTGACAGCACGCGCTTTATTTTCTAGCCTGCCCGCATGGCCAAAAAGGCTGCGCCTCGTTACCTTTTGGAAGTTGAATGCCCGAACAATTATTCCGGTCAACAGACCCAGAATCTTGAGCTGGCCTGGTTGTTGTGCGAGATCGCCTTCGCGGCCGGCAAGGCTAAAATGATCAAGCTCTCATGCCTCCGGGAGGCCAGCACCGATGAAGTGCTTTTTGATTCCAGCAATCCGGTGATGGTGGAAACCATGAAGCAGACCTTGAAACTTAGACTCCAGCTTCCGGAAAAGCCGGTTTTCCAAATCTTCCAAAGAAACTAAATTTGGTTGTTTTGTAGGCGACGAGGTGACGAGGCTCAAATCAATTCGCAGTTCGGAATTCGGAGTTCGGAATTTAAAATGAGCCTCCTCACGTCGGCTCCTACGTCATGGAGAATTTGAGGATTGGGCCGTCATCGCCCCCGGCCTTCGTCCGACTTCGGCGCGACCAGCGGAGAAAGTAGAAATATGCGCCGCGTCGGTGGCAAAACCAGCATCGAAATTGGCAGACGGTCATTCTGCCCGACGGATGGGCCTTACCAATAATGATGCACGAGCGGCTTGATCTGGCGTTCGTAGAGCGCGGCAATCTTTTTCAGCGTGGCCGGGGTCAGCGGCGGCAAATTGGCGGCGGCCAGGTTCTCCGCCACCTGCGCCGGACGTTTCGCGCCGGGAATGGCGCAGGTGACGGCAGGGTATTCCAGAATCCAGCGCAAGGCGAGCTGTGCGAGCGATGCGCCGGGTGGAACCAGCTTTTTCAACTGACCGACGGCGCGCAGGCCGGTGTCGAAATCCACGCCGGCAAAGGTTTCGCCCCGGTCGAAAGCTTCACCCTGGCGGTTGAAATTCCGGTGGTCATCTTTCGCGAACTGGCTGGTGCGGGTGATTTTGCCGGAGAGCAGGCCGGACGCCAGGGGCACGCGGGCGAGAATCCCCACCCGGCGTTTCTGCGCCTCGGCAAAAAACAGTTCCGCCGGCCGCTGCCGGAAAATATTAAAAATGATCTGCACGGACTGGACGTTGGGATATTCGATGGCCTTCAAGGCTTCCTCGACTTTTTCCACGCTGACGCCGTAGTGCCGCAGTTTTCCGGCTTTGACGAGGTCGTCGAGGATGCCAAACACTTCCGGGCGGTAATAGACTTCCGCGGGCGGGCAGTGCAACTGGAGCAGGTCAAGCGCTTCGGTGTTCAGGTTCTTGAGGCTGCGGTTGATCCAGGCGGTGAGGTTTTTGCGGCTGTAACCGGCGACGGTCTGCTGCGGCAATCGCCGGCCGGCCTTGGTGGCGATGTAAAATTTCTCCTTCCGCTCCTTTTTCAACCTGGCAAACAGGCGCTCGCTCCGGCCATCGCCATAGACATCGGCGGTGTCGAAAAAGTTCACGCCGCCGTCGAGCGCGGCGTGGAGGGCGGCGAGCGATTCCCGGTCGTCGGTCGCGCCCCACGCGCCGCCGATGGCCCACGCGCCAAAGCTGATTTCGGAAATGCTCCAGCCGGTCCGTCCAAGCAGGCGATAATTCATGCGGAGAATTTAGGAAATAATTCCGCGGCTGCAAAGCGGCAAAGCGGCCGGGCGGCGGCCTGATTTGAAATTTGTAGTTTGAAATTACTGTGCCTTTTTGCGGCCAAGTTTCCGCTTTAAGTTTTCCGTTTTTTTGCCGGCCCGGTGCGACATTCCAGTTGCAATTTCATCCGGCGCGGCGTAATAAGGCGGACGCTTGTCTGTGCCATGAACAATAATATCCGGCTCCTGCTCGGTTTGATCGTTCTTCATTCAGCCGGCTGCCTTTCGGCATCCGGGCAGAGCTACGCCATCAACTGGTATAAAATCTCCGGGGGTGGCGGCACCAGCAGCAGCAGCAACGGCCAGTATTCCGTCAGCGGCATCATCGGCCAGCCGGATGCCAGCGGAACGCTGAGCGGCGGCCAGTATTCCCTCACCGGCGGCTTTTGGAGCCTGATTTCCGTGGTGCAAACGCCCGGTGCACCGACACTGAGCGTTTCCTATTCGGCCAGCAACGTCATCGTCTCCTGGCCGTCGCCGTCCACGGGCTACGTCCTGCAGCAGAACGGCAGCTTGAACACCGGCAACTGGACCGCCTCCAGTTACTCCGTGAACAGCAACAGCACGACCTTGAGCATCACCATCCCGTCGCCCACGGGTAATTTGTTCTTCCGGCTCGTGAATCCATAGCCGTCCTGGTTGAAGATTCCGCGTGCGTCGCATTGGCAAGGCGCTGCGGATTGGAGATAATCCGCGCTCCGGGAGCCGAGTCCGTTTTCCCCGATTCCCCGACGCTATTCCTGCGGATAGACCAGGATGCGGTCGTGGACGATGACGATCAGGTCGTTCTTGCCATCGCCGGTCACGTCGGCGACGGCGCATTCGCGCGGCTCGGGCAGCGCGTTCTGCGCGCCGCGAAACGTGTGCTGCTCAAAGACCGGCCAGCGGTCGCCCGGCACCAGCTTGCCGGCAGGCGTGAAGTTCACGAGGTCGAGATAATTCTTCTCCGTCTCCATGAAGACGAGCTGCTTGCGGCCGCTGCCGGTCAGGTCGCCGGCCACGACGTCGTTCAGGTAGCCGTCCTTGACGAGGGTGTCGTAATCGTCCAGCCGCGTGAGCTTCCAGACCTCGCCGCCGAGCGGCAGCCACGCGACGGAGTTCTGCCCGGTGAACGCCACGGCCGGCCCGCCGAGCGACGCGGAGCGGATGTCGCTGAAGGTGGTCACGGGAAGATCAAGATTCTTCACCACCTGCCACACGCCGTTGGTGTCGCGTTCGCACAGGGTCAGGTGCTTGTGCTCGGCGTCGAAGAGGAAGAGCGCCGGGATGGCGTTGGTGCCGTTCGGCACGGCGGCGGCCCCGACAATGCGCGAGTCGCTGTCCGAGCCGTTGATCTGGTCCTCCACATGGAAGGTCCAGGCCGGCGCGTTGGTGGTGCCGGGAATCTTCGCCTCCTGTTGGAGGACGACGGCGCGGAGAAAGTTTTTCTGCGGCAGGAGCAATTCGCTCCTGCCATCGCCGTCAACATCGGCGGCGGCGAGCCAGGGCTGTTCCATGGGGCCGCCGGGCGGATCCACATCGAGTTCGTCGAACTTGCCGTTTTTCTTTTGCAGCAGCACCTTGATTTTTTCGTAGGGAATCAGCACGACGAGGTCGGCGAGGCCGTCCTGGTTCACGTCCTGGATGGCGAGGGTGGCGGGAGTGGAATTGAAACTGGTGCTCAACGGCTGCGTGGACGTCTTCCCGTCGGCGGTGAGGGTGACGAGCGAGCGGGCGCCGTCCTTGTCCACGATGACGGCCAGCGTCGGCTTCGCGCCGGGCTTCAACGGGCCGACGGCCATGATCAGCGGCTTGCCATCCAGGGGCAGCGGCGTGGGGAACGGCAGCCGGCCGTTCTTGTCGAACTGCGTCACGGCGACGGAGTTTTCATCGTGGCTGAGAAGGAAGATTTCCGGATGGCCGTCCTGGTTCCAGTCGGACACGGCGATCTGCGAAACACCGGCGAGGCTGGGAAACGTCTTGGGCGAGGCCAGCGAACCGTCGGCCTGCTGGAGATACACCGAGAGCTGGCCGCTCTCCGGCTCGGCCACGATCAAATCCGCGCGCCCGTCGCCATCCACATCCGCCCACAGGACGCCGCGCTGGCCGGCGTCGGAATGGTTGAGCGGGAGGATTTGCATCTGCCCCTGCTGGAAGGAGCCGGCCAGCGGCTCGGCGGGCTGGCGCGTGAACTGCGAGACCTCCGCCCGGCCGGTGGCCTGCACGATGTCCACAAGATAATTGGTCGGGCCGCCCGCGAGGGTGTCCAGCCAGAAGGCGCGGACGGGCTGCGTCTTGAAATAAATCTCCGGGCCGAGCTGGCCGGCGGAGTTTTGCAGCCGCACGCGGAACGGCGCGGTGCTGTCGAAGTCAACGAACACAAGATCGTTCCGCCCGTCGCCGTTGATGTCGGCAATCTGGATGGCCTTGGGCGTGCCGGAATAGGGAATTTTCACCGGCTCAGCCAGCATGTGGTCCGCCTGCTGTGCGAGGAAATAGACCACGCCGTTGTCGCCGAGCAGCGCGATGTCGTTGAGACCGTCGCCGTTCAAATCGCCGACGGCGAGGGAATTCGCGTCCTGCTGGCCGTCGTCGAGGTGCCAGGATTTGGGATCGCTCCAGCCGTTTGTGCCGAGGTTGTAGCGCACCGTCAGGTCCTTGCCATCGCCAAAATAAATCAGGTCGGGCCGGCCGTCGCCGTTGACATCGGCCACGGCGAGCGCGGCCACGCGCTGCTCGGTCGGGAGCGAGTCAATGCGGAAGCGGGCATCGGGCGGCAGGTCGTTGAGCTCAGGTTTCGGCGCAAGCGCGGCGTCGGCGCGGTTGGTCTTGCCGGTGAGGTTGTAAAGGAGGTTGATCTTGGAGCGGAGATTGTTGGCGACGATGATGTCGTTGAGCCCGTCGCCGTCGAGGTCGGCGACGTGCAGATTGCTGATCTGCTGGTCAATGGGGTAAATCTCCGTGCCGGTGAAACCAAACAGATTGGTGACGGTGGCGGCGCGGGCGGAAAGGAAAAAACCGGCGGCGGCCGCGAGCGCGACCCCGAAACATGGCAGACGACGATTCATGCGCGGCAACCTGCCACCGCCGGCGGAAATTGGCGAGATTATTCGCCGATGAAGTGCAGCGCCACGCGGCGGGAATGCGGGTGCGTACGGTGTTCCCACAGGTAAATCCCCTGCCAGGTCCCGAGCGTCAGTTTCCCGCCATGCACCGGAATGGAAAGGTTCACGGCTGTCAGCGCGGTGCGGATGTGCGCGGCCATGTCGTCGTCGCCCTCGGCGGTGTGGCTGAACAGCGGGTCGCCGTCGCGCACGAGCCGCGTGAAAAAGGCGTCGAGATCGCGGCGCACGCCGGGGTCGGCATTCTCCTGGATGAGCAGCGAGGCGGACGTGTGGCGCAGATGCAGCGTGAGGAGGCCGTCGCGGAAATGATTGCCGGCAATCCATTGCTCGACGGCGTCCGTAAACTCAATCAGGCCGCGCCCGCGCGTGGCGAGGACAAGTTCGTGAAAGGACTGGCGAAACATTTTTCTATTTTTGTGGTAGGGCTGACCTGCCGGTCAGCCGGGACGTTCGCCTTCGTTCCCCGCTGGCGGCGCGGCAGCACCGCCCTGCCTATCAAAATTTACGGCGTCACCGGCGCGCCCTTGTCGGCGAGCATTTTTTCGAGGTCGGGATTGCGCGGCTGGCCGGCGGCGAGCGCCTTTTCATAATGCCAGCGGGCCAGTTCGACCAGCGGCGGCGTCTGGCTGAGATAAATCACGGCGAGATTGTTATGGGCCGGCGCGTAATTCGGATTCAACTGGATCGCGCGGCGCAGCGCGGTCTCGGCGGCCTTGCGCTGGCCCTGATGGCTGAGGGCCACGCCAAGATAATTCTCAATCTCCGGATTGTTGGGGTCAATCTGCTCCGCGTGGCTGAGCGCCTTGAGCGCGTCGTCGTATTTCTCCTGGCGGAACTTGAGATAGCCGAGCGTGGAAAGATTGTAGGCGTCGTCGGGAGCCTGCGCGAGGGCGGCGGTGATGTGCTTCTCGGCGTCATCAAGCTTGCCCTGCTGGAGTTCAATCGTGGCCAGGTTGGCGAGCGCGATGCCGTTGTTCTGGTCGCGGTCGAGAATTTTCAAATAATCCGCCTCGGCCGCGTCGAATTCCTGCGCGGCGAAATGCTGCTGTGCCGAGGCGACCAGTTCGGCGGTGCCGGCGGGCATCTCGCTGATAGACTTCTTCTCCGCATCCGGATTGGCGGTCGTCCGCACGGCGGTCTTGAGCAGCGCAAGCTCCTCGTCCGTGTAGGGAACGGGCGACGCCTCCAGCACGGCCAGCCGCGAACGCAGGCCGTTCACCTCGTCGTTCAATGCGGCAATCTGCACGGTCATGTCGATGTTGGTGCCGGCGGAATTTTGCGCGCCCGCCTGGTTCAGCTTCGCCAGCAGGCCGTCGCGTTCCTGCGTCAGGGCCTGGATGCGCGACTCGTAATCAGCCGCGTTGACCACGGTGTTGGTCGCCGTCGAAAGCTCCTGAATCCGGTTTTGCAGCGCGACTTTTTCGAGCGCCGCCACCTTCGCCTCGGACTGCAACGTGGTGACGAGCGTCTGGGTCTGCTTCAGCGCGGCGGCCAGCGTGTCGTCGCCGGCCGGCGGCGGCGCGGCGTGAAGGGCGGCCAGTTCCGATTTGAGCCGGTCATTTTCCGCGCGCAAATCGGCCAGCGCGGCGTCGCTGTTGTTGGTGGCGGCGCCGGCATTCTGCCGCAGCCGCGCGAGTTCGTCCGCGAGCTGCTCGGCCCGGTCGTGTTCGTCGTTGAAGTTTTTGACGGCGGCGGCGCGGTCCAGCTGCGCCATCTCCAGCGCGTTGGTGTCCACGACGACGGTGTTGTTAAAATTCGTGACGACATTGGTGACGACCACCGTATTGAGATTCGTCACAAGCACGGTGGCAACATTGGTGATGGGCGGAAGCGTGTTGGTGATGAAGACGGTGTTGAGGTTGGTGACGAACTGGGTTTCCACGGTGGCCGGAACGGCGCTGGTCATGCTGGCGCTGGCCTTGAACAGATCAACCTCCTTCATCAGCAAGCGGATTTTGTCCTGCGCGGCCTGCAGCTCGCGCGGGTCAACCGCGGCCGGCTGCACGGACAACGCCTCCTTGAGCTTGGCCTGCAGATCATTATTGGCGGCCTGCGCGGCCTGCAACTGCGCACGCAGATTGTCGGACTCGTTTGACAGCGGCAGGCTGGCCGGCGGCGGCGTAATCGCGGGAGCGGGAACCGCGGCGGCTTGCAGCTTTTGGACCGCCGCCGCATAGGCCGGCCGGCTTTTCAATTCAGCAATCTTGTCGGCGATCTGGTTCAGCCGGAACGAGACGATTTTCGGGTTCCAGTCGGGATATTGCGTTTGCAGCTGCTGCAACTGGTTCTGCGCGTCAGTGAACGCGGCAACTGCCTCGCCCGGATCGCCCGTGTCGGCGAGACTGTCCGCCTGCTGGATCAGGCCGTAGATGCCGATGTATTTGTCATCCGCCTCCTGCTGGGCGCGGGCCGTGAAGAGCAGGCCGGCGAACAGCAGGGCGGTGACACAAAAAAACTTCATGCCACCAAAATGCCAGAGGAAATTCGCTTTGGCAATGCGCCGCGTTGTCACCCAACTGTCACCACTGGAAGGATTGACCGGCAGAAATCGTTTTGCTAATGTCCCGGCAGTTGCGCCATGAAATCCGCACTCAACCAGCACGTTTTGGTTTTGAACCGGCTCTGGCAGGCTGTCAACGTCTGCACCGCCCGCCGCGCGCTCACCCTGCTCTTCCAGGACCAGGCGCAGGTCGTGCTGAACAATCCCGACGGCTCGTTCCGCACCTTCAATTTTCAGGAATGGCGCGATGTCTCCGCCGACGCGCCGTCGGACGATTCCATCCATGCCATCTCCTTCCGCATCCGCGTGCCGAAAATTATTCTGCTATTCATGTATGACCGGATGCCGAAGAAGGAAGTGAAGTTCACCCGGCACAACATTTTTGAACGCGACAAGGACACCTGCCAGTATTGCGGCAAAATTTTCGAGCGGAAAGACCTGAACCTCGACCACGTCATCCCGCGCGACCGCGGCGGCCCGACCTCGTGGGAAAATATTGTCTGCTCCTGCATCCCGTGCAACACCCGCAAGTCCAACCGCACGCCGTTCGAAGCCGGCATGAACCTCGTCCGCAAACCGAAGCGCCCGAAATGGCGGCCGTTTGTACAGATCAACTTCACGCTGCACAAGCACGACAGCTGGAGGCATTTTGTGGATCTCGCCTACTGGAACGTCGAGCTGGGCGAAGATGCCCAGACCTAGCCGCGCATTGACTTCGCGGCTTTAATGGGTAGGATTTTGGCTCTTGGCGTGCTCGTCTATCGGCTAGGACAACGGATTCTCAATTCGTGAAGACGGGTTCGATTCCCGTGCGCGCTACCAAGTTTCTTTTCCTCACTAATCCATTGCAAATAAAGTGGTTAGTGAGGTTTTTTACTGCCGAAAATAAAACGCATATTGACATTTGCCGACATTATGCCTACTGTATAAGGCATGAATGAGCGCAAACGAAGCAAGGCCAGCCGGAAGCCGGAAACGGTGACTGTCGGCCTTGTCACCGTCTCAATTTACAAGCGAACGCGCCCGACCGTCACCGGCGGCACGCGGACAATCTGGGAAGTGGCAAACTACGTCAACGGACGCCGCCGGCTAACCAGCTTTAGCGAACACGCCCTAGCCGTCGCAGAAGCCAACCGCATTGCCGGCCTGCTTTCGTCCGGCCAATCAGTTGCCGCGAGTCTCCGCGCCGATGAAGCCGCCGAATATGGCAACGCCGTCGCCATTCTCCGCAATGCCAATTTGGAAACTTCATTGCAGACCGTCGCCGACCGCTACGTCGAGGCCGTGAAAATTCTAGGTGCGGAAAGCATCGTCGAGGCGGCAAAGTTTTTTGCCAAGCGCAATCCGGCCAGCCGCGAAACGCGAACCATGCAGCAAGTCGCCGACGAGCTTGTCGCTTTGAAAGAAAATCGGCAGGCCAGCGCGCGTTATGTCGGCGACTTGCGGGCGCGGCTCAATACGCTGGCAAAAAAGTTTCCTGAAAACGTGGACACGGTGACAACCGCCGCGCTGCAATCATGGTTTGACAGCATGGACGCCGCGCCGCGAACCGTCCGCAATTTCCGGCAGACAGCCAGCACCGTTTTCAAGTTTGCCGAGGCGCGCGGTTACATCGTCAAAGGTGAAAACCCAGTCACCGGCACCGAGCAAATCAAATCCAAAAACGGAAGTCCGATTGAAATTTACTCGCCAAGGGAAATCCGCAAGTTGCTCGACGCCGCGCCGGAAAGTTTTAAGCCAATAATCGCAATTCAGGCTTTCGCCGGACTCCGCAGCGCAGAGGCCATGCGGTTACAATGGGAGGACGTGAAACTTGACCGCCAGCACATTGAGATCACCGCCGGCAACGCCAAGACCGCCAGCCGGCGCATTGTGCCAATTTTGCCGAACCTTGCCGCATGGTTGAAACCGCACGCGAACAAAACCGGACTGCTATTCCAGCCGAACAACCTCACCGCGTTCAATAAAAAGCAGAATGAAACATCCGTCGCCTCGAAAGTGAAATGGAAAGCGAACGCGCTCCGGCACTCGTTTATTTCCTACCGTGTCGCTGCCATTCAGAACGTCGCGCAGGTGGCACTGGAGGCTGGCAACTCGCCGGCCATGATTTTCGGCCATTACCGCGAACTGGTGACGGCAGACGATGCGAAGAAATGGTTTTCCATCGTGCCGCGACCGAATGATACGAAGTGATTGACGAGAGGACCAGGATCCAGCCGGACCGTCGAAGACGTTCATATTTTTGCTGTCATTCGAAATTATTTAACTAATTTAAGACCATGCCCAAATCGAAAGTTAAACCGAAAGCTAAAATCGCCAAGAAGCCAGACGCCAAACCAGCATCCGTGATTCAAGCCATTCCGGATGACGCCGGACTGCCAACAACTGAACAACTCGCCTTGATTGCGGCAACATTAGCGAAAAATTCAAATGCGCGCGACTTCTGGCCGTGGGTGCTAACAAAGCAAGCAATGGAGCTTTGGGAATCGGCGCAGGATACAATTTATTGGGCCGGCATTGATGACAGATATAGGCTGAAAGAAAAGATTCGGCAGGCTACTAAAGACGATCTCCTAAAGTTTTTCAAACCTTCAGACAAGTATCCGGTGACTCGAGAAGCATTCCTAAAGAGGATGTTGCCTAAAAAACAAAGTAGGCTGAACAAACTGGTACAATTCGGAAAAGAATTCTGCCGGGAAAGACTCCGCGATGTAAATTTTTATGAAAAGAAAAGGACCTCGATAGAGCCAACTCAAGACGAAGTTGATGCCGCATACAACAATTGGGGTCCGTTTCAAACTCATCAAGGTGCAGCCACCATGGCTTTGCGTTTTGAAGCTTGGCATACAGAATACACCACAAATAGACGAATTGATGCAGGTAAATGTAACGCAGCTAGATTAAAGAAAAGAAACAAAAGAAAAGTCTTGACTTAGCCCTTACGAAAACGATTTGCATTCTGGTTCCGCCGCCTTGCTCCCTGCTTGGCGGTGTTTGTTTTCTACCCTCCCTATCATGTATTGAGGTGCCTTTGACTCGCTGTTTGGTAGCGAAACAGCGCAATCCGTGGACGATTAGAATGGGTGCGCACGAAAATGGTAATTGCGCCAAAACAACTGGCAGACGTCGGCCCGCTTCTCACGGACGAGGCAGCCGCAGCGTATGTCGGTGGCGTCGAACCGCGCACCATAAGGGAGTGGCGAACACATCGGGGACTTCCATTCATTCGCGTCACTTCCAAAATTGTTCGAATTCGCAAATCTGACTTGGATCGTTGGCTTGCGAGGCATCTGGTTGCAATCACTAAAGGAATTCAATGAAAACCAATTTTCGCCGTTCCAAAACCAACCGCTCAACTCTACGCCGGGTCGACCTCGCCAGCCGCGGCTGGCGGCCCGGCATGAGGCGATCAGATGTTTATCGCGGTTCATCCCGCACCCGCCGGACGGAGGCCGGCACAAATGTCGCCTAGGATTCCGCCATCTGCACCTCCGGAATTTAATCCGCCGGTCTCGCTGTTCCCGAACGCATACGAAACCTTGCCGACGGACGTTCTGGCCGCGCAGTTCATCGGTAGCATTCGGGGCAACCAGCACAAAGTTCTCGTTGCTGAAATCCGTGAACGATTCAAGACCGCCATTGGCCGTGGCGTCGCATACGCGCAGGCCAAACGCGTCGTGGACTCGCAAAAGAAAAAACTGCCCAGTGTTTCCTTTGCCGGCATTCTGCCGATGCGCGACAAAAAGGTCACACCGACGTTCACCGGCTTGTTTCAGGCCGACTTGGATTTGCTCGGAGACCGGCTCGCGGAAATTCGAACCATTCTCTGTGCTGACCCGCATGTCTACGCACTTTTTGTTTCTCCTACCGGTGAGGGGGTCAAGGCCATTTACCGCGTGCCAATCTGCCAGAACGCTGCCGAATATAAATTCGCGTTCGCCGCCGTAGCGGCGCGCGTCCGGGAATTGACCGGTGTTGAAATTGACAAGCTCGAAGATTTCACGCGCCTCTGCTTCGCGAGCCACGACCCTGATGCACACCTGAACCCTCAGGCTGTCGAGCTGCCTGTGGATTTTACCATGGTGTCTGAAGATCCGACACCGTCGTCAGCGGGGGCAAAAAAATCAAATTCAAGCCCCGCATCAGCCACGATTGAAACGCGCCGAGCTGTTGCCGAGCGCATCGTTGGCGAAGTGGACTGGGAAACCGATATTCTGGGCTTTTGCAAATGCCCAGGCGAAGCGCAGCACACCGCCGGTGAAAACCAGCGGGAATGCCGAATTCACATCGACGGCGTCCCGACCATATTTTGCTTTCATAAATCTTGTGAATCCGAAATCACCGAAGCAAATCACCAGTTGCGCAGTGAAATTGGAATAGCCGAAAAGCCGACCGCGCCGGCAGCCGAGTCAAACCATGCGTCCAATTCCAACGGTTCGATGGAGACGGACAACGCCACACGCCATTTCATCCTGCCCAACGACCACAGCCCGATTTCCGAGTCGGCGCGTCATATTTTCACCGCTATTGCGGTAACGCACACGCTCTTCGTGCGTGCTGGTTCGATCGTCGAGCTTGTCCGCAAGCCTGACGGCAGTTCGCTTGAGATGCTCAAGCCGGAGGCGTTTCGCAGCCGCCTTGAGCGCTACTCGCACAAGCTGCTTGCGTGGAAAATTGAGGACGGCGGCGGCATGGTATTGAAGCCGAAAAATTGTAGCGAGGACACCGCCAAGGCGCTCCTCGCCACGGTCGAGGCGCGCGAACACCTGCCCGCCATCCGCACCGTGGCCGCTGCACCTGTGATTGTGCCAGACGGTGACGGGGCTAAAATTCTGGGGCCAGGTTACCACGCAGAGAACGGCGGCACGCTCGTCGTTGGTGGCGAACTACCGCCGGAGATGCCGGCCGATGAAGCCGCCGAGCTACTGCTGGCCACGCTCGACGAATTTGTTTTCCAATGCCCCGGCGACCGGGCTCGTGCGTTTGCCGCCATGCTCACAGCGGCGTTGAAGATGGGTGACTTCATCCGCGGGTTCATCCCGGTGGACGTGCGCGAAGCCGACCAACCGCAGACCGGGAAAGGTTTTTCCTTGATGCTTGTTCGTGCCCTTTATCGCGAGTCAGCCTACCCCATTGCGCTGAAGTCCGGCGGCGTGGGCAGCCTCGACGAATCAATTTGCTCAGCGCTCATTTCCGGCAAGCCATTTATCGCGATCGACAACGTCCGTGGAAAACTGGATTCGCAATTTCTTGAAATGATTTTGACGTGGGGCGGTGAGGTTTCTGCCCGCATCCCACACCGTGGTGAAGTGCTCGTGGATCCTGGCGCAGCCTCGTTCCAACTGACCAGCAACGGCATCGAGGCGACGGCGGACTTCGCAAAACGCGCGAGCATCACGCGCATGCTGAAGCAGCGGCCAAAGTTCGCGTTCAAACGATACCCCGAAGGCAATTTGCGTGACCACATCGCCGCAAACCAGCCGCTCTACCTCGGTGCGGTGTTCTCCCTCATTAAGGACTGGTGCCGACGTGGGCGGCCCACCACGGGCGTGACCGGCCATGATTTCAGGGAGTGGGCAGGCATCCTCGACTCGTTCACAACCCGCTACATGGGCGTGAACCTGCTGGACGGGCATGAGCAGGCACAGGCGCGGACCGCCAACCCCGCGTTGAGCTGGCTCCGGGCGGTCGGCTTGCTCGTCGTGCAATCGGGTAAGGCCGGGCAGGAATTGCGCGCCGCCGAACTTTACGAGCTTTCCGCTGACGACCAGTTGGCCATACCAGGCCTGCGGGAACCTGACGACCAGCAGGGCCCGCAGATTGTTGGCCGGGCGCTCGCCAAGTGCTTTCGCGATACCAATCGTATCGAGGTCGACCACCTCGTCGTCGAGCGCACCGCGCAGGCCGAGTATGACCCGGAGAACCGCAAGGACGTCGTGCGGAAATCCTATCGGTTCACGAAGGCCGGGGTTGAAACCTGCGGGGCGTGCGACCCGTGCGGCCTGACCCCAGGAGATTCTGGAAAACACCCCCTTTTCCCAGAAAGTAATGGACTCGACCCGCACAGTCCGCAGTCCGCAGCACTGGCGGGCAATTGCCACGCCGTAGAGGAACCGGAGAAAGCCGAGGCTTTGCTTTTATGACCGCCCCAGAGATCTACGATGAGGCGCTGCGGCGCGGCCTGCGCCTTGAAATGCGCGGCAACAAGCTGGCCGTGATACCAGCCAAAGGTTGCCAGCCGGAATTTGCAGACCTGCTACGGGCGCACAAGAGCGAGTTGCTGTCCTGGCTGGATGGTCGCAATTCCGGCTTGAGCGAGGACTGCCTTCCTTGGCTCCACATCGCCCGGCAGGTCATGGCCGGTGAATTCGAAGGGCTGAAGGACAAGTCCGTTGCCAAATCGCTAAAAATCGGTTTGCAAAATATCCATCACCCGCTGTGCCAGCAGGCCTTGCAACGGTTGGACGCTAAAAAACTTAAATGATTATGATGCGCGCCAAAGAAAATCTTTCGCCACATGGCGACACGCCGGCAAATCCGATCCCGGCACCTGACATCAACTACGTCCTGTTCCGTTGCCAACAAACAGCGTTCCGCTGGATATTTAATTCGCCGTTCAATTGTGGTAGGCGATCCATTAGCTGGTGCTGGGCATATATCCGCCGGCTGGCCAAGTCCGTGCGGGGGATCACCAATTCACCGGCCACCACAAATTTTGTCCCTCATGTTTCCGGCGTGAAGGACGAACCAACCTCACCCCGGAATACAGCAGATCAATAATATGGAACACACATCCACCCAAACAGCGCCCTCGGCGCCGGTCTCGTCCTTCGTCAAGGACGCAACCTCAACCACGCCTTCACCGGCGGTGCCAATCCCGCTGACCCCGGAGCAGGAATCATTGCAGATCCGCCGGGCGTTCTGGGCGCTTTACGAAATTGATGACCGAGATGATTGGCAGAATGATTTTATTATTGCCTTACACTGGCGAGGAAAACCAGAGTTTGACCGTGAACCGATTTGCGATGACCGATATAAGATTTTGCTAGATGGCTTTGCTTTGTATTTTCGATGTTTCGAAGTTCGCGCGGATTTTAGCTTCCGTCACTATAAAAATCGAATTAATGCCAACGGCTTGCTAGCTATGTCAGGCGACTGGGACTATGCCGACGACTGGTGGCCGATCCCTCCGTCAAAATGCATAAAGTTGACAGAAGAAGTTTTGGAAAAAGCTAAAATCGGTCGCGTGATCACTCTGCACAAACGCACAAAGCAGGTTGGGGATTTCTTGGAAAAAGGCGGAGTTTTGGAATATCGAGCTTTGTCTTGGTCTCCGAATGGTTCATCCGATGACACCGTTGGCATCCGACTGCGCTCCGACCGGATAATCGATCTGTTGAAACATTTTGACTCAGTTAAATATACAAACCTGAATTATTGAAACGACAACCTTCTGAACATTTATTTCCGGGTATTGCTTATGAGGTCCTCAAGTGTATGTCAATCCGCCACGATCCACCAAATACCGTCCGGCATTGCCTCCACGCCTGTCCGGGCGGGAGTGTGGCACATGTATCGCCATCCCCAAGGCATAGCCGAAGCCCGTCCACAATCATGTGGCGGAGGATATTGAAATATTATGAACAACCCATACACCCCCGCCCCCGACCACCAGCATCCGGCCGGGGGCGGTCCAGTGGCCAACGACACGGCCGGCACCAAACCAGATCGTAATCCATCTCCGACGGTTGCTCAGCCGCCCCGGCCAGGCGCAACTCCACAAGCCCCCGGAGT
>Ga0182024_10006244_pt1 | contig 26286 bp, 22 predicted proteins | sample P32metaG_FD_120480 | JGI IMG/M metagenome (GOLD analysis project Ga0182024, IMG submission 120480) | Permafrost microbial communities from Stordalen Mire, Sweden - P3-2 metaG (Illumina Assembly) | ecosystem: Environmental > Terrestrial > Soil > Wetlands > Permafrost | place: Sweden: Stordalen... | reverse complement strand
GCCGATCATCCCGGCGCGACCGCCGGCGGCTTCCGGATCCGGCGCGCCGCCCGCGAGAGCGATGCGACCTCCCGCGACACGCGCCGCGCGGTCAAGCGCGCGGCGCAGGGGGACGCCGACGCGCTGCGTGACCTCTACGTGCGCTACGCCGACAACGTCTACAGCTACGTCGCCTCGATCGTGCGCGACCACCACGAGGCCGAGGACCTGACGCAGCACGTCTTCTCGCGTCTGCCTGTCGCGCTGGGCCGCTACGAGGATCGCGGGGCTCCGTTTCTCGGCTGGCTGCTGCGCCTCGCCCGCAACGCCGCGCTCGATCAGTTGCGCTCCCGCCGCGCGATCCCCGTCTCCGATCCGATCGATGACGCGACAGCCCCCTCGAACGGCGATCCCGAGCGGTTGGCCGCGCTGCGCGACGCGCTGGGTGCTCTGCCCGCTCCCCAGCGCGAGATCCTCGTGCTGCGCCACCTCGCGGGGCTCGCGCCTTCCGAGATCGCGACGCGTCTCGAGCGCAGCGAAAGCGCGGTGCACGGCCTGCACCACAGGGGACGGCGGGCGCTGCGAGTGGAGCTGCGCCTCCAGGGCGCTGCTCCGGCGACACGCAGCCGGCCCTGAGCGCAACTCGTCGCGTCGCGGCGTGTTGCTACCGCCGGTGCCCGTGTTCGAAGACCGATCAGCGCGACGGCGATCCGTGCTCGCCCCGCACGCTGATCAGGATCGCCGTCCGTTCGTCGACGTGGGCGGGGATCACGAGGAACCCGGCCGCGCCGAGTTCGGTGGCGGCCGCGTCGACCCGATCCGCGCCGACGCGCAGCACGAGTCGGCCTCCCGGGCGCAGCAGGCGCGCGAGGTCTCGCAGAGGCCGGTGCGAGACGTCTGCGAGCGCGTCGGCGTCGCCGATCACCGCGTCGAAGGACTCGGCCGTGAAGTGCAGGCGCTCGACGTCCGCGAGGCCGCTGCGATCGTAGGCGAGGTGGGGGATCGCGGCGAGCGTGTCATCCAGCGAGCGCTCAGGCGCGATCGCCAGCACGCCGCCGGCGACCTCGAAAATGTCCGTGTGCTCGCGCAGGACGGCCTCGAGCATCATCGTTTCCGTGTTCGCGCTCCCGGTCACACTTGAGATACGCCGCGGCGGGCAGCGCGCTCTCGCGGGTCGACGACCGAACGAGGCGTGGGGAGAAACTTGCCCGTCCCGCTCGGCGAAACCGCGCGTGTCCGGGTGCAAATACACCCCACACGCGGTCGCGGAGGCTGCGACGCTTCGGCACGAACCCAAGGGAAGCTGCGGGCGCCGAATCACCAGGTGTGCGGTGAGACCGCGACAATCTTGCAAGGAGCGCAATGACCGGCAGGCAGAGCACCGAGCAGCACGACCAGACCAACCGGGAGTTGGGAGCTCGCGGCGTGCGCGGCGCTGAGCTGCGCGGGCACAACGGCGCAGCGCCCGCCGTCGACCGCCTGCGAGTGATCCTCGCCGATCCTGACCCGCTCGCCCGTCGGGCGATCCGCGACTCACTGCGGACCGAAAGCGGGTTCCTGGTCGCCGCTGAGGCCAAGGACGGCCTCGAGGCGGTCGAGCTCGCCGTCCATTACCGGCCCGATGTCGTTCTCATGGAGATCGCGCTCCCCGGTTTCGACGGGATCAGCGCGTGCCGCGAGATCACCACGCGAGCGCCGACGGTTCGTGTCGTGATGTTCTCCGTGCCCCAGCACCGCGACGTCGAGTTGCGGGCGCTACGTGCCGGCGCATCCGGCTTCCTCTCGAAGAACTCGAGCATCGAGTCGCTCGCCCGCGCGCTGCGCTCGGTCGCGGACGGGGAGGCTGCTGTCACGCGCTCGCTGACCTCGCACCTCGTCGACCTGCTGCGCTCGACCGCCGAGAACGGCACCGGCATGCGGCCGGTCAAGAGCCCCCTCACGACGCGCGAATGGGAGGTGCTCGACCTGATCTGCTCCGGTGACTCCACGCGCGATATCTCGTCGAAGCTGTTCCTCTCCGAGGACACCGTCTACAGCCACACGAAGAGCATCCTGCGCAAGCTGGGCGTCCATTCGCGCACCGATGCGGTCGCGATGGCGGCGCAAATGCGCCGCCCGCAGCTCGGCTGAGGCCCGGTGCCCCCGGGCGGCGCCCCCAGGCGGCGCCAATACACTGCGCGGACCATGCGCGTCGGCATCGTTGGGCTGGGCTACGTCGGGCTGCCGCTCGCCGTGGGCTTCGCGAGCGCCGGCGTCGAGGTCCTCGGCGTCGACCTCGATCAACGCAAGGTCGAAGCGATCGCCGCCGGGCGCTCCTACGTCGAGGACGTCTCCGACGCGGCGCTCGAGGAGGTGCGCGGCCGGATCGAGGTGAGCGCGAATCACGCGGCGCTCGCTGCTTGCGACGCGATTCTCATCTGCGTGCCGACGCCGCTGACCGCCAATCGGGAGCCGGACCTCGCGCCGCTGCTGGGCTGCGCGGAGGTCCTCGGGAGTCTCGTGGCGCCCGGACAGCTCGTCGTGCTCGAGTCAACGACATACCCGGGCACGACGCGCGAGCGCGTCGCGCCGCTGCTCGAGGCAGGCGGCCTGCGCGCCGGAGTCGACTTCAACCTTGCGTACTCGCCTGAGCGCGTCGATCCCGGGCGCACCGACTACACGCTCGCGAACACGCCGAAGATCGTGGGCGGCCTCACCGAGGAGTGCGGCGACCGCGCGCAGGAGCTCTACCGCCTGGTTTGCGACGAGGTCGTGCGGGTCGCGACACCGGAGGTCGCCGAGCTCTCCAAGCTTCTCGAGAACATCTTCCGGGCGGTGAACATCGCGCTCGTCAACGAGCTGGCGCTGCTCACCGACCGCATGGGAATCGATATCTGGCAGGTCGTGGACGCGGCGGCAACCAAGCCGTACGGGTTCATGCGCTTCGAGCCAGGACCGGGGATGGGTGGCCACTGCCTCCCGGTCGACCCCTTCTACCTCGCCTGGCGCGCCCGCGAGTTCGACACCGCGACGGAGTTCATCGAGCTCGCCGGCAAGGTCAACCAGCAGATGCCCCACCACTGCGTCGCGAAGCTCCAGCGGACCCTCAACGATCGCGGCCGCGCGGTCCGCGGATCGCGGATCGCGCTGCTGGGCGTGAGCTATAAGCCCGGCGTGGGCGATACCCGGGAATCGCCGGCGCTGAAGATCATCGACCTGCTCGGTGAGCTCGGCGCCGAGGTCGTGTTCCACGACCCCTATGTGGCGGAACTGCCGGGGCGCTCGGTGCGCGGGGTCGCCCTCGAGGAGGCCGTGGACGGCGCCGATCTCGTGCTCGTCGTGACCGCCCATCGCGGCATCGATTACGACGCGATCGCCGCGCGCGGCCTGTGCATGCTCGACCTGCGCGGCGTCGTCGATCCGGCGGCCGGCCCCGACGTCGTGCGTCTGTGACACTCCGCGCGGACCCGCGAGCGCCGGGCCTGCACGTCGGTGACGACGTGTCCCTGGGCGACGGCGTCGTCCTCGGCGCTCACGTCACGATCCACGACGGCGTCGAGTTGGGCGCTGGATGCGTGATCGAGGACGGCGCGGTGCTCGGCAAGCTCCCGCGGCTCGACCGCCGCTCGACCGCGCCGCGCGGCGAGCTCGCCGGGCTCGTGTTGGGCGAGCGCTCGACTGTCTGCGCCGGTGCCGTCGTGTTCGCCGGCGCTCGCGTCGAGGAGGACGTGATCCTCGGCGACCAGTCGTTCGTCCGCGAGGGCGCGAGCATCGGCGCCGGCTCGGTGATCGGGCGCGGCAGCGTCGTCGACCCGGGCGTCCGCGTCGGACGCCGTGCGCGCGTGCAGACCAACGTGTACCTCGCCCGTGGGAGCGTGGTCGAGGACGATGTGTTCCTCGGCCCTGGCGTCTGCACCACCAACGACGACACGATGGCCCGGCACGGGCCGGGGCACGTGCCGCGCGGCGCAATCCTCCGTCGCGCCTGCCGCGTGGGCGGCGGCGCGGTGCTCGTCCCCGGGGTGGAGGTCGGCGAGGAGGCGTTCGTCGGAGCCGGCGCGGTCGTGACACGCGACGTCAGGGCGCGTACCCTCGTCGTCGGCAATCCGGCGCGCTGGCTGCGCGACGTCGCTGACGACGAGCTGCTCGAGCGCTGGAGCTGAGGATTGGCGGTCGGCCGTGCCTCGCGCCGTGAGTCTCACACCCGGTCGGCGGGTGACGTCGGGCGCGCAAGCAGGCCCCACGCCACGCCGGCGAGCAACGTCCGCAGCTCGAGGTCGGCTTGTGCGTAGGTCTCGGTCTGGTTGTCGGCGACAAGCAGGTTTTCCTGGTCGCTCTGCCAGAACGTCTCGCTCTGTGGCCACTCAGCGGATGCGAAAAGCTCGCCGCCGCGACCGACAACGACCGCGTCGAGTCCCATCGAAGCGATCTGCTCGGTGATCGACCCGCGGCCGCTCTCCAGCCGCCAGGCGCGCATCTTGCTGCGTAGCGGCCTGAACGCGAGGCGGCGCATCGTCTCACTACGAATCACGAAGGCGTTCGTCCGGACGTGCGGAGCCGGAAACGGGCGAAAGCCGGTGTAGTAGCGCATCATCTCGGAGGCCGTTCGGACGTAGCGAAGCGGCGGGCGCGAGGTCAGCCGCGGATCCCGAGCGCCGCTGTCGCGGCCCAGTCGCCGCGACTGTTCCCGGTACCACGAGCGGTCCGGGAACACCTCCGAATAGGCTCCTGGCAGGCGCAGCGAATAGCAGATGTTCGAACGTCCGCCGTTCCACGATCCCGTGGCGCCCGCGATACCGACCGACGGCGAGAGCGCCGCGACGAGGTGCTCGAGCCATCGGGGGGCCAGCAGCACGCTGTTCGAGTTCAGGAAGCACAGCGCTCCATCGAGGTGTTCGGCTGCCCGGCGGTAGGCGGTGAGGTCGAACCCGTCGTCGGGCACCTGGAGCGCGCTCGAGGCGACCCCGTCGAGCGCGGCGAGGATGGGCTTGAGCGCCGCTTGCGAGGGAAAGCCTTTGCAGAGCAGTACGAGGCGGTGCGCGACCCCGGCGTCGAGTCGGCGGTACGAATCGAGGAAGCGCTCGAGCGATTCGGGAGGGTTACCGTGGCGCACGAGGTGGACCACGTGCACCTCGCCGGCGGCGCTCACCGCCTCCTCGCCGTTGCGCGTGCCGGGCGACGGTGAGGGAAACACGGCGGCAGTGGAGGTCGCGCGATCACGCCAGGAGCCCACGATAGCCTAAGGCAATGACCGTCTCCTTCCTGCTCCCGACTCGCGACCGGCCCGAATACCTGAGCCTCGCGATCGAGACGGTGCGAGCGCAAGAGGGCAACGATTGGGAGATCGTGGTCTCGGATAACTCGACCAAGGAGTCCTCCGAGGGTCTGATCCGGGACCTCGGCGATGACCGCATCCGCTACCACCGGACGGACGGCTCGCTCCCTGTCACCGAGAACTGGAACCGGGCGCTTTCGCTGAGCACGGGCGACTACGTGCTGATGCTGGGCGACGACGACGGCGTCCTGCCGGGCTATCTCACGTGGGTTGCCGAGACGGTCGACCTCTTCGATCAACCCGACGCGGTGTACACCGGCTCACGGGTCTTCACCTACCCGTCGGTCGACCCGGATCGGCCAAACGGCTTCCTGATGTCGAACACCTACGCGGACTTCCTGGGCGATGAGCCCGCCTTGATCACGCTCGAGCAGGGGCTCGCGGCCGTGCGCCGGGCGATGGGGTTTCACCTGCCTTTCAACTTCAACATGCAGGTGTGGCTCTTGAGCCGCCGGCTGATCGAGCGGCTCGGGCATCGGGGTCCGGTGTTCCAGTCGCCGTTCCCGGACTATTACGCCTCCTGTGCCGCGCTGCTCGAGGGCCGGCGCATCGTCGCCGATCCGCGTGAGCCCGTGGTGATTGGCGTCACGCCGAAGTCCTACGGGTTCTTCCATGTCAACGAGCGCGAGTCGGAGGGTCGGGCGTTCCTCGCGGCAGACACCGACTCGCCGCCGCAACTTCCCGGAACGAACATCAATGAGGGTTGGCTCGCGGCGATGGAGGCGATCGAGGCGAACTACGGGCGCCAGACCGGCCTGCACGTCGACCGGCGGCGATATCGGCTCGTGCAGGCCGCCGCCATCTATGGGCGCCGCCGACGGGGCACGGCTTCCGACACCGAATACCGGAGCTTCGCCGCGAGCCTCCCCGTCGGCGAGCGCGTGGTGTTCGCCGCCGCCAACGCGGCGGCGGCGGTGGTGCGCCGCGCTCCAGCCCGGCGCCTCTGGGTGCCGCTCGCAGACCGAGCGCAGATGCGGGCGCTGGCGCAGTTCCCCGACATCGCGCCGGATCGCGACGTCGGCCGCTACCGCGACCTGCTCGAGGTTTGCGCGGCCACGCGCATCGAGTAGCGCTCAGGCGCGCCGCGTACGCCGCACTCGCAGCTCCTCGCCGATCTCGGCCGGCACCGCGTGCAGGGCGAGTACGACGGCAGCGTAGATCGCGAGCGCGACGAGGAGCCTCACCGCGTCCGGGATCGGGACGAGCACGGTGAGCGCGGCGAGCCCACCGGCGAGTGCGACCTTCGGGACGATCCGAAATGACGGCATCAGCGTGCGATCAGCCGTGACCAGCGCGGCGCCGTTGACGACCGCAAATAGCCCCTCGACCATGGCTGTGGCGATTGCGGCGCCGTGCGCGCCGTCAACCGATGCCAGCGCGACAATCAGCCCGGTGCCGATGAGCAGGGCGGTGAGGTTGATCAGCAGGATCAGCCGGTAGCGGCCCAAGCTCACGAGACCGTTGGACCACACGGTACCCACGAACGTGGTGCCCAGCCCGACGCCCTGGATCGCGACGAGCGGCACCGCCCGTGCAAAGGTGGGGCCGTAGACGGCGGTAGTCAACGGAGCCCCAACGACGAACGCGAGGCTCGCACCGGCGCCGAGGAGCAGGCTGACCTCGAACATCCGCCCGAGCGCGTATGCGAGCCGCTGGCGATCGTCCCGCGCGGCGCGCGCGAAGATCGGCAGCGCGGTGCTGGCGGCCAGCGCTGGGAGCACGAGCAGCATCTGTATGGCCCGCGTGGACAGGCTGAAGTCGGCGAGTGCCGCTTTGGTGGTCACGAGCGACACGACGACGATCGCCGCCTGCGTGTAGATCGTCGAGGCGGCCGCCGCCATGCTGTACGGCAGCGCGCCGCGGATGATCGCCCACCAGTCGCCCGGGTGGAACGCCGGTCGCAGCGGCATGCGTCCCCGCACGACCACGATGTTCAGCCCGTACACGATCGCACCGACCGGGATCGAGATCGCGAGAAACGGGAGGAGACCCGCGCCGGAGAGCGCCAGCACGACGATGAGCATCGCAGTGAGGACCGCCCGGAGAAAGTCGAACGCTGACACCCAACCGAACCGCATGTCGCTCATCAGCCCGGTCGACAGGGTGGACTGGCACGTCTGGAGCATCAGCCCGACGCCGGCCAGCAGCACGCCGACCACGATCGTTGCGCCGTAACCGACGAGCAGGGCGAAGATCGCGACGATCGCGACGCCGATGGTGGTGATGACGATGCGGATGCCGAGCAGGCTGCGGGCGAACCGCTCTCGCGACTCCGGCGGGCGGATCGAAAGCTCGCGTACCCCGATCGCGGTGAGCCCGAGGTCTGATAGGCCGGCGACGATGATCACGAGAGCGGTGGCCAGCGAATAGCTGCCCGCGACGAGGCCCAGATGGCGAAACAGGACCGCGGAGGAGACGACCGCGAGGAGCGTGCCCACCAGGTAGCCGGAGATCCGCCACACACTTCCGCGGATCGCAGCGCCGCCCGCCCTCGACGTGTCCAGCACGTGGACCTCGGGCCCGGCCGGCACCTCGACCGTCATCCTCCATCCTTGACGAGGATCGCCGTATACGCGCAGCCCTGGAGGTCGCGACGCTCGAGCGGGGAGAGCGCGGTCGTGATCGCCCGCGCGAGCAGTCGGGTGCTTGGCGTGCTCGGGCGCCGCGCCGGGAAGCGGCGAAGGGCGTACTCCCAGCCGAACTCGTTCCAGTGGCGCCCCGCCGGGTCTGAGCTCGTGGCGTCCAGCAGGCGCAGGCCGTGGCGGGCGCCGCGCGCTGCGACCGCCGAGAGCGGCAGCAGGAACAGGTGCCGCGGCGCGTCGACGTGGGCCCAGCGGCCGCGGAGCAGCCGGAACTGGAGCGACTGGGGGTTGGGGACCGCGAGCGCGACGACACCGCCCGGGCGGAGGTTGGCGGCGATGCGCTCGAGCGCGAGGCCCGGCCGGCGAAGGTGCTCAAGGACGTGCCACATCGCGACCACGTCGCTCGGCGGAAGCGTCTCGAGCACCCGCTCGGGCTCAGCACTGCGGATCGCCGCCACACCGACGGTCCGCTCGAGATGGGTGCACACGCGCGAATCCATCTCGATCGCGGTGACGTCGAAGCCGGCCCGCTGGGCGGCGAGGCAGAACTCGCCGCCGCCCGGGCCGATCTCGATCAGCCGCCCGGCGCTCACGCGCTGCGCGATCATCGCGAGCTTCGCCTGCTCGGAGGGCGCGCCCGCGGCGCGCGCGAGGTCCGCCGCCGTGGGGAACGCGTAGTAGTCGCCGGGGTAGTACTCCCCGAGGTCATCCGGCACGCCGCGCAGCGCGTAGGTGCCGCAGGCGGTGCAGCGAACATAGGTGAAGGTCCTGCGGGTGACCGCGCGGTTGCGGTCGGTCGTGGTGAACGCCTCTTCGCGGGCTCCACCGCACATCTCGCAGGGCGTGCGATACGTGTGCTCGTCAGCCACCGGGAGCGCTCGTGAACCGCTCGATCTGGCGGAGCGTTACAGCCGACACGTCATCGCCGCGGGCGAACGCGTCGTACCATTCGACGACCGCGTCGAGGCCGTCGGCGAGGTCCCAGCCCGGTCGCCAGCCCAGGCGCGCCCGCGCGCGCGACGAATCGAGCTTGAGGAAATGCGCCTCGTGCGGGTGCCCGCCGGCGTCGGTCTCCCAGCGCACCTCATCAGGCCAGCGCTCGCTCAGACGCGCGACCACCCAGCTGACCGGGCGGGCGTCGTCGTCGGCAGGTCCGAAGTTCCACCCGTCCGCCAGCTCCGGCCGGCTCGCGAGCTCCTGCGCGAGCATCAGGTAGCCGCTCAACGGGTTGAGCACGTGCTGCCAGGGCCTGATCGCGCTCGGGTTGCGCACTCGCAGCGTCTCGCCGGCGAGCACGGCGCGCATCAGGTCGGGGACCAGACGGTCCTCGCCCCAGTCGCCACCACCGATCACGTTCCCGGCCCGCGCCGACGCGACACGCGCCCGATCGGCCGCGCTGAAGAACGATCGCCGGTAGGCGGCCGTGATGAGCTCCGCGCAGCCCTTCGAGTTGGAGTACGGGTCGTGGCCGCCCATCGGCTCATCCTCGCGGTAGCCCCACTCCCACTCCCGGTTCTCGTAGCACTTGTCGGAGGTGACGTTGATCACGATGCGGACCTGCTCGGTCGCGCGCACCGCCTCGAGCAGGTTGACCGTGCCCATCACGTTTGTCGCGTAGGTCTCGAGCGGGTCGACGAAGGAGCGGCGGACCAGCGACTGCGCCGCCATGTGGATGACGATCTCCGGCGCCACGCGTCGGAGCGCGCCGCTCACGGCGTCGGGGTCGCGTATGTCGGCCCGGATCCATTCGACGCGCTCGCCGACGCGAGCGAGCTCGTAGAGGGACGGCAGCGTCGGGATGTCACGCGAGAACCCGGTGACCTCGGCTCCGAGCGCGGTCAACCACAGCGACAGCCAACTCCCCTTGAACCCGGTGTGGCCGGTGAGCAGGACTCGGCGTCCGCGCCAGAACCCCGGGTCTACGCCCATATCTGCCACGGCGCGCGGCCGGAAACCCAGAGCTCTTCGAGGTGGTTGCGGTCGCGCAGGGTGTCCATGGCGTGCCAGAAGCCGGTGTGGCGGTATGAGGCGAGCTGACCCTCGCGCGCGAGACGGCCCAGCGGCTCCTGTTCCCACACGCTCGAGTCGCCGTCGATGTACTCGCCGACCTCACGCGCGCACACGAAGAACCCGCCGTTCATCCAGCCGCCGTCCCCGCGCGGCTTCTCCTCGAAGCTGCGCACGTGCTCGCCGTCGAGCTCGAGCGCGCCGAAGCGCCCGGGTGGCTGCACCGCTGTCACCGTGCACAGGGCGCCCGTCTCGCGGTGGAGGGCGAGCAGCGCGGTGATGTCGATGTCCGCAACGCCGTCTCCGTAGGTCAGGCAGAACTCATCGCCGACGTGTTCGAGCACGCGGCGGATGCGCCCGCCCGTCATCGTCGCGTCGCCCGTGTCGATCAGCGTCACCCGCCACGGATCGGTGTCCGAGCGGTGCACGTCGATCGTGCCGTTGGAGAGATCGAAGGTGATGTCGGACGTGTGCAGCTGGTAGTTGGCAAAGTACTCCTTGATCAGGTAGCCCTTGTAGCCCAGGCAGATCACGAACTCGTTGACGCCGTGCGCCGAGTAGATCTTCATGATGTGCCAGAGCATCGGCTTGCCGCCGATCTCGACCATCGGCTTCGGGCGAGTCGCCGTCTCCTCGGCGAGGCGCGAGCCGAGTCCGCCCGCCAGGATCACCGCCTTCACGGCGCCAATGGTATTCGGTGTGGCGGCCGCCCCTGCGGCGCGCAAGGGGCCCGCCGAGACGTCTGGGATGCTGCGTTCCGTGCGCGTCTGCGTGTGCTACGACTGTCTGTTCCCGTACACAATTGGCGGTGCCGAGCGCTGGTATCGCAACCTCGCGGAGCGCCTCGCCGCCGCCGGGCATGAGGTGACCTATCTCACGATGCGCCAATGGGACGCTGCCCAGGCGCCGCAGATCCCCGGGGTCCGGGTCATCGCCGTCGCCCCGCGCATGGCGCTCTACGCGAAGGGCCGCCGGAGGATCGCGCCGCCGCTGCGGTACGGGCTCGGGGTACTTGCGCATCTGATCCGCCACGGCCGCCGCTATGACGTCGTGCACACCGCCTCGTTCCCCTACTTCTCGCTGCTCGCGGTCGCGTGCGCGCGCCGCCGCGGCCGCTACGCGGTGATCGTCGACTGGCACGAGGTCTGGTCCCGCGGGTACTGGCGCGAGTATCTCGGCCGGGCGGGAGGGTGGGTCGGGGCGGCGGTGCAGCGACGCTGCGCGCGGCTACACCAGGAGGCGTTCTGCTTCTCGGAGCTCCACGCGGGGCGCCTTCGCGAGGAGGGGCTGCGCGGCGAGGTGACCGTGCTGCGCGGAGAGTACGCCGGGCCGTGGGGGCCGCCACCGCCTGTCGATGTTGAGCCGCTCGTCGTATTCGCCGGCCGGCAGATCCCGGAGAAGCGCGCAACGACCGTCGCACCGGCCGTCGCGGCCGCCGCTGCGGAGATCGACGGGCTGCACGGGATCGTGTTCGGGGACGGGCCCGAGCACGAGCGCGTGCTCGCCGGCGTCGCGGCGCTTGCGCATCCCGAGATCATCAGCGCTCCCGGGTTCGTCGAGGCGGCCGCGGTGCGCGAAGCGCTTGCGCGGGCGCTGTGCATGGTGCTGCCCTCGAGCCGCGAGGGCTACGGGCTGATCGTCGTCGAAGCGGCTTCGTGTGGCACCCCGAGCATCCTCGTCAGCGGCCCCGACAACGCCGCCGTGGAGCTGATCGAGGACGGGGTCAACGGCGTCGTCGCCCCGACCGCGTCGCCCGCAGATCTCTCGGCGGCGATCCTGCGGGTGCACGCGGGCGGCGCCGGGCTACGCACCAGCACGCGGGCGTGGTTCGACGCGAATGCCGACGCCCTCTCGCTCGAGCGCTCGCTCGAGCAGGTGCTCGAGCGCTACGGCGCGCCCAGCGCCCGCTCGTAGCTTCGCAGCACTCCCAGCGCTGTTCGCTCCCACGTGAACTCGAGTGCCCGCTGCAGTCCGAGCTCGACGCGCTGCAAGACGTCCGCCCCTCCGGCGAGCAGCTCCGAAAGGGCGTTCGCGATCGCACGCGGATCGGTGGGGTCGAAGAGCAACGCGGCCAGGCCGGCGACCTCGGGGAGCGAGGAGGTGGCGGCGCACGCGACGGGGACCCCGCGCGCCATCGCCTCGAGCACCGGGAGCCCGAAGCCCTCGTAGAGGGACGGATAGACGAAGGCCGCGCTCAGTGACCACAGCCCCTCGACGTCGGAATCGCTCAGCCAGCCGGGCCAGCGGACCTGGTCAGCCACCCCAATCGCGGCGGCGTGCGCGCGCAACTCGCGCTCGTGCTCGGTCGGGTAGCCCGCGAGCACCAGGATCGGCGGATCCTCGACGAGCGCGAGTGCGTCGAGCAGCCGCGCGAGGTTCTTGTGCGGCCGCTTCGCGGAGAGCGAGAGCAGCACGCGACGTCCGGCCAGATCGAGGCGCTCGCGGAGCTCGCTCTCCGCGGTCGGCGCCGACCGACGGATCGTGCCGATGCCCAGCGGGACCACGTCGACCTTTCCCGCGGGGGTGCGCAGCGCCCGCACGAGATCATCCCGCGTGGACTGCGAGTCAGCGATCACGCGGTGCGCGCGGCGGACCGCGAGCGGGACGAGCACGCGCATTCCGAGCGCACGCATGGCGCCATGCGCCTCCGGGTGTCGGCGGTAGATCAGGTCGTGCACTGTGACGACCCGCCGGAACGCGCCCCAGGCGGGTGCGGTCGACGCGAGCGAGTGGACGAGGTCGACGCCCGCAGCGACCGCGAGCCGCGGTAGCAGCTGCTGCTCGCCTCGAACCCATTCCGCGCGGTTTGCGACCCTCACCGGCACGACGACAGTCCGGCCTATCTCGTCCCACGGGCCCGGGCCGCCGTCGCGATTGACGAACGCGGTGAAGCGCGTCTCGGCGGGCGCCGCGGCGGCGAGGGCGGGGAGCAGCTCGCGCGTCGCGACCTCCATGCCGCCCGTCTCCCCGGGCACCAGGAAGATCAGGTTGAGACCGATGTGCATCCGCGCAGCATGTCAGCGCGGAGCGCATCTGCGACGCTTCCCGGCGCGATGGGCGAACCCGAGGCTCCGCTGCGAATCGGCATCGACGCGAGGGCGGCCGCCGACGTCCCGGCTGGTCAGGGCCGCTTCGCCCGCGAGCTGCTACGAGCGCTCGGGGCGCGCGAGGACGACCTGCGGTTCACCTGTTACGCACGCCGGAGGTGGGGAGAGCTCGACGAGCGGTTCCGCTGGAGCCTCGTTGGCCTGCCCGACCCGCTGTGGCATCTCGCGGTCGCGGAGCGAGCCCGCCGCGAGTGCGACGTGTTCCTCGCCACCAACTCCTTCGTCACGGGCGCGGTCGCCCGGCTTCCGACGGTCGCGGTCGTCTACGACCTGTTCGCACTCGACCGCTCGCTTGGCCCCAGCAGGCGCTCGATGATCGTCGAGCGGCTCGTCCTGGGAACCGCCGTGCGCCGGGCGGCGCGGATCGTGGCGATCTCGCATGCCACCGAGACTGCGCTGGTCGCGCGGTTCCCGCGAGCCAGCGGCAAGGTCACCGTCGCAGCGCTCGGAGTCTCGCCGGCGCTGGCCCGGGAGGGCGCCGCGCCAGAAGGCCTGCTGCCCGCCCCCGGGTTCGTGCTCGCGGTCGGAACGCTCGAGCCCCGCAAGAACCTGCCCCGCCTCGCAGAGGCGTACGCGTCGCTGCCGGAGACGGCGCGCGCACGCCATCCGCTCGTGGTCGTCGGGCATACCGGCTGGCGCACCGGTGCGACGACGGCGGCGCTCGACGGGCTGGGAGACCGAGCCGTCCGGCTGGGCTACGTCAGCGACGCGACGCTCGCCGAGCTCTACCGTCGCTGTGCCGTGTTCTGCTATCCGTCCCTTGGCGAGGGCTTCGGCCTGCCGGTGCTCGAGGCGATGGCCGCCGGCGCCGTGGTGCTCACCTCGAACGTGAGCTCGCTCCCCGAGGTCGGTGGCGATGCGGTGGAGTACTGCGACCCGCTCAGCGTGCCCAGCATCGCCGGCGCGCTCCTCGCCCTGCTCGAGAGCCCCGACCGTCGCCGCGAGCTCGCGGCCCGCGCGCCGGTGCGGGCGGCGCAGTTCTCGTGGGAGCGCACGGCCGCGCTCGTGCTCGATTCGCTGCGCGCGGCGAGTGGCCGATGACGCTCGTCAGCATCGGCATCCCGACATTCGAGCGCGCCGAGCGGCTGCGGCGTGCCGCCGAGTCGGCGCTCGCGCAGACCCACGGCGATCTCGAGGTCGTGATCTCCGACAACGCGTCAACCGACGGGACCCGCGAGCTCTGCGAGGCGCTGTGCAAGCGCGATCCGCGCGTGCGCTATCTGCGGGCGCCTGTCAACCGGGGCCCGACGGCGAACTTCAACCAGCTCTACGCAGCGGTCAACGGCGAGTTCGCGATGATGCTCTCCGACGACGACTGGCTCGAGCGCAACTACGTGGAGCGCTGCCTGGAGGCGCTGCAGGCGGATCCGGCACGCGCGCTGGTGTGCGGGCGGGCGCGCTATGTCCGCGACGGCGCGAGCGTGCGCCGCGGCGCTCCGCTGTCACTCGAGAACCGCGATCCAGGAACTCGGGTCCTCGCCTACCTGCGCACGGTCGATGAGAACGGACTGTTCTACGGGCTCGCCCGACGCGAGCAACTGCTCCGCGCGACGCCGCTGCGCAACGTCCTCGGCAACGACTGGCTCGTGGTGCTCGGGATGCTGGCACAGGGAACCGCCGTGACGCTCGAGGAGACATCGATCGTCCGTGAGCTCGGCGGCACGAGCGCCGACTTCGCGCGGCTGGCACGCACGCTCGGGCTACCGCGCGCGCAGGCGCTGGTTCCACACCTCGTGATCGCCTCGCAGGTGCTCGCCGAGATCGGGTGGCGCGCGCCAGCCTTCCGCGGGCTGTCGCTGCGAGAGCGCGTCGTCCTGGCCCCGCGAGCCGCGCTCGCCGCGATCGACTGGCGCTCCGCCGCGTGGCACGCGACGCTGCCCGCCGCGGCCTCGGCGGGCCGCCATCGGTGGAGTCGGCCGCTGTGGCGGGCGTACCTGCGCGTGACGCGGGCGCTCGGCGCCGCTCACGACGGCCTGGTCGATGATGCGCCGCCGCCCCCGGGTCGCTAGCGCGCGCCGACGCTCACTGCTCGCGCCACCACGCGACCGTCTCGGCCACGCGCTGCTCGAAGGACGCGGCCGGCGTGAACCCGACCTCCTCGCGCAGCCTCGTCACGTCCGCGACGACCACGTCGGGCTCTCCCGGGCGGTCGGGGAGCGCGCCGAGCTCGAGCAGCGACGCGTCACCAGCGGCGGCCGCGACCGTTCGCGCGATCTCCGCGACTGAGCGCGGCTCTCCCGAGCCGATGTTGACGGCACCCTCGACCGGGCAGTCGACCAGCGCAGCGAGCGCGCCCGCGATGTCCGCGCTGTGGAGGAAGTCGCGCCGCTGGGTCCCGGAGGTGCACGGGGCCGCTCGCCCGGCGAGCACGGCGCGCGCGACCGAGGGAACGAGCCGTTCGGTCGGCTCGCCCGGCCCGAACGGGAAGAAGATCCGACCCCAACCCAGTGATCGCGCGTGCTGGGAGAAGAGTGCCTGCGCGACCACGCGCAGGCCGTGCTTCGCCGCGCCGTACAGCGTCGCCGGCTCGAGCGCGGTGCTCCGCTCGTCCAATGGCGCGTCGCTGCCCCAGGCGTATTCCGCGCAGGTGCCGGCGACGACCGCGCGTTCGCCGCCGCCGGCAGCGAACGCGCGCAGCAGGCGCAGGCTCGCCGCGACCCAGTCGATGTTCTCGTCCGCCGTCCAGAACCGGCCCGGCGCGACGTACCAGGCGAGGTGCAGCAGGTGAGAGGGCTCGACTGCGCCCAGCAGCGTCTGCGCCGCGCTCGGTTGGAGCAGGTCCGCTTGGTGCCAGACGACCTCGCTCGCCGCGACGGGCGGAGGCGATGACGTCACGGCGTGCACCTCGAAGCCGCGCGCCGCGAGCGGCTCGAGCGCGCCGCGTCCGATGAAGCCGCTCCCGCCGGTGACGAGCGCGCGCCTCACGGCCAGGCGAAAGCGGGGAACGCGAGATCGCGCTCGGAGATGATCCGGCCTGCCGGAGGCGGCGGCGGCCAGTCGATCGCGAACGCCGGGTCGTCGTAGCGCACGCCGCGCCCGGCGCCAGGCACGTAGGGGTATGTCATCTGGTAGTGGATCTCTGAGCGGTCCGCGAGCGTCTGGAAGCCGTGCGCGACCCCGGGCGGCGCGTACAGGGCGCTCGCCGAGTCCTCGCGCAGCTCGACCCCGATCCACTCCCCGCGCGAGCCCGAGTCCGGGCGCAGGTCCACGATCACGTCGTAGATCGCCCCTCGCGTCACGCGGATCAGCTTCCCTTCGCCGTGCGGCTCGGCCTGGTAGTGCATTCCGCGCAGCGTCCCCGCACGCTCGTTGAAGGAGACGTTGCACTGCACGACGGCGGGGTCGATGCCGTGTGCTGCGAAGACCTCCGCGTCGTAGCTGCGCGCGAACCACCCGCGTTCGTCCGCCAGCGGCTCGAGCTCGACGACGAACGCCCCCGCCAGGCGGGTCTCGTGGAGGATCACTCGAACATCTGGAGCGCCGGCGCCCGCGCGATGAAGCGCCCGCCCCACTCGCGGATGAAGCTCAGCTGCGCGGCGACCTCGTCGCGGAGATTCCAGGGGAGGATCATCACGATGTCCGGGCGCAGTTCCGCGATCGCCTCGGGCGCGAGGATCGGGATGTGGGACCCGGGCAGGACATGCCCCTGCTTGTGCGGGCTCAGATCGCAGGCGAACTCGACGATCTCGGTGCCGATGCCGCAGTAGTTGAGCATCGTGTTCCCCTTCGCCGCGGCGCCGTAGCCGGCGATCCGCAACCCCTCGCGGCGCAGCCCGATCAGGAACGAAAGGATGTCGAGCTTTTCTTCGCGGACCTGCGAGCCGAACTCGAGATACGCGTCGAGGCGGTCGAGGCCGGCGGCGACCTCGCGCTCGGCAAGCTCACGCGCGCGCGCCGTTTCCTCCCGCGGGTCGTCGTCGTGCGCCGCGAAGATCCGCAGCGACCCGCCATGGGTCGGCAGCTCCTCCACGTCGAACAGCCGCAGCCCGTGTGCGGCGAACACCTGCGCGACTGTGAGCCACGACAGATAGGAGAAGTGCTCGTGGTAGATCGTGTCCCACTGGCGAAGCTCGATCAGCTTCAGCAGGTGCGGGAACTCCATCGTGATCGTGCCCCGCGGCTTGAGCAGGATCTTCAGGCCGGCGACGAAGTCGTTGATGTCCGGGACGTGCGCGAGGACGTTGTTGCCAAGGAGCAGGTCGGCGGCGGCGCTCAGCTGTAGGGCCGTCGCGGTCGCGACCCCGAAGAACTCGATCTCCGTCGGGACGCCGATCTCGATCGCGTGCGCTGCGACGTTCGCGGCCGGCTCTATCCCGAGCACCTCGATCCCGCGCTTCGCGAAATACTGCAGCAGGTAGCCGTCGTTCGAAGCGATCTCGACAACGCGATGGCCACCGTTCAGCTCGAGCCGGTCGATCATCTCTGCGACATAGCGCTGGCAGTGCTCGAGCCAGCTGCTGGAGTACGACGAGAAGTAGGCGTAGTCGGAGAAGATCCCCTCCGGGCTCTCGAACTCCTCGAGCTGGACCAGGTGGCAGACCCCGCAGACCCACGCCTTCAGCGGGTAGAAGGGCTCCATCGCGTTGGCCTGCTCCGGGGTGAGGTAGCTGTTGGCGAGTGGCGTCATGCCGAGATCGGCGAAAACATGCTCCAGTGGCGCGGAGCAAAATCGGCAGCGGGCGCGCATCGCGGGCAGTCTAGCCCGCGCTGCGACGGTGCTCCGCCCGCGGCTGGTCGGGCATGCACGCAACGCACAGGAGGAGGGGATCAGCGTGATCTGCGCCCCTCCCGATGCGCAAATGTTGCGGACTCACCGCGTGGGCTTGACCCGACGCCTGATCAAGCCGGCGAGCGCGAACGGGGAACGGCTTCGATCCAGACGTAGCGCTGGCCGCACATCGACCGCCATCGCGTCACCGGTATCTCGTCCACTGCCTGCTGCTCGCCGGCTCCCGCCGGCGTCAGGAACGCGCCGACGAGCTGCGATGAACCGCCGTCCCCAGGGGCGAGGGTCAGACCACCGCGGCTGATCGTGAGCGTGTGCCGTCCGGCGCGCAGGCGCACGGGCAGAGGTGCCGCGGTGTCGGGCACGACTGGATCGCCTCCGACCGCACCACCGACGTGGCCGACGGGACGGCCGTCAAGCTGCACGTTGATCGTGGGCATGATCTCGCCCTGGAGCCACACGTTCCAGATTCCTGCGGTGGGGATGCGAACGCTCGCCCGGAGACGACCCGATGGGGCCATCGCGACCCAGATCGCCACGTACTTCCAGTTGGTGGAAAGGCGTGCGGTTTCGAGATCGACGTGGACGACGTCGGCTGGTCGTGCGGCGACCAGCGTCGCGCCATGCGCGGCGGCCACGCGCGCAATCGCATGAACGCGCGAGCACGCGACGGGCCGGGTCCCGGTGAGCCGGTAGCGGGCGATCGCGGCTGGAGCGCCTGGGCGCCGGCCCCACACCTGGTAGTAGGTTCCCTGCCACAGAAGCCGGTACGCGAACGGTGGGCGGGTGGCCGCTGGATCGCGGCGCGTGACGATCAGCGGGTACGCGCGAAGCGAGGCGGCGTGGATGTTGTTCAGCTCGACCTTCGCGCCGTGTCCGGTGGTGGCTCCGGCGAGACCGACGGCGGGATACATGAAATCGAGGCCGCCGACGTCCATGTCGCGCAGCTCGTAGAGTGCGTACTCGTCGAAGTCGGTGAACAGCGTCGGTCCGCGGCCGGCGAAACGGCTCTCGATCTGGGCGAGCTCGTCGTAGCGCGCGGTCGGCGCGAGGTTGGTGTCGTGGTACTGGACCACGTCGGACGCGAGCACGCCGCCGGCGAGCGCGGCCGAGAGCGCCACGGCCGCGTATCGGCGCGACGCGGCTCGAAGCCAGGAGACGCCGGCCCAGGCGAGCAGGATGAAGACGGGAGAGCTGAGCATCAGCGTCTTCGCGTCGGACCATGCTGCGCCGACCCTGGTCAGCAACACGCCCAGCAGCACCGTCAGCGCGAGCCAGCCGGCGAGTGCGTAGCGGCGGGTGAGCACGATATGCAGCGCTCCTGCGAGCCCCGCGAGCGCGGTCACGCCGATCAGCACGCCAGAGATCTCGAGCGCGGCGCCGTGGGGTGGGGACAGATAGTCGCCGGTGAGCCATGTGCCGAAGACCTGCCACGCCCGCAAAGGCCCGACGAGGTTGCCGCGGTTGGCGCTGGTCGCGACGGCCTGCGCGACGCCAACCGAACCTGAAACGTGGTGCCATGTCGTCCAGGTGAAGACCAGCAGGACCAGCGTTCCGGACGCGAACGCCATCAGCAGGCGCCCCGTCGCTCGGCGTGTCGGCCTACCGCCCGCGACGACCACTCCGATCAGCACCGCGACCGCGACGATCGTCCACGCGCCGAACGCCAGCCCGAGCGCGGACACCCCGCCGGCGACCAGGAGCGCGAATGGAAAGGCGGCGCGCGGACTCCCCCCTAGCCAGCGCCGGTGCTCGAGGACGAGCGCGCCCATCGCCAGGATCAGCGGCAGCGCCGTGATCTCCTTGATCGAACCGATCAGCTCATAGGCGTAGACGAGCGCCGGCAACGTCGCAGTGAGCGCAGCCGCGGCTGCCCACGCGCCACAGAGGCCAGAGCGCCTCGCGAGCAGCCACGCCGGGCCCGAGGCCGTCGCGAGGATGAACGCGTTGAACGGCTGGAACGCCCAGATCACCGGCACGTGTACGAGAAACGCCGTCCCGCCGAGCAGCGCATCCGCCCCGGTCGGATAGCTCTTCGCGTAGTAGTTCTGGATGTACTGCCCGTAGGAACGCAGTAGATCCAGATGCGCATAGTGTTGACCGTGGCGGATCAGGTAGTCCGCTCCCGCGATGTGCAGCGCCGAGTCGGTGAGCACCGTGTAGGCGGAGAACGTCGGGCGCCCCGCGAACACCACCGGAGCCAGCGCCGCAACGAACGCGGTCACGGGCACAACGAGCTGCCAGCGGTGCTCGCGCCAGCCCCGTGCAACAACGCGGATTCTCGGCCAGCCGACCGCCAGGCCTCCAGCCCCCACGACCGCCAGCGCCTCGGGCGTCGCGGGCGCGAGTCCCGGGATGTAGGTGGTCAGCTGGGAAACCGCAATCAGACCCGCCACGCCGACGACCGGCAGCAGCACTCCGGGGAGCACGCCTCCGCTCAGGCGATCGACCGCCAGCCCCGCACCAACGCACGCCAGCGCCAGCACCACCGGGTACGCCATCGCGGAAAGGACGAACACAGGACCTGCTCAGCCGCGCGGTGAAGCGCCGTTGGGGGACGAGATCATCGCTGTCGGGACGGCCCCGACAGCCGGGCTCGGCGAGGCGCCGGAGCGGAAAACACCCGCCCGCCGCCTCAAGCGATCAACCTGCGCCCCTGACCTTCGACGGTTGGTGGTGGTGTGACGGCAAGTGGTGGCGGGCCTGGTCGGCCAGGTTCCTGAGGGCGTGCAGCCGCTCGATCTTCGAAACGGTCTGCTCAAGAGAGGCAAGGCGATGGTACTCGTCAAGCCCATGGCGCTGCGCGTCGACCGGGTTGACCGTCGTTGATTGCGAGGCAGAGTGCCTCGTAGTCCGCCGTCCGTGGACTCGACCGGCGAGCTAGACTTCGTGCCGTGAGGCAGCGCGGTAGCGCTCAGCCACCCGCGTGAGCGCGCCGCCGGTCCGCGTCGGAGTGGTCGGGCTCGGATACTGGGGCCCGAACCTGGCGCGCAACTTCCAGGCCCTCGAGGGCTGCGAGCTGGTGTGGCTGTGCGACGCGGACGCGCAGCGCCGCGAGCGCGCGGGCGAGCTGTTCCCCGCGGCACGGCTCTCCGCCGATCTCGGCGAGCTCCTCGCCGACCCGCAGCTGGACGCGATCGTGCTCGCAACCCCGGTGTCGACCCATGCGTCGCTCGCCATTGCGGTGCTCGAGGCCGGCAAGCACTGCTTCGTCGAGAAACCGCTCGCCCAGTCGGTCGCCGACAGCGAGCAGGTGGTTGCGGCCGCGGAAGCGGCCGGGCGGGTGTTGATGGTCGGTCATCTGCTCGAGTACCACCCGGGGGTGCGCGCGCTTAAGGAGATCGTCGACGCCGGCGAGCTCGGCCGGCTGCTCTACATTTACGGCAACCGCGTCAACCTCGGCCAGCTACGCGAGGAGGAGAACGCACTGTGGAGCCTCGGCGCGCACGACGTGTCCGTGGTGCTCGCGCTCGCCGGGGAGGAGCCGCACGAGGTTTCGGCCCGGGGCGAGTGCTACATGCACCCCGGCGTCGAGGACGTCGTATTCGGCTTCATGCGTTTTCCATCGGGGCTGGCGGCGCATCTGCACCTGAGCTGGCTGGACCCCCACAAGGAGCGGCGGTTCACGGTCGTTGGCGACGCGCGCATGGCGACGTTCGACGACATGGAAGCGGAGCGCAAGGTCACCGTCTACGACAAGGGGTTCGACGCCCAGGGCGCCGCTCGCGCCGGTGGGTCGCGCTCGCCGCGCGTCGCCGCCGCCGAGCCGCTGCGCGTCGAGTGCGAGCACTTCATCGAATGCGTGCGCACCGGCGCGCCACCGCGCTCGGACGCGCTCAGCGGCTTGCGCGTCGTGCGCGTGCTGGAGGCACTCCAGCACGAGCTGGACTCCTCGAGGCGCTCAGCCTCCGTTGCGAGCTGACGCGACGGCCGCCACGACCTCCGCGGCGTCGCGCACGCTGAGCAGCGGGTTCATCGGCAGCGCGACGTTCGTTCGCGCCGCCTCCTCGGTCGCGGGCAGCGGCGTGGCGGCCGCGAACGCGCGCAGCGCCGGCTGGCGGTGCAGCGGCGTTCGGTAATAGCCGCGGTGGCCGACGCGTGCGGCGCTCAGCGCGCTCGAAAGCGAGTCCGGGCGCGGAGAGCGGACGACATAGAGGTGCCACGCGGGCGCGGCGCCCGGAAGGGCGACGGGCAACTCCACCAAGTCGCCCAGCCCGGCGGACTCGTAATGGCCGGCGGATGCGCGGCGTCCGTCCGCCCACGCGTCCAGGTGCGGGAGCTTGACCCGTAGGATCGCGGCCTGGAGCTCGTCCAGGCGCGAGTTGTAGCCCAGCGCCTCGAAGGTCTCCTTGTCCCGCGATCCGTGGGAGCGCAAAGAGCGCATGCGGTCAGCGAGACCGGCGTCGCCCGTGGTGATCGCGCCGCCGTCGCCAAACGCGCCCAGGTTCTTCGAGGGGAAGAAGCTGAACGTCCCGGCCGCGCCGAGCGCCCCGGGGCGGCCTTCGACGCTTGTCGAGCCAGCTGCCTGCGCCGCGTCTTCGAGCACCGGCACCCCGAGCGCTTCGATCGCCGTGACCGGAGCGACGTTCCCAAACAGGTGGACGGCGAGCACGGCCTTCGTCCGCGGCGTGAGCACCGCGTGCACCGTCTCCGCGGTAATGCAGAACGTGTCGAGATCGATGTCACAGAAGACCGGTGTCGCGCCGGTCGGAGGGATCGCTTCGGCGCTCGCGAAGAAGGTGAACGACGGCACCACGACCTCGTCGCCGGGGCCGACGCCCATCGCGCGCAGCGCGATCGTGATCGCATCCGTCCCGTTCGCCACACCGATCGCGTGGCGGGCGCCGACGTGCGCCGCAAACTCCGCCTCGAACGCCTCGACCTCGGGCCCGAGCACGAACCGGCCTGAGTCCATCACCCGCGCCACCGCGGCATCGAGCTCCGGGCGCAGGGCTGCGAGCGGCGTGCGCGTGTCGAACAGCGGGATCGGCACTGCGTCGAAGGCTAGCCGCTATGGGTTGGCATCCGGCTGCGCTGGGTCGGGAGGCCGGTCTCCGTCGCGACCGCTAACAGTCTCGCCTATGCTCCGCGCCCGCGCAGGGTTGACGTTCGCCACGGTGCGGCTCGTGTAGGCGCGCCCGAACCGGCCGCGAGCGATCGCGCTCAGCGCAGCCAGATCTGGTTGAAGAACGCTGGCTGAACCGGATCTTCGCGGCGCTCGGCGAGTTGCCACGGAGGCTCCAAAACGTAATGCTCTTCTTTCAGATCCGAGCCGTCCCCGGGGTTGGCCCAGCTGCGCCACTGCTTGAGGAAGAGCGCGCGACGTGACTTCGCGGCGAGTAGCTCGAGATAGTGAGTCGCCTGATTGGCGGGCATTTCGGGCAGCGTGCTGATCGTCTGAGTGCAGTCGAACCAGCCGTTGGGGAACAGCTCGAGCTGGTCCGGCGTGAAGAACGCGACCTTGCCAGGTCCGAGCTGCGGCTCGCGGCTGGCAAAGTCTGCGAGCCGCGAATAGGGAACGATGCGCGCCTGCCCGAGCACCTTGGCCAGGTACCACTGCGCAACCGCCAGAGCGGGGGGAATGTCGAAAATGCAGTACGTCCCTTCACAGGCCTGCGCGAAGACGTAGCCCAGGCGGCCGTAGCCGGCGCCGAGCTCCCCGACGCGGCACCCGTCCCGCATGACGCCCGAGCGGGCGGCGTAGTTGAACTCGATGATGCTGTTCGCGAGGTCCTGCGAAATGAGACGTCCCCGGTGGCGGACGGCGATCGGGTTGCCGATGGTCGGCTCGCTGAGCCGCGACGTCAGGTTGCTCGGATCATCGCGGCGCGCACCGTCCCAGATCGCGCCGACGAAGAATTTGTAGCGCCAAGCAGCGGCACGCGAGAGCGCGAAGGGCTGGTCCACGACTGTCGTTCTGAGACCCGACGCAGGACCCGTGAGGCGGTTGACCAGCGGAGCCAGAGTGGGCCGCTTCACCCAACCCTCCATCGCTCGCCGGATTTGTGGATCGCGCCGCCACGTGAAATGCCAGTTGTAGTAGTTGTTCGAAACGGTTCGCTTGAAGTTGCCGATTCCCTCCGACTTCAGCATCTCGAGGTTCGCCGCGACAAGCCCTGTCCAGAACTCGCCAGGCCGATAGATCGCGGGAGCATTCGTCAGACCGGCACCCATCTCGTCGATCAGTGCGGCCACCTCGAAATCGTCGGGCTCCACGAGCGACACCCTATAGCCGCTTTCCAGCTCGCATCTGGTCGGTCTGGCGCCGGCACGCCCACCGTCGCGCACGGCCCGGCGACCCGCGTCGCCGGGCCGTGCCTCGCCCAGGCGCACCGACCAGCGCTCGGCCCGGCCGACGGGGCCCGGGAAGAGGCAGTCGTAGATCAGGCGGATGCGCACGCAGAAGAGAGTCCCAGCTGTCGGAGGCGGCGCCCTGTGCGAGAGGCTCGGGCGAGCGTCAAGCAGCACCCGCAGACGACCGTGGCGAGCGACCGCCAGACCGAGCGGACCGGCGGCCGCGCTGGCACGCCATCTGGCGACCCGGACGTTACGGCCGGCCCGGAGGTGCAGGTCCCGGCGCGGTGCTTGCCGGCGTCCGCTGGGCTCCCGCCGGCGCCGTCGCGTCCGCTGACGCGATGCGGTAGCGCTGCACGAGATAGACGGCGTGGGTTGGATCGATTCGCGCCATGAGGCGCGCTGCGTGCCCGCTCAGCGGGTAGTAGCCCGATCCGATGGAGTCGTCCACCGCAAGGCCGTGCGCTCGCGCGAGATCCGCGAGCGCGCGACCCGTGAAGATGCGCAGATGCCGGTGGATCTGGGGGCCGTAGCGCGTCTCCTCCAGCGCCAGCGGGTTGCCGACGACCGCCTCGTCGCTGACGTGACAGGGGAGCGGTTGCAGCCCGACGAGCAGGGCAACGATGTTGTGCCAACTCGCAAGGTTGTTGGTCGAGACGACCGCGTAGCCGCCGGGCTTCAGCACGCGGCGGATCTCGCGCATGAAGTGATCGGTCTGCGAGAGGTGCTCGATCACCTGATTCGAATGGAGGGCGTCCACGGAACCATCCGCCACCGGCCAGGGCCCGGAGATGTCGACCTGGTGAACGTCGATGCCGCGTCCGCGCCCCTGCTCGACGAAATGGTCTGCGAGCTCGAGCCCGACGATCGTCGTGGCGCGGACCGCCGACGCGAGCGCGACAGCGTCGCTCCCGTCCGCACAGCCCACGTCGAGGAGCACGCCACCGGGGGCCGGCAGCATCATCGACTTGACGGCCCGCTTGTTTTCCACGCCGGCCCGCAGGTAGACCTCTTGCAGGAGCGGGCTCACGCACGGCGAGTTATAGCCCACGCACCGGCCCCCGCAGGGGCGGTGACCGCGACGCCCGGGGGCCGCCGTCCTCGCCCGCCCGGTCCCGTGGGCGGGCGGCCGCCACGGTCGGGGCGGGACCATCCCAGGGGTGAACTACACTGGCTGCGAGGGCTCGGCCGCGACTTCGTCGCGTCGCACCCGTCAATGCCACTGTGAGCACCGTCGAGCAGATACCCGTCGCGCGCTCTGAGGGAGCCGCACCGCTCGTCTCGGTCGTGATCCCGTGCCTCAACGAGGAGGAGAACGTCGCGAGCTGCGTGAAGGGCGCGCTCGAGGGCCTGCGCTCCGGCGGCCTCGATGGTGAGGTGATCGTCGTCGACAACGACTCCGACGACCGCAGCGCGGAGTTCGCGGCGGCCGCCGGGGCGCGCGTGATCGTCGAGCCGCGCCGCGGCTACGGCAGTGCGTACCTCGCCGGGTTCGCCGCCGCACGCGGGCGCTACATCGTGATGGCCGACGCCGACCTGACCTACGACTTCAACGAGATTCCGAGCTTCGTCAGCAAGCTCGACGCCGGCGCCCAGCTGGTGATGGGAAACCGCATGGGGAACATCCAGCCGGGAGCGATGCCGTGGCTGCACCGCTACATCGGCAACCCGCTGCTGACCGGGCTGCTCAACCTCTTCTTCCGCACGGGCGTGCGCGACGCCCACTGCGGGATGCGCGCGCTGCGTCGCGACGTGCTCGATCAGCTCGCACTGCGAACCACCGGGATGGAGTTCGCCTCCGAGATGGTGATCCGCGCCGCCAAGGAGCACCTCGAGATCGCCGAGATCGAGATCGAGTACCACCCGCGCGGCGGCGAGTCCAAGCTCTCGAGCTTCCGCGACGGGTGGCGCCACCTGCGGTTCCTGCTCGTGCACAGCCCGACCTATCTCTTCATCCTGCCGGGGACCGTGCTCGCCGCGCTCGGCACGCTCGTCAGCGTGCTCGTCCTCGCGCAGGTCGACTTCCTCGGCCGCAGCTGGGACATCCACGCCCTGATCGGCGGAGCCCTGTTCACGATCATCGGCACGCAGGTCCTCGCCCTCGGGCTGTGCGCACACGCGTACGGCACGTATTTCATGGGTGAGAAGGACGCCTGGTTTGACGCGATGCGGGCGCGCTACCGGCTCGAGCACGGGCTGCTGCTCGGAGGGGCGATCACGGTCGCCGGCTTCGTCACCACCCTCGTGATCGTGATCGACTGGATCGACCACGGTTTC
>Ga0182024_10006243_pt1 | contig 26286 bp, 23 predicted proteins | sample P32metaG_FD_120480 | JGI IMG/M metagenome (GOLD analysis project Ga0182024, IMG submission 120480) | Permafrost microbial communities from Stordalen Mire, Sweden - P3-2 metaG (Illumina Assembly) | ecosystem: Environmental > Terrestrial > Soil > Wetlands > Permafrost | place: Sweden: Stordalen... | reverse complement strand
CTTGCAGGTCTGAGCACGCATATCGGATCGCAGATCACTGAGCTCGCGCCCTTCGCCGAGGCCGGCGAGAAGGTGGCGAAGATCGTCCACGGATTGCGCGAGCAAGGGATTGCGCTCAAGTACCTCGACCTTGGTGGCGGACTCGGCATTCCGTACCAGGAGGAGCCGCCCTCGCCGGCGCAGTATTCCGCGGCGCTGCTGGGACCGCTGCGCAATATCGGCCTCAAGATAATCATCGAACCGGGCCGCGTGCTGGTCGGCAACGCCGGTATCCTGGTGACCAAGGTGCTCTACGTGAAGGAGACCGACGTGAAGCGCTTCATCGTGGTTGACGGTGCGATGAACGACCTGATTCGGCCGGTGCTCTACGAGGCGTATCACGATATCGTTCCAGTGGTGCGCCGCGCGAGCAGCGATCGCCAGACCGCAGACGTAGTCGGGCCGGTGTGCGAAAGCGGCGATTTCTTCGCGCGCGAGCGCGACCTGCCGGCGCTCGATTCGGGCGATCTGATCGCCGTGATGAGCGCGGGCGCCTATGGTTTCGTGATGGCGTCGAACTACAACAGCCGTCCGCGCGCGGCCGAGGTGCTGGTCGAAGGCACTGAGGCGCACGTGATTCGCGAACGCGACAGCTTCGAGGACATCATCCGCAACGAGAAGATCGTAACGCTCAAGGGCGGTCCCGATGCGTAAGCTCGCCTTCACCAAGATGCACGGCTGCGGCAACGATTACGTTTATATTGTCGCCGACCGCGTGCGTCCCACCGATCCGGGCGCGCTGGCCCGGCGGGTTTCCGATCGGCGCTTCGGCATCGGCGGCGATGGATTGATCATGTTGTGCCCCTCGACCAGCGCCGACGTGCGGATGGAGATGTATAACGCCGACGGCAGCCGCGGCGAAATGTGCGGCAACGGCATCCGCTGCGTGGCGCGGCTTCATTATGAATTATCGGGCGGTCGCAAGAATCCAATCGTGGTCGATACCGACTGCGGCCCGAAGACTATCGCTTTGAAGCTCGAGAACGGCCAAGCAGTTGGGGCGACTGTCGATATGGGGCCGCCGATTCTCGAGGGACGCGAAATTCCAGTCGATCGCGACGGCCGCATAATCGATTTTCCGCTCGAAGTGGGCGGCCACGCGTATCGCATCACCGCGGTCTCGATGGGCAACCCGCATTGCGTAGTGTTCGGTGAGAACGACGGCGTCTTCGGTCTCGACGACGCAGAGTTCGCGCGGCTGGGCCGTCAATTCGAACACCATCCGTTCTTCCCGCGCCGCGTCAACACCGAATTCATCATGCCGATGTCGCGAAACCGCTTGAAGATGCGGGTATGGGAACGCGGCTCGGGCGAAACGCTCGCCTGCGGTACGGGCGCCTGCGCGGCGCAGGTGGCTGCGGTACTGACAGGTCGCGCCGACCGCAATGCTACGGTGGAGTTGCGCGGCGGCAATCTTGAGATCGAATGGCGCGAGCGCGGCCCCGAGGCCGGCCACGTCTTCATGACGGGCGAAGCGGTCTCGGTCTTCGAGGGCGAAGTCGAAGTCGGCGATGCCGATCTGGTGTCGGCCGGATAGGCAGGAGGTCGAATCATGTTCAACGGTGCAATATCGGCGATTATCACCCCGTTCCGCGATGGCGCGGTGGACGAGGCCGCGCTCCGCGATCTCGTCGAATGGGAAATCCACTCGGGCGTCGACGGCATCGTACCGTGCGGATCGACCGGCGAGTCGGCGACGCTGACGCATGCCGAGCACGAGCAGGTGATCAAGCTGGTAGTCGATCAAGCACGGCGGCGGGTGCCGATAATCGCCGGCACCGGATCCAATGCGACGGCCGAGGCGATTCGCCTGACGGCCTTCGCGCGCGAGGTCCGCGCCGATGGTGCCTTGCTCATTTCGCCCTATTACAACAAGCCCACCCAGGACGGCATCTACCGGCATTACAAGGCGGTCGCCAACGCGGTCGATCTGCCGCTGATCGTTTACAACATCCCGGGTCGCACCGGATCGAATATCGCTCCAGAGACTTTCGCGCGCTTGAGCGAAGTCAAAAATATCGTCGCAATCAAGGAATCCTCGGGCTCGATGGACCAGTGCTCCGATATCCTGAAGTTGTGCGGAGACCGCTTGACGCTGCTCTCCGGCGACGATCCGCTGGCGGTGCCATTGATGGCGATTGGGGCGAAAGGCGTTATCTCGGTCGTGACGAACGTGATGCCGCGCGAGGTGCATGAGATGGTGGCGGCGGGCTTGGCGGGTGATTTCGAGCGGGCGCGCCAACTCCATTACCAACTGCTGCCGCTGACGCGCGCGCTGTTCGTCGAGACCAATCCGATCCCGGTCAAGCAGGCCTGCGCCTTCATGGGCAAATGCACTAACGAGATGCGCCTGCCGTTGATCCCGATGACGCCGCCGGCGGCCGAGAAGCTGCGCGCGACGATGAAGGATCTGCAGCTAATATGATTCGATGAAAAAGGGAGTGACGAGCCATGAAACCTTTGAAAGGTTTCATACTTCCCACAGTGAATAGACCCAGGTAGGTCTTGCGGATCATGTCGATGAGACCTTTCGCGGGCGCGTACGCGGACGGCTCTGGCTAATCTACGTCGACCTCGGCTCATAATGAAGTTAGCAACGAGGCAGTAATCGTTATGAGGTTTTCTCAGGGCGCAGCCCGCATCTGATCAAATGGGAAGTATGAAACCTCGTGAGGTTTCAGTAAAAATAAAGGTTTTGCGTTCCTTGACAACTCTCCCTTGTCCTAAACGCGGAAGTCTCTGGCTTGAATGGAGAAGTGAAATGATCGACGAGACCGAGCAGCAAGTCGATGAGAAGAATCGCTGGCGCACCGAAACGCCCGGACACAACGGGTGGCAACGCACGGCGCGGCCCGACGATCCAGATCGCTACCTGATGATTTCGGCGGACTGCCACGTCAACGAGCCGAGCAAGCTCTGGCAAGAGCGTATCAACGAGAAGTTCCGCCATCGCCTTCCCCATATCGAAGTCGACGCGAAGGGCGATAAGTGGACGGTGGTCGAGGGTTATCAGCGATCGCGGGTACGCGCCGTCTCGAAGGACGACGCGCCCAAGGGTGGCGAGGATCGCCTGCGTGGCAACGCCGGACGCGATCCGCTCGATCGCATTCGCGACCATGCGCGCGATGGTATCGACGCGGAGATTGTGTTTCCCAACAAAGGGCTCGCGATGTTCGCGACCCAGGACGCAGAATTCGGCGCTGAGCAATGCCGGGTGTGGAACGACTGGGCGTGGGAAACTTACGGGCCGTATAACGATTTCATGTCGCCGATGGCCGCGATCATGACTGCCGATCTCGATCTCGCGATAGCTGAAATCAAGCGCGTGGCGAAGATCGGCTTTCGCGGTTTGACCCTGCCCTGCAAGCCGGTCTGGGGCGCTCATGACGCACGACATCCCAATTACAATCTGCCGATCTTCGATCCGCTGTGGGCGCTGATCCAGGATTGCGACCTTCCCGCCACCTTTCACGTCTCGACCGGCCGCGATCCACGGGCGGCGCGCAGCGACGGCGGTGCGGTGATCAACTACGCCGCGCATTCGCTGTCGCCGACGATCGAGCCGGTCGCGAGCCTATGCGCATCGGGCGTGATCGAGCGCTTCCCGCAGTTGCGTTTCGCCGCGATCGAATCCGGCATCGGATGGGTGCCGTGGGCGCTCACTGCGATGGACGAGGCCTATCGCAAACATCATTTATGGGCGTTTCCCAAGCTGAAGCATCTGCCGAGCGATTATTTCCGCAGCAACGGCGCTGCTTCCTTTCAGGAAGACCCGGCCGGGCTCCAGCTCGCCGAAAGTTTTAACCTGGTTGACAATTTCATGTGGGCCAACGACTATCCGCACGCCGAAGGCACGTGGCCCCATTCGGCCGAGGCGATCGAGCGCGAGATGGCTCATCTCAAGGAAGGCCAGCGTGCGAAAATCCTTGGGCTGAATGCGGCTAGGATTTTCAAGTTCGACATCGACCTGCTGCTCAAGCGCCGCCAAGGATAGTTCAATTAAGTTGGTGCCGAATCCGAATTGGCCCCCCGTGCACCGACAAATGATTAAAGAGGCGAACTTATTGTAATCCTGTTTAAGTTTCTGTTTATCGGCCGGGCGGTTGCATCAGTCCCTCGAAATGATCCCCGTTTTGCTGAGGAAGGCTGCGCTCGCTTTGTCCCTGGTTTCCATAAAACCCAGTGAGCAATCATAGAAAAGGAGTATAATCCCTCGAGGAGTCATGACTCCGAACAACCCGCCGAGCCTCCCACTGGGTGGTCCCGTGAGCGATTTAACGAGCCCGCGAGGGTGGGCCAAGGGTAAAGGTCCAAAATTTTTTTTTACAAAACAAACTCATTTCGCGAAATGCGAAACTTGCCCTCACCTCCGCTTACCGCGCCCGCGAAAGGTCTCAACCGTATCAGCCGCAAGATCTATCATCCCTGTTCACTGTGGGAAGCTCAGTCCTGAAAGTCAGGTCAAGACTGTTGGGCTGCTTGAAACCTTTCAAAGGTTTCAACGATCTTTCTCTCTCCCCTCCCTCCGGTGGACAAAAATCGGACATCCCAATACTCTGAAGATGACTAATTCACAACGGCTCCTACGATTTAGCTGAGCTTATGGAGGAAGCAATGATCGAGGAAACCAATCAAAACGTAGATTCCAATAATCGCTGGCGCCTCGAGACGCCGGGACATGAAGGTTGGAAACGCTCGGCGCGCCCCGGCGATCCAAACCGCTACCTGATGATCTCCACCGATTGCCATTGCAACGAACCGTCTGGCCTATGGGCCGAGCGGATGGACGAGAAATATCGCAAGCGCCTGCCGCATATCGAGACCGATGAAAACGGCGTCAAGTGGATGATCTCCGAAGGCTGGCAGAAGTCGCGGGCGCCTGACTTTGCGTTCAAGTTCGAGGGCGAAGATTTGGAGCGCAACAAGTCCGGCTACGACCCGAAAGAGCGCATCAAGGATCACGCTCGCGACGGCATCGATGCCGAGATCATCTTTCCCAACAAGGGCCTGTTGATGTGGGCGACCCAGGATCCCGAGTTCGGCGCGGCCCAATGCAAGGTTTATAACGACTGGGCGTGGGAGACTTTCGGCCAATACAACAGTTTCATGTCGCCGATGGCGGCGATTATGACTTCGGATGTCAACCTCGCAATCGCGGAGATCGAGCGCGCCGCCAAGCTGGGTTATCGCGGGCTGACGCTGCCGTGCAAACCGATTTTCGGTAACTACGATTCACGTCATCCTAATTACAATCTGCACATCTACGACCCGATGTGGGCGGCGATTCAGGATCATGACCTGCCGATCACGTTTCATATCTCGACCGGACGCGATCCGCGCGCGGCACGCAAGGACGGCGGCGCGGTTATCAACTACGTCTCGCATTCGCTCTCGCCGACGATCGAGCCGATCGCAAATCTGTGCGCCTCCGGCGTAATCGAGCGCTACCCGAATATTCGCTTCTCAGCGATCGAATGCGGCATCGGCTGGGTGCCGTGGGCGCTCGACGCGATGGACGAGGCCTATCGCAAACATCACATGTGGGCTTTTCCGAAACTGCCGAAGATGCCGAGCGAGTACTTCCGCAGCAACGGTGCAACCACCTTTCAGGAAGACCGCGTCGGGCTCGACCTCGCGGTGAAGTACAACCTGATCGACAACTTCATGTGGGCCAACGACTACCCGCATCACGAGGGTGTGTGGCCGCATTCGGCGGAATCGATCGAGCGCCAGATGGGTCATCTGACCGAGGATCAGCGCGCGAAGATTCTGGGACTCAACGCGGCCCGCATCTTCAAATTCGACGTCGACGCGCTGATGCGGCGCCGCGACAGCGCGATTAACTGAACGCGCGCATCGTCGATTCTCGCTCTAGCAAACGAAAGAGCCGGTCCTTAAAAAGAGGCCGGCTCTTTGACTTGTGGTGATTGACGAAACTTCCCGATTTGCCGATTACCGGACATGCCCGCGCACGCCTCACGTGCTTGCCTTACCCGGTACCGGTAGAGGAGTTTCGCGAACGGCGATCGAGTGACTAATCGAACATCAAGACGGTGCGCGCGACCTCGCCTTTCTTCATCGCTGCGAACGCGTCGTTAACATCCTCGATTCTCCCGCGCTTGCTGATCATGTCGTCGAGATTGAGGCGCCCCTGCAAATAGAAATCGATGTAGCGCGGCATGTCGATACGGAATCGGTTGCCACCCATCATGGTGCCCTGAATCTTGCGCTCGGTCAGGAATTTCGGTCCGTCGAGCGCGACCTTATGTCCGACCGGAATCATCCCGATGATCGTCGCTGCGCCGCCCGGCTTGATACAGTCGAAGCATTGCTCCGCGAGCTTGGCCACTCCGACCGCCTCGAAGGAGTAATCGACGCCGCCACCGGTCATCGTATTGATCGCCTCGACCGCATCGGTATGCGATGCATCGATGGTATGCGTCGCGCCGAAGCGCTTCGCCATCGCGAGCTTGTTCTCGAATTGATCGACCGCGATGATCTGCCGCGCGCCGGCAAGCTTCGCCCCCTGGATCGCCGAAATCCCAACGCCGCCGCAACCGAAAACTGCGACCGTCGAGCCCGGTTCGATCTTCGCGGTATTGAGCACGGCGCCGACTCCGGTGGTAACGCCGCAGCCGATCAGCGCCGCGCGATCCAGCGGAATCTCCTTAGTGATCTTCACCAGCGCGTTCTCGTGCACCAGCATCTTCTCGGCATAGGTCGAAAGGTCGGAGAACTGCCGCACCATCTTGCCGCCCTGCGAGAGCCGCGGGGTATCCCCCTTGGGCCGCTGCGTCGCGCGCCGATTCGAGCATCGATGGAGATTGCCGGTCATACACTCCTCGCAGAAGCCGCAAAATACCGACGGGCACGAAATCACGTGGTCGCCGGGCTGCAGGTAGGTGACGGCCTTGCCAACTTTCTCGACCACGCCGGCGGCCTCGTGACCGAGGATCGCGGGCGCGGGAAATGGATAATAGCCGTCCACGAAATGGAGGTCGCTATGACAGACCCCGGTGGCGGCGGTGCGTAGCAGCACTTCATGGTCGCGCGGATCGTCGATATCGACCTGCTCGATCGTGAGCGGCTGATTGGGTCCGTGAAAAACTGCTGCTTTCATGATGTCGGTGTTCCTTCAATTGCAATTGTTGTGATTCGCGCCGTTGGGCAGTACTGAGCAATCGAGTTGCTAATCAAACATTAAAACAGTGCGCGCGACCTCGCCATTCTTCATTGCCGCGAAAGCATCATTCACATCCTCGAGTCGGCCGCGCTTGCTGATCATATCGTCAAGATTGAGCCGCCCCTGCAGGTAGAAATCGATGTAACGTGGCATGTCGACGCGGAAGCGATTCGAGCCCATATTACTACCCTGCAGCTTGCGTTCGGTGAGCAGCTTGGCACCATCGATCTCGACCTTCTGGCCGACCGGGATCATACCGATAATCGTCGCCATACCGCCGGGCTTGATACATTCGAAGCACTGCTCGGCGAGCTGCTTGACGCCGACCGCTTCGAACGCGTAGTCGACGCCGCCGCCGGTCAGGTCGCGAATCGCTTCGACCGCGTCGGCGTGAGAGGCGTCGACGGTATGCGTCGCGCCGAGATTTTTGCCCATCGCGAGCTTGTTCTCAAATTGATCGATCGCGATTATCTGCCGCGCGCCTGCGATGCGTGCGCCCTGGATTGCGGACAGTCCGACTCCACCGCAGCCGAAGACTGCCACCGTCGAGCCTGGCTCGATCCGCGCGGTATTCAGCACCGCACCGACACCGGTGGTCACGCCGCATCCGATTAGCGCGGCGCGGTCGAGCGGAATTTCGTGGGTGATTTTTACCAGTGCGTTCTCATGCACCAGCATGTTTTGCGCATAGGTCGAGAGGTCAGCGAACTGGCGGACCAATTCGCCCTTTTGCGACAGCCGCGGCTGGTCGCCCTTGGCGCGTTGCACCGCCTGCTTGTTGGTGCAGCGGTTAGGATGGCCCGACATGCAATCCGAGCAATAGCCGCAAAATACGGAGAGACAGCAAATGACATGGTCGCCCGCCTTTACGTACGTGACCTCGTTGCCGACCTCCTCGACGATTCCAGCCGCCTCGTGCCCGAGCACGGCAGGCGCCGGAAACGGATACAGGCCGTCGACGAAATGCAGGTCGCTGTGACATACGCCACTGGCGACGGTGCGCACCAGGACCTCGCGCTCGCGCGGCTTATCGATGTCGACGTCTTCAATCGAAAGGGGCTGATTGGGCCCGTGAAATACTGCGGCTTTCATCGCGAGACTCCTTAGCTATGCAAGTTTTGAATGCTTCGAGCGGACCGGATCGGGACCACAACGCCAGGCTCCGGGCATTCCAGCCCGACGCTGCGGGAAGGACGCGGTCTCCGCCAAGGGCACACGAACGGCTTCACAAGCGATCGTGCACCTTCTCCCCTGACCGTGGTAGACCACGCGCCCGCCGGGGCTGTCAAGGAAACGCCGCGGCGCCAGCCCTGACGTTACCTGTGCTCGTTCAGAAACATATTAGAAACATAGGTGATACCCGTGCCATGGAGTCAACGCAACGCCGTCATCTGATCTGAACCAATGAAGTCCCGCATTCTTGCGTTCTACAGATTGGCCTTTCTGTGCTAGTGTCCCGTTCGGCTCGATTACCCTTGAGGAGGGTTTTGGTATGGCGGATAACGACGCTGTGAACTACGACGCCCTCGTGCGGGAAGACCGTGTCCATTCACGAGTCTACACGGACACCCGCGTCTTCGAAGACGAAATGGAGCGGATCTTTCATTGCGGATGGGTGTTTGTCGGTCACGCGAGCGAGATTCCCGCGCCCGGTGACTACCGGCTTGCATGGGTCGGCCGCTATCCGATCATCATGGTGCGCGGCGACGACGGCGAAGTGAAGCTGCTGTCGAACCGATGCCGTCATCGCGCGAACACGGTGTGCCAGATCGAGCGGGGTAACACGCGGTTCTTTCGCTGCGATTATCACGGCTGGATGTATCGCAATAACGGCGAGCTCGCCTCGGTGAGCTATCCGGACGCTTATGACCGCTCATTCCGCAAGGAAGACTACGGCCTAATCCCGCTTCCGCGAATGGAGAGCTATCGCGGCTTTGTGTTCGGCAGCATCGCGCCGTCGGGGATGAGCCTGAAGGATTACCTGGGCAAGGCGACCGAGCAGATCGATCTGTTCGTGGACCTTTCGCCAGAAGGTGAGATCGATGCGCGCGGCGGCATTCACAAGTATAGCTATCGCGGCAACTGGAAGCTCCAGATCGAAAATTCAATGGATGGGTATCATCCGAATTTCGTTCACAAGACATTTTTCGGGATGTTGCGGCGAAAGGGCATGCAGAACCCGACGGCGCATTTCGGTGCCCGCTCGATCGCGGTCACGCGCGACTTTGGCCATGGACATGTGATGCTCGATTACCGCGAATGTAATCGCACTGCGCCGATACTCAGTGTTGCGCCGGGCGCGCAGGATTATCGGGAGACCATGGTGGCGCGGTACGGTGCTGAACGCGCTGCCGAGATCATCAACAGCGGCGGTACGCATCTGCTGATCTTCCCGAACCTGGTGATGATCGGCGTCCAGCTCCGCGTGATCCGCCCGATCAGCCCGGACCAGACCGAAGTCTACCTGTATCCGACGCTGCTCAAGGGTGTTGCTCCCGAGTTAAACCAATGGCGCTTGCGCGGCCACGAGACCTTTTTCGGTCCGGCCGGTTTTGGCGCGCCGGATGATCAGGAAATGTTCGAACGGCTGCAGCTTGGACTCAAGAACGAACTCGACCCATGGCTGATTCTTTCGCGCGAAATGAACCGTGAGCGGCGCGAACCCGACGGGACGCGTGTCGGCCATGTAACCGATGAAGTCACGCAACGCGGCATCTTCAGAGAATGGAAGCGCGTGATGACTGGACGCGAGGAAGAGTCGGAGAGCGTTGAGACCGCGCGGTTCGCCGCGGTCGATTGAGCGATGAGCAACCAAGTCGAAAGCCTGCGCGAACGCATCGAGTCTTTCCTCTATTATGAGGCGCGGCTGATCGACGATCATGAGTATAAGGAATGGTTCTCCCTGTGGACTCAGGACGCACTCTACTGGATACCCTGCAATTCGGACGACGCCGATCCGACCCGCCAGGCGATGATTATTTACGACAATCGCGATCGGCTCCAGGAGCGTATCTTGCGCCTCACCAGCACCTCAGCCTGGGCGCAGCAGCCTCGTTCGCGGACGCGACGGCTGCTATCGAATGTCGAGTTCCGTCAGATCGAAGGCGGCTATGCAGTCAAATCAAATTTCATCCTGGCGGAGTTACGACGCTCGAAGCAGGATATCTTCGCGGGCCGCATGATTCATACGCTACGTTCCGACGGCAACAGTTTCCGCATCGCGGTCAAGAAGGTGCTGCTGCTGAACAATGATGACCCGATCGACAATCTAACCTTCATCGTTTGAGTGCGTCACCCACGGCACTTCATTCTCCAAATGTGAAATGTCGCCCGTGCACTGAACGATTGGTTTGCCTTGACTGTCTCGGAAAGCGTCCTTAAGTTGAGCTAGTAGCATCGGCGAGGAGAAATACGAAATGGCCAGTGACAAAGTCTTGCATGTAACGGACGCCAGCTTCGAACAGGAAGTTCTGAAGTCTGCGACGCCTGTGCTGATCGATTTCTGGGCTCCGTGGTGTGCGCCCTGCCGCGCGATTGCGCCGATGGTCGAAGAACTCGCGACTGAGTATGACGGCCGGCTCAAGGTCGTGAAGATCAATGTCGACGATAATCCACAAGTGCCGGCGCGCTTTGGCGTGCGCGGCATTCCGAACCTGGTAATCGTCAAAGGTGGCGAGGTGAAGCAACAGATCGTTGGGGCGGTTCCGAAGAAGAATCTGGTCGAAGCGGTCAACAACGCGATCGCGTAAGCGGCGTCGTTCGGATCAAGCTCGTTAGCGAGGGCCTCGACTACTTTGCCGCGATGGCGCAGGTTCGGGGCCTTCGTCTTTTTCCCACTGCCGATTGAGTTCCGCGCGTCTCTCTTCAAAAGATTGCTTCACCTGAGCCGGCACATAGGCCATCAGCACCTGATTGTAAACCAGCACCCGGGGCGCGAGCCGGGAGTCGCGCAGCAGCGCCGGATCCGGCGGCAGCACCGCGGTTAGCGCGAGCACGACAAACCCGGCGATTAGTGCACCGATGGTTGCGCCCAGAAACGCTCCGGCGAGACGGTCGATCCAGTTCAAATGGATTATCTTTGCCAGTCCGATGACGGTTGCGCCGGCATATTCGATCGCGACCATCACAATCACGAAGACCGCCGCATAGCCAATTAGCGCGCTCGTCGTGGGGCTGGTCGATAGGTACTGATGCGCGATCGCCGCGGCCCGTTCATAGTACACTGACGCTGCATAGATCCCGAGTATCACCGACAGAATCGAGGTCGCCATCCTGAGCGCGCCGCGTCTCAGTCCACTAATCGCACCCAAACCGATAATCGCGAGGATCGCGTAGTCGAGCCCATTAAGTCCCGCTGTCGTCACAATACTTATTCTACTACGCCGGGCCTCAACGCTCGATAATCCGTCCGCAAGCGCCTGGCAGGCGGTCGAAAAAGCGCATTTTCAACCACCTCCGCCCCCTCTCTCTTATCGCTTTCGAGGCGGGCGAGAGGTTTAGGAAGGCAGCCGCCAGCTCTAACCCAAGGATATCGAGAGCGGCGCAGGTATTTTCATGCTTTCCCAACACCCTGCTAAAGTGGGACGCATGTCGTGGGTCTATATCGAGGATTTGGGTGGCCATATCGGCGAGGAAGTCACGCTCAAAGGATGGCTATACAACCGGCGTTCTAGTGGGAAAGTTCATTTCCTGCTGATTCGCGACGGCACCGGAGTGTGCCAGTGCGTGGCGTCGCTCAGCGACCTCGGGGCCGAGGCCTTCGCCGCCGCCGACCATCTCGGGCAGGAGACCTCGCTCGAAGTCACCGGTATGGTGCGCGAGGACAAGCGCGCTCCAGGCGGACGCGAGATCACGATCAACCGCCTCAACCTCCGCGCACCCTCGATCGACTATCCGATCACGCCCAAGGAACACGGTCCCGCCTTCCTGCTCGACCTGCGACATTTGTGGATCCGCTCGGCGCGTCAGCACGCGATCCTACGGATTCGCAGTGAGGTCGAGGCCGCATGCCGGGATTTCTTCCATGAGCGCGATTTCGTCCTCTTCGATTCCCCGATCCTGACGCCAACCTCCTGCGAAGGCACCACCAATCTGTTTGAAATCGACTATTTCGGCGAACGCAAGGCTTATCTGACGCAGAGTGGACAACTCTATGCCGAGGCGGGCGCCCTCGCATTCGGCAAGGTCTATTGCTTCGGTCCGACCTTTCGCGCGGAGAAATCCAAGACCCGGCGCCATCTGACGGAGTTCTGGATGGTCGAGCCGGAAGTGGCCTACTTCACCCTTGATGAAGACATGCAACTGGCCGAGGACTTCGTGGCCTTTATCGTGGCGCGAGTGCTCGATCGGCGCCGCGAGGATTTGAAGGTGCTCGAGCGGGACACCGCGAAACTTGAACTCGCGACTGGCAAACCCTACCCGCGCATAACCTATGACGAGGCGATCGAGCGGCTCAAAGGCAAAGGTTTCGCCGTGAATTGGGGCGACGACCTCGGCGCCGACGAGGAGACCGCGCTCTCATCGGATTTCGCCACGCCGGTGCTGGTGCATCGCTATCCGGCCGCTTCGAAGCCGTTCTATATGAAGCACGATCCAGAGCGCCCGGACCTGGCGTTGTGCGTCGATATGCTAGCACCCGAGGGCTACGGCGAGATCATCGGCGGCGGCCAGCGCGAGGACGACTACGACACCCTGAAACAGCGCATCATCGAGCACGGCCTGCCGCTCGAGCCTTTCAACTGGTACCTCGATCTGCGCCGCTATGGCTCGGTGCCGCACGCCGGTTTCGGCATGGGAATCGAGCGCGCCGTCACCTGGATTTGCGGGATTCATCACGTGCGCGAGGCCGTGCCGTTCCCGCGCATGATGGAGCGCCTCGAGCCCTAAAGAAATCTTTCTCGCGATGCGCGGCGGACTTAAGTCATTCGGTCGAAAAAATATTTTTTCGCCCTCACGCAGTCCAAACGGGTCCACCACCTGTGGATAAATTTCGACCGGTTAATTTCTCTGGGCCTTCCGCAGTCGCAAGTTCATAGACTGCGGTTTCGCCGCCAGCCCGGCGTGGTGCAAGAACTGGAAATGCTAAAAACCCCATACTGGCCTTGCACTACGCAACACCAAGGATGCGGCCGTCCGAAATCATCGCTCACTGCGGGATGGATGGGAATCCATTAGCGCACCTCATAATACGTGGTTTGGTCACCCATGCGACAATTATATGAGCGGCACGAGCGCAATCCGAAGTCAATATGATCGTCGCGTGACGGGTCCTGAGGGGGGCGTTGCCCGAGCTCCGGCCACGCGGTAAACCAGTTAAAGGCTAGCGCGAGACGGTATCTGATTAGCGCTTCGGGAACGTCGCGCAGACTTCGGCGACCGTTACTCAACGAACGGATCGTGAAGGCGGCGCGCCTTGCCAGCCAGGGCTTGAGATCATCGGGCGGGGACATGGGCGGGCGGACTGATGGGAATCGCTGATGACAAGCGGGGCTGATTTGTACGGGAAAGGGCCACGCATGTTTCGGATTCGGACGAGCACTTTTCTCCAATCCAAGTCCACGGCGATTGCCGGTGGCCCGCGCGAACTGCTAATTCGCGAGCCGGTTTCAATTGAGAAACCCGCACGACTGATTTCCGAATTCGCAGAATCGAGTGCATTCGAACTTTTCTTTTCGAGGGGAAAATCGCCCACTGCCGCCACGGCGTCGCGACCCGCCAAGTTCAATACCAGAGGAGGTTGTCACCTTGCGGACTGGACCTTTGGTGCGTAGAGACGCTAACGTCTCGCGAATAGTCCCGGGAGCGCCAGCCTCGCTGCGGCGGACCCTGCTGCCCCGATTTTCAAACCTAAGCACATCAGAAAGTCTCCCCTTATCGTCACCAATCATTGAATCGTCGTGCTTGCACGTCGAGTGTAAACTGCCGATTAATCTGCGTCAGTTTCTGGCTCGGCAATTCGATCCAATCCTCGATTCCGATAACGACTCAATCCTTGACATGGCCGCACACGCCGATGAGGCAACGCTGAGCCGGGTAGCGCGCGCGATTCGCCGGTACTCAACCAGCCGCGCGCGCGAGGCGTGGGCCGAATGCTCCATGGCTTTGAACGATTTTGAGCGCGAGAATGCCAGCCCGGCACCGGTCGCAATGTTATGTCTCGAATGTGTCCAGCTGGAGTTCGGAGCCGAAGCTTGCGCCGCCCATACACGGCCGCAATGCCTGACAGTGAATCTGCTGAAGACCTGCCCCGCGCAATCGAAGTCTTCCGGCGAATCGCCAGACGCTTGGCCAATTCCCGATCGCCTTCAGCGTCAAATCGAGGAATTTCGCGCGATGCGCGCCGCCTTCGGCCTTTCACATTTTGATCTAGATTGCTACGTGACCAATCGCCGCGTCATGTTTACATGGCGTCCGCTATAGTCGCGGCGCTGGAATAGTTGAGAGCGCTGGCACGCGCTACCGCGTGAGCCGCGCTACTCGAATACGATCGATCCGTAGTCGCCGTTGGCGCAGACGTAATCCCAAGCGCTCAGAGTTCCGCCGCTCGTCGGATACGACGGCCCGGCTAGTTCGTGTGCGGCTATCCAGAGATTCCTTATGACGTGCGCCGCGACGCTAATCGGCGCACGCTCGCGGAGGGAAAATCAGATCGCTGAGGCTCGCCGCCGCCGTTGTTCCTTGCGCCGCCGTCGCTGCGCCTCGGAACGTTTGCGCTTGCGGCGCACGCTGGGCTTCTCGTAGAAAGCCCGCTTCTTCATTTCCTTGAACACCCCTTCCTTGGCGAGCTTGCGCTTGAGTACCCGCATCGCCTGATCAAGGGAGCCTTCGACCCTGATTTCCATAATCCTCCGCCTCGCGTTCGAACTAGACAGATGACAATAGGGGCGCCTCCTCCTACTGTCAACCGCACTTGCGTCGCGAAACCGGGAAAACGCCGCGCGACCCTGTATTAGACCGTCCAGCAACGATCGACCCGCCAGGCGACGACGATGGATCTGGGACTGAGCGGCAAGCCTGCGATATCACGGGTGCGAGCCGGGGCCGGAGCGTCGTGGCGCTAGCGGACTTCCAGCGGCAGCGTCTTCGGTCCGCGCACAACGAAGGAATCGACCCACTCCCGCCGCTGCTCTCGCATCTGGATATGCGGAAAATGGCGGATGAACGCGTCGATTGCTACTTTAGCTTCCAAACGCGCCAGCGGAGCGCCAATACAATAGTGAATGCCGAAGCCAAATCCAAGATGGTCTTGCGGATTGCGCGCGACGTCAAAAGTGTCCGGATTAGGAAACCGACGTTCGTCGCGATTGGCTGAACCGTACAGTATGAGCACCCTTGCACCCGCCGGTATGATGCTGCCCGCGATTTCCGCATCGCGCGTCGCCGATCGAAAAATCGCCTGCACCGGCGATTCGTAGCGAAGCATCTCTTCGATCATCTGGGGTACGAGGGAGGGGTCGGCACGTACCTTCGCGAATGCGCTTGGGTTTGAAAGCAGCGTGATGACCGTGCTGCCGAGCAGGTTGGTGGTGGTCTCGTTCCCTCCAAGAAGCAGCAACATGCACATCGCGAGAACTTCCCTGGCGCTCAGCGCCCGGCTCTCTTCCTCTGCCCGCACCAGCGCAGAAATCAAATCCTCTCGCGGACTACGGCGGCGTTCCTCGATCGCTTGCTCGAAGTAGTGTTGCAGGTCGTTCATACTTCCGCGTAGCCGTACGCGTTCGGCCGGCGAAACCTCCCCGCCGGTCGCGCGCAACATGTCGTCAGACCACCGCTTAAACTCCCGATAGCGTTGAGGCTCGATGCCCAGCATTTGCGCGATGACCATAAGTGGCAGCGGCGTCGAAAAGTCACGCACAAAATCGAAATCACCGCCCCGCTCAATGCCGTCGAGCAATTGCGCAACGATCTCCTTGATCCGCGGCTCCAGGGCTCCGACCATCCGCGGCGTAAAAGCCTTGTTCACGAGCTTGCGCAGATTCGTATGCTCCGGCGGATCGGCCGAGATCAGCCAATTCACCTCGGGCACGGGATTCTGATCGCCAAGAATTGCCGGAATAATCGGCGCGGAAGAAAAAAGCTGCGTGTTCTTGGCGACGTAGGCCACATCGTCATAGCGGCTGACAGCCCACGATTGCAGCGATTCCACCCAGTACACCGGCTGGTGGTTTCGCAGATGCGCGAAGTGCGGGTACGGATTCTGCCTGACCTCGGGTGCCAATGGATTGAATTCCATACTCGATCTCCTGAATCGTCGGTTGCTCGCCGGGGTTATAGATTTAGGCGAGCGTGCAAGACAGCGTATGTCCGGTCGCCGACGCGACCCGGACCGCGACTGTGTCGCCCGCCGCAAGACCGTCGCGTGCTGGGAATATCGCCGTCTTGTAATCCGGGGTCTTGCCCGCGAGCATCCCGACGCCTCGCCGCGCCGACCCCTCAATCAGCACCGGGAACTCACGCCCGATCAGAGCGCGATAACGCTCCAGCGAGCTCTTTTCCTGCAGCTCGATTACTTCGCTCAGCCGCCGCGCCTTCTCTGCCTCACTCACCGTATCGCCCAAGCGATGGGCTCGGGTGTGCTCGCGCACCGAGTACTTGAAGGTGAATGCCGAGTCATAACGAACCGTGCGCATCAGTTCGAGCGTCGCTTGGAAGTCGCTCTCCTCTTCGCCCTGGAAGCCGACGATGATGTCGGTTGAGATCGCGATTCCCGGTATCGCCGCGCGTACGCGCCCAACCAGATCGAGATATTCGGTGGAGGTATAGCCGCGGTCCATCGCCGCGAGTATCCGGTCGGACCCCGATTGTAGCGGTAGATGCAGGTAAGGTTGGACCTTGGACTCCGACGCCATCGCGTCAATTACCTGCTGCGACATGTCGCTCGGATGCGGTGAGGTAAACCGAATCCGTTCGATCCCTTCCACCGCAGCGACCATCCGCAGCAGCTCGCCGAACCCCACCCCCTCGAAATGGTAGGCGTTGACGGTCTGCCCCAGCAGCACGATCTCCCGAACGCCGCGCGCCGCGAGTTCGCGAATTTCGCGCATGAGATCGGCCGGCGGAACGCTGCGCTCACGGCCGCGCACGTAAGGCACCACGCAGAAGGCGCAAAACTTGTCGCATCCGCGCATCGCGGTCACGTACGCACGGACGCCGCTGCCATACTCGGGCGAAATGTCGGCGTAAGTCTCAACGCGATTGAGGTGCACATCCACCACCGGATCGAATCCGCTATCACCGAGCATCTCCGGCAAACGCCGATAAGCATCGGGTCCCGCGATGAGGTCGAGCCATGGAGCCTTCTCGACAATCGCAGCGCGATTGTGCTGAGCCATACATCCGAGCAGCCCCAACTTTACTTCGGGTCGCGCCTGCTTCAGCCGCGCGAGGTCGCCCAGTCGCCCAATCACGCGTTCCTCCGCGTGCTCGCGAATGGCGCAAGTATTCAGTAGGACGACGTCGGCTTCTTCGGGATTAGCCGCGGTGGCATAACCCGCGCGCCGCAGCACCGCCGTCACCAGTTGCGAGTCCGCAACGTTCATCTGGCAGCCATAGGTCTCGAGCCAGACCCGCGCCTGCGCGCCATGTCCATTGTCAGCCATTCGAGTATCGTCGAATGATAGGCTATGCAGCGGGATTGGCACAACGCTGCGCCAATTCACATTTCGCACGGCTTCGGGGTTGCAGTGCGTAATGGATTCAATAGTGACCGATAGCCCAAACCAAAGCGAAGCGATGAAGGCCGCCAACATCCAGAGTCGAATCGGACAGCTCGACTGGCCCGCGATCCGTGCGTCGATTGACGACCGCGGTTATGCCACCACGCCTGCGCTGCTGGCGCCCGCCGAATGTAGCGAACTGATCGAGCTCTACGATCGGCGCGAGGTCTTTCGCAATCGCGTCGTGATGGAGCGCTTCGGCTACGGTCTTGGCGAATACAAATACTTCGCCGCGCCGCTCCCACCAATCGTGGCCGCGATGCGAACCGCATTTTACGGCCGGCTGGCGCCGATCGCGTCCGACTGGATGCGGGCGTTGCGGCTCGGTGAAGGATTTCCGCTCGCACTAGATACCTTCCTGGAGATTTGCCAGCGTAAGGGACAGAGCAAGCCGACTCCGCTGATGTTGCGTTATGACGCCGGCGGCTATAACTGCATGCATCAGGACTTATACGGCGAGGTGTACTTTCCGATCCAGTTGACGTTCGTCCTCAGCCGTCGCCAGGTGGATTTCAGCGGCGGCGAGTTTCTCCTGACGGAGCAGCGGCCACGCGCGCAATCCCGCGGCGAGGCGATCACGCTCGAATGCGGGGAGGTAATCATCTTCGCCACGCGATGGCGGCCGGTGCAGGGCACGCGCGGCCCTTACCGCGTCAACGTCCGCCATGGCGTCAGCCGGCTCAGGACGGGTCGGCGCTTCAGTCTTGGCATCATTTTCCATGACGCAAAATAGCGACATCACGGATGGGATTGAAGCAGAGGGAGAAAGAGCACGTGAAACTTTTGAAAGGTTTCACACTTCCCACAATGATCAGGATTGAGGGTCTTGCGCCCGCCTCCATTAAAACCCTTTTGTAGATGAGTAAGCGGGAGGGGAATTCCCCCGGGCAACGGTTACGTCGATTTACCCCCAACGCAATGGCATGCGCGGCCCGTAATTGGAGCCAAGCGAATTGATGTGATTGCTGATTCCCCTCGCTCACTAACTCAGTAGATATGGTTGCTACCGATGTGGATTTCTCCCTCACTTACGCTCCCAATCGATGTGGTTATTGGCTGGGCATTCCTCCTTGCTTACGCATCCACATAAGGTCTCAACGGAATCATCCGAAAGACCAACTAGATTAATTCACTGTGGGAAGTTTGAAACCTTTCAAAGGTTTCAAGACTCCTTCTCCCCGCCAACCGGCGTTTTCTCCCTCAGCTCACGTAGACAATTGCCGAGCCACGCAATAGCCTTGGATACCATGGCAGAGAATCGACGACCGGCTTTCGAACGCTTCGAGGCAAGTCTGCTCCTTTGCCCTAAATGCAATCGCGCAGTCAAGGTGCGTAAGCGCCTGCTGCTGGTGCTTACCGAGGGTGATAAGTACGAATATGTCTGTCCGGACTGCGGATCCACCTGCGGCACGACGGTCCAAAAGGACGCCCCACCGAACCGCATTCTTACATGACCGATATCGACGCGCAGCCGCGGGACGCGAGATGCGCACTTTGATCGCTTCCCGCCTCCCGCGACTATTAGTGAGAGTATCGCCGACTAGCCCATCGCCTGCGCCGAGGTCGGCTCGATCTCGTACTTCACGCGCACTTCACCGGGCTGCGAAAATGGATACTTGTCCTTGCCCAGGTATTTCTTGGCGAGCGAATCGATATGCTCGTTGGCGCCGTTTTCGGTCACGCTGGTAACACGTCCACGGATCTGCAGATAACGATACGGATTTTCAGGATCCAATATCGAGAGCGCAACCCGCGTGCCCTCCTTTAGGATGCGCGCCTTGACGCGGCCGCGAGCGCTGTTGATGCGGATCTTGCCACCAGTATGATCGAACCACACCGGCGTGACCTGCGGCGAGCCGTCCTTCAACACGGTCGCGACGTGGGCGAAAGTGATCTTCTTGTCCAAAAGGTCGAGGTAGCCGTCGGGAATAATCGCCATCGTGATGCTCCACATTGGTTGATTGCGGATTGCTCCGCTGGATTGATCATTAGGTCCAACGTTTTTCGATCTCAGTCAAGGGGAACCCTGTCCTGGCCCTTGCGCCAGGCCGCGAATGGTCCGGCCTTCAAGCCCGAGCGCGCGGGCGGTCTCCGGAAAGCTCGCGTTGCCGCGTTCGCGGACACCAGCGCGGGGGTCGATGAAGGCTGTGGAAAGCCTGTGGGATTGTGGCTTAAGCTCAGAGGCCGGCGGGGATGAAATTTGACTCCGCGAGTGGTATTGGTTAATAGCGAAACCCGAATTGACTTGCATTGCCCGGGGGGGGCGTGGCCGAATCCGGCCCGTACTAAATTTACCGCGAGGAGCTGATTACCATGGCGCTGTTTAACAAGGAACCCGACAAAAACCTCAGAACCGACCAAACCGCCAAGGTTCAGCCCGCACCGTCGGTTACTCCGACCGTATCGACCACCAATCCGTTGCCGAGCGAGAAACCAGCGGCGCTGGTGCGTCCGGCCGCCGCCGCGCCTGCACCTGCACCAGCCGCCGAAGCCCGCGCCTATCTCGATAGCGGCTCCAAGATCACCGGTAAGCTGTCATTCGACGGGCCGACCCGCATCGACGGCCACGTCGATGGCGAGATCACCGGCAAGGACAGCCTGACAATCGGCGAAACCGCAGTGGTCACGGCGCAGCTGAAGGCGGCCGCGATCATCGTGGCAGGCAAGGTCAGCGGTGATATCATCGCAACCCAGCGCATCGAGATCCGCCCGTCGGCCAAGGTTATCGGTAACCTGACCGCGCCGATTCTGGTGGTGCACGAGGGCGCTTTGTTCGAGGGTCACTGCTCGATGCAACCCGAAGCGTCGCAGGGCGCAAAGGTCACGGTCTTCGCCAAAGATGAGCGCGTGGGACCGGTTGGCGTCCAGAAGCAGGCCTAACTTTCATCACGGATCATTATTAGCTTGACATTCGCGAGCGGGGATGATTCCACTCTTGGGTGGAGTTGACGTCCTAATATGCACATTCCGCCAGACTGGGGCATCTTCGCCACCCTGCTCGTTTCGTTCCTGGTCTTCTGGGTAATCTTTGGTCAGCTTTTTTTCGGCCCGTTCCTTAAACTGCTGAGCGACCGCGAAAATCGGCTGAAGGATCTGAACGACCGCACCGAACGCCTGCTCAATGAGGAGAAGGCTGCGGTGGTGGAGCGTGAGCGTCAACTGGCCGCGGTCAGGCGCGATGCCTTGGAAAAACGCGAGATCGAACGCCATCAGGCCGAATCCGAAGCCGCCAAGATGATCGACGAGGCACGGGCCGAAGCGCACGGCGAGCTTGAGCAGGTCAGGGCCGGAATTGAGAAAAGTATCGATGCCGCACAGATTGAACTCCAGCAGATGGCGCGAAACCTGGCGGCGGAACTTGCGCAACGCGTCCTGGGCCGTCCGGTCAACACCGGCGGCACCCTGAACAACTGAATGAAGTCACGGATTGCGATAGCGGCGGTGCTGATGGGCGCGGCGCTGACTCCGACGCTTGCCCGCGCGGCCGAGAGCGGCGCCGAGGAGCGTGGGAGCTGGGGCGCCTTGCTCTTTTACGTCATCAATTTTCTTCTGTTCGTCGGCATCCTATGGAAATACGCACTGCCTGCGGCGCGACATTTCTTCAAGGATCGCGCGACCGGAATCAGCGAGACCTTTTCGAAGGCACAAAGCGCCTTTCGCGGGGCGCAGGAACTCGCCAACCGCGCGGCTGAGCGGATGGCCAAGCTCGAAGCCGAAAAAAGCCAGATTTCTTCCGACCTCGCCGATGAAACTGTGTTCCAGATTGGACGCGTTTACGATCTCGCACGCGAGGCCGCCGCACGTATCAAGCGCGACGCCGAATTGAGCGCGACTGCGATGGCCGAAAACGCGCAGCGCCGGGTGCGGGCAGCGCTGGCGCTTGCCGCCGGAAGTCTCGCCCGCGATATCGTCGTAAACAATTTCCAGGCGAACGATCAGACTCGGCTGGTACAAGGCTTTGTCGACAAATTGGGCGAACAGGCGGCCCTACGGTGAGAAGCTCCAAGGTCGCCAAACGCTATGCGCGGGCCTTGCTCGGCCTCTCGACTGACAACGCTCAGCTCGAAGCCTGGGGCGCCGAACTCGAGCGCCTCGCGAAGATCGTCGATGCGCCCGAAGTCGCGGCGCAACTCGAATCGCCCACTGTCACCCATGCCGAACGCATAGAGGCGCTGGGCAAGATCGCCGAACGGCTCGACCTGAGCTTCCCGCTGCGATCGTTCGCGGTGGTGGTCGCGAGCCACGGGCGCGTGCGGGAGGTGGCCGCGATGGCGGAGACCTATGGGCACATGCTCGACGATCTGATGGGCCGCGCGCGCGTGACGCTGACCTTTGCCTATCAGCCCACCGCCGAAGACCTCGCCCGCGTGGTGGCCGGCCTCGAGGCAATCGCGCACAAGAAGATCATCCCGACAACCATGGTCGACGCGTCGCTGGTGGGCGGCGTGATCGCCGAGCTCGAAGGAAAAATCTACGACGGCAGCCTCGCCACCCGGCTGGCCGAAGCCGAACGGCGTCTGAGCGGCTAGCCCCGGGGCAAGCGGAAATATTATGGCGGACATTAGACCATCCGAAATCAGCGACATCCTGCGCAACGAGATCAAGGGCTTCGAAGGCAACGTCGAAGTGCGCGAGACCGGCCGCGTGCTCTCCTGTGGCGACGGCATCGCGCGCATCTATGGCCTGCGCAATGCGGCCTCGGGCGAACTGCTGGAGTTCCCTCATTCGGTGTACGGCATGGTCCTCAACCTGGAGGAGGATAACGTCGGCGCGGCGCTGTTTGGCGATCCGCAGGCGATCGGCGAGGGCGACGAAGTCAAGCGCACCGGCCGTATCGCGGAGGTCCCGGTAGGCGAAGCGTTACTCGGCCGCGTGGTCAACGCGCTCGGCCAGCCCATCGACGACAAAGGCCCGATCAAGAGCACCGAAACCCGCCGCATCGAAATCAAGGCGCCCGGCATCATCAAACGCCAGCCAGTCAAGGAGCCGATGCAGACCGGCATCAAGGCGATCGACTCGATGCTCCAGATTGGGCGCGGCCAGCGCGAACTGATTATCGGCGACCGCCAGACCGGCAAGACCGCGATCGCGGTTGACACCATCATCAACCAGAAGGGGCAGAACGTCTTCTGCGTTTATGTCGCGATTGGTCAAAAGCGCTCGACGGTCGCCCAGGTGGTCGAAAAGCTCAGCCGTTACGGGGCGCTGGAATACACCACCGTGGTTGCCGCGACGGCCTCCGAATCTGCACCGCTGCAGTTCATCGCACCGTATTCCGGCTGCACGATGGGCGAATACTTCCGCGACAGCGGGCGCCATGCGCTGCTGATCTACGACGATCTGAGCAAGCATGCGACGGCGTATCGCCAGCTCTCACTGCTGCTGCGCCGTCCCCCCGGACGCGAGGCCTACCCCGGCGACGTTTTCTATCTCCATTCGCGCCTGCTCGAACGCGCTGCAAAGCTTTCCGCGGAAATGGGCGGCGGCTCCCTGACCGCGCTCCCGATCATTGAAACTCAGGCGGGCGACGTCTCGGCCTACATCCCGACCAACGTCATCTCGATCACCGACGGCCAGATTGTGCTCGACGCCGACCTCTTCTATTCCGGCATCCGGCCCGCGGTGAACGTCGGCCTGTCCGTCTCACGGGTTGGCTTCTCGGCGGCGATCAAGGCGATGAAGCAGGTGGGCGGCACACTCAAGCTCGATCTCGCGCAATATCGTGAGATGGCCGCATTCGCGCAATTCGGCTCCGATCTCGATCCTGCCAGTCAGCGCCTGCTGCATCGCGGCGAGCGGCTGACCGAGATGCTCAAGCAGAACCAGTACGATCCCTTGTCGACCGACAAGGAAGTGCTCATTATCTTTGCCGCCAACGAGGGCTATTTCGACAAGCTCGAAGTCAGCCAGGTGAAGCCGTTCGAGCGCGACCTCTATGCGCTATTCGACGCGCGCCACAAGGATCTGCTCGACGAAATCGCGGCGAAGAAAGAGATTAGCGACGACTTGCGCAAGCGCCTGATCGCGGCGCTCGACAACTTTCTGCAGACCCGGACGCCCGAGGGCGGCGCGGCCCACGCGGCCTAGCTCCGCACGGTTGCATTTAGCGGATGGCGACACTCAAAGCGATTCGCCGGCGAATCTCGTCGGTCAAATCAACTCAACAGATTACGCGAGCGATGAAGCTCGTATCGGCCGCACGCCTGCGCCGCGCACAGGAAGCCCTGCTTAACGCACGCCCCTATTCCGAAACCCTCAAACGCGTTGCCGACTCTTTGCTCGGCTCTGCTCTCGAGGCGACGGCGCCGATCGAGCATGCCCGGCGCGTAGCGCTCATCCTGGTAGTCACCTCTGACCGCGCGCTATGCGGCGGCTACAACGCGAACCTGCTGCGGATGGCCGAGGAGACCGCGCGTAAAACCGTGGCCGCAGGTCTCGAGGTGAAGTTCTTTGCGATCGGACGCAAAGCCCTTGACCATTTCCGGCGCACCCGTGCTGCAATGGACGGCGATCGTATCCATAATACCCCGCGGCTCGCGACGGTCGGGCTCGCGCGTGACCTCGCCACCAAGGTCATCACCGATTTCCGTTCCGGTGCAATTGCCGAGGCCGGAGTGGTCTACAGCGCCTTTCGCTCAGCGATCTCGCACCGTCCAACCTACGAGAAGCTGCTGCCCGTGGAACCACCGGCACCTGCCGACGACGGCAGCGTCACCCCTGCGACCGACTACCTGATTGAGCCCAGCGCCGCGGAGCTGATGCCGGTGGTCCTGCGTAGCTACCTCGAGGCCTCCATTTTCCACGCCCTGCTCGAGAGCGAGGCCAGTGAGCACGGCGCCCGCATGACCGCGATGGATAGTGCGACCAGCAACGCCGCCGACATGATCTCGCGGCTCACGCTCGAGATGAACCGCGCGCGTCAGACCCAGATCACCCGCGAACTGATGGACATCGTCGGCGGCGCCGAGGCGCTGCGCAACTAGCGGCAAACGCCGACTTCAAAGATTTATAGGAAAAGACTCTCGCCATGAGTGCAGAAGCAACAGGCCAAATCAGCCAGGTTCTTGGCAACGTCATCGACGTCGAGTTCTCCAACGGATCGCTCCCGCCGATCTTTTCGGCCCTGCGCGTGAGCAACCCCTTGATCGACGATCGCGCGGGCAACCTCGTGCTCGAGGTAGCGCAGCACCTGGGTGAAAACACCGTGCGGTGCATCGCGATGGATACCACTGAGGGTCTTGTGCGTGGCATGGGTGTCACCGACACCGGCGCGCCGATCTCGGTGCCGGTGGGCGAGGTCACGCTGGGTCGCCTGATGAATGTGACTGGAGACCCAGTGGATGAAGCGGGTCCGATCAGTTCGGCGCTCACGATGCCGATCCATCGCGATGCGCCGCCGTTCGCCGACCAAGCCACCGAGGTCGAAATTCTCGAGACCGGCATCAAAGTCATCGATCTCATCTGCCCCTACTCGCGCGGCGGCAAGATCGGGCTGTTCGGCGGTGCCGGCGTGGGCAAGACCGTCACCATCATGGAGCTGATCAACAACGTCGCCAAGCAGCACGGTGGCGTCTCGGTCTTCGCCGGCGTCGGCGAACGCTCCCGCGAGGGTAACGACCTTTATCGCGAATTGCAGGAATCGGGCGTCCTCTCCAAGACTGCACTGGTCTATGGCCAGATGAACGAACCGCCCGGCGCACGCGCCCGCGTCGCCTTGACCGGCGTCACCGTCGCCGAGTATTTCCGCGACGAGCAGGGCAAGGACGTGCTGCTCTTCATCGACAACATTTTCCGTTTCGTGCAGGCCAACTCGGAGGATTCGGCGCTGCTCGGCCGGATGCCCAGTGCGGTCGGTTACCAGCCCACCCTCGGCACCGATATCGGCGAACTGGAGGAGCGCATCACGACTACCAAGAAGGGCGCGATCACCTCGGTCCAGGCGATCTACGTCCCGGCGGACGATTACACCGACCCGGCGCCGGCAACCACCTTTTCGCATCTCGACGCGATCACGGCGCTGGAACGCAAGATCTTCGAGAAGGCGATTTTCCCGGCGGTCGATCCTCTCGCTTCGACCTCGCGCATCCTCGACCCGCAGATTGTCGGCGAAGACCATTACGACGTTGCGCGCCGCGTCCAGCAGATTTTGCAGCGCTACAAGGACCTCCAGGACGTCATCGCGATCCTCGGCATGGACGAACTCTCGGCCGACGACAAGCAGACCGTTGCCCGCGCTCGCCGCGTCGAGCGTTTCCTGTCGCAGGCGATGTTCGTCGCTGAGCCTTTTACCAACATCCCCGGCTCCTACGTTTCTCGCGCCGAGACCGTGCGCGGCTTCAAAGAAATCCT
>Ga0182024_10006242_pt1 | contig 26287 bp, 31 predicted proteins | sample P32metaG_FD_120480 | JGI IMG/M metagenome (GOLD analysis project Ga0182024, IMG submission 120480) | Permafrost microbial communities from Stordalen Mire, Sweden - P3-2 metaG (Illumina Assembly) | ecosystem: Environmental > Terrestrial > Soil > Wetlands > Permafrost | place: Sweden: Stordalen... | reverse complement strand
GGCCGCGAGGTGATGCGTCGCGTCTCGGAGGTCTCCGAACTTCTCGTTGGGGACCAGCCCGTCGACGTGCTCTTGAGGACCATCGTCTCGACGGCCCAAAAGGTATTCAACGTACCGGGCGTTTCACTGCTCGAGCTCGAAGAGGGCCGTCTCGTCGTCGTCGCCAGCGCGGGCGAACCCCTGCGGAGCGAGGAACTTCACCAACTCGAACCCAACTCGGGGCTGCCCATACGCGTCGGCACGGCGCCGGGAGCGAGCGTCGAACTACGTACCGTCGCGCTGACGTCGTCCGGGCGTGCCATAGGTATCCTCGCCATGCGGGGCGTCCCCATCGAAGCGACCGATCGGGCAGTCCTCAACACCTTCGCCAACGACGCGGCGCTGGCCTTGGAGCGAGCGCAGTTACGAGAGCAGGCCCTTCGCTCGAAACTCCTCGAAGAGTCCGACCGATTCCGTCGGGGTCTCCTCGGCGCTATCTCGCACGACCTACGCACGCCACTGGCCACCATCAAAGTGGCTTCTTCGACGCTCTCGCGTGGCGCTGAACAACTCTCGGTAGAAGACACCAACGAACTGCATCGACTCATCGAGTTCGAAGCCGACCGTCTCACCCGTCTCGTCACGAATCTGCTCGACATCACGCGTATCGAGGCCGGCGTCCTCACGCTCCACCGAGTGACGACCTCCGTCGGCGAGATCGTGAAGGACGCCCTCAATGCCATGGGCGCGTGTCTCATCGATCAACGTATCGACGTGAGAGTCCCCGACTCGCTTCCCGACGTCGACGTCGACCACGTCCTCATGGGACAGGCCCTCGTGAACCTCCTCGACAACGCCGTGCGCCACGCACCGCCTCATAGTGTGATCACCGTGACGAGCGAAGTACGTGGACGCGAAGTCGTCCTCACGGTGGCCGACCAGGGTCCCGGCGTCCCCGAGGGTGATCGCGAGACGATATTCGACCGCTTCACTCAACTCAGCACCGCCGGAAGGGCCGGTCTCGGTCTCACCATCGTGAAGACCTTCGTCGAAGCCCACGACGAGCACGTCTGGTACGAAGAGGTCCCCGACGGTGGGGCACGCTTCGTGATCTCACTGCCGCGTCACGTCGACTCGAGCCCGTAGCAACCATGGCCACCGTGCTCGTCATCGACGACGACCCCTCGCTACTCCGTGCCCTTCGCTTGGGTCTGAAGGCTGGCGGCCACGACGTCCTCACCGCCGTGAACGGGGAACGAGGAATATCGCAGACCGCGTTGAAGTCTCCCGACGTGGTCGTGTTGGACATGGGGCTGCCCGACATGGACGGTCTCGTGGTCTGCCAGAGAATTCGACAGTGGAGTGACGTGCCGATCATCGTCCTCTCCGCCACCGGCTCCGAGGAGCGAAAGATCGACGCCCTCAACAGTGGTGCCGACGACTACGTCACGAAACCCTTCAGCATGGGCGAACTGGAAGCTCGCATCCGGGCAGTCCTGCGCAATCGCCCTACCGAACCCGACGAACAGACGTCGCCCGAGTTGTCACTCGGTACCCTCGACCTCGACTTGGTTCATCACGAGGTTCGACTGAAGGGCGTAAAAGTCAATCTGACCTCCAAGGAGTTCGGTGTGCTCGCCTACCTAGCGCGCTACGCCGGGCGAACCTGCACGCACCAAATGATTCTTCACGCGGTCTGGGGCACCGGTTACGGTGACGAGGCCGCGTACGTGCACGCGTACGTGCATCGACTGCGCCAAAAGCTCAACGACGAATCCGGCACGCTCATTCAAACGACCCCGGGCGTGGGCTACAGCCTCCAACCCCAAGTGTGACGACGCACGTCCGAAGCCGCGAGCGCGTAACCGCGTCTCGATACTGAACGACGCCGGATCCCTCTTTGTACGATGGACCCGTGTCTGGGCCCTCTTCCTCTGTGGCAGCGATCTTGCTCACCGGAGGGTCGAGTCGACGGATGGGTCAAGACAAGTCGCGACTGATCGTCGACGGGTCAACCCTCGCCGTTCGAACTGCCGCGTTGCTGAAACTCGTCGTCGAGACCGCGATTGAAGTCGGACCCGGCGTCTCGGGACTACCGTCGACGAGGGAACAGCCGCCGGGCGAAGGGCCACTCGCCGCGATTGCTGAGGGCTGGCGAACACTCCGTGCGCGCGGACACACCGGCAGCGCTTTGGTGATCGCCTGCGATCTTCCCCTTCTCTCAGAGCAGTTGCTTCGCTTCCTCGTCGAATGGGAGTCGCCGGGCTCGGTGGTACCGATGGTTCGGGGCCGGGCTCAGCCACTTTGCGCGAAGTGGGGACGCCAAGATCTCGACGACGCGGGTCAGCTGTTCAGTGACGGCGCTCGTTCGTTGCATCACCTCATCACGGGACCTGACGTCGTGCTCCTTGATGAATCAGCGTGGCAACAGGTCGCGTCCGAAGAACAGTTCTCCGATGTCGATAGCCCGGCCGATCTTCATCGCTTGGGACTGACGTCGTAATCCGCTGCAGTCGCGAGAGATGCAAGTCCAATAGCGAAAGCTTGCGTCGAGCGATGTCCGAAGTCTGATTACTCCGCGACGGGGTCGTCGAACCACTCGCGTGGTTCCATACGCGCCGCCAGTTCGCGAGCCTCAGTTGCTCCGAGACCTGCCTTGGCAGCGAGCCAGCACGCAACCGGCGCCGCCGTTCGTTCCGAGGCGTGCGCGGCCGTTCCCGCCAACGCAAGAATATCCACGCACTCGGCTTCACTCGGCGCGTCTATTCCCAGTTCTGCCGCAAATGAGGAGAGCCACTCTGTCGCCGACGTCGTCATAGATGCGATCCTAACGACAGCAGCGAACGCGGCGCCTCGGTGATCGGTCGACCGACGTGGGCGTCGGCGCAAAGTCCAAATAGCCGCCCGTCGCTCGAGCCACGTCGCTCGTTAGGCTCGACGGAGTGTTACTTGGCCGCTCGTCTCGGAAGTTCGAGAGCGGGCGCCCGATAGTAGAAATGGGTCGAAGTGAGTCGCATAACCCCAGAGCGCACGGTCGTGCGCATGACGGTAGGAAAACCGCCGCAAATCTTGCGCGACAACCTCGCCGGCGAGGAACCACTCGAGTTACGCGTGGGAGGTACATCGCTGGCGGTCACCATGAGAACGCCGGGAGCGGACTTCGACTTGGCGGCGGGATTCCTCGTGAGCGAGGGAGTCATCACCCGCACGGAGGAGCTCGTGACGATGCGCTACTGCGCGGGTAAGGACGAAAGCGGGGTCAACAGTTTCAACGTGCTCGACCTCGCGTTGGCGAACGGCGTGGCACCCCCCGACGAGAGCGTGGCGCGGGCGTTCTTCACGACCAGTTCGTGCGGACTCTGCGGCAGGGCCTCTATCGACGCGGTACGGACGCGTTCGGCCTTCGAGGTTCGTGACGACATGTTACGTGTCTCCACGACGTTGTTGGCTTCTTTACCTTCGCGACTGCGCAACGCTCAGCAAGCCTTCGAGAAGACGGGCGGGCTCCACGCGGCGGCGCTCTTTGACGGCGAGACGGGTGAGTTGCTCGTGGTACGCGAGGACGTCGGGCGCCATAACGCGGTGGACAAGGTCGTGGGTTGGGCTCTGCGCGAAGGAAGACTGCCGCTACGTGGGGCGATCTTGATGGTCTCGGGCCGGGCATCCTTCGAGTTGGTACAAAAGGCCGTCATGGCGGGCATCCCCATGTTGTGTGCGGTGTCGGCGCCCTCCTCGCTGGCCGTCGACCTCGCCGAAGAGTCGAATATGACCCTCGTTGGTTTCTTGCGCGACCCGTCGATGGTCGTGTACAGCGGTGTCGATCGAGTCCAAGAGGACGACGGCTAAGGGCGCCGACGTCTCGTTCGCTTCACGCCGCCGGTTCGATACGGATGATGATTGACTTCGACGTCGGGGTGTTGCTCGTCACCGCCGTCGAATCCAGAGGCACCAACACGTTGGCCTCAGGGAAGTAGGCCGCCGCGCAGCCCTTCGGTGTCGCGTACGCCACCGCGCGATAGCCCTTTGCGTGGCGCTCGCCGTCGGACCAGACGCTGACGAGGTCGACCATGTCACCGTCTTTGAGTCCTCGCTCCCTTAGGTCCTCGGGGTTCACGAAGACGACCCTTCGTCCACCCTTGACGCCGCGGTATCGATCGTCGTAGCCGTACACCGTCGTGTTGAACTGATCGTGCGAACGCACCGTCTGAAGCACCAGATGTCCCTCAGGGACCTCGAGCGCCTCCGGTCGATTCAGCGTGAATCGCGCCTTTCCGGTCGCGGTGTTGAACGTTCGTGAGTCGTGGGGGCCGCGGGGCAACATGAAACCACCCGGTGAGCGCAACCGTTCCTCGAAGTCCTCGAAGCCGTCGATTACGCGCGCGATATGTTGACGAATCAGGCGGTAATCGTCACCCATCGCGCCCCAGCCGATGTCCTCGCCGAACAACGCGTGCCCTAGTCCGGTCACGATCGCCACTTCACTGCGAAGGTGTGGCGAGCCTGGGGCGAGGCTTCCGCGGCTCTCGTGCACCATGCTCATGGAGTCTTCCACGGTCACGAACTGTTCGCCTGCGGCTTGATCATCACGTTCGCTTCGGCTCAGACACGGGAGCAAGAGAGCCTCGGCGCCGTGGCACACGTGTGACCGATTCAGTTTCGTGGCGACGTGTACCGTGAGTGCGCAGTTCCTCATTGCCGACTCGCTCAGCTCGGTGTCGGGCGTAGCGGCGACGAAATTACCACCAAGCGCGAAGAAGACGTCGATCTGGCCATCACGCATGGCGCGGATGGTGTCGACGGTGTCCAAGCCGTGCGCGCGCGGCGGTTCGAATCCGAACTCGTCTTGCACTCTGTCGAGGAACGCGTCGGGCACTCGTTCCCATACGCCCATCGTGCGGTCGCCTTGGACGTTGCTGTGCCCGCGGATGGGCGACGGTCCCGCGCCCGGCTTGCCGATATTGCCGCGCAGTAGGAGAAAGTTCACGATCTCGCGGATGGTGGCCACGGCGTTGCGATGTTGCGTGAGCCCCATGGCCCAGGTGACGACCACGCTCTTCGCCGCCATGACGTCGGACGCGAAGTCCTCGATCTCTTGGCGCGCGAGACCACTCTGAGCTTCGATCACCGACCAGTCGAGGTCACGCCACGCCTGACACACCTCGTCGAATCCGTCACAGTAGGTCTCGATGAACGAGCGATCGAGAATCGTATTGGGTTCAGCGTCCTCGCGCGCGAGCAGGGCCTTGCACACGCCGGCGAACATCGCCAAATCGCCGTTGACGCGCACCGCTAGATACCGGTCGGTCAGCTTCGTGCCCCCGCGAACCACTCCACGCAGACTCTGGGGATTCTTGAATCGGACGAGCCCAGCCTCGGGAAGGGGGTTGACCGTGACGATGCGCGCGCCGCGATTCTTCGCCTTCTCAAGGGCGGAGAGCATTCGGGGATGATTGGTGCCCGGGTTCTGTCCGACGACGACGATCAGTTCGGCGTGATCGGTGATGTCGTCGAGACTGACAACACCCTTTCCCACGCCGATCGTCTCGTTCAGCGCCGCCCCGCTCGACTCGTGGCACATATTCGAACAGTCCGGCAAGTTGTTCGTGCCCAGTCGCCGAGCCAGCAGTTGGTAGACGAACGCCGCTTCGTTGCTGGCGCGACCGCAGGTGTAGAAAGCGGCGCGATCCGGATTCGCCATGTCCCTAAGACGATCCGCGATCAAGTGGAGCGCGTCATCCCACGAGATAGGCGCGTAGTGCTCGGCTCCGGGGGCGAGGTACATGGGCTCCGTGAGGCGTCCGTGCTTCTCGAGCGAGTGATGGTCCTGCTCGCGTAGTTCGCTCACGGAGTGAGCGGCGAAGAACTCACGCCCGACACGTCCTTTCGTTGTCTCCCACGCGGCAGCCTTGGCACCGTTCTCACAGAACTCGGCGAAGCTCCGCTGACCGGGAATCGGATCGGGCCACGCGCAACCGGGACAGTCGAATCCCTTGACCTGATTCATTTTGAGCAACGCCCGCGTTCCTCGAGCGAGACCCGGTTCGCTCGCGACGTACTGCATCGCGTGGCGAACCGCGGGGAAACCGACCGCCGCCGTCCCCGGCTTCTTGATCCTCACTTCATCAAGTAACTTGTCAACGTCTTTTGGCATCTGAGCTTTCCAATGTGAAGTCATTCCGAGAGAACCCGTTGGTTGACGCCTCTCGCCCGAGATTATCCCACCGTGCAGCGACGCCAGCGGCGCAGGCTCACCCCAACCTCGAGCGAGCGTCGTTTGGCGTACGACCTCCGCGTCGTACGTTTGGGCAATACGCGACGACCAACGAGAACTTGCTCTCAATCTCGCGAAAATAGGCGTTCTCGGTATTCTCAGGACATGAGTTGGCCCGCGGCGGAGGTGGACATCAACGCGCCGCTCGTCGGCGCGCTCCTTCGCTCGCAGTTCCCACACCTCAGCGAACTCGACTGTTGCCACGTCGCTGAGGGTTTCGACAACTCGCTCTGGCGTCTCGGCGTCGACCTCGCGATTCGCCTCCCCCGGCGTGAGGCGGCCGTCGCGCTGATGAACAATGAACTGCGCTGGCTCCCTGAGATCGCTCGACACGTCTCACTACGCACGCCGCTGCCCCTGTTGGCGGGCGTTCCCGGTGACGGCTTTCCCTGGCCGTGGTCGATCACGTCGTGGATCGACGGCGTCGCGGGCGACGAGATCGACCTCGACACGAACGACTCCTCGGCGCGAGCATTGGCCACGTTCCTACGCGAGATCCACGTTGACGCGCCACCGGACGCGCCGCGCAATCCCTTCCGTGGTGTCGCCCTCGCCACACGATCGGACACCTTCAAAGAGCGTCTCACGCGGCTTCGCGACGTCGTTGACGACGTGGCGCTGCGCGAGCTCTGGGAGGACTGCGTAAAAGCGCCAGCGTGGACGTCGCCGCCGCGCTGGCTACATGGAGACTTTCACCCCGCCAACACCTTGTATCGCGACGGCGAGCTGGTCGGCGTCATTGACTTTGGCGACATGTGCGCCGGCGATCCCGCGACGGACCTCGCGGGTGGCTTGATGTCGCTGCCGTTTGGTTCGCTCGACGATTTCTTTGGTGCGTACCGATTTGTCGACAGCGCGACGCTTCAACGAACGATCGGCTGGGCGGTGTTGTTCGGCGTCTTCATGGTCTCGCTCGGTCTAGAGAGTCGACCCACCTATCTTGGCGTCGGTGAGCTGACCCTGGGGAACGCCACCCAACTGGCGAAAAGTCTCTGAACCTCGGGGCGCCAATTCGGCACCGAGTTCAGTGATTGAGCCGGTGAAGATCGCTGCCGAACGTGTCGCGACACCGCAACTATTGGCTCTCACGGCCCGTATCAGAGCCGTTTCGTGCGCGGTTCAAGGGCTAAGTTTTGAAAAAGGAGAGTTCAGTGGCGAGGTCCCGCGTCTATCTAGAAGAGGGCAAGAACACCGTCTTCGCCATCGCGCTGGACTGGCCCGGCTGGTGTCGACGAGCCAAGACTCCCGACCTCGCGATCGAAGCTCTCGACGAGTACCGCGAACGTTACGCGAAGATCGTCAGCGCAACGTTTCGACCCGGTCCGTTCGACGTCGTCGGCACCGCGAAAGGTAACGGCACGACCGACTTTGGTGCACCGGACGCGCGCGGTCCTTGGGACCAGGATGAACTCACGCGGCTTGAACTGGAGCACCAACTGGTCGTGCTCCAAGACTGCTGGAACTACTTCGACACCGTCGTCGAGAACGCGCCCGCCGCGTTGCAAAAGGGACCACGCGGCGGCGGACGAGATCGCGACGGCATCGTCGATCACGTTCGAGAAGCCGAGCGAGCGTACTGTTCGAGGGTTGGCTTTCGCGTCGCGCCGCGCACGCCCTGGGACGAACAGCGTGACGTGGTGGTGACGACACTACGAGCGGGCACCCAAAACGCGAAGTGGCCCGTCAGCTACGCGATCCGGCGTTGCGCCTGGCACGTGGTCGATCACGCGTGGGAGATCGAGGACAAGAGCCTCTAGTCCCTTTTCGAGAACGATTGGTTGGTTCCCTTTTCGCTCAGGGCGTGGTGAAACGAAGTTCGAGCGCCCGGTCCGCGATGTCAAAACCCAAGCGTTCGTAAAAGGAGAAGGACGCTGGCGATGGGTGCGTCGTGAGATAGTCCAACTCCATCGTTCGAGCGTCGCTGATGAGCGACTCAACGAGTTTGGTTCCGACGCCGCCGCCGCGATGCACGGGTTGAACGTACACGCTCTGCACGATGCCCGCGCGACGAACGAACTTTCCGGGTCCGGGAACACGCTCGACCACGAAGAGCCACGCGCAGCCGACTGACTTTCCATCGATCGTGGCGACGTACGCGCGATGCGATTCGCGATGTTTTTCGTACCACTCGAAGAACTTGACCTCGAATCCTTCTCGACTGAGTCCCTTCTCGCCAGCTTCTTCCGTACGCCATTGGAAGCGCAGGGCCGCGAGGTCGGACACGTTCGCCGTACCGGCTCGAAAGACGTTCGCGTTGGAGGCCACGACCCGAGGTTACGTCGTGACGAGACTGAAGGAAGTCGACGCCGAGTCGAAGGTTACGAGGATCCTCACGTCAAGAGCGGTCTAGAACGTAGTGCGTCGCGCCCTCACCCTCAGTGATCGAGGAACACTCGTAACCGCTGGGCCACTCGCCCACCTTTTCGATGAGTCGCTCGCCCGATCCGAGTTTGACGGGTACAACGGCCAGGCGCACACTGTCCAAAAGTCGCGCCGCGAGAAACTCTCGAACGGTCTCAGCGCCACCACCGAGTCGAATGTCTTCATCGCCCGCCGCTTCGCGCGCCCTGGCTAGCGCCACGTCGATACCTTCAGTGACGAAGTAGAACGTGGTGTCGTCGAGGGTGAACGCCGGACGTTCGAAGTGTGTGAGGACGAAGACCGCGTGATGAAAGGGTGGACTCTCACCCCACCAACCGTGCCAGTCGCTGTCCAACCAGGGCCCCCGGACGGGACCGAACATGTTGCGACCCATGATCGTCGCGCCCACCTCCTCGAATCCATCATTGAAGACGTCGTTGTCGATACCCTCACTTCCTCCTTGTTGGCCGATCATCTCGCGACCAGACTTCGTGGCGAAGATCCACTCATGGAGTTGGGTGCCGCCGACGCCGAGTGGGTTGGCCTCATCCTGGAGGGGCCCAGCCACGTAACCGTCCAGCGAGACTGACAGCGCGTGTACTTCAAGTTTCGACACGAGATCCTCCTGTTTAGCGATGAAAGTAGGTTAACGTCTGACACTTCCCGATCGGTGGTGCGTCGCGCCACCCGCTAATGCTTGAGACAAGAAGCCACCTCGGTCGAGTTCGGCAAGACTGTGACGTCGCCCTGGAGCGCGTCGACACGCTCTAACCCGCGTCGTCAGGCAGCTTTGAGGTTGAGCGAGACCGCAAGGTCGTCGACGACACGATCAAACATCAGGTTCGCGTTCTTCACCGATCCCACGTACTGACCGAAGAGTTCGAAGGTGAGGAAACCGAAGATGGTCGTCCAGGCGATGAGTGCTTTCAGGTACTCTTCGGGCGCCACGCCCGGCATGATCGCCGCCAGAACGTCGATCGCGAGGTAGCGACCGACGTCAATTCCCTGGGAGTGCTTTGGCACGCTTCTCGGCGCCGTCCGTCGACTCTCGCTCAGAATCGCCCCTAAGACGCGAACCACTCTCGCCGCGGCCTCAATGGTCGCCGTCGGTGCCGCGTAGCCCGGGACCGGTGTTCCGTAGATGAGCGCGTATTCGTGCGGGTTGTGCGTGGCCCAACGTCGAATGGCGCGCGCCGAGGCTCGCCACCTGGCGTACGCGTCTGCGCGCGCGACCCTGGCGTCCGCGCGTTCCACGGACTGGCCAAGATCGTTGTACGCGTCGAGAATGAGCGCCGTGAGCAGATCGTCCCGTGTCGCGAAATACCGATAGAGCGCAGACGAGACGAGGCCCAACTCTCGAGAGACCTCGCGAAGGGACAGACCCGACACACTCTTCTCAGCGATCAACCGCCTCGCCACGACCTTGATCGCCTCGATTTGGGCGTCTCGCGCGAGGGCCCTCGAGTTCGTTGCTTTGCTCATGAGTCCAGTATCCCACAAGGAGAGCAGTGCTCTTGCAATTCTTCAGGGGTCGTGCCATACTGTTTGAGAGAGCAGTGCTCTCTAAACCAAAGGAGGCGCTATGGCGCAGTATCTGATCGTTGGGGCCGGACCGATGGGGAGCGCGGTCACGAAACTCCTGACCCACGAGGGTCACGAGGTGCGCCTCGTAACCCGAAGCGGCTCTGGTCCGGACCATCCCCTCATCACAAGAATCGCCCTCGACGCGTCAAGGTCCGACGAGTTGAGTGAACTCGCGAAAGGTTGTGCCGCGATTTTCAACTGTGCCAATCCCCGTTATCACCGTTGGCTCATCGACTGGCCGCCCATCGCGAATTCGCTCCTCGTTGCGGCGACGCGCTCCTCGGCGGTCCTCACCACACTCTCCAATCTCTACGCCTACGGACGTCCGACGGGTCCGATGTCGCCCGACTCCCCCTTTCTCGCTGACTACGAGAAGGCGAAGGTTCGCGCGACGATGTGGCACGACGCTCTTTTGGCGCACGACGACTCGCAGCTTCGCGCCACAGAAGTGCGAGCGTCCGACTTCATCGGGCCCGACGCGCAGAGTGCCATGGGTGCTCAGGTCGTGCCACGAGTCTTGGCGGGTAAGCGCTGCTGGGTACTCGGCGCGAGCGATCAACTCCACAGCTGGAGCTACACCAACGACGTCGCTCGTACGCTCGTGACCTGCGCTCACAACCCTGAGGCGTGGGGACAGGCCTGGCACGCACCCACCAACGCGCCTCGAACGCAGCGTCAGGTCATTGACGACCTCGCTGACGCCGCGGGCGTTGGGCACGTCAAGATATCGACGATACCGACGTCCGCCCTTCGTCTCGTGGGACTCGTCAATCCGATTTCTCGAGAACTTCCGAAGACGATGTACCAGTTCACGGCGCCGTTCATCATCGACGACACCGCGACGAGACTGAAACTGGGACTCGAACCGACGCCATGGGTCGACGTCCTTCGCGACACGATCGCGTCGTATAAGTGACCGCGTGGCGACGACGCCTACGGCGTCAAAACAAGATCACTCGACGTAGTGATTCGCTCAACTATCGAACGCACCGTCTCAGCAGCGCTCAGACCAGAGTTGTCGAGAACGTGTTTTTCATAGACGCCCAGTCTTTCGTACTGGGCGTGCATGGCTCGAATCGGGTCCTCTAGGGTCAGCGCGCCTGCGTGCCGTGGTTCCTTCAACCGGTCCACCGATCGAAAGAGGCAGTCGTCGATCGTGGGACGCAACACCACGTACGAAACGGGCGCCGTCACGTCCGCGAGTTCATCTCGGATCAGATCCATGTGCCAAGGGCCGAAGTGGCCTTCGAGCACCGTCACGTAGCCGGCACGAACGAAACGAGCGGCCGTTGACAACGAAGCGCGCATCATCACTTGATTCTGGGCGTCCGCTCCAGACTCCCACGGCGGAATCAGTCCATTCACGACCGAGGCCCAGAAGAAGTCCGCGTCGACGACGACCGAGGGAGTGAACTCGCCTGCCACCATGCGGCCGACGGTCGTCTTGCCCGAACCCGGAGGACCGGTGAGGATCAGTAACTGGGAATCGGACACCGGAGAAATCTACCCGCGGGCGGCGTAATCGATCTCTCCGCAGATACGTTGACTTTCACGGTTCTGATTTTCTCGATCAGATGACGAACGGGTCACCCGACCCGTCAGCGTTGACTAAATCGAGAGCGCTTGCTCGAGATCGGCCACAAGATCTTCGATGTCTTCGATACCCACGCTCAACCGCACGAGGTTGGCGGGCGGTTCGAGCATCGAGCCAGCCGTTGAGACGTGCGTCATCTCCGAAGGCAGCTCGATCAAGCTCTCCACCCCGCCTAATGACTCGGCGAGGATAAATATTGACGTCGACTCGCAGACTTTTCTCGCGACGTCGACGCCACTCTTGAGAGTGAAACTCACCATCCCACCGAAGTCGGACATCTGCGCGACCGCGACGTCGTGTCCAGGGTGATCGATGAGTCCCGGGTAGAAGACCCTGTCGACGGCGTGGTGGTCGACGAGAAACGCCGCTACGGCTCGTGCGTTCGAGCAGTGTCGGTCCATGCGAACGCCGAGCGTCTTCAGACCTCGTAGCAGCAGGTAACAGTCCATCGGGCCCGGCACCGCGCCGATCGCGTACTGGTGGAATCTCAGACGGACCGCGAGATCGTCGTTGTTCGTCGCGACGAAACCACCAATGACGTCCGAGTGACCGCCGACGTACTTGGTCGTGGAGTGCACGACGACGTCAGCGCCAAGGTTGAGGGGGCGTTGCAGATAGGGCGTCGCGAAGGTGTTGTCAACGACCAGGAGTGCCCCGTGTTCGTGCGAGGCGGCGCTCAGGGCGGCGATGTCGACGACGTTCAAGAGTGGATTGCTCGGCGTCTCGACCCAGAGCATCCTCGTCGTCTCGCTGAAGGCTGAACCAACGGCGTCGAGGTCACTTAAGTCCACGGTCGAGACGCTCACGCCCCAGTCGCCAAAGATTCGCGTCAAGAGACGATAGGTGCCGCCATAGGCGTCGTTACCCAAGATGACGTGATCGCCCGGCGACAGGGTTCGTAGCAACGCGTCTTCTCCCGCGAGCCCCGAGGCGAAGGCCACGCCGTGACGGGCTCCTTCTAAGTCGGCGAGGCACGACTCGAGTGCGGCCCTCGTTGGATTGTTGACCCGCGAGTAGTCGGAGAAGCGAGGGACGCCGACGCCGTCTTGGGCGTAGGTCGAGGTGAAGAAGACTGCCGGATTGACGGCGCCGGTGACGGCGTCAGGCTCGGAGCCGACGTGGATCGATCGAGTATTGAATCCGCTCACGCCTCACTCCTTTGCTCCAGGAATCCCAAGAGGTCGCTGCGCGTCAGTACCCCAACGGGGTGGCCACCGTCGAGCACCAGCACGCCCGCCGTGGTGCTGAGGTGTTTCGTGAGTTCGGTGACGGTCATGCCAACACCCACCATCGGCATCGACGGGTCCGCGACTTCTTTCACCCGAAGATCCAACACGCTCGCGTCACGCGTCGTGGCCTCCAAGAGACCTAACTCGCTGAGGGACCCAGAGACTTCCTTGGCGGCCAAGGGCATCTCCGCCGTCACGGTCACCAGGAGTTGCGAGACGTCCTTCTCTCGCATCAATGAGATGGCATCACGGACCAAGACGTCTTCGGTGACGAGGACGAGGTCGGCGAGGGTGCTGTGCTGACGCGCGATCTTGGCCGCCAGCACGTCGCCCGCGTCCATCTCGTCGCGGGGACGCAGGAATCCAAAGTCGGTCATCCACGTGTCGTTGAAGATCTTCGAAAGGTACCCTCGTCCCGAGTCGGGTATCAAGACGACGACGACGGCCTCCTCGGGCAAGGTGCCGGCGACGCGCAGCGCCGCCGCGACGGCCGTACCGCCCGAGCCGCCGATCAAGATGCCCTCACGTCTCGTTACCTCTCGAGCCATAGCGAACGCGTCGGCGTCGCTGACGGCGACGACCTGGTCGACGAGCGAAGGGTCGTAGTTCTCGGGCCAGAAGTCCTCGCCCACGCCTTCGGTGAGGTACGGGCGCCCCGCGCCCCCCGAGAACACCGAACCTTGCGGGTCCGCGGCGATGATTTTGATGTTGGGATTCTTTTCCTTCAGGTATTTACCAACCCCGCTGATCGTGCCCCCGGTGCCGGCGCCCGCGACGAAGTGCGTGACGCGACCTTTCGTCTGCTCCCAGATCTCGGGCCCGGTCGCTTCGTAGTGGGCGCGTGGGTTGTTCGGATTCGAGTACTGATCCGGTCGAAAGGAGTTCGGCGTCTCGCGCGTCAAGCGTTCAGCCGTTGAGTAGTACGAATCGGGGTGCTCGGGTGCGACGGCGGTGGGACAGACCACGACTTCGGCGCCGTAGGCACGAAGGACGTCGATTTTTTCGGGCGCCATCTTGTCACTCATCACGAAGATGCACTTGTAGCCACGATGCGCGGCAACGATCGCGAGCCCCACCCCGGTGTTGCCACTGGTCGGTTCGATGATCGTCGAACCAGGGCCGAGGAGACCTTCTTGTTCGGCGGCCAGGACCATGGTCAGCGCCGGTCGGTCCTTGGAACTACCGCCGGGGTTCGTCGTCTCCAACTTCGCGATGAAGTCGCACTTGAGATCCACGCCGATGGCGCTCAGGCGAACCATCGGCGTGTGACCAATGAGGTCCAACGGGCTTTCAGCCACGTCCATGTCGGCGTAACGCATGACTCTTCGTTTCTACTAGGAGAACCTGAATTTCCGGTAGGGCAGGAAACTTCTCGCCCTTACTCTAAGGGAACACGCCCGCCCCACCTTGTCGGCGCTCGTTGACACTTCTCACGTGAGCGAATGTCGGACGTCGCCGTCCGTGAAGCGCGGCGCGGAAGGTTACGTCGGCGAAACCCAGAGCCAGATCGCGAGTCCGATTCCCAACAGGGCCGCCAGTATTCGAAGCACGTTGCCCGGTACTCGTCTCGCCACTGAAGGTCCGAGAAAACTTCCGACGAGCAGTCCCCCGCCGAGGGCCAGAGCCGCCGCCACGTGAACAGGTCCAAAGAGTAGGAAGGCAACGGCGGTCACCACGTCCGCGACGCCGAGGATCATGTTCTTGAGGGCGTTCGCTCGCGGGAACTCCCTATCCACGGTCAGAAGCAGCAACGCGAGGATCATGATCCCCGAGCCCGCGCCGAAGTAGCCACTGTAGATGCCCACCACGAAGAGGCCGACAGGAAGTAGGTACCGATTCCCGCGGCCGAGGCGGTTCTCATGCCACTTCGAGATCAATGGCTGAACCAGCAACACGAGTGCCGCCGACGCCAAAAGATAGGGCACGATTCGGTTGAAGACTCGATCGGGTGTCGAGAGCAGGAGTATCACGCCCACGACCGCCCCCGCGACCGCTACCGGCGCCCGGCGACGAAGCCACTGACGTTGCCCCTTCAGCTCCAAACGTGAACCTAAGCCCGAGCCGGGGAAGGAACCCATCAACGCCACCGCGTTCGTTACGTTCGCCGGCAACGGAGGAATACCAATCGCGAGAAGCGCCGGGTACGAGATGAGCGACGTGATGCCGCCGGCCGATCCGACGAGGCCAGCGGTGATCCCCGCACCTATGAGCAAGAAAATGTCCGCGCCAGAGATCACAACACGAACGACGCTACCGCAGGACGTGGAATCGTTAACGCTCTCACATCGTCGTCCCTACCACTCACCCTCACGGGGCACCAGCGACGTAAACATCGACTCTTTCCAGTCATCTCAATCATGACCGGCCGCGATGTTCCACTGTCAGCTAGAAGCACCCGGCTCCGATCCGCTTCGATTTTGACCGAACAAGTGGCGAAGGAGAAAAGTTACAACCATCACTACCTCGGCTGCACTAGCAATCACGGTGGCCGCTCTCGCTCCGGCCGTCACGCGAAAGCGCCAGCTACCCCGGGCTGATCCACGTGTTGTTGCCGCTACACACCCAGTGCAGCCCTGGTGCGGGAGCCGGCGGAATTGAGCCCAGGCAGTGAGCCACGTGATCGAAGAGCGAAACAGCGAACACCGCCGCGCCTAGCCAGATGAAAATGGCGACAGCGCTTATCAGTATCGCGGCGAGCGCCATGCCGTCACCCTGTTCCTTGGTCTGCTTGATCTGATTGCGGGCGATGAAGCCACAAATCAGTCCTGCGGGAGCGAAGAGGAACGCCGCGATGAGCGCGACGATGGCCAAAGTGTTCGTCCTTGTGTACGAGCGAAAACCCACTGATTCGCCTTGGGTACCTGGAGCCGAGTTATCAGTCATCCACGACTCCCCTGCGTGCGGTGCCGAACGCTCACGTAAGAGTTCGGAACTACAACGCCAGCCGTCCATTCCATGAACGGCTGGCGGAAGGCTACAGGGCGATCGGCGGCGACACTATGTAACGAGACTCACAATATGGTTCTTGATCAACGGTTACCGGGTTCTATAGAGAACCGATAGACGTTTATCTATTGCTCTTCGCCAGGGACCGAGACCAGAATCGACGCATCCAATTGGTTGATGTTCGTCACCCCCGTGAGTCCGAGGGTGACGAGCATCTCCTCTCGATAAATCCGCAGCAGATGATCGACCCCGTTTTCACCCCGTGCGGCTACCGCAAAGGCCCACGGTCGCCCGATCAGACACGCTCGAGCACCGAGCGCGAGAGCCTTGACGACGTCGAGCCCACTTCGGATCCCCCCGTCCATGAGGATGTCGCACTGGTCGCCGACTGCGTTAGCGATCGCCGGTAGTGCCGAGATGGTCGAGGGGACGGCGTCGAGTTGTCGCCCTCCATGATTCGAGACAATCACCGCGTCGGCCCCGCGCGCCACCGCCTCGCGCGCATCTTCGGGATCGAGTATGCCCTTCAAGGCAATCTTGCCGCGCCAGTGTGCGCGCAGCCACGCGACGTCATCCCACGTCACACTCGGATCGAACTGACTGGCCACCCAGCCTTGGAAGTCTCCCGGAACTCGTGCATTCGGCAACGCCCGTTCCAAGTTTCCGAACGTGAGTGGTCTGCCTCCAAGCGCCACCTCACGGACCCACTTCGGGTGACGGGCAATATCAAGTCCTCGACGCAGTCGATTGATTCCGGAGATACGCCCGCTGACGCCGTTTCGGACGTCGCGATAGCGGTGACCCACCACCGGAAGATCAACGGTCAACACCAGGGTGGTGCAACCTACCGCTTGGGCGCGGGCCATCAGGTCCTCGGCGTAGGCGCGATCCTTCATGATGTAGAGCTGGAACCAGAACGGCCGTTTCGAAGCCGTCGCCACCTCTTCTATTGAACAGATGGAAAGCGTCGATTCGCAGAAACTGATGCCGGCTCGCTCGGCTGACCTGGCGGCTTGAACCTCAGCCCGTTGGGCGAACATTCCTCCAAAACCCACTGGTGCCAAGATCAACGGAAGTGAAAGTTGCTCCCCCATCACCGTGGTAAAGAGACTGCGCTCGGATACATCACGAAGTACTCGCTGACGGAGGCGTAGACGGTCCAGATCATCTCGGTTAGCCGCCAGCGTTACCTCATTGAATGAACCCCCGTCGATATAGTCAAATAACTGACGCGGCAGTCGCTTTCGAGCGAGTTCCCGATAATCCTCATATGACGCGGGCGCGAGATTAAGCGAGTGACTTCGATCGTTTCCGGACACGCGGTTCATTATGCCCTAGACCAAACGGGGGCGCCTATCCTTCAATGCGATTCGCAAAGGGTAAGCGAATATCAATAGATATTCGTATGCGGCGTTCAGGCAGAAGTGCTAGCGCGATCCGCGATCGAATTCAACGAAACCCAGTTTCCGATAAAGATTGCTGGCGGAGTTTGAGCGAGTGACGACCAACCTCAGTTCGTGAAATCCTGCTTCTCGAAGCAATTCAGCACTTTGGGAAATGATGTGACTTACGATTCCGTTGTTTTGGTATTGCGGCAAGGTAACGGTGAATGCCAGCAGCGGAAACTCTCGCCAAAGCGTAACGAGACTTGATGAAACCAATAGTTGGCCAATCTCCGCCACCGGGCTCGCGGACCAACTGAAATCCCCATACTTGCCGTCAAAGGTTTGCGCAACTTCGTGTAGCGCGTCAAATTCTGTCTCACCCTCGTCGTCCACGGTTCCCTCATACGCCTGATGAAATAACCGGCCAAGTCTTGATGAGTCGTCGCGTGTCGCAGGTCGGAACGAAGTGACCATGAATGTTGGGGTCATCGGGAAGAACTCTTCCAAATTCAGCCGCATTTGAATAGCGTCGCGCCCCATCCGCACCTTTCACAAGTTCGGACCACGTCCAAAAAGTATCCTTCTGAAGGACACCGACAGAGATTCGTGTTCCACCCATCTGTGAAAAAAGTGTAGACATTTGTCTAGCGAATTTTGCCAACTATGAATCGCGCTCATGAACCGACTTAGGCGATTCATCTCTCTTGTGGATTACTTCGGCATAGAACGTTAAAACTATAAGGAGGATGAAGAATGCCGATTGGCAAAGGAGGATTAGGCCTACATCAGAGTGATGACGATGACTCACGTAGTTATCCGCCAAGCTGGCGCAGGCGATAATGACCAGCAAGATGAGCATTCGAACAAGTCGCGGCACTTTCCACCATCGCCGCAAGACGTTCGCCATCTGCACCTCTTTCGAGGCGACACTTTGTCTGCCCAGCAATGTCTACACCACACTTGGTGAGCCCTTCAGGTTCGTCCAACTCTGACAGTTTCCACTTTCAATGAAAAAAGGGCAGACATTCGTGTAGCAAACTCTTCCCGACGTGACTCTGACTACGAGGCGACCTGCACGACTGCAACCTGCGCAGTTGGTGGTGGAACGGCTTCGCCATGTTCGCGCATTACCTCGATGTGCATTTCGATCGCCTCAGCGATGTTCGCTTTGACTTCCTCCACCGTCTTGCCCGTTGAGACGCAACCATCGAGATCGGGTACCCACGCCCCATAGTTATTCGGAGAGCGTTCAATAACGACTGCGTATTCGATCATCGCTTTCTCCGTTCTAATCCGGCCTGTCTCGCAATGCTACTGAGGAGTCCTCGGTGCAGATCGTCTCCCAACGCGCCAGGCACCGTCACCGTGCGATGCTTCGTCGGATGGTGATAATGACGATGGCTTCCCCTGTGCCGGACGTGTGCCCAGCCGTCGCGCTCAAGTTCTCTAATGATCTCACGGACCTTCACTCATCACAACGGTCCTGTGGTTTGGAGAATTAATTAGCAGTCGATCACAGCCGCTCAATTACCCGAAAGCGCTCTAAGACGACAAGCGTCGCGTCGTCGAGGATAAAAGTTGAATCTCCGAGAGACGCGGTCATCTCCTTACTACGCCAGAAGTTTTCGTGGGCCGCCCGCCAATCGGACACCGTTGCGTACCCCTCACCTTCATCCACCACATGTTCGTAGCCCACTTCTCCAAGTGGAACGATGAGCACCTCCGCCGTCTCAATCACGCACACAGGTTGATTATTGGAGTCGACCACCACGGAGCGCTGACCTTCGCTCGGCAAGGGCTCACGCTCGATCTCGTACTCCAAAGCCAGTGACGTAGTCGTCACTTTGCGACCATCGAGGATGGCACTTATCAGACGATCTCGAAGTGGACCAGGAAACACAAACTCCGAAATAGGCAACTCGGAAAAGTTGTCATTGGAAATAGTTACGCTCACTGCGAAATCCTAAGTCGTGGACGCAAGAGTCAAATCCCAGAGTGGGCACGAGACGAAACTCGTCGGCATGCCACTTTTCTACAAAAAAGTGTAGACATTCGTCTGGCGATCCTTCGTAGACGAGGATCCCCTCACTTCGCGTTCATTTGCATGCCCATCCAACTCAAGTCAATTTGGCAAAACTACGAAGGTCGAGAAGCGATCTGGTGACTGAGAGATTAGATCCCTCGCTCTTGGCGGAAGTCGCCGACAATCGCGTTGGCGTGGCCGTGACCCATTCCATGTTCAGTCTTCAGGAGATTCACCATCTCCATATGCTTCACCAAGCCCGAGAGTTCGAGGATTTTCTTCCAGTGAGAGATTGGCTGACCGTACTTCTTCTCTATTGAAGGGAAGTACGACTTTGGTCCGTAAACCTTCTCAGCCACGAGGTCATGGTACCAATCGGCCGATTCCGCGCTGAGTTCACTCTCCAAAATGAGTCGCCCGGCGTTCGTCCACGACGCTCGTATCGAAGTGGGCATCGTCTTGAAGCTGGTTGAGGAGACTTAGTGACTGACATCGAGTCCGTTGGCCTCTTTTCGACCAAACAGCCAATAAGCGATTGAACCAGTCAGATTTGTGCTGGCAATCCACCAAAGCCATTTGGGGCCACGAACACTGTCGTGAGGCCGTCGACGAAGGTCTCGCCACATGAAGGGTGTGACAACCGCCCACAAAATCAGCGCGCCCGCAACTACCGCGTACTTTGAGTTCGTCTTCACGCTGCAAGTATGTCATTCAAAGGAAGAGGAATGAAGGGCTCGCCGGGAATCGCGCTGGCGCCTTCACACATTCAGTCTTCATGAAAAACGATTTACATTCGTATGTCGCGTCTTCACCCACATGACATCAGTTAGTTCGAAGGAGCGCTCAAACCTTCGACGCGACTGACTAGCGCCTTCAGGACCGCGACCTCCTGGCGAAGAGCAACCTTGCCAACCCTTGTGATGGAGATCCAGGTTCGAGGCCGACGACCTTCGGTCCCTTTCTGCACACCGATAAGACCAGCTTCTTCCAAGACTCGAATGTGTTGAGAGAGGTTACCCGCTGTTAATCCCATGGTCTCTTGCAAAAATCGAAACTCCACCTTGCGTGATTCATTGGCAATGGTCAGAATGCCGAGTCGCACTCGCTGGTGCACGGTGTCATCGAGATCTTCGATCGGGCTCGTTTCCTGGGTCGTTCGATCCTTTGACTCACTGACCATCGCTAATCCTTCGTCGAGCAATGTGGAACGTCACACCGCTGCGGCGCAAGATGTAGAACACCACCCCGCCAATGAGCAGATATAGACCTGGCAAGATCAGGTTCGGCAACGCCTCAATATTCCCATTCCAGGTGGAACCTATTCCGACGCGCACAAAGAGGTTGCTGACGTCATAGAGGCAAGAAAGCAGTGCCAGACCAAGGAACCCTGCAACGTAGAGCAGGAAGGCTCGACTTCGTTCAGTGATCGCGAGAGCGATGAGGCCAATCGCGATGACCAGCAGAGGCTGCATACCGCGTATCCAGAAGTCTGCTGGAATCTTGAACGTGACCCAACCTCGGCTCGCTACGGCCAGTACCAGCACGCCGACGCCAACGGCGGCGAAGGGCCAAATGCGCCCGGCAACTCCCGACGAACGCGCCCGCATCCAATAGAAGCCGACCACCGTGGCAATGCCGGCAAAGATGCTCACCACCCAATCGGTCGTCGCCCACGGGCTGACGTGATCGATGGGCGGGGACGTGGGTGATCCCAGACCCGATCCAAACACTCCTCGCGACACTGAGACCGATGAGCATGTGAACGCGTTTTTGCCGAGTGTACGGCAGCCCAGCGAAGAAGCAGTAAGACCGGGATAGTGGTAAAAGACCATCGCGCATAGGACGACTAGGCCAAAGACAACGAGGGCGAACCAACTGCCGTCGCGCGCCACTCGAGTTCTCCATCGCAGTTGGCTGGCGAATGCAAGGTCCCCGTCAGGCGGTTCCAGTATGTTTGTCATGCCAACTACTTTGCTATACAAACCTAACGATGTCAAGTTACTGGGCCCTGCATTTAGTCACGCTGAAAGGTAGTCCCCTTCTAACTTTCTATGAAAACGATTCACATTCGTCTACAGAGCCTCGACAAGAACGGAGGACACCGACGAACCTGACGACGTCGTATTGATGAAGGAGGCGGCACACGGGAATTCAATGACGAAGACACAAGCCCTGGTGGGCGTGACCGTAGACTCCTCGTGATCACGGCGTCAGAGTGACGACGGCATCGCGAACGGAGGCCTCATGGCCGTCTTGAAGAGGCATGCGCGACTCATTGTCGCGGGCGTAACGTTCTCCCTCGGGGTGTCGCTGGGCCAGTGCTCGTGGCGGGTCCGGCAAGTGCAACCTCATCACTCTGCAAAAAGGTGACGACCGCTGAGGTGTCGAGCTTCCTCGGCGTCAAAGCCACGAAGGTTTCGACGGACGTGAACGGTAGCGTGACCGTCTGCTGGTACCGGGTCGGGGCGAACTCCCAGGCCGCCTACGTACGGATCCAGACCGGCGACAGTCGGGCTGGCTTCAACGCCGATAAGAAGGCGGCCGCGACCCAGAGCGAGAACCCCAAGACTGATCTGAACTTCGGGGCGCTCCCGGCGTTCTCCACCTCGCTCGGCTCTGCCTCGTACGGCTACACCTTTTCGGTGACCGTCTTGAAGAAGTCCACCGAGCTCGTGGTCGGTGGCGTCACCAGCAAACTTTCGAACGTCGAGGGTCTCACCAAGAAGGTCCTGTCGCTCGTTTGACAAGCGAGCTCAATCAGCACGTCCGACAACTTCTCTCTCAATGGCGCGCCGTGGCGCTGCACCTCTGAGGTGCACCAAAGATTCCTGCGTTGGTGACAATCCGAGCTGATGACGTCCTTTAAGTTTTGCTCAGCTCGACGGCAGCTTCAACCCGGGGACGGTGGTCGACGGCACCGTAATAGGCGTGCCGCCGCCCCCGCCGCCCCCGCCGCTTGAGGCGGCGCCGCTCGAGGGACTGTTGCCCTTAGCGGAGGTCACGCTAAGGAGGACTTCGAGGGTTCCGTTGTCGGCCGTCGTGACAAACCCACCGATGCTCGGGTTCGAAATGTTCCAGGTGCTGAACTTGATGGGGATCTCTGCAAGAGCGGAAAGGCCACTCGCCGTTCTCTCGACCGAGACGGTGAACGTGACGGGCTTGGTGGCACCGTGCATGGTGAGTTCACCCGTGGCACTGGCTTTCGTGACCGTACCTTGCGCCGGTAGCGAGCCGAGCTTGATCGGCGACGTCAAGGTGAACGTCGCCGTCGGGTACTGCGAGACGTCCATGATCCGACCATCGAATTGAGCGTTGCGCTGCGACTGATCACTGACCACCGACGCCATGTTCGCGCTGAAGGTGGCCTTCGTGATGTTCGTGCCACTCACGTCGATCGAGCCCCAGACCTTCGAGGTGCGACCCACGGCCGTCGAGTTCTGGCCAATGAGAACCTCACTGACGCGGTAACCAACGACGGAGCCTTTGCCAACGTTGAAGGATCCGCTCACCGAGGTCGCTGACGATCCCGTTGTCGTCTTGGTCGTGCTCGCTGGCGGAAGCGAGAGTTTCGCCGGCGGAGGCCCCTCAATGAAGTGGATGTAGACGTACGGCACCGCAAACGCCAGGAAGACGACTAGAACGACGCCGGACACGATGAAGTTTCGGATCTTATGTTTTCCGATGATCGCTCCAATTGCCACTGACATTCCTCGCACTCGATTGCTCTTCGAGAAATCGTAGGAATTTGCTCTGGAGGTCCGCTAAGGGTGACCTAAGAGATTTTTAAGAGAGTCGACGGGCCGACGTCGCCGCCTTACCTATCTATAAAAAATCGATAGACATTGGTCTCGCGGCGCTCGAAGCCAAGCTTTCGATACAGGGCGTTGGCCACTTCTCTCGAGGGCCGACTAGTGAGATCGATGGATCGAACGCCACGACCGCGGGCCTCATTGACGGCCGCGGTCGTTAGCGCTTCGCCGATGCCCAGACCTCGGGCGTTCTCGTCGACGACGACGTCTTCGATCCACGCTCGAACGCCGGTTGGAATTGGAAAGATGATCAGCGTCAAGGTCCCGACGATGACACCGTTGTCGGTGGCGACGAACAGCGTCGCCGCGTCAGAGTTCACCATTGTCTCGACGTCAACCATGGTCAGCGTCGTCGCGTTCGCCGATAGTTGGGGCAGGAGGTTATTAAGGCCGGCGAGCAACTCGGCTGTTGCAGCCATCGCCTTCTCCACCGAGACACTCATTGGTCACCTCGCCAGACGGGACGACGAAGGTCGTCGTAGAAGACGTCGCGACGTTCGCCGTCGATCGCGGCAAAGATCGGGCCGACCCAGCGTTCGGCGCCGATCGTCGGCGTGGGGATCTCGTCGCGGCCAAACCAGCCCGCGTTCGTCACTTCAAGCGGGTGCAGTTTCAACTCGCCTCCCACGGCTCGACAGAAGAAGAGTAGTGAATACAGCGGGATCCGAGACTGACCGAGTCGCATGCCGTCGAGCACGCCGATGAGTCGTACGGGCTCGACTTCGATACCCGTCTCTTCGAGGACCTCTTTCACGACCACCTCCGGCGCAGAGTAGCCCACGTCACACCACCCGGTCGGATAGAGCCAGATGCCCGAGTCGGCGCGTTCGATGAGGAGGAGTTTTCCCTCGTCGTTCGTGACCGCGGCGCCGACGGCGACCTTGGGTGTCTGATAGCCCGGCACGCCGTGGCCCACGTCCTTCATCCACTCCGCCACGTAACCACCAGCGTCGTCGACACCCGCGAGACCCTCGTCGGCGGCGACCTTGATATCGCCGGCGATCTTCAAGATCTCTTCGAAGCGTTCGCGTTCGTACTGACTCTCGGTGAACCCGAGGCCCGTCTTCGCCACGCCCGCAAGGGACTCCGCCCAACGACGCAGCGTCTTTTCGGGAACCGAGTTACTCACGCCCTGAACCTACCAACGCCGCTCAGGCCAAGGTGGCGTCGAGTACTTCGTCGATCGTTCCCACGAGCCCCGTGTAGAAGACGCCAAAGTCCGCGTACAGGGTCGACGCCTCGTCAAAACGCATGGTATAGACGCACTCCTTCAAGTCGTCGACGTGCACACCGAACAGCGTCACGCCCCACTCCCAGTCGTCGAGGCCCGTCGAACCGGTGATGACCTGCAAGACACGACCCTTAAACGTGCGACCGATCGCCCCGTGTTGGCGCATCAAGTTCTCGCGCTCGTCGTAGCCGAGTCCGTACCAGTTATGCGTCTCACCGCGACGCTTGGACATCGGGTAGAAGCAGAAGGCCTTCATGCCCTCGGGCGGCAAGGTCGGGTACAGGCGATCGTTGAGCATCTTCTCGGGCATGCCGGCCGCGTACTCGCTCACTTCAGTGACCGACACGTAGCTCTCGGCGACGTGGAAGCCCGCGGCTTGCACCTTCGACTGAAACTTGCGCACGTCCCAGAGGTTCTCGCCGAGCACCATGAAACAGGCGTCGGCCTTGGCGCCGAGGATCGCAGCCGTGACCACCTGCAGTCCCGATTGGGTCGCCTCGTCAATGGCCTTACGCAGCGCACCGGCGTCGACCTCACGCTCGGGGTGACAGAAGAGGTGCACGACGTTGAGGCCGCGCGCGGGGCCAAGGGGCGTAGGTGTCGACATGGTCCCATGCTACGGGCAAACATTGACGACTCATTGGGCCAAGAACGCACGAACCGCGGGGACTCGCCCCGCGGTTCGTGCGTTGAAAACGTTAGGGACGGCTTAGTAGTCGTCCATCCCGCCGCCACCGGACATGGCCGAGGACTTCTCTTCGGGCTTGTCGACGATCACGCACTCGGTCGTAAGGAACAGTGCCGCGATCGACGCCGCGTTCTGCAGCGCCGAGCGGGTCACCTTCGCCGCGTCGATGACGCCAGCCTTCAAAAGGTCTTCGTACTCACCCGTCGCGGCGTTGAGGCCTTCGGTGGGGTTCTTCAAGTGACGAACCTTATCGACGATGACGCCACCTTCGAGTCCGGCGTTCACGGCAATCTGGTTAAGAGGCGCTTCAACGGCCTTGGCGACCATGCGCGCGCCGGTCTGCTCGTCGCCGACCAACTTCTCCGCGGCTTCGAGGATGCGGCTCTGGCTGCGCAGCAACGCCACGCCACCACCGGGCACGACACCCTCTTCGATCGCGGCCTTCGTCGTGGAGACCGCGTCTTCGATGCGGTGCTTCTTTTCCTTCAGCTCCACTTCGGTCGCGGCGCCCACCTTGATGACGGCCACGCCACCGGACAACTTCGCCAAACGCTCTTGGAGCTTCTCGCGGTCGTAGTCCGATTCCGTGTTGTCAATCTCGGCCTTGATCTGGCTGATGCGACCCTTGATGTCCTCTTCGGATCCGGCGCCTTCGACGATGGTCGTCTCGTCCTTTGTGACGACGACCTTGCGAGCGGTGCCCAGTAGTTCCAGCGTCGCGGTGTCGAGCTTGAGGCCGATCTCTTCGGAGATGACCGTCGCGCCCGTAAGGATCGCGATGTCTTGGAGCATGGCCTTACGACGCTCACCGAAGCCCGGCGCCTTTACGGCGACGGACTTGAAGGTGCCACGGATCTTGTTCACGACCAAGGTCGCGAGGGCTTCGCCCTCGACGTCTTCGGCGATGATCAACAGTGGTCGTCCGGACTGCATGACCTTTTCGAGGACGGGCAGCACGTCACGCACTGAGGAGATCTTGCCCGAGACGAGCAGCACGTAGGCGTTCTCGAGAACGGCCTCTTGACGCTCCATGTCGGTAGCGAAGTAGGGCGCGATGTAGCCCTTGTCAAAACGCATTCCTTCGACGAGGTCCATGTCCATACCGAAGGACTGGCTCTCCTCGACGGTGATGACGCCGTCCTTGCCGACCTTGTCGATGGCGTCGGCGATCATCTGGCCGATCTCGG